>Ga0335073_10002862_pt1 | contig 23781 bp, 20 predicted proteins | sample Lox_Sample_22_FD_207093 | JGI IMG/M metagenome (GOLD analysis project Ga0335073, IMG submission 207093) | Soil microbial communities from Loxahatchee National Wildlife Refuge, Florida, United States - Lox_Sample_2.2 | ecosystem: Environmental > Terrestrial > Soil > Wetlands | place: USA... | reverse complement strand
GCGGTGGTTTGCGAAGATCGGGGTGCGGCCGTCCGCTGACGTCGCTTGGCCTTGGCGGGCCTGACCCCGCTAATCAGCCTGAACGCCGGGAGCTGCTTTCCAGGGCTGTTACCTGGTGCTTCGAGCCCGCGGACCAGATTTCCGCTTGCCCCGCAGCTCCTGCGGACGGCCGCAGCCGTGTATCCCTTCTCATCGTAGGAGCGATGATGCTTGAAGCAGAAGACGAGCCGCTGTTCGCCGAGCGCGCCGCCGGGATCGACATCGCCAAGGCCGGGATCGAGGTCACCATCCGGGTGCCCAGCGATACCCGGCACGGTGGCCGGCAGCAGGAGACCCGCTCGTTCCGGACCATCCGCAAGGACCTGCTGGCCCTGGCGGACTGGCTGCGCTGCTGGCAGGTCACCAAGGTCGGGATGGAATCGACCGGGGACTACTGGAAGCCGGTGTACTTCCTGCTGGAGTCCGAGGGCCTGGACTGTGTGCTGTACCACGCCGCGCAGGTCAAGGCGCTGCCCGGGCGGCCCAAAACCGACAAGCTGGACTCCGTCTGGCTGGCCAAGATCACCGAGCGGGGCGCGCTGCCGGGCAGCTTCGTGCCCCCGGAGGACATCCGCCGGCTGCGCACCCACACCCGTTACCGCAGGCACCTGACCCAGGCCCGCACCGCCGAGAAGCAGCGGGTAGAGAAGCTGCTGGAGGACGCGCACCTGAAGCTCTCCAGCGTGATCTCCGACATCCACGGCGTCTCCGGCCGGGCCATGCTGGAGGCCATCGCCGCCGGGGAACGCAACCCCACGACGCTGGCCCAGCTCGCCCGCGGCACCATGCGCGGCAAGATCGCCCGGCTCGAAGAGGCCCTGGACTGCGCCTTCGTGACCGACGAGCACGCCGCCGTCCTGGCGATGATGCTCGCCGCCATCGACTACTACACCGCGCGGATCGAGGAACTGACCGCCAAGATCGGCGTGCTCTGCCAGCCCTATGAGCACCAGATCGCCCAGCTGGACGAGGTACCCGGCACCGGGGTGATCACCGCCCAGGATGTCATCGCCGAGATCGGCACCGACATGACGGTCTTCCCGACCGCCGCCCACCTGGTGTCCTGGGCGAAATGGTGTCCCCAGGTCGCCCAGTCCGGCGGCAAGCGCAAGGGAGCCAACGCCTCCGGCCGCGGCAACCGCTACCTCGGGGCCGCCCTCGGCGAGGCCGCCATCAGCGCCGGACGCACCCACTCCTTCCCCGGCGAGAAATACCGGCGGCTGGTCAAGCGGATGCCCAAGAGGAAAGCCCTCGTCGCCACCGGGAACTCCCTGCTGACCATCTACCACGCCCTGCTCTCGGACCCGCAAGCCGCCTACACCGACCTCGGCACCGACTACTACGAACGCCGCGCCAGCATCCGCCGCCAGGCCCGCAACCACGTCCGCGGCCTCGAACGCCTCGGCTACAAGGTCACCATCGAGCCCATCGACCCCGCCACCGGAGAACTCCAAGCAGCCGACAGCTAACCCGCCCGCCCACCCCGAGCCGACGGCTCCGCCGCCGGCCGCTGCCGCGCGCCCAGCCGAGGTTCTACTTTCGGACCAGGCCGCCCGCCTGGCCCACGGGCCGGCAGCGGCTGACAGCGGATTGGCGGGAGCTGGCCGCGGTGGTCCCCATCGGTGAGTTCGGCTGCGGCGGGCCTGGGGGCGGCGGTCACGTGCTGGTCACCATAGCGGACGGGTCAGGCGGCGGCGAGCGCGTCGTCGCCGAGCTCGGCCAGGATGTGATGGGCCTGGCGGAGGATCTTGCGGGCCTCGGACAGGCAGGCGCGCTTGCTGTTCTTGCGGTCCTTGACCGCGGCGTAGTAGCGGTGGTCGGGGGCGGAGGTCCGGGCGTGGGTCTTGCCGGCCTCGTAGACGGCCCAGCGCAGCACCGGCGGGCCCTGCCGGGACAGCTTCCCGGGCGGGCCCTTGCGGTCCGAGGAGGACACGGTGATGCCCCGGCCCGGCGAACCGGACCGCCTGGCGGGAGGAGGAGAACCGGCCCGCCCCGGCCAGCCAGCAGGTGATCGCCAGCGCGGTGACCGGCCCGACCCCGTACAGCCGGGCGGCCAGCGCCTTGGCCCCGGCCAGATGCCGGGCCGCGTCGGTCAGCTGGTGCCGCACCACGTGCAGCCGGGCCTCCAGCGCGTCGATCACCTCCAAGGCGGTGGCGACCTGCAGCTGCCCGGCCGCCGACAGGTGCGCGGCTGCTGCGGCCCGCAGTTCGGCCACGCCCTTGTCGGTGCGCAGCGCGCCCTCGGCCAGCACCGGGGCGCCCTGGTGGAACAGCACTGCGTGGATCCGCTGCGCCCAGGCGGTGCGCTCGCGGCGCAGGTCGTTGTACAGCTCCAGCAGCGCCCGGCACTCCAGGATGTGGCCGGGCGGGATCCAGCACTCCGGGAGCCGGCCCTCGGCCAGCAGCATCCGCAGGTGCCGGGCGTCGGTCTTATCGGTCTTGGCGTGCCGTTTCCTCCCCCGCCGGGCCGCGGTGTCGGCCGGCTCGGCCAGATGCGCCGTGGCGCCGGCCGCGGCCAGCTCCTCGGCGACATACCGCCAGCCCGCGCAGCCCTCCACCGCGAACGCGACGTCGTCCCGGTCGGCGAACCGGGCCAGCCACGCCCGCACGTGCTCCCGGTCAGCCGGGCTGATCTGCCCGCGGCACACCTGCCCGGTCACGGTGTCGAGGTAGTCGAAAGTGATCTGTCTGCGGTGGATATCCAGCCCGCCTACGATGGGCATCGGGACCTCCTCGAGCTCCGGAAGGGGCGCACACCCCTCCATGCGAATGGCCTACGCAGTCAATCGTGACGCGTCTGAGCTGGGGAGGTCTCACAGCACCGGCCGCAACCTCAGCTCAGTCCGGCCCGATGCATGTCATCTATCTGCAGCGGGAACTCCAGGCGAAAGATCCCGTTGATGATCACTGTTTCGTGGGTATTGGGCACGGCTTGCTGCGCGGTCACGTTTCACGAGCACTCCCCGGGCGCTCCCTGTTGGCCGCCAATCTGGCGATCGGCCTGATGGCCAGCTCGGATGCCGTTTCCCGGCCTGGAGTTCAGCCAGAGCGAGAGCTGGACGGGTTCGAGGGTCTGGTTCACGGTGCCGAGCAGGTCGGCGCGGACCGCTGCGATGTCGACCTCCCCTTGCAGCCGGGCGGCGAACGCCGCGACCGTCCGGTCAGCGTCGTAGCGGGCCCGGTTGAACCTGCGGTCGGCGGCCTGCTGGACCCGGTTGCGCAGCGGGCTGAACAGGGCCGCGGCGGCCAGAGCCGACGTCGCCACGGCCGCCGGGGAGGAGAACGACAGCACCTGGGTGGTGAGCAGGACGAGTCCCGCGTATACCCCGACGAGCAGCCCGGTCACGATGGCGTAGGACAGGGTCCGGCTGATGATCCGGTCGATGTCGTAGAGCTGGTGCTTGAGGACGGCGATGGCGATCGCGGCCGGGATGCCGAACAGCGGGATGACCGCCGATACGGTGTTGGCCACGGTGTTCAGGCCGGGCTGGCCGTCCCAGGTGGTGAGCATGGCGAGCAGCAGGCTGGCCAGGAACGCGCCCGCCGTCAGGGCCAGCCACTTGATCTGCTGGCGCAGGAGCCAGGACCCGGTCCGGTACCGCACGGCGAGCGAGACGAACGAGGCGGCCAGGAACGGGATGAACACGGCGCTGAGCCCGTTGAGGGTGCCGATCGGCACGGGCAGTTGCCGCGGCGTGCCGAACGGGTTGGCGAAGGTCGCCGAGACCCCGCCAGGAGCGGGAATCGCCACCAGGCGCGGTCCGAGGACCAGGCCGGACGTGGTCAGCGCGGTCGCCGCGATGCCCGCCGCCGCGACCAGCCGCCAGCGCCGGGAGGGCAGCTTTCCGGTCGGGAACAGCAAGAACATGAACACGAGGATGAACACGACGATGGCGAAACCGCTCTCCGCGAGCGTGCCCGCCTGCCGGGCGGCCGGCAGGTCCCCTCGGAAGGTGGCTATCCCCAGCAGGCAGTAGGTATTGGCCAGCGTGAGAAGGACCTGGCCGGCGCTCTCGGCCAGCATGAGCCAGCCGATGAGGCTTCCCACACGGCGGACGACCAGAGCGCCGAGCGTGGCGTAGGCCACCGCCGCGGCCGGGACGGCCAGGTTAAAGACCAGGTCGTTGCCCTTGAAGTCGTCCCTGGCCAGAAAGGTCAGGGCCACATCGGCCACCGCGGCCAGGACGACCGCCGCGCCCACCCCGGCGCTCATCCAGGCTGCCCGCCGCCCGGCCGGGACGTGATCCGCGGAGCCGGCCCGCCGGGCAGATGTCACGGGCGGCACGGCGGCCTTCATGCCGGCCCTCGCCGGGCCGACGCGTGCAGGAAGCCGGCGATGCTCAGCGCGAGCAGCCCGTCCAGGGCGTGCAGGCCGCCGTACAGGGCGGTGTTGTCGGCCAGGCTGGCCAGCAGGCTCTGCACCAGGCAGGTCTGCAGGACCAGCACCCCGGCCAGACACGTCGGCAGGACGCCGGGCCGGGCAATCAGCGCCGCGATCAAGATGACGACGGCGATGCCGCCCACGGTGAAGCCGAGCGTCTGGTGCGCGTCGAAGGCGCTGCTGCCGGCGGCCGCGTCCTGGTCGCGGAAGCTGAATACGCCCAGGCCGGCCAGGAAGATCTGGATCCCGCCGGCCAGCAGGAAGCCGAGGATCAGCCATCGGTAGGCGATGATCGCGCCGCGCCGCAGCGCGGACATATCGGACCGGCTGGCGGTCTGGGTGTTAGTGGCGGTGGTCATGCCGGCACAGTGACCGCGGGCCGGCGGCGCATCGGTACGAGCGCCACGACCGTCGAGACGATGACGATGCCTTCGCAGGCCATCACCCATACCGTCGCGACGGCGAAGAACGAGACGAACGCGAGCAGGCCCGAGATGCTGCGCAGCGCGACGGCGATGATCAGCGCCGGGCGGCTGCCCCTGCGGGCGGGGACCAGGGCCGCGAGTGTGATGACGCCGAGTGCAGCGATCAGAAGGATCACCGGAAGCGGCGCGGCGTCTTTCGGGCCGATCGCCGCTAGGAAGGCGATGTCGATGACGCTGGCGAGGGCGAACAGGCCAGCCGGCAGGGTCGGCAGGAAGACGGAACGGGTAGTCACGGCAGGAGCTCCTTGGTTTGCATCGATGAGCCAGCCTGCGAGCAGCAGGGCCGGTATCGACGCTAGGAGCGCGGCGGGGACGGCACATCGGCGCCAGCACCGCACTTGGATGGAGTACTGGCACTGATGTACGCGGGGCGCCCCTAGGCGACAATGAGCGGGTGGGATCCTCGCGAGCCGCTCAGCTGGCCGGCGTGTGCGCCGGCGTGGCTGTGCTGGCCGAGACCGCCTCGGTCACGGTCAGCTGGGGGTCGGGGCATGCCTACCAGAGCATGCTGTTCGCGATCTACACGGTGACGATCGTGCTCCTCGGCGGACTCATCGCCGTCCGCCACCCGGGCAGTCCCATCGGGTGGGTCCTTACCGGGTTCGGTGCCTTCAACGCCGTATTCGGCGATTTCGTGGCCGATTACGGGCACCAGGCGGCCATCCAGGGCTGGCCGGGGGGCCCGCTAGCCGAGTGGATCGGATACGGCTGCTGGATACCGGCCGTCCTGATGTGGATCCTGGCACTGCTGCTCGTTCCGACCGGACGACTGCCCGGGCCGCGCTGGCGGATCATCGCTTATGCCGGCTGCGCCGGCACCGCGCTGTTCATCCCGGGGTTCCTGCTTGATCCCGGAACCGGCGGCAACTATGTCGCCGGAGCGAACCCGTACGCCGTGGCCGGCCCGGAGTGGCGCATCATGGCCGCCGCCGGCGGCGTGCTGGTGGCGCTCGCGCTGATCGGCTCGTTCGCCTCGCTCGTCGTACGCTACCGCGCCGCCGACCCGGTGGAGCGGCTGCAGCTCAAGTGGGTCGCCCTGGCCGGCCTCAGCATCGTGGTCCTGGCTCCGGTGTGCATCGCGTTCTGGAGCCGCTCGCCGTTCATCCAGGCGCTGACCCCGGTAATCCTGATCGTCACCGCACTCTGCCTGGGTGCTTCGGTCCTGCGGTACCGGCTCTTCGATGTTGACCTGATCGTCAACCGCACGGTCGTGTACCTCGCTTTGTCGGTCCTCCTCGCCGCCGCCTACGGCGCTACCGCGGTCGTGCTGGGCGCGGTGCTCGGCGGCCAGTCGTCGTGGACCGTGGCGGGCGGCACGCTGATCGCGGCGGCGGCGTTCCGGCCCCTGCGCCGGCGCGTACAGGATCTCGTGGATCGCCGATTCGCCCGCGAGCGCTACTCGGCGAGCATGCGCATAGACGCGTTCATGGACCGGCTGCGGGCCGGCACCGAGCAGCCGGAGCGAGTCGAGAACCTGCTCCGCGATGTGCTGCACGATCCGACGCTGCGGATCCTCATGCTTCTGCCGGCGTCCCACCAGTACAGCGACCTCCGGGGCAGCCTGGCGGTAATCGATCCGGCCCGGCCGACTGTAGCCCTGCACCGTGGCGGCTCAGCCGACGTCATCGTCGAGTACGCCCGCACCAGCGACCCGGCCCACGTGGCCGCGGTCCGCGCCGCCGTCGAACGCAGCCGGCTCGCCATCGAGATCGCCCGGCTAGGCGTTGGCCTGAACCGGCAGCTCGCCGAAGTGGAGCGGTCCCGGACCCGGATCGCGAGCGCGGCCGACGACGAGCGCCGCCGCATCCAGCGCGACCTGCACGACGGCGCCCAGCAACGGCTCGTGACGGTCGGCATCTCGCTACGGGCGGCCGAAGCACGCATCCGGGCCGAGGGCCTGACCGCCGAGGCCGACCGGCTCGACACCGCGGTCGCCGACCTCGCCGCAACCATCGCGGAACTACGCAGCCTCACCCAGAAGCTGCCGCCCGCCCAGCTCGACGCCGGCATCGGGGCGGCTTTCCGCGAGCTGGCCGGACGCGCGCCGCTGCCGATCACCATCGATGTACCAGCCGAGCGGCTAGACCGGCATATCGAGGCGACGGCCTACTTCGTCGGCTGCGAAGGGCTGACCAACGTCATCAAGCACGCCCGGGCATCGGCTGCGACCTTGAGCGCCGTGCGCCGGAACGGCAGCCTGATCGTGACCGTTGCCGATGACGGGGTCGGCGGGGCCGCCCCGCGGCCGGGATCCGGGCTGGCTGGACTCGCCGACCGGGTGCAGGCCGTCGGCGGCCAGCTCGTGGTCTGCAGCGACGCCACGGGCACCCTGCTGACGGCGGAGCTACCGTGCGGGTGACGCTGGTCGAGGACCAAGTCCTGCTGCGCGAAGGTCTCGCCGGCCTGTTCCGGGACGCTGGTCACGACGTCATCGGCTCCTACGGTTGCGCGGAGGGCCTCGCCGACCTGGTCGCCGAACACCAACCCGACATCGTGGTGCTCGACATCCGGCTGCCGCCGACGCACACCGACGAGGGCACCCGCGCGGCCGCCCAGATTAAGGCCGCGCATCCGGAGATCGGCGTCCTGCTGCTATCCCAGCACGTGGAGACCGCGCACACGGTCGACCTCGTCGCCCGCGGCGGATTCGGATACCTGCTCAAAGACCGCATCCTCGACGTGGCCGACTTCCTGGCCGCGGTCGATCGCGTAGCCCGAGGCGGCTCAGCGCTGGATCCCTACGTCGTCGGCCAGCTGATGCACCGCACCGACGGGCGGCATGGCCTCCAAGACCTGACCGAACGCGAACACGACGTGCTCCGGATGATGGCCCAGGGCTACACCAACGCCGGCGTGGCCAGACGGCTGTTCCTCAGCGAGCGCACGATCGAGGCCCACGTGCGCCGGCTGCTCGCCAAGCTCGACATCGCCGACACCGAAGACGCTCACCGCCGCGTCCTGGCCGTGCTCACCTACCTGCGCACCGCCTGACGCCGCCTCGACGACCAGGCGTTCCAGCGTTGATGGGCTTGGCGGGCGCGGTGCTGGTGCGGCGTCGCCAGGCGGACCAGTGCGGCCGGTGGGGCCGGTCTCGCCGTGGTGGCGGGATGACAGTGTCGCGCAGGAGCCGCAGCAGCTCCGGAACAGTGATCGGGATCAGCCCGGCGTCCAGGCCGGTGCTCTGCTTGGCAAGCTGGTGATCTTCTTACCGTGACAGCGACTGCCGCATCGTGTCTCACAACCGTCATGATCGCGGCAGCCGCACTTTGCCAGGGGAGCCCGGCATGGTGGCGTGACATGGTGCTGGCCGCCTCAGGCCCAGCCGGTGAACCTGCGGCCCAGTTGGAGGGGCTTCCATGCTGAGCGGTAACGTTCCCGGAACGGTCCGGGCCTATCTTGAGATCTGTGAGGGCAGGCACCGTCAGCGAACGAGCCCCACAGGCACAGGTCGGTGGGCGGCGTTCCTGGCTGGCGTCACCAGCGACTGCGAGCGCGCTGGCGGCGCTAGCGGTGCTGCTGGCCGCCGCCGTGATCCCCCTCGACGTGCTGGCCCGGCAGAACGTGCTGGCGAACTCGGCGCTGCTGGCGATCAGCCTGCCGATGTGCGCGGTGGGCCTCATCGTGGCCCGGCGTCAGCCGGGCAACCCGATCGGCTGGCTGCTGCTGGTCATCCCGGTCGGTGTCCTGCTCGGCCTTGACGCCGGTCCCTATGCGTGGCTGGTGTACCGCATGGGTTACCGGCTGCCGTTCGGCCCCGCGGCTGTGCTGCTGGAGAATGCCTACTGGGCGGTCCTGACCATCGCGCTGCCGCTGGTGTTCTTGCTGTTTCCCGACGGCGTGCTGCCCTCGCCGCGCTGGCGGTGGGTGCTGTGGTCTTACCTGACAGCCGGCGTCGGCCTGTTCCTCGTGGCCTACGTCGGGATAGTGACCATCATCGTCACGCAGGGCGTCTACCTCGACGCCAGCGGCGGCCTCACCGGGTTCGATCACCCATCCGGCTCAACGGCTTGGGTCGCTAAGGTCAACGCGCTATTCCCTGCCCTGCTGGTGTTCTGGCCGGTGTTCGCCGCGCGCCTGATGCTGAGCTGGCGGGGGGCCAGCGGGGACCGGCGGCAGCAGCTGAAGTGGCTGATGGCCGGGTCCGCAGTCGCGGTGGCCGGCTTTGTCATCAGCAACGTGGTCCCCGCGCTGGACCCGGGCGCGATCGCGGTCGGCGTCGGGGTGGTGCTGCCGGTGTGCCTCGGGGTGGCGATCTTGAAGTACCGGCTGTATGACATCGACCGGATCATCTCCCGCACCCTGGCCTACGCGATCGTGACCGGCGTGCTGGTCGGGGTGTACGCCGGGCTGGTGCTGCTGTCCACCCAGGTGTTCCGGGTCCACACGCCGGTGGCGGTGGCCGTCTCCACGCTGGCGGCCGCGGCTCTGTTCAACCCGGTGCGGCGGCGGGTGCAGCGGCGGGTGGACCGGCGGTTCAACCGGACCCGGTATGACGCCGACCAGACCGTGACTGCGTTCGCGGCACGGCTCAAAGATGCCGTGGATCTGGACTCGGTCCGTGATGACCTGGCCAGTGTCGTGTACCAGGCCCTGGAACCCGCCCACGTATCGCTGTGGATCAGCGCACGCGACTAAGTCTGGCTTCCGCCGGCTCCGTCGCCGTCAAGCCGGCCCTTCTCACGAAGTGTGGCCGCCGTACTACGCGATCATCCGCCGTGACCTGCACCAACAACCCCACGCTCACGAACTACAGCTGCGGTAACTCACGCTGCTTCTTGCGTCACGCTCCGTGTTTCACGGAGGTTGCGAGCGGTTGAGAAATATTCGCCTGATTGGTGCGGCTGCCTGGACGCGGCGGGATCGCCCGCGCCCGGCGCCGTTCTGGCAACTATGGGCGCCCAACCCGGCGGTGCTGGCCGACGCGGGAGGTCGTCCAGCCCCGATTGGCGGGGCTAAGGCGAGCCCGGCAGGCCGGGCAGAACTCGTGACGCCTAGGCCGGGCGGCGTTATGGTGCAAAGGCACAAAGAGATCAGCAGGGGAGGAAGTCATGACCGAACACCCGAACGTCGAACTGACCCGCCGGGGCTATGACGCCTTTGCCAAAGGAGACCTGGCTGCACTCTCGGAGTTGCTCGCCGACGATGTGACCTGGCACGTGCGAGGCGTGGGGCCGCTCAGCGGCGACTACCACGGGCGGGACGAGGTCTTCGCTTTCTTCGGCAGGCTGGCCGAGGAGACAGCGGGCACGTTCCGGCTCGACGTTCACGACGTGCTCGCCAATGACGAGCACTCCGTGGCGCTGTGTACGCTGTCGGCGTCGCGCGGAAGCAAGTCGGTCGAGACCCCGGTGGCCAACGTCAGCCACGTCCGCGACGGCAAGGTCACCGAGTTCTGGGGCGCAACAACCGACCCGCATGCGAGCATCGACTTCTGGTCCTGAACAGGCAGGCCCACCCCGGCCCGGTCACGGCCAGCTGCCAATCGCCACGCCCGGCCAGGAGCACAGATTTCCGCGCAGGCCCGCGCTGCAGCTACTGAGCGTGAAGCGCAGTTCGGTCGGCCAGGCGCGGTAGCCGCCGATATACGCGACCGATGAATCCTCAGCGTTCATCCAATCCACTGGAGCGTGCAGATTGGGTCGTTCTGGCTGGGTGGTCGCTTGGTGTCGACCGCAAGGCCATTGCCATAGAGGCCTGCTCGCCTGGTGGTTGAAGTGGCCGGACCGGTACCTGCATGGCCGGTGCCAGCGTTCTGCCGCCCGTCCTGGACCCGACCGGGGTCGAGCCGGGACCCAGATGGCCGGCGATGGTGCGATGGTGCGGTAGCCGCAAGCCGGTTGGGGCAGCTGGGGCATGAGCAGCTAGGGGACCGGTGATTGCGGTGGCCTGACGGCCTGTGGCACACTCCGGTCAGTCACCGCGAGTTGCCGAGAGTCGGAGGATCTGGCAGGTCGCTGAGGCGATCAGGCTGTCGGCGAGCAAGGAGCGCGGTCGGTGCATGAACAGTGATCCCGGGACGGCCGCGATGCAGCCCGGCGACGGCGGGCTGGCGGAACTGCGCCTGCAGAGCGATCAGGCAGTGCAGGCTGCCGACGCGGCTCAGCCACTTGACCCGAAGCACCCGCCTGTCAAGGATCCCCGCGACAGCGGCGTGTTCCAGCCCGCCACGCCGGCTACCCGGCTGCAGCGGCTGGTCGCGGACTGCACGGTCTGCGGCGGACGGACCGTGCAGGACATGTTCGAGCTCGTCGTAGGCCGCTGGGTCGGTGTCCGGACCGGGAGCCATTACCGGGAGACCGCGGCCGGCAAGACCGGCCGGCGCGTGCACTTCCGGTCCTGCGCGGTGTGCGGCTGCATGTACCCGGCCGACGCCGACAGCACCGCATACGTGCAGGAGAAGGGCGGCGAGTTCTTCAATCCGGCGAAGCTCTCGCCGCAGCAGCGGGCATTCGCCGCCCGGGTCAGGGGACCGCGGCTGGCGGGCGGCCTGAGCATCCTCGCGCTGATCCTGGGCGTCGTCGCGGTCTTCGCGGCACCGCTGGTCTGGGGGCCGATCGGCTTTCTCGCCGGCCTGGCCGCGTACCGGAGGGAGAAGCAGAAGCTTGGTGCGATCGCAATGGGAGTCGCTATCGCCGGTGCCGTCATCGGCCTGGCGCTGCATTACTCGCATCCGTTCGGCTACGGGTGATCGAAGCGGCCGGGATCGACTACGGGCCGGTGGAGACCGATGGCGCGGCGCGGGCCGCAGCCCTGCTGGCTGAGCTGTTGTAGACCGGTCGGGCCCCGTAATCCGGCCGTGAGCCGGTCCAGGGCCGCCTTGAGCTCGGTCCGCGATCCGGCGGAGAGCTTTCGGTACACGCTGCGCAGGTGATACTCGATGGTCTTCGGGCTCAGGAACAAGGCGGCGGCAGTCTCCTTGGTCGTACGGCCGCCGGCCAGGCTCAGCGCGACCTGGAGTTCCTGAGGGGTCAGGTCATTGAGGGTGGTCACGTCCCGCCGCCGCGCGGTCTCGCCGGTGGCGGCGAGCTCGGCCCGCGCCGTCTCCGACCACGGGGCGGCGCCGAGGTGGTCGAACATGTCCACCGCGGCGCGAAGTTCGTCGCGGGCTCGGACGCGTTGGCGCTCCCGCCGCAGGCGGGCACCGTAGGCCAGGTGCGTGCGGGCGGTCTCGAAGGCGTCTGCGGTCTGGCCGTGCAGGGCCAGCGCGGTTTCGAAGTAAGGATCAGACTCGCCCTCGCCGGCGAGTTGCCCGCGGCATCGCGCGGCGCGCGCCAGCGCCCAGGGCTGGCCCTTGATATCAGCGTCGTGGGTGAAGTCTCCGGCTATCTTGGCGGCCTCTGGTCCGCGTCCCAGACGCAGGTAGATCTCGACAAGTTCCGGCACCGGGGACAGGTCGGCGTCCTGGATGCCGCGCGAGCACAGCACGACTCGCTGCTCCTCGAAATGAGCCAGCGCGGCTTCGGGCCGGCCCTGGCCCAGCTCAAGGTCACCCAGGGCAGCGATGGCCCACACTTCCGCCACGCCCAGGCTCAGCTTGCGAGACAGGCTCAGCGCCTCGTCAGCATGCGCGCGGCTCTGTTCTGACCGGCCCAGCCTGGCTTCGAGCCGGGCGGAGAAGGCCAGCGCCAGGCCGAGGTCGCTATGCTGGCCGGTCTCCCTGGCCAGGTCGATCGCTTCGTGAAAGCCGGCTTGAGCCTCGGCCCATCGATCCGTGCCCGCCTGATCGGTCGCTACGTGGAGCAGCATGAAGGGCAGCGCGCCGATCGCGGATTTGCGGCGGGCCGCATCGAGCGCACGATACAGAAGGGCTCGCCCGACGTCCGCCTCGCGCAGCCAGATCGACCCCATGGCCGCCCAGGCCAGCAGGCGGGGCTCGTCCCGGAGTTCGTCCGAGCGCTCGAGCACTTCGACAGCCTTGCGGACCTCCGGCGCGCCGGGTTCGTCTTGGCCCGAGAAGATCAGCGCCATGCCCCGCGTGATCAGCGTGAAGAAGGCGATACGGCCGTTCGGATCGGGCGCGGCGAGCGAGGCGACCCGTTCGGCGGCCACGAGCATGGTCCCGGCATCGCCCGCGGTAAAAGACGCGTATGCCGCTTCGGCGAGCATCACGACGGCTCGTTCCGGATTGACCGGCGCGGCTCGGTCGGCGGCGGCCAGGAGGATCTGCTGCCCTCCGGTAACCGGTCCGCGGTGGACGGCGATGTGGCCGCGGAGGTGCTCGATGGCGACGGTCAGACCCGGCTCGGACACGTGCCGGACTGACTGGTCCAGCAGGGCCACGGCACGATCGGCGAGTCCGCCGAGCCAGGCGGCGTCAGCCGCGGCGTACATCAGCCGGCCCTGCTGGGCCTCGTCCAGGGCCAGCAGGGCCGCGCGTTCGAACGCTCGCGACGCGACGTCGTAGGCGCTGCGCTGGTAGGCGCGCTGCCCGGCCTGCTGGAGCGCCGACGAGGCCGCATCGTCGGGGCCGAAGGCGGCCAGCGCGAGATGCCAGGCCCGGCGGTCGGCCTCGGTATCTGGCAGAGCGCTGGCCACTGCACGGTGCACCGCACGCCGCTCGTCGGCCGGGGCGTCGCCGTAGATGGCCGACCGGGCGAGCGGATGCCGGAACTCCACGCGGGAATCGCGCACCGTGATGAGGGCCGCGGCCTCGGCGGGAACAAGGTCGGCGAGGTCCAGCTCGAGCATTGGCGCGGCGCGGGCTAGCACCGGCATGTCGCCGCCGTCGATAGCTGAGGCAAGGACAAGAGCGGCGCGGGTGCGAGCCGGAAGACTCCGCGAGCGCTCGAGGTATACGCGAGCGACGCTCGTCCCGGCCGCGAGCGGCGCGCCAGGTGGCAGGCCGGCCAGGCGCTGGCGCTCCTGGCCGAGCTCCAGGAGCGCCAGCGGGTTCCCGCCGGTTTCACGGTGGAGGCGGTCGGCTAGCTCGCGGCTCAGCGGCTCGTCTGCCTGGCGCCTCAGCAACTCGGCGGCCGAAGCCCGGTCCAGGCCGGCCAGGCGCAGGGTCGGCAGGCCGGCACCGTCGAGCAGTGACGGCTCGTCCTGCCGCACGGCCAGCACGACCGAGACAGGATCGGCGAGGAGGCGGCGGAACGCGAAAAGCATGGCATCCGCGCTCGACCCGTCGAGCCAGTGCGCGTCATCCACCAGCACGGCTACCGGGGTTTCCTCCGAATAGGCGGCGAGCAAGCTGAGGGTCGCCGCACCCACGGCGAAGCGGCCCGGCGCGCTGGCGGCCGGTCGGAGCGCGAGCGCGCTTTCCAGCGCCGCGGCCTGCGGGTCAGGGATCTGCTCGATCCAGGACAGAGCCGGCCGCAGGAGCTCGAGCAAGCCGGCGAACGGGATCTGAGCCTCCGACTGCACCCCGCGGGCCCGGAGCACGTGCATGCCGACCGCCTGCTCCTCGGCGTAGGTGAGCAGCGCCGACTTGCCGATGCCGGCCTCCCCGGCAAGGGCGAGCACACCGCTGCGGCCAGCGCGCGCATCGTCAAGCAGCAGGACCAGTGCCTGCTGCTCCTGGCCACGGCCGAGCAACATGTCAGCGATCCTACGGACCCCACCCGGTACGAAGCTACGCCCGCCTGGTGCGGGCTAGGGGCCTTCCCGGAAGCGAGGGAGCCGAGGCGGCCCTTACGTTCCGGTCAGGAACTCAGCTCCACGAGGACGGCACAGATGACCACTACCTAGCAGCCGGCCGCCATCGACGTGGAGAAGCTGATGGGCTTCAACGCCGTGTTCGAGGCCAGGCCGCAGCCGCCGCGGCTGGCTGGCGATGCCCGTCCAAGCCCGCAGCCGCGCTACGGCGGCGCGTGCTGCACCCGGAATGGCTGCTCCCCTCATGAGCAGCCATACCGGCAGCGCACCAGCAAAGCCTGGTCCCGCTGCCGTCACCGGCCCGCCGCACCGCAGCGGGCGCAGAGAAAGGAAGGTATCGACGATGACTGACGTTGCGTGCTTTTGCGGTTGCCTCTTCTCGTTCAATGGCGGCGCGGGGGCCTGTCCCAAGTGCAGTAAGGTCGCGAGCGTAACGGCCGGTCCGGTGCTCGAACGCCCCGGACACAGCCGGCCGGAGCAGCCGGTACCGGTCATGAACGGGGCCGGGCACGCCGGGCAAACGCAGGCCGCCTGCCCGTAGCGGATCGAAGTCGGCGCCCTGCCCGGCATCGCGATCGACACGGCCGGCGCAGTTCTCGGACGCTCCGAGCCGGCGATCGGCGGCACGCCAGTAGGGCAATTCCGCGTCGTCGGGCGGCTAGGGATGGTCACTGGCGCGACGCGCCCGCCCGGGGCGCGATCGTGGGGCTGGTACCACTTGTGAAGAGGATCCCCCGTGAACTCATCTCCCACTCCCCAAGGCCCCGGCTCGGTCTCGGGCCGCGCCGCACCTCCCGGCCGGGTTCACCGGCACGTTCACCAGCGCGTACGTCGACACCGGTGAGGTGCGCCTGCACGCGGTCACCGGCGGCGCCGGCCCGCCGCTGCTGCTGGTGCACGGCTGGCCCCAGACGTGGTACGCCTGGCGCATGCTGATGCCGGCCCTGGCCTAGGACTTCTCCGTCGTCGCCGTCGACCAGCGGGGTATCGGGCTGTCGGACAAGCCCCGGGACGGGTACGACACCGCCACCCTCGCGCGCGACCTGGTCGCGCTGATGGACACACTCGGCCACCACCGGTTCGCCCTGTACGGGACCGATGTCGGAATGCCGATCGCCTATGCCCTGGCCGCGGATCACCCGGACCGGCTCGACCGCCTGCTGGTCTCCGAGGCCCCATCCCGGGCGTGTCTGCCTCACCGCCGCTGTTCCTGCCCCCGCTGCTCAACGCCCGGCTCTGGCACCTGGCCTTCAACCAGCTCCCCAGGATAAATGAGCAACTCGTGCAGGGGCGGGAAGGCATCTTCTTCGGCGCGGAGCAGAACGAGCAGCGCAAGACCCGGCGGCTGACCCTGCCCGTCCTGGCGATCGGCGGCGAGGAAAGCTCCGGTGCAGGAGTCCGGAACACGATGAAGCTCGTCGCGGAGGACGTGCAGACCGTGGTCCTGGCGGGACAGCGGCCACTGGGTCGCTGAGCAGGCTCCCGAAGAACTGCTGGCGGCGCTGACCGCCTTCCTGGCCCCGTACCGGGCAGCGCACGCCAGGCCGCAGGGTGCCGCCCCGCTTGGCTAGCGGACCGCATTCGGACTCTGCACATGTCGTCGCGCGGCGAAGCGGCCAGGTTTCGTGTCATCACCAAACTAAGGAGACCAACATGTCTGTCACGACCGAAAAGCCAGCGGATGCCACCGCGATCCGACCCTTCCGAGTCGATATTCCCGAAGAAGCGATCGTCGACCTTCGCCGACGCATCGCGGCGACGCGCTGGCCAGACAAGGAGACGGTCGCGGATCAGTCGCAGGGTGCCCAGCTGGACAAGCTGCAAGCGCTCGTTCGTTACTGGGGCACGAGCTATGACTGGCGCAAGACCGAAGCCAAGCTGAACGCGCTGCCGCAGTTCATCACCAAAATCGACGGGCTGGACATCCACTTCATCCACGTCCGCTCACCCCACGAGGACGCGCTGCCGCTGATCATGACCCACGGCTGGCCGGGATCCGTCAGCTAGTAAGCCAGCCCAGCCTGGGGTCAGCTCGGGCCCGCGCAGCTGGATCTGGCCGGGGCCGGCCAGGAAGACGCCGAATACGATGGTGTCGGTGTCCGCCGGGATCTGCGCGGCGACCTCGCGGGTGGACCAGTCGCCGCGGTCCTCGACGGTGACGATGTGGTTGGTGGGGTCGGCCATGGCGGCCGCCTCGGTCAGCGGCAGGCCGTGGTCATCCGGATTTCTGATCCGCAGGAACAGCCCGGCCAGTCCCGCGCCTGGCGGGACGCGGACCTGGCCGCGGAAGACGACCTCGGCACCGCGGTAGTCGTCGGCGTAGATCGTCTGGGCCTGATACAGGCGATCATGTAGCCGATCTGGCGCAGCGGCCTTCCGCCTGACGTGGGTGACCGGGGCGCGCGGATCTGGCAATTGTGCAGCGTCGTTCCGTGAAATGGTGGTTGCGTGATTCCGCTGGAAATACTGGTCGCTCTGGCCGCTGGCACAGATATGATCGCGCTCGCCGGACGCGCTGACCTGCGCCACGATCCCTTCGACCGCCCGTGTACCGCGATCGCTGCCCGGCTGGGCGCGGAGTTCGCCGGGTTCCCCGGCGGTCACCTGGCTCCGGTGCAACTACCGGTGCCGTTCGCGGCCGGGCTGCGCGACGTCTTCGGGTGGCTCTAGCCATGCCCGCGCAACCGCCGGCACGCGTCGGCCAAGCAGACATCGTGATCGCCGGCGGCGGACCGGTCGGACTCATGCTGGCCTGCGAGCTCCGGCTGAGCGGCACCGACCCGGTCGTGCTGGAGCGACTGCCCGGGATCGACGAGACCCCCAAGGGCAACGGCCTGGCGGGCCAGATCGTGCCGATGCTGGACTACCGCGGCCTGCTCGACCGGCTCCGCCAGGAGGCCACCTTTGCCGGGCCGGTACCGCGCTTCTCGTTCGGTCCGCTGCAGCTGGACTTCTCCAGGCTCGGCGCCAGCCCGCTGCACATCCTGACGGTGCCGCAACGCCGGCTGGAGAAGGCGCTGGAGGCGCGGCTCACCGAACTCGGCGGGACCGTCCGGCGCGGGCACGAGCTGACGGCGCTGTCCCCGCATGATGACGCGGTCACCCTCGACGTCCGCGGTCCCGGCGGCGGCTACCGGCTGCGCGCACGCTACCTCGTGGGCTGCGACGGCGCGCATAGCCTGGTACGCAAGCAGGCCGGGATCGGTTTCCCCGGCACCACCTCGCCGGAGATATCCCGCATCGGCACGGTGCGCCTGCCGACGGCGAAGCTCACCTGGCGCGGCGGCGCGGTGAAGGTACCGGGGATCGGCCGCCTGAAGCTCATGGGGCAAGTCCGCACCCCGCGAGGCACCTACTCGCTCGCGCCGCTGGCCGTGTTCGACAAGAACGCTGCCGCGGGCGTCTTCATCGTCTACACCAGCGAGGACGACCCCGCCGCCGACCTGAGCGCCCCGATGACCCTCGAGGAACTGCGCGCCAGCGCCCGGCGGGTCCTCGGCGGCGACCTGCCGATGACCGATCCGCAGCGGCTGAGCCGGCTTGTCGCGAACAGCCGGCAAGCCGACCGCTACCAGGCGGGCCGCATCCTGCTGGCCGGCGACGCCGCCCACGTCTTCGCGGTATCGCTGAACACCGGCCTGATCGATGCGGTCAACCTCGGCTGGAAGCTCGCCGCGCAGGTCCAGGGCCGGGCACCGGACGGCCTGCTGGAGTCCTACCACGCCGAGCGGCACGTCGCCGGACAGCACGCCATCCTGCAAGCCCGCGCCCAGAAGGCCCTGACCACCATCGGCCAAGGCGGGACGGACGAGCTCGCCAAGGTGAGCCCGGAAGGGGCCGAAGCGCTGCGCGAGCTGTTCGGCGACGTACTCCAGCACCCCGAGCCGCTCCAGCACATCCGCGAACTGCTCCGCCAGCCCAGACAACTGCGTCACATCGGCGAGCTGATCGAGGGCTCCGATGTCCGGTACCCGATGCCGGCCAGCGACGCCCAGCCGCACCCGCTGGTCGGGAAGCTCGCGCCAGATCTCCAGCTGCAAACCCGTCACGGCCGCGCCCGGGTCGCCGAGTTCATGCACGCCGCCCAGGGCGTCCTGCTCGACCTCACCGCCGATTCCGCACTCGCCGAGGCGGCCCCAGACCGGGCCCGCCTGATCACCGTCATCACCGCACGCTGCCTGAGCGAGCCCGCCCCGGCCGCAGCGCTGCTAATCCGGCCCGACGGCCGCGTCGCCTGGGCTACCGGACCCGGCACGCCCGACCCGGCCGCCGGGATGAACACGGCCCTGCGCACCTGGTTCAGCCCGCGCACGCCTCCCCAGACACGGCACTAGCATCCGCCGGGCCGCGAACGCCATGGACCGACCTGCCCGATGCTCGCACATGCCGCCGAGCGGGCGATGTCTTGCAGCGTCGTGGACGCGGTTAGGGCCGGTCCGGCACTCCGGCCTAAGCCCGAGTCGGCCGCTCTTCCTGGCGAACCTGGTACTCCTCGTACAGAATGTGCTACCTGCCGTAGGCACTTGAGACATGGAGGGTCAACGGCTGTCCCTGAACTTCGCTACGCCGCTGCTCATCCACTTTCTGATGAAGTGCCTGCAGTCCCAAACGTGAAGACGTCACCAATGCTTCGCAGCTAGATAACCATTTTTGAAACGCTAATCGGAGGGCTGATAAGGCGGGGCTAGCACATGATGTCGGTAAAGCTACTCATGGGATGTGTATGCGCTGAGTGATGCGCGGAGGGTGCGGCGGGCGCGGTGCAGGGATGAGCTGACGCTGCCGGGGGGGATGCCGGTGAGGGCGGAGATCTGCTGATAGGCGAGTCCTTGGAGGTCGGCGAGGTAGACGACGGTGCGGTGCCTGTCGGGCAGTTGCCGTAGGGCGGCGATCAGGCCGGGGTCGAGCAGCTGGCCGAGCATCTGGTCTTCGGCTGAGCCGGCGGGTGAGCGGATGCTGAGCAGCTGGGCGTCTGCCGCGTCGCCGGTGGCGGGCTGCGGCTGGGTCCGGGTTTTGCGGTAGCTGCTGATGAAGGTGTTGGTCATGATGCGGCGCAGCCATGCGTTCAGGTTCGTGCCGGGCTGGAACCGGGCGGAGGCCGCGAGTGCCTTGGTGAATGTTTCCTGCAGGAGGTCTTCGGCGTCGGGGGCGTTGCGGGTCATCCGCAGCGCCGCCGGGTACAGGCTGGTGCCGTAGACCCGCAGGATGTCTTCGGCCCACACCTGGTCCGCGGTCGGCGTCATTCCGGGCCCGGTCAGAACGGTGCGGGGATGCGCCGCCACGGGAGGTCCGGCTCCCGGTAGCCGCCGCGCGGCTGGCGTCTGGGCAGCTTGACGTCCTGGTGGGGCGGCGGCTTGTAGGGGACCTGGCTGAGCAGGTGGCTGATGATGTTGAGCCGGGCTCGCTTCTTGTCCTCGGCGTCGGCGACGTACCAGGGGGCCCACGCGGTGTCGGTCGCGGCGAACATCGCGTCCCGGGCCCTGGAGTAGTCATACCAGCGGCTGTAGGACTTCAGGTCCATGGGCGACAGCTTCCAGGTCTTGCGCGGGTCGCTGATCCGGCTTTCCAGCCGCCGGGTCTGCTCGCCGGGGCTGACCTCCAGCCAGTACTTCAGCAGCAGGATCCCCGAATCGGTCATCGCTTTCTCGAACCCTGGCGTCAGTTCCAGGAACCGCTCGGTCTCCTCCGGCTGGCAAAAGCCCATCACCCGCTCCACGCCCGCCCGGTTGTACCAGCTGCGGTCGAAGATCACCACCTCGCCGGCCGCCGGGAAATGCTGGACGTACCGCTGGAGGTACATCTGCGTCTTTTCCCGTTCGGTCGGCGTGGGCAGCGCCACGACCCGGAATACCCGCGGGCTCACCCGCTCGGTGATCCGCTTGATCGTGCCTCCCTTCCCGGCCGTGTCGCGGCCCTCGAACACCACGCAGATCTTCGTTCCCGAGTCCTTCACCCACTCCTGCATGGCCGCCAGCTCACCATGCAGGACCCTCATCTGCCGCTCGTACTCCTTGCGCTTCATCTTCGGCGCCAGGGCCCCTTCGGCCTGCCCGTCGTGACGGTCACGCTCGTCCTTCTTGTTCTTCTTCGCCATGTCGCTACCTCCGGTCAATACGGTGGCGGGATGAGGTCCTACGCCGGGCAGGACCTGCGAGGTGCCGGAGCCGGGCCCAGCTCACCGGGGGCTTTGGCGCGGGGATGCCGGGACGGTCGCGCGGCACCCAGACGCGGAGCGCGCGCGGGGAGACCGTGCACATGACCGGCGTTGACATCAGTACCGACTCACCGTCGACGCCGACCGGGATCCGTGGTGCGTCGGCACTGATCTCGATCTGCTTCGTGGTCAGCATGCTCAGCCCGGTGGCATGCCTGCCACGGAGGAGGCCGACGGCCTGCCGGGCGCTCGCTACCGTGACACCGACGACGCCGAGGATGCCGCGATCCAGCCGTGCGCGCCGGCCCAGGCCGGCGATGTCGCCGATCCCGTATGGGTTGTTGGACACGAGCAGCGCCTGCGGTGCCTCGATTTCCATGCCGTCCGCCTGCACATGCAGCCGTGCTCCGCGGTGGCCTTGCAGCAGGTCAGGGAGCGTGTTCAGCGTCGTGTTCAGCTTGTCGCCGCGGTAGGCCGGGGTCTCGACGACCTCCGCGTACGCGCCGAAGGACGCGTTGTTGACGAACGTCTGGCCGTTGATCACCCCTAGGTCGGCCCGCAACTCCACGCCGTCGGACAGCGCGCTCAGGCAGGCGGACGGGTCCTCGCGGTCCAGGCCCAGGTCGAGGGCGAAATGATTGCGCGTGCCCGCGCTGATCACCACGAACGGGAGGCCGTGTTCGGCGGCGATCCCGGCCACTAGGGCCTGCGTTCCGTCACCTCCGGCGACGCCGAGCAGATCGGCACCTGCCTCGACGGCAGCCCGGGCCACCTTGGCGACGTCGACGGGCTCGGGCCCGCCGATGAGGAATACCTCGGCGCCGAGGTCTTCGGCCCTGTGCTTCAGGTCGAACTTCTCGACCTTCCCGCCGCCGGACTTCGGGTTCATGATCAGGTACGGGTGCCGCGCTGGGGGCTGTGCCGGGTATTCGGGCATGCGCCAGTCCGCCGGGCTCCGGGCCAGGGCCAGCCGCGCGGTTATGCTCGCGAGCAGCCAGACTGCGGCCGACAGGACCGCGATCCACAGCAGGTCCCTGAACGCGTAGACGACGATCACCGCGATGGGCGCCGCGACGAAGACCGCGAGCGATAGCCAGCGCCAGATGCCGCGCCGGGAAAGGAAGAAGTACGCGGCGGCCAGGCCCACAACCGCGGCGGCCAGGCCTACGGCCACCATGGCCAGGCTCTTCAGTCCGGCAAAGACCAGCAGGATTATGATCGCCAGGCCCGCGAGCACGAAGCTGAGGCGCGCCAGCCAGCGCTGGGCCGGTGTGCTCGTCAGGCCGTTCATGGCTGGATCATCGGCTGCTCACGGCCCTGGCGCCTCACCCGCTCCGGGGTGGTTAGGCCGGGCGACGGAGCAAGGAAGGACCGGCTGTGCGGCAGTCACCCCGTTCGGGGTGATGACACCGCCACGCCGGGTGGGCACGCTACACCGGTGACCGATACGAGCTCGTCCAAGGCGGCCGCGGCGGGCCGGGCGATCATCCTGCCGCTGGCGCTGGCTCAGTTCATCGCCAGCTACGCCGCCACGAACATGAACGTCGCGATCACCCCGATCGCCAAGGACCTGGGTACGGACGTGGCCGGGGTGCAGACGGCGATCACGCTGTTCACGCTGACCATGGCGGCGCTGATGATCCCTGGCAGCAAGCTGACCGACATCTGGGGCCGCAAGCGGTGCTTCATCCTGGGCCTGATCGTGTACGGGATCGGTGGGTTGCTGGCGCTGCTGTCGTTCGGGCTCGTGCAGTTGATCATCGGGTACTCGCTGCTGGAGGGCGTGGGCTCGGCGCTGATGATCCCCCCGATCTACATCCTGGTCACCGTGGCGTTCCCGGACGTCAAGTCGCGGGCCCGGTACTTCGGCGTGGTCAGCGGCGCGGGCGGGCTGGGCGCGGCCGCGGGACCGCTGATCGGTGGCGTGGTGACTAGCGCGATCAGCTGGCGTGCCTCGTTCGGGCTGCAGGTCCTGGTGGTGGCCTGGATCAGCCTGCTTGCCCGCAAGATCACCGATCCCGGGCCGGTAGAACCCCGGCCCCGCTTTGACGTGACCGGGGCGGTCTTGTCCGCCGCGGGTCTGTTCTTCGTGGTGCTCGGGCTGCTGCAGTCCAGGACATACGGCTTTGGCAAGTCACGGCAGGACTTCACCCTCGGGACCACGGTGGTGATACCGAAGGGCGGCCTCTCCCCGGTATGGATTTACGTCGCCATCGGCGCGTTGTTCCTGCTGTGGTTCTTCCTGTACACCCGGCGTGGAGAGAAGAAAGGCCGGGACGTGCTGCTGCCGCTGCGGCTGTTCCGCAACAAGGTCGCCAACCTGGGGCTGGGCACCCAGGTCATCCAGTGGCTGATCCTGCAGGGGTCGTTCTTCGTGGTCTCGGTCTACCTGCAGGAAGTCAACCACTACGATGCGATCAAGACAGGCCTGATCCTCACTCCGGGCACGATCGGGATCCTGGTCGCCTCGGCCGGTGCCGACCGGTTCGCCCGGCGGCACCCGCAGCGGTGGCTGATCATTGCTGGCTTCCTGATCACCGCCGTCGGCATGATCTTGCTGCTGGCCCTGGTCCGGGCACACGAGGGCGTCTGGCGGTGGATACCCGGGCTGTTCCTGTTCGGAGCCGGGGTCGGGACCATGTTGACCTCCTCGGTCAACGTGGTCCAGTCCAGCTTCCCCGAGGCCGACCAGGGCGAGATCTCCGGCCTGTCGCGGAGCGTCTCCAACCTCGGATCGTCGCTGGGCACCGCCCTGGTCGGCTCGATCCTGGTGGCGGTCAGGCTCCCCGAAGGCAAGCCGTTCGCCGTCGGGTTGACGGTGATGCTCGTGATCACCGTAATCGGCCTGATCCTCGGCGTCCTGATCCCCCGTACGCCGGTCGAAGCCACGGCGGAGAAGAGCCCCGGCACGGCACCTGCATCACGTCAGCCAACCTCGTAAACGTTACCGGGCCGATACTCCGGCCCGGTAACGGCGTTGCGGCGGCTAGGCGGTCAGGTTCTCGCGGCTTCCGTAGGCGCACAGCCCCCATAGGGCCACGACGTCCACGGCGATGATCGTCAGCGCCCAGAACGGGTAGGCGGGGACGAAGAACAGCTGGCCGATGGCGTTGAGGCCGATCACGGCC
>Ga0335073_10002861_pt1 | contig 23783 bp, 18 predicted proteins | sample Lox_Sample_22_FD_207093 | JGI IMG/M metagenome (GOLD analysis project Ga0335073, IMG submission 207093) | Soil microbial communities from Loxahatchee National Wildlife Refuge, Florida, United States - Lox_Sample_2.2 | ecosystem: Environmental > Terrestrial > Soil > Wetlands | place: USA... | reverse complement strand
GCGTGCGGACGGCGGAGGTCCGCAGCTCGGGGGACCCGTCGTCGATCATCTGGATGAGCACGTTGGGCGGAACGATGAAGCACACGTGGTCACTGGTCATGTCTCCTCCTTACTTCCGGCCTCCGGCACACTCCCTGCCCCCATGACAAGTCCTTTCGCGCCCGGCCCGCCGTCGGCTCGGCAATCCACCGGTCAAGGTAATTGCCGCGTCATCGCCGGCGCTTCGGGGAGATCCCTCTACCTGTCGGCCGCGGGGCCTGCGGCCGCGGCCAGTTCCCCGGCCGGTCCGCTCCCGGCCCGGCCGCCCCGCCGCCCCGCGTGACCAATCGCCGGGCCTGCGCCGGTTCCCGGCCCGCGGCCCGGATCCGCGCGGCGCGGCGATCAGAGGGACCTCCCCGATGCGTTCCGGGCGGCTGGTGATGTGAACTCCTGTCAGGACTGCTCGACTTCAAGGAGGGGCGACATGCCGGTCACGCCCACGTACCCAGGCGTTTATGTCACGGAGATCCCGAGCGGCGTGCGTACGATCACCGGCGTCGCCACGTCGATCACGGCGTTCATCGGACGTGCCGCGCGCGGCGCGACGGACGAGCCCGTGACGATCAACAGCTTCGGTGACTTCGAGCGCCTGTTCGGCGGCCTGTGGGCCAGCAGCACGCTGGGATACGCCGTCCGCGACTTCTACCTCAACGGGGGAAGCCAGGCCATCATCGTCCGGCTCTACCATCCGAAGTTCGACTCACCAGGCGACCGGAGCAATGCCGCCCAGGCGGCCTCCGACACGGCCGCGGCCGCGGCCGGCGCCGACGCCGCCGCAGCGGCCGCCAATGCTGACGCCAAGGCCGGCACCTATCCGAACGACCCGCAGAAGAGCGCCGCCGCGCTCGTCGCCGCCGCGGCGAAGCGGGCCGCGGCGGCCGGAGCCACGGCGCTCGACGTGAAGAAGGCCGCCGAGGACAAGGCCGCGACAGAGGGCGGCAACCAGGCGGCCCTGGATACCGCGGCCGCGGCCACGGGCGCCGATGCCGCCGCGGCGGCCGACGCCGCCCAGAAAAAGGCCGCCAGCTACACCAGCGACCCGGACAAGACGGCCGCCAGGAACGTCGCCGATGCCGCGGTGGCGGCCAGCCAGGACGGGGCTACGGTCGCGGATGTGCAGCGGGCCGCCACGGCGGCCGCCCAGACCGCGGCGCCGGTCGGCAAGGCGGTCCTCGACATCGGCGTCAAGCTGGAAGCCGCGAGCGAGGGAAGCTGGGGGAACAAGCTACGCGCCCGGGTCGACTACGACGTTCTCGGCGACGACGCGGCCAACCTGTTCAACCTGTCAGTCCGGGACGACGGCACCGGAGTCGTCGAGGTCTTCCGCAACGTGTCCGTGGTGCCGGGGAGCGTCCGGCAGCTCGACAAGGTGCTGGCGAACGACTCGACGCTGGTCCGGGTCACGGGCTCGCTGCCGGGCAGCCGCCCGGCCAAGTCAGCGGCCCTGGCAGCGGGGCAGTCCGATGTCTGGGCCGACAACACCCCAGCGACCAACACCAAGGTCACCGACGCCGACCAGGCATCCGATGGCGGCTGGCTCACGGTCGACGATTTCACCGGCCCGGGCCAGCAGAACGCCAAGAAAGGCCTCTACGCTCTGCTGAAGGCCGACCTGTTCAACGTCTTGTGCATCCCGCCCTACCTCGCCGCGGGCGATGTGGACAACGACTCCCTGGTGGGCGCCGCCGCCCAGTTCTGCGAGCAGCGCCGGGCCATACTGCTCGTGGACCCGCCCAGCGGCTGGAGCAGCAAGGCCGATGCCAAGACCGGACTGCCAGCCCTCGGGACGACCAGCAAGAACGCGGCGGTGTTCTTCCCGCGGCTGAGCCAGCCCGACCCGCTGCGGGACGGCCAGACCGCCGACTTCGTGCCGTGCGGCGCTGTGGCCGGCATCTTCGCGCGCACAGACAGCAGCCGGGGGGTCTGGAAGGCGCCCGCCGGCCTGGACGCCACCCTGGTCGGCGTCCCGCAGCTCAGCGTCCCGCTGACCGACCCGGAGAACGGCGAGCTGAACCCGCTCGGGGTGAACTGCCTGCGGACCATGCCGGCTGCGGGCCGGGTGGTGTGGGGCTCGCGGACGCTGCAAGGCGACGACCGGCTGGCCTCGGAGTGGAAGTACATCCCGGTCCGGCGGACCGCCCTGTTCATCGAGGAAAGCCTCTACCGCGGCACCCAGTGGGTCGTGTTCGAGCCGAACGACGAACCGCTCTGGGCCCAGATCCGGCTGAACGTCGGGGCGTTCATGCAGAACCTGTTCCGGCAGGGAGCCTTCCAGGGCACGACCCCGCAGGAGGCGTACTTCGTCAAGTGCGACAAGGAGACGACCACCCAGAACGACGTCAACCTCGGCGTGGTCAACATCGTCGTCGGGTTCGCGCCGCTCAAGCCGGCCGAGTTCGTGATCATCAGCATCCAGCAGATCGCCGGACAGATCCAGGCATAGCGAGGACGACATGGCTCAGTTCACCGTCAACGCCCAGCGTTTCGATCCGTACAAGAACTTCAAGTTCCGAGTGAAGTGGGACGGCCGGTACGTCGCGGGCGTCAGCAAGGTCGGCGCTCTCAAGCGCACCACCGAGGTCATCAAGCACCGCGAGGGAGGTGACCCGTCCTCCAGCCGCAAGTCGCCCGGCCGCACGGAGTACGACGCCATCTCCATCGAACAGGGGGTGACGCATGACAATGCCTTCGTGCAGTGGGCCAACAAGGTGTGGAACTTCGGCTCCGGGCTCGGCGCGGAGACGTCGCTGAAGGACTTCCGCAAGGACATCATCATCGAGGTCTACAACGAGGCCGGGCAGCTGGCCCTGGCCTACAAGGTCTTCCGCTGCTGGGTGTCGGAATACCAGGCCCTGCCGGATCTCGACGCCAACGCCAACGCCGTGGCCATCCGGCACATCAAGCTCGAGAACGAGGGCTGGGAACAGGACTACGGGGTGACCGAGCCGGCCGAGCCGACGTTCACCGAGCCGGCGAGCTGACCGGCTATGCCGGGTCCGGGGGCACGCGAGCTGCTCGAGGCGTGGGAAGGTGGCCTGGGCCGTTCGCCGACGCACCGCGCGCTCACCCTGCTCGCGGCGACGTCGCCCGGCACCCCGCTGAGCGAGATAGCGGGCCTGCCCACCGGGATCCGTGATCTCGGCCTGCTCCGGCTTCGCTCGGAGCTGTTCGGCGACCGGGTCGAGGCGGTCTGCTCCTGCCCGGCCTGCGGTGAGCAGCTTGATGCCTGCTTCGACGCGCGCGAGCTGCTGCGGGACGAGCCCACCGCGCCCGCGCCGACGCGGCAGCTGTCCCTGCACGGCAAGCGGGTCGTCGTGCGCGCGCCGAGCAGCCTGGACCTGCTCGCCGTGGCGGGCGAGCCGGACATCCCGGCGGCGCGCCGCGCCCTGCTGCGCCGGTGCCTCGCGGGCGCCGGGCCCGCGGACGGCCCGGAGACCGCTGCCCCGCTGCCCGAGGCGTTCGCCGGCCCCCTGCCCGACGATCTCGCCGACGAACTGGTGACGCAGATCGCCGCCCTGGACCCGCGCGCCAGGATCGAACTCGACCTCACCTGCGCTGCCTGCGGCCACGCCTGGCCGGCGGTCTTCGACATCGCCAGCTTCCTGTGGGCCGAGATCAACGCCTGGGCCCGCCGGACCTTGCGCGACGTCCACGCCATCGCCAGCGCCTACGGGTGGCACGAGGCGGACATCCTGGCCATGAGCCCGCTTCGCCGCCAGTGTTACCTGGAGATGGCCCGGTCATGACCGACTTCCTGACCGGCCTCCTCGAGCGCAGCCGCGGGCTGGACCGCGGCCTGATGCCGCGGCTACCGTCCATCTTCGAGCCCGCCCCCGGTGACTCCCACCCCTCCACCAGCCAGCCCCCCGCCGGCCAGCTCCACCTCCCCAGCTGCACCCCCCAGCCTCCTGGCCTTACCTCCCGGCCCGCCAGCCGCACCTCCCGGCCCGCCAGCCGCACCTCCCAGGCCCCCAACCAGGTCTCCCAGCCCCCCAACCAGGTCTCCCAGCCCTCCACCCTGGACCCCCGACCCTCTACTCTGGACCCCCAGCCCACCAGCCGCGTCCCCCAGCTGCCCGGCCAGGATGCCCCGCCTACCAGCCGCGCCCCCGAGCCGCCCAGCCGTGCCCCCCGCCCGTCTGCCCGCCACGCCCAGCCGCCCAGCCTTGACCCGGAGCATCAGCCCCCGCGGCCCCCGGCTGAAGCTCAGGCGATGGCGGGCCAGGCCGTGGTGCCCGGCCCGAGCCGGACGGCCGGTGAGATCACGCAGCAGCCGGCCAGCGAACCCGCGATACCGCCGGCTGCGGCGGTCAGCGAAACCGAACAGGAGCTGCTTGCCGGCATCGCGCTGCCGCATGCCGACTCCGCGAGGCGCCCTGCCAGGCCCCCGGTCCCGGAGGCCCCCGCGGTTCCGCGCCAGAACGCCGCCGCGCAGCAGGCCTTCACAAGCCAAGCCTTCACAAGCCAAGCCTTCACAAGCCAAGCCTTCACAAGCCAAGCCTTCACAAGCCAAGCCTTCACAAGCCGCCAACCTCCCGGCGAACCCCTCCCGGCCATCGAACCGCTGTCGCCGCCCAGGCCCGGCACCCTCACCGCGCCGCCGCTGCCGGGGGCCTTCGCCGTCCCGCCGCAGCCGCCGGCGCCTGTCCCGCCGCCGGAGCCCACCGTTCACGTCACGATCGGGCGCATGGAGATCCGCGCGGTCACCGCGCCCGCGCCGCCGGCCCGGCGCGAGCAGCGCGAGCAGGCCGCCCGGACGATGAGCCTGGACGAGTACCTGGCCGAACGGAACCAGCGGAGGCGGGCGTGAGCAACACGCTGGCCATCGCGGCCGCCACCACGGCCCTGCGGAACCTCCTGCAGGCCGGCATCCCCGCGCTGGATCCCGACCTGTCCGACCTCGAGGTGACCACCAGGTCCCCCGATGCCGCCCGCGAGAACCTCAGCGCGACCTCGCTGAACCTGTTCCTGTACCGGACCGCGGTCAACGCCGGCTGGAGCAACACCGACCTGCCGAGCTCCGTCAGGCCGGGGGAGACCGGCTACCCGCCGCTGGCCCTGAACCTGCAGTATCTGGTCACCGCCTACGGCCGCGACGCCGTCGACAAGGACGCCTGGAGCCACCGGGTCCTCGGCGGCGCGATGAGCGTGCTTCACGACCACCCCCTGCTCGGTGCGGACGAGATCCGGCAGGCCACCAACGGGAACGACCTCGCCGAGCAGCCCGAACGTATCCGCATCAGCTGGCTGCCGCTGACGGTCGACGACATATCGCGGTTGTGGACCGCGTTCCAGTCGCAGTACCGGGTGTCCGTCGCGTACGAGGTCACCGTGGTGCTGATCGACAGCCGCCGGCCGTCCCGGGCGCCGCTGCCCGTGCTGACCAGGGGTCAGGACGACCGGGGTGTCATGGCCGTGACCGGCGGGGCGCCCGTGCTCCGGGCGATCAGGCCGCCCCGCTCGCAGCCCGCGGGACGGCTGGGCGAGGACCTCGTGGTCGAGGGTGATCAGCTGGACGCGAACCCGCTGATCCGGTTCGCCAGCACGCTGCCCGAACCTCCTCCGATCGTGGAACTGCCCCGCCGCCCGCCGCAGGCCGGCGAGCCGCCCGGCCGCTTCGCCGTGCGGCCGCTCGACCAGCCCGATGACCCGGACGCGCTCGGCCGCTGGGTCCCCGGTTTCTACACGGTCACCGCCGTGCTCACGCCGGCCGGCCTGCCTGCGCTGGTGAGCAACGCGGTCGCCTTCGCCCTGGCGCCGCGCATCACGGTCACCCCCAACGCCAGCGGGGGCGCGCCGGTGGCGCCGGGGACGACGCTCACGGTGACCTGCAGCCCTCGGGCGCATCCGGCCCAGCGCGTGCAGTTGCTATTCGGCGACCAGTTGCTCGAGCCGACCGGGTTCACCAATCCCGATCCCGCCTCGCCCGCGTTCCAGACCACGCCGACCACGCTCACGTTCACCGTGCCCGCCGTGGGTACCGGCGTGTACCTGGCCCGGCTGCGGGTCGACGGGGTGGACAGCCTGCCGGTCACGTTCGCCGGGAACGGCGAGATACCGCGGTTCGATCCCGGACAGCAGGTGCAGGTGTCATGACCGACTACGATCAGTGGCTCGCCGCGAACGACCGCTTCCTGTCGGAACTGGTGGCCTGGCTCCGCGGGCGCCTCGGGCAGCTCGCGGGCGACCACGGTCCGGCCGAGCTGGCCCCCCTGGGCGACACCCCGCCACGACCCGCCCCGATGCCGCTGCTCGCCCGGCGGCGCAGGTCGTCCGCCGAGCCCTCGCCGGCGGCCCGGCCGGCCGCCACGGACCCGCCCGGCGCGGCGCCCCCGCCCGGCGCGGCGGCCCCGCCCGGCGCGGCGGCCCCGACGCCGGCCCTGCCCGCCCCGGCCGTGCTGGCCGACGCCGAGGGCCTCGACGAGCCGCCGCCGCTGATCCTGCTGGCCAGGCGCCTCGGGCTATCCGGCTTCGAACGCGACGTGCTGCTGCTGGCGGCGGCCATGGAACTGGACACCAGGATCGCGTCGCTGTGCGCCCGGGCCCAGCACGACCCGCAGCGGCCTTACCCGACCTTCGCCCTGGCGCTGGCGATGTTCGACCACCCCAGCTGGGACGTGATGTCACCCGGCCGGCCGTTGCGCCACTGGCAGCTGGTCGACGTCGGCCCGCCGCGGGCGGAGCCGCTGACGGTGAGCCGGCTGACGGCAGACGAGCGCATCGTCAACTACGTCAAGGGCCTGAATCACCTCGACGACCGGCTCGGGCCCTTGCTCAGGCCCATACCGCGGCCGGACGGCGCCGACCTGTCGCCGTCCCAGCAGGCGACCGCGTCCGCGGTCGTGGCCGCCGTGCGCCGGTCCGCGGCCGCCGGCCGGCCCTCGTTCGTCCAGCTGATGGGGTCCGACCCGGCCAGCAAGCGGCTGGTGGCGGCCCGGGCGGCCGCCGAGATCGGGCTGGACCTGTTCGAGCTGTCGTCCGACGACCTGCCCGCGGCCGGCGCCGACTTCGACGTGTTCGCCCGGCTGTGGCACCGCGAGAGCCTGCTGTCGCCGCTCGCGCTCCTGGTCGATGCGGCGGACGCGGATGCCAGCGGCACCGCCGCCAGCGCGATCCACCGCTGGCCCCATGCCGGGGCCGGCCTGGTCCTGCTTGACGTCCGCGAGCCCTGGCCCTCGCCCGGGACCGCCGCCCTGGTCGTCGACGTCGCCAAGCCCACCGCGGCGGAGCAGCGCGCCGCCTGGCAGATCGCCCTCGGCGCCCGCGCCGGCGCCAGCCCGGAGCGGCTCGCCGGGCAGTTCGACCTCAACTATCCCGTCATCGCCCGAATCGCCCGCGACGCGATCCCCGGCGACGCGAGCACGCCGGATCCGGATCCGGGTCCGGATGAGAACGGGGACGTCGCCGCCAGCCTGTGGGCCGGCTGCCTCATGCAGTCCCGCCCGGCCCTGGACCAGCTGGCCCAGCGGGTTGACCCCCGGGCCACCTGGTCGGACCTCAAGCTGCCGCCGGAGGAGGAGCAGCTGCTGAGGCAGATCGAGAGCCAGGTCGCGTACCGCGCCGAGGTGTACGACAGGTTCGGTTTCCGTGACCGGATGAACCGCGGGCTCGGCATCAGCGCGCTGTTCGCGGGGGAAAGCGGCACCGGCAAGACCATGGCGGCGGAGGTGCTGGCCAGCGCCCTGGAGCTGATGCTCTACCGGATCGACCTGTCCGCGGTCGTCAGCAAGTACATCGGGGAGACCGAGAAGAACCTCCGCAAGCTGTTCGACGCCGCCGAGGGCGGCGGCGCGATCTTGTTGTTCGACGAGGCGGACGCGCTGTTCGGCAAGCGCAGCGAGGTCAAGGACAGCCACGACCGTTACGCCAACATCGAGATCAACTATCTCCTGCAGCGGATGGAGACGTTCGGCGGGCTCGCCGTCCTGGCCACGAACCGCAAGAGCGCGATGGACACCGCGTTCTTGCGGCGGCTGCGCTTCGTCGTCAACTTCCCGTTCCCCGGATCCGGCGAGCGGGCCGCGATCTGGTCCGGCGCCTTCCCGGCGGGCACGCCGCTCGGCGACCTGGACTACGCCCGGCTCGCCCGGCTGCACCTGACCGGCGGCAGCATCCAGAACGTCGCCCTCAACGCCGCGTTCGCGGCCGCCCGGGACGGCGGGAAAGTGACCATGCCGGTGGTGCTCGCCGCCGCGCTGACCGAATTCCGCAAGCTCGACAAGCCGGCCAGCGAGGCAGAGTTCCGCTGGCTGGAAGGGGAGGAATCGGCGTGAACATCGAGCTGCACATCGAGCGCCTCGTGCTCGAGGGGATCGACGGGGTCGATACCGCGCCGGGGCGCGGCGAGCAGCTCCGCGAAGCCGTCAGCGTGGAGCTGACCCGCCTCCTGCGGGACGGCGGGCTCGCGGACACGGTGACCCGCGGCGGCGCGGTCCCGCGGCTGAGGGCACCTTCCGCCGAGCTGTCCGCGAGCGGCCCGGATCACCTCGGCCGCCAGCTGGCCGGCGCGATATACCGGGGGATCGGCCGATGACCGCGACCGCGACGCCCGGCATGACCGCGACCGCGACGCCCGGCATGGCGGTGCCGCGATGACGACCTTCCCGAACTCCCCGGCCGTGCTCAAGGGCGGCCTGGTCCTCATCGACCCGGTGACCGCCGCCGTCCTGCGGGTGATCGCGCTGCAGTACAACCCCGACACCGTGACCCGGACGCTCCAGGTGAAGAGCGCCGGTGCCGACACCCCCGATCGCTCGGAAGCGCTCCGGCTCACCGGGCCGCCCACCGAGACCATCAAGCTGGACGCCGAGATCGACGCGACCGATCAGCTGGAGTTCCCCGGCCAGAACCCGGACGCGGCGCAGTCCGGCGTGTCCCCGGCCCTGTCGGCGCTGGAGACGATCATCTACCCGACCAGCACCCAGCTGCAGGCCAACGACCAGCTCGCCGACTCGGGCACGCTGGAGATCTTGCCCATGGAGACCCCCCTCGCGCTGTTCGTGTGGAGCCAGCGCCGGATCGTGCCGGTGCGGATCACCGAATTCTCCGTCACCGAGGAGGCCTTCGACGCCTCCCTCAACCCGATCCGGGTCAAGGTCAGCCTGGGGATGCGCGTGCTGTCGGTGGACGACCTGGGGTTCCAGCACAAGGGAGGCGGCCTGTTCATGAGCTACCTGCAGCAGAAGGAGCAGCTTGCGGCCCGCAGCACCGGCGCGGTCCTGCGCACCCTCGGCCTGGCCAGGATCAGCTGATGGCCGCGAACTTCCCCGCCACCAGCCGGTACGCCAGCACGGACGTCGCGACCCTGACGGACGCCGACGGCCGGGTGATCGCCTACCTGCGCCGCCGTTTCGTGCCCCAGCCGGAGCGCTTCGCGCTGCTGCAGACCCACACCGTGGCCGAGGGCGAACGGCTGGACAACCTGACCGCCACCTATCTCGGCGACCCCGAGCAGTTCTGGCGGGTGGCCGACGCCAACCGGGCCATGCGCCCCGACGACCTCATCGTGGTCGGCCGGGTGCTGCGGATCACGCTGCCCGAGGGCATCTCCGGGGTGACCGATGCTTAAGGGAGTGCACCTGACCCTGATGGTGGGGCCGGCCGTCCCGGTGCCGGTGCCGCGCTCGGTGCTGGAGGAGCTGACCAGCGTCGAGGTCACCTCCCAGGACGAGGGGGTGAGCGGCTTCTCGCTGTCGTTCACCCTGAGCAACGCCTCGATCCTCCCCACGCTGTTCCTGGTGGCCGGCGGCAGCCCCATCCCGGTCGTGCGGGTCGTGCTGGTCGCCACCGTCAACGGCACCCCGAACGTCCTGGCCGACGGCGTGGTCACCCGGACCCAGGTGCTGCCGGGCACCGACGCCGCGCACTCCACGCTGCAGGTCATCGGCGAGGACCTCACCACGCTGATGGACAAGACCGAGATGACCGGGCTGCCGTACCCGGCCATGGCCGGCGAGGCCATCGTCGCCGTCATCCTGGCCAAGTACGCGGTCCTCGGCGTGGTCCCGCTGATCGTCCCCAGCATCTTGATCGACGAGCCGGTCCCGACCGACCGCATCCCCACCCAGAAGGGCACCGACCTGGAGTACCTGCGGTACCTCGCCGACCGCGTCGGCTACGTGTTCTACCTCGAACCCGGCCCCGAACCCGGGATGACCACCGCCTACTGGGGCCCCAAGATCAAGACCGGCGTCCCGCAGCCGGCCCTCAACATCAACCTGGACGCGTTCACCAACGTGGAGCAGCTCAGCTTCAGCTTCGACAGCCAGTCCCGGTCGCTGCCGGTCATCTTCATCCAGAACACCGAAACCCAGGCGGCCACCCCGATCCCGATCCCCGACATCGGCCCGCTCAACCCGCCGCTGGGGCTGGTGCAGCCGGCGCCGGCCAGGTTCCGGAGCCTGCCCGAGACGGCCAAGTACACCCCTACCCAGGCGGTCCTGATCGGGATGGCCGAGGCGAGCAAGTCGGCCGACACGGTTACCGGCACCGGGAGCCTCGACGTGCTCCGCTACGGCCGGCTGCTCAAGGCCAGGAAGCTGGTCGGGGTGCGCGGCGCCGGGATGGCGTTCGACGGCCTGTACTACGTCACCCAGGTCAAGCACTCGATCAGGCCCGGCGAGTACAAGCAGGCCTTCAGCCTGTCGAGGAACGGGCTGATCTCCACGGTCCGGGAGGTGCCGGCGTGAGCGGAACCGCCAAGTACTACGGCAAGTACCGGGGGAGCGTGGTGCAGAACGTCGATCCCGAGCGGCGGGGCCGGATCCAGGCGATGGTGCCCGACGTGTCCAACGTCGTCCCCACCACCTGGGCGCTGCCCTGCGTGCCGCTGGCGGGCAAGAACACGGGCAGCTACCTGGTGCCGCAGGTCGGCGCCGCGGTCTGGATCGAGTACGAGCAGGGCGACCCCGACTACCCGATCTGGACCGGCGGCTTCTGGGCTGAGGGCGACGTGCCGTCGTCGGCGCTGGACGGCAACCCCGTCAGCCCGAGCATCGTCCTGCAGACCGGGCAGCGGAACAGCATCACGCTCAGCGACGTGCCCGGCCCGGACGGCGGGATCATGCTGAAGAGCGCCGCCGGGGCCATGATCCTCGTGAACGACACCGGCATCACCATCAGCAACGGCAACGGCGCCAAGATCGTGCTGAACGGGCCGAACGTGTCCGTCAACGACGGCGCCCTCACGGTGACCTAGAGGAGGGGGCCGTGTCAGGATTCATGCTCCACGCGGGCGCCGCCGTGCTGTGCACGCACGCCGGGCAGGCGCAGCCCACCGTGACCAACCAGCGGGTCAGCGCAGGCGGTCAGCCGACGGTCACGATGAGCGCGCCGTACACCGTCGCGGGGTGCACGCTGCCGCCCCAGGCCGGCGGCCCGTGCGCGACCGCGCAGTGGGTCACCGCCGCCACCCGCGTCACCTCAGGCAACGTGCCGCTGCTCCTGCTGGACAGCCAGTCGGTCTGCGCGCCCACCGGGACGCCGCTGTCGGTCACGGTGACCCAGACCCGGGTGAGCGCCCAATGAACGTGCCCGTCCGCATCGGCTTCCCATGGCATTTTGACCCGAACGGACTCACCTCCACGACTACCGACGACGACCACATCCGGGACATGATCGAGCAACTCCTGTTCACCAGTCCCGGCGAACGGGTCAACCGGCCCGACTTCGGCAGCGGGGTTCTCCAGCTCATCTTCGCCCCTAACAGCCCGGAACTGGCCGCCGCCCTGCAGTTCGCCATGCGGGCCGCCCTGCAGCGCTGGCTCGGTGACCTGATCGAGGTCCAGGACCTGGCCGTCAGCAGCGACGACTCCGCCCTGAGCATCGACGTCGCCTACCTGGTCCGGCGTACCGCCGAGGCCCGCACGGACACCTTCACCCGGGCAGGCACCCCGTGACCCCCGTGACCGCCGTGACCCCCGTGAGCGCCGGCCTGGCCTGCCGGGACGACCGCCGCCGCCAGGAACTGTTCCGGCAGCGCGACCGGTTCAACGGGGTGGACTTCGTCGAGGTCCTGCCCGGGCCCGCCCTATGCGTGCACTTCTTCGGCGAGGTCCCGGTCGTCTACGACGACGAGGACCAGCACCCGGACGGCCTGAGCCGGGCCAACGTCGTCGTCCGGGGCGGCCGCCGGATCCGCGACATCGCCGTCCTGCACCTGGAGCGGGAGGCCTCGGCCGATCCCGACCAGGACGACTGCCTGCGCGTCACGCTCGACCAGGCCGGCGACTTCTCCGTCTACCAGCTCTGCCTGGTCGGCGTGCCGGGGTTCGACCCGCGCTACTGCTGCGCGGACTTGGCGTTCCGGGTGGACTGCCCGGCCGAGGCGGACTGCGCCGCCGGGCCGGGCGGCGCCCCCGGGCCCGGGGCGGCCCCGGAGATCAGCTACCTGGCCAAGGACTACGCGAGCTTCCGGCAGCTCATGCTGGACCGCCTCGCCGTCACCAGGCCCGGCTGGCGCGAGCGGCACGAGGCCGACGTGGGCATCGCCCTGGTCGAGGTGCTCGCCTACGCCGCCGACCACCTGAGTTACTACCAGGACGCGGTGGCCACCGAGGCCTACCTGAACACCGCCAGGCAGCGCATCTCGGTCCGCCGGCACGCCCGGCTGGTCGACTACGCCCTGCACGAGGGCCTGAACGCGCGGGCGTGGGTGACCGTCTGGACCGACGCGGACACCCCGCCGGCCCGGGCCGCCGACCTGTTCTTCATCACCGGCTTCCCGGAGCTGGCCGGGGCCGGGCGGCTGCTGCGGGCCGCGGACCTTGACCGCTTCCCGGCTAGCCGCTACCTGGTCTTCGAACCGGTGGCCGGCGCCGATGACCTGCTGGAGTTCCGGGCGGTGCGCAGCGAGATCGCCTTCCACACCTGGGGCGGGGAGCAGTGCTGCCTGCAGGCCGGCGCCACGTCGGCGACCCTGCGCGACACCGAGCCGCCGCTGAGCCTGAACCCCGGCGACGTGCTCGTCTTCGAGGAGGTCAAGGGGGTGGGCACCGGGAAGCGCGCGGACGCCGATCCCGCCCACCGGCACGCCGTCCGCCTCACCGGCGTGACCTCCGGCCGGGACGACCTGCTCGGCGTCCCCGTGGTCGAGATCGAATGGTCACCCGCCGACGCCCTGCCGTTCGCGCTGGGCCTGTCGGCCCGGCTGCCCGCCCCGGACTGCACGCTCGTGACCGACATGAGCGTGGCCCGCGGCAACGTGGTGCTGGTGGACCACGGGGCGACCCGGACCGAACCACTGGGGCCGGTGGATGAGTCAGCCGTCACCGGCCCGTGCGCCTGCGAGGGCAGCGTGCTCGAGCTGACCACCGTGCCGGCCAGGTTCACGCCGGTGCTCACGGCGGCCCCGCTGACCTTCGCCGACGCCGTCGACCCGGCCGCCCCGGCGGCCGCGGTCACGGCGCGCGACCCGCGGCTGGGGCGCCCCCGGCTCTGGCTCACGGCGGGCTCAGGCGAGACCTGGACGGCCCGGCCCGACCTGCTCTCGAGCGCCGCCGACGACCGGGACTTCGTGGCCGAGGTGGACGACGACGGGGTGGCCCACCTGCGCTTCGGCGACGGCCGGCTGGGGCTGATGCCGCCGGCCGGCACCACCTTCAGCGCGGCGTACCGGACCGGGAACGGCCCGGCCGGCAACGTCGGGCGGGACGCCATCGCCTACCTCGTGCTCCGCTCGCAGTCCTGGAGCGGGATCGGCGTCCGGCCGCGCAACCCCATGCCAGCCTCGGGCGGCACCGCCCCCGAGCCCACCGCGCAGGCCCGGCTGCTCGCCCCGGACGCCTTCAGGACCGAGCTGAAACGCGCCATCACCGCGGACGACTACGCGCAGCTCGCCGCCCTGCGGCCCGGCGTGCAGGGGGCGGCGGCCGAACTCCGCTGGACCGGCAGCTGGTACGAGGCCCGGGTCGCGGTGGACGCCCTCGGCACCGACGTGGCCGGCCAGGCGCTGCTGGACGACGTCGACGCTCACCTGCGCGTGGCGCGGCGGATGGGCCACGACCTTTCCGTGGGGCCGGCCACCCTGGTGCCGCTCGACATCGAGGTGCACGTCTGCGTGCTGCCGCACTACTCGCGCGGCGCCGTGCGGGCGGCCGTGCTCGGCGTCCTCGGCAGCGGGCGGGGGCCCGACGGCCGTCCGGCGATGTTCCATCCCGACAACCTCACCTTCGGCACCAGCATCCGGCTCTCCCGGATCGTGGCCGCGGTGCAGGCCCTCGAAGGGGTCTCCAGCGTCGAGGTAACCCGGCTGTGCCGGCTCGGCCATCCCGACGCCGGCGAGCTCGCCGCGGGCGTGCTCACCGTGCACGACCTCGAGATCGCCCAGCTGGCCGGGGATCCCAGCCTGCCCGAGGACGGCCGCCTGGTACTCGTGATGGGAGGCGGACGATGAACCGCCCGGGCCTGGACGCGCTGTCGTACCGCGCCGGCACCTACGCGACGTTCTTCGCGGCCATGCGGGCGCGGCTGTCGTCCGCGGACTACCCGGCCCTGGCCGGGCTGAGAACGCACGACGTGAGCGACCCCTCGGTCGCCCTGCTCGACGCCTGGGCCGTGGCCGGCGACGTCCTGACCTTCTACCAGGAGCGGATCGCCAACGAGGGGTACCTGCGCACCGCCACCGAGCGCCGGTCCGTCCTCGAGCAGGCCCGGCTGATCGGGTACCGGCCCAGGCCCGGCGTGGCGGCCAGCGTCTACCTGGCCTACACCATCGACCAGAACGCCGGCCCGGTGCAGATCCCGGCGGGAGCCCGGGTCAACAGCGTCCCGGGGCCGGGGGAGCAGATGCAGGCCTTCGAGACCTCCGAGGCCCTGGACGCGCGGCCGGAGTGGAACGAGCTCCGCGTGCGGATGTCCCAGCCGCAGACCCCCGGCTCCATCGTGGCTGACGGCCTGTTCCTGGCGGGCACGGCCACCGGCCTGAAGGTCGGCGACGCCCTGCTCATCGACTTGGGGCTGGGCCGCGGGCTGGAGGCGTTCCGGGTGAACGGCGTCGATCCGGACGCCGCGGCGGGCCGGACCCAGGTCGACCTGGGCACCTGGGACGGCAGCTCCCTGACGGCCTCGCTCGCCGAGGCCACGGTGGTCCCGCTGGCCAGCCTCGACCGCTTCGGCGTGGACCCCGGGACCGCCACCGCCACCCGGGTGCTCGGCGTCCTGGCGGAGGTCCGCGCGCGCGGTGCCGCCGACGATCGCGCGGGCCTGGCCGCCCACCTGGGCGAGGTGCTGCCGGACCTGGCCGGGGACCTGGACACCGCCGAGCACAGCGGCTGGTCCCGGCTGGTCCCCTGGCTCAGGCAGACCGTCACCCAGCTGTCCGGCTTGCACCAGCTCATGGCGGGCGCGTCCGCCGCGCCCGGCCTCCGCCCGGAGGCCCTGAAAAGAGAGCCCGGGGGGGACTTCGGCGGGGTGCTGGACCGGCTGGAGGTGCCGCCGTCGCTGCCGCCGCGCAGCTCGCGGCAGCTGGGCCGGTCCGTCCAGGCCACGTTCGCGCCGCACGCCGACGTCTATCCCGCGCTGCTGGCCGCCTTCAAGCCGCAGCTGCGGCCGGTGCTCTACACCGCGCTCGGCCACTCGGCCGCGGCTCCGCAGTCCCCGATCCGTGTGCTGGCCCTGCGCCAGGCGGCCCGGCTGTTCGGCGCCAGCGCTCCGCTCAAGCCCACCATCGAGCATGGCGTGCTGCAGCCGCTGCCGTGGCGCGAGTGGGACCTGCAGCGCGACGAGACAGCCACGGTCGCCAACCTGGACCGGGTGTACCCGGGGGTGCTCGCGTTCAGCCCGGTGCTCGTCATCAGGCCCGAGGCGACGCAGTTTCCCCGGGTGCTGGTGACCACCGTCAAGAGCGCCAGCGACGTGTCGCGGAGCGCCTACGGTCTCACCGGGCCGATCACCCGGCTTGACCTCACGGCCGGGTGGTGGGCGCCGGTGACGTCCGCAGAGCAGCCGGGAGACCACTTCGACGTGCTGCGCGCCACGACCGTGTTCTGCCAGAGCGAGGAGCTGCACCTCGCCGACGCGCCGATCACGCAGGACCTGTGCGGCGGGGAGGTCGAGCTGGACCGGCTGTACGACGGGCTCCGCTCCGGCCGCTGGATGGTCCTGTCCGGCGAGCGGGCCGACATCCCGGGCACCAGCGGGGTGCAGGCGTCGGAGCTGGTGATGCTGGCCGGGGTCTCGCAGCGCGTCCAGCTGACCGCGGGCCCCGGCGGGGACGACAGGCCCGGGCCGCTGCCCGGCGACTCGCTGCACACCTTCGTGACGTTCGCCACCCCGCTGGCCTACTGCTACCGGCGCGGCAGCGTCGTGCTGAACGGCAACGTGGCCCACGCCACCCACGGCGAGACCCGCGCCGAGGTGCTCGGGGCCGGCGACGCCAGCGCGGCGCTGCAGGCCTTCACGCTCAAGCAGTCCCCGCTGACCTACACTTCGGCGCCGTCGGTGACCGGCACGGCGAGTTCCCTGGTGGTCCGCGTGGACGGGGTGGCCTGGCCGGAGGCCGGGAGCCTGGCCGCGCTGGGGCCGGGCGCGCGCGGCTTCCTCACCCGGCAGGACGACGAGGGCCGGACCTCGGTCGTGTTCGGGGACGGGGAGCACGGCGCCCGGCTGCCCACCGGCCAGGAGAACGTCCAGGCCGCGTACCGCAGCGGCATCGGGGCCCCCGGCAACGTCCAGCCCGGCCAGATCAGCCTGCTGGCGACCAAGCCCCTCGGCGTCAAGGCGGTCACCAACCCGCTGCGCGCCTCGGGCGGCGCGGACCGGGACGGGCGCGACGACATCCGGCGCAACGCCCCGCTCGCCGTGCTGGCCCTGGACCGGCTGGTAGCCACGCAGGACTACGCGGACTTCGCCCGGACGTTCGCCGGCGTCGGCAAGGCCAGCGCCGCGCGGCTGACGGACGGCACCCGGACGCTGGTGCACGTCACCATCGCCGGAGCCGGCGACATCCCGGTCGACGTCACCTCCGACCTGTACCAGAACCTGACCGCCGCGCTGCACCGGTACGGCGACCCGTACCTGCCGGTCAGCGTCGGGATCCGCGAGCTGCTCGCGCTGGTCGTCAGCGCCGGGGTGAAGGTGCTGCCGGACTATGACTGGGAGCTCGTCGAGCCGGCCATCCGGGCCCGGCTCCTCGACGTCCTCGGCTTCGGCCGGCGCGACCTGGCCCAGGACGTGCTGCCCAGCGAGGTGATCACGGCCATCCAGGGGGTCGCCGGGGTCGACTACGTCGACCTGGACGTGCTGCAGGCGATCGATGAGGCCAACGTCGTGGGCGCGCTCTCCGCTCCGGCCGGCTCCAGCCCGGGAAGCCCGGCCAGCCCGGCCCCGCCTGGCCCGCCCGGACGGATCGGGGTGCTCCCGGCCCGGCCCGGCGCGGGGGGAGTCCGGCCCGCCCAGCTCGCCTACCTGTCGCCGCTCATCCAGGACTCGCTCATCCTCAACGAGGTGCCGGCATGACCCGTTCCCCGGACTACCTGTACGACCTGCTGCCCGCCGTCTACCGGATGCGGGACGAGCCGCTGGGATCGCCGCTGCGCGACCTGCTGCGGGTGGTGGGGGAGCAGGTCAACGTGCTGGAGCAGGACATCGCCCGGCTCTACGACAACTGGTTCATCGAGACCTGCGACGACTGGGCGGTGCCCTACATCGGCGACCTGGTGGGCTACCTGCCGGTGGCCGAGGCCGGCCGGGTGCTGGTGCCCCGGCGGGACGTGGCGAACGCCATCGGCTTCCGGCGCCGCAAGGGCACGCTCGCGCTGCTCGAGGTGCTCGCGGCCGAGGTGGCCGGCTGGCCCGCGCGGGCGGTCGAGTTCTTCCCGCTCCTCGGCTGGTCCCAGCACCTCGATCACCAGCACCCGGACCGCGGGCAGTACGCCAGCCTGCGCTCGACCGAGCGCCTCGACCGCCTCGGCTCGCCGTTCGACGACCTCGCGCACCGCGTCGACGTCCGCCGCCCGGACTCCCACCGCACCCGCGGGCGGTACGACATCCCGAGCGCGGGCGTGTACCTGTGGCGGCTCGGGTCGTACCCGGTGACCAGCAGCCCGGCGGCCTGCATCGAGCGGGAGGGGCGGAACTGCTACACGTTCAGCGTGCTGGGCCACGACACGCAGCTGTTCAGCCTGCCGGTCCCCCAGGCCGATCCCGCGCAGATCGCCGGGGAGGCCAGCCTGCCCGTCCGGATCAGGCGCCGGGCCTTCGAGCGGCGCATCTCCGAGCGCCCGCCGGTCAGCGTGGCCTCGCCCGCCTACTACGGCGGCGGGAAGAGCCTGTCCATCGAGGTCACCGACTGGCCGCGGCGGGGCCGCCGGGGCGTGATCGCCGCGGAGGACGTCATCCCGGCCGACCTGACCGACTGGCACGGCTACCCGGCGCCGCCCGGCAAGGTCCTGGTCGACCCGGTCCTGGGCCGCCTGGTCTTCGCGCAGAGGCAGGCGCCCAAGCGGGTGGCGGTCAGCTACCGCTACGGGTTCAGCGCCGACCTGGGCGGCGGCGAGTACCGCCGCCCGGTGTCGCAGCCGGCCGGGGCCAGGCTCTACCGGGTCCGGCAGCGGGACACCGGGCCGGAGGAGTTCCGCACCATCCGGCAGGCCCACGCGCGGTGGCACCGGGACAAGCAGGGCGCACCGCATCCCCTCGCGGCGGTGATCGAGGTCGCGGACAGCGGCGTCTACGAGGAGCGCTTCGTCTTCGACCTCGACCCGGGCGAGAGCCTGCAGTTGCGCGCGGCCCCGCTCACCCGGCCGGTGCTGCGGCTGCTCGACTACCGGGTGGACCAGCCCGATCCGTTCAGCGTGAGCGGCGGGCCGGCCAGCCGCTTCGTGCTCGAGGGCTTCCTGGTCACCGGCCGGGGCATCCAGGTCAGCGGGCCGCAAGACGGATCCGGCGGCGGGCCGGCCGCGGACGGCGCCGACGGGGCGGCTGCGGAGCCCGGCGGGCTGTGCGACGTCACGATCCGGCACTGCACGCTGGTGCCGGGCTGGGACCTGGACTGCGACTGCACGCCGGGCCGCCCGGACGAGCCCAGCCTCACGCTGGACTACAGCCGGGCCACGGTGGTCATCGAGCACAGCATCCTGGGGTCCGTCGTCGTCCGCGCCGACGAGCGCGCCGGCGATCCGGCCGAACTGCGCGTCAGCGACTGCATCCTCGACGCGACCAGCCCCGGCGGCCTGGCCCTGAGCAGCGGCGACGGCCGGGTGGCCTTCGTGAGCCTGACCATGGCCCGGTGCACGGTGATCGGCCAGGCCCTGGCGCACGCCATCCGGCTCGCCGAGAACACCATCTTCACCAGCCCCGTGCTGGTCGCCCGGCGGCAGACCGGCTGCGTGCGGTACTGCTACGTGCCGGACGGATCCCGCACCCCGCGCCGCTACCACTGCCAGCCCGACGCCGCCGTCCAAGACGCGGCAGACCGGGCCGGGCCAGCCGGTCAGGCGGCCGTGGCGCGCGCCAAGGACCGCGCGCGGGACCGCGTCCGCCCGGCGTTCGACAGCCTCCGCTACGGCAGCCCGGAGTACGGGCGGCTGGCCCAGGCCTGCGCCGAGGAGATCACCCGGGGGGCGGACGACGAGTCCGAGCTCGGCGCGTTCCACGACCTGTATCAGCCCGAACGGCTGGCCAGCCTGCGGGTCCGTCTCGACCAGTTCACCCCGGCGGGCCTGGACGCCGGCATCTTCTTCGCGAGCTAGGGAGCAGCATGAATGGCGATATAAGCCGGGACTCGTTCGACCCGTACCGCCACTACACCGGTGTCGTCATGCAGCAGGGCCGGGTCCAGCTCGACGCGGACTGGAACGAGCAGGTCGCGATCACCGAGCGCCGCCTGCGCACCCTGATGGCCGACCTGATCGGGCCGCACGGCGGCCCGCAGGGCCGCTGCGGCTTCACCGTCATCACCGACCCCAAGTCCGTGCCGGGCCTGACCGGCAAGGACGGCCGCCCGCTCGGCACGGACCGGGTGAACCAGCTCGTCAAGCGGCTGGAGGGCGGGGACTTCGTCATCGGCCCGGGCCGGTATTACGTCGACGGCCTGCCCGCCGAGAACGACGAGCCCGTGGCCTACAGCGAGCAGCCCGGCTACCCCTTCGACGACCAGACCACGCTGGAGAAGCTGCGCGGGGTGAGCTCGTCTCTGGTCTACCTCGACGTCTGGGAACGGCAGGTCACACCGATGGAGGACCCGGACCTCCTCGAGGTCGCGCTCGGCGGCGCGGACACCGCCGCCCGGGCGCAGCTGGTCTGGCAGGTCAAGGTGCTCAGCGGGGCGGCGGGGGCGATGTCGTGCGCGAGTACCGGCACGCTCGAGCGGGCCCAGCCGCCCCTGCTGCGGGCCCGGGCCAGCCAGCCCGGCCAGCCGCCGGACGCCTGCGTGATCGATCCCGCGGCCCGCTACCGGGGCGCGGAGAACCAGCTCTACCGGGTGGAGATCCACCGGGGCGGCACCGCGCGCCCGGCCGGCGCAACCGTCGGCGGGGCGACCTTCAAGTGGTCCCGCGAGAACGGGTCGGTGGCCTTCCCGATCGCCGGCCTGGCCCCGGACCCCGGGGCGAACCAGACCACGGCCGAGGTGGCGACGCTGGGCCGGGACCGCCGGCTGGGCCTGGCCCAGGAGGACTGGGTGGAGATCGCCGACGACGGCTACGCGCTGCGCGCCGCGGCCGAGCCGCTGCTCCAGGTGGACCGGATCGACCGCGACAAGCTCCAGGTCGTGCTGTCCGGGGTCGGGCCCGCCGGGACCGGGCAGGATCAGACCCGGCACCCGCTGCTGCGCCGGTGGGACCATGACGCCTCGGATCCCGCGACCAGCGACCAGGGCGCGCTGCTGGTCACCGAGTCCGGTTCGGCCGGCGACGGATGGATCGAGCTCGAAGACGGCGTGCAGATCCAGTTCCCCGCGTCGTCGGGATCGCCGAACGAGTACCGGACGGGCGACTACTGGCTGATCCCGGCCCGGACCGCCACCGGCGACGTGATCTGGCCGCGGCGCCAGGTCGGCGGCCAGCCGGAGGCGGAAGCCAGGCCGCCGCGCGGCGTCAGGCACTACTACGCGCCGCTGGTGATCGCGTCGCTGGGCGGCAACGGCCACTGGACCCTGACCACGCCGGACTGCCGCAAGCGGTTCGCCCCGCTGCCGGCCGTGAACAGTCCCTGACCGGGTCCTGGCTGACCGGGTCCTGGTCAGGAACACGCGCGTCCTCCCCACGCCCGGCGAGCGACCCTGTGCGAGTACCCGGCACCCGGCCGCGACTGTTAGCGGGCGTGCGAGGCGGGGCCGGAGGGGCGGGTGAGGCTGACCGACCAGCGAAGTTCGGGCCCGCATTGCATGTTCATGCATTGCTGTGCATATAATTTCACTCATGTCCAAGGTGCTCACCTCCCTGCCTGTCGGCGAACGTGTCGGCATCGCCTTCTCCGGCGGCCTCGACACCTCGGTAGCGGTCGCGTGGATGCGCGAGAAGGGCGCCGTGCCGTGCACTTACACCGCCGACATCGGCCAGTACGACGAGCCCGACATCGCCTCGGTGCCCGGGCGCGCCACGGCCTACGGCGCGGAGCAGGCCCGGCTCGTCGACGGCCGGGCGGCCCTGGTGGAGGAGGGGCTCGCCGCCCTGGCCTGCGGGGCGTTCCACATCCGGTCCGGCGGCCGCGCCTACTTCAACACCACCCCGCTGGGACGGGCCGTCGCGGGCACCCTGCTGGTGCGCGCGATGCTCGAGGACGACGTGCAGATCTGGGGGGACGGCTCCACCTTCAAGGGCAACGACATCGAGCGGTTCTACCGCTACGGCCTGCTCGCCAACCCTTCCCTGCGGATCTACAAGCCGTGGCTGGACGCCGATTTCGTCCGCGAGCTCGGCGGCCGCAGGGAGATGTCCGAGTGGCTGGGCGCCCGCCGCCTGCCCTACCGGGACAGCACGGAGAAGGCCTACTCCACCGACGCGAACATCTGGGGCGCGACGCACGAGGCCAAGTCGCTGGAGCACCTCGACACGGGCATCGAGCTCGTTGACCCGATCATGGGCGTGCGGTTCTGGGATCCCGCGATCGAGATAGCCGCCGAGGACGTCACGATCGGCTTCGAGCACGGACGGCCGGTGACGATCAACGGCAAGGAGTTCGCCTCCGCCGTCGACCTGGTGCTTGAGGCCAACGCCATCGGCGGCCGGCACGGCCTGGGCATGTCCGACCAGATCGAGAACCGGGTCATCGAGGCCAAGAGCCGGGGCATCTACGAGGCGCCGGGCATGGCGCTGCTGAACGCGTCGTACGAGCGGCTGGTCAACGCGATCCACAACGAGGACACCCTCGCCAGCTACCACATCGAGGGGCGGCGGCTGGGCAGGCTGCTGTACGAAGGCCGCTGGCTGGACCCGCAGGCGCTGATGCTGCGCGAGTCGCTGCAGCGCTGGGTCGGGACGGCGGTCACCGGCGAGGTGACCCTGCGGCTGCGGCGCGGGGAGGACTACTCCGTCCTGGACACCACCGGGCCTGCGTTCAGCTACCACCCCGACAAGCTCTCCATGGAGCGGACCGAGGACGCCGCCTTCGGGCCGGTCGACCGCATCGGCCAGCTGACCATGCGCAACCTCGACATCGCCGACTCACGGGCCAAGCTCGAGCAGTACGCGAGGCTCGGCATGATCGGCAGCTCGCACCCGACGCTGATCGGCGCGGAGCAGGCGGCCTCCGCCGGGCTGATCGGCGCCATGCCCGAGGGCGGGGCCAAGGCGATCGCCGCCCGCGGCGAGGCCACCTCCCGGGAGGTCCCCGCGGACGACGAGCTGCTCGATCACGCCGCGATGGAGTTCGGCACCGACTGAGCCCGGCCGCCGCCCGGCCGCCCCGTCACCGGCCGGCGGTGGCGGCGAACCTCAGCCGGTCTCCGGCCACGCCCACCCCTCAGGTTAGCGCGGCCCGCCCGCGGGCCGGCCGAACCGTTCGCACCACCACTGCGCGGTAGGTACGGTCGAATGGGTGACCAGCGATTCCGGTGGCAGCAGATCATCCGGCCCGTGGTTTGCGTCGGAGCCCTCGACCGCTCCCATGCCGGCCATCGGATCAGGGCCGTCCAGGCCCAGCCGGCCAGGGAGACGGCGGAAGGTCATCATCGCCGCGGTTATCGCCGTCGTGGCCGCGATCGCCGCGGTCATCGTCGTGGTGGTGGTGCCCGGCGGGAACGGGAATACCACCGGCCTGGTGCCCACGGGCGCCTCGGCCGGGCAGGACACCGAGCAGATCGCCACCGCCTTCCTGCAAGCGTGGCAGGCCGGTGACCTCGGCCAGGCCGCCCGCTATACCGATCGCCCGGCCGCGGCCCAGGCCGCGCTCCTCGCCTACCAGAAGTACCTCCACCTCAGCAAGCTGACCGCCACCACGCAGAGCAGCACCGCGGTCTCCACGAGCGCGACACGCGGATCGGTCTCGTACGAGATCAACGCCAAGGTGGCCGATTCGGACGCCGCCCAGGCGCTGCGCGGCACCTGGAGCTACCACGCGTCGCTGTCCGCTTACCAGAAGCCGAACTCGCAGGTCTGGTACATCGCCTGGAACCCAGACGTCCTGGCGCCGAACCTCACCTCAGCCACCCACCTGGCCGCCATCAAGGTCGCCCCCCAGGTGGCCGGGGTGAGCGACGCCAGCGGAAAGGACATCACGTCGTACTCAGACGCCGGGCTGACCAACATCGCCAACCTGCTGGAGAAGCAGGCCCCGCCCGGACAGGGCACCTCCGGCCTCTACGTCGA
>Ga0335073_10002859_pt1 | contig 23796 bp, 17 predicted proteins | sample Lox_Sample_22_FD_207093 | JGI IMG/M metagenome (GOLD analysis project Ga0335073, IMG submission 207093) | Soil microbial communities from Loxahatchee National Wildlife Refuge, Florida, United States - Lox_Sample_2.2 | ecosystem: Environmental > Terrestrial > Soil > Wetlands | place: USA... | reverse complement strand
ATCCCCGGACCAGTCCGGCCCGAAGCGTATGTGCCTGATTGCATCGTAAGCAGACCAGATGTATCCAGTATCCTCTATCTCCGAAGGTGCGTAATACTTCCAGGATACGTGGGCGTCGTCCAGCAAGTCACCAATGGTCTCATAGTCAAAGCAAGGGAACGGTCCGGGCAGATCCGTGCCGTTCGGTCCAACCAGGTCGACTGTCGTACCAGGCGACGAATCGCATCCCCATGCAGTGGTCTGGCTATTTGGGACTTCATCCGCATCGTCCGATTGGCCCGCGATGATGTACTGATGTGCCACGAAACTCGGACCGGTATTTGATTGAAACATGCGGTCCGCGAGCACGTATTGGGCCGCAAGAGTCCAATACTGGACTATTTCGCTCTGCGGGACGTACGCGTAGGGATAGTACGGCATAGGGTAACTGGATGCATGCGCAAATCCATCATTCTTGCCGTTGTCCCAGTCGGCCCACCAGCCAGGGTGAGAATGATCGACATCGATTCCAAACTCCAAGGGGACCGAATTCAAGGGAACAGTCTGCCCATAACTTATGCCTGTAGTGGCGCTGTCTGCTCCTGGAAAGCCGCTGAAGAGATTATCGAAAGACCGGTTCTCCTGCACGATAACGACGACGTGCTGGATCTGATGGCGCAGTATGGCTTGATAAATAGCATAAGCAGACGACTGCGGGGCCTGCATGGTCGAATTAGCACTGCACCCAAGAATCGGTAAAACAACCAAAGGCGGAAGGATCTTCCGCCAACGCGAAGTAGTCATTCTGGTCCCCATAAAGGCCCTGAGCCGAAAGAGCAAAAGTACTTACAACCTCCGTGAAAGTACATAAAACTGATCGGGTAAAACTGCAATCCTACCGGCCAGTTGTACTGACGTCAATGCAAGATAAAAGTTTGGATTTTGATCGAAACAGATAAGCCCGCCACTGGAGCGGGCTTGTTTCCTGATTGGCTTTCAGTATTTCATCAGCTTCGCGATCGCCTGATAGATGTGCTCCGGCTGCGGCAGGATCACGTCTTCCAGCAGCGGCTGGTAGGCAACGAAGGTATCCATGGCCGCCACGCGCTTCACCGGAGCGTCGAGGTCTTCGAAGAGCTCATCGGCGATGCGCGCGGCAATCTCGGCCCCATAACCCCAGCTCAGCATGTCCTCGTGGGCGACGATAACGCGGCTGGTCTTCTTCACCGAGGTCGCAATCGCCTCCCAATCGTAAGGGCTGAGCGTACGCAGGTCGAGAATCTCAGTCTCGATGCCGTGCTCGCGGTGCGCCTTCTGCGCCGCCTGCAGGGCGCGCGGAACAACAGCGCCGTAGGTCACGATAGTGAGATCTTTGCCCTCGCGCACGGTCTTCGCCTTGCCGAAAGGCACCATGTAGTCCGGGCCGGGATAAACGGCGCGGCCAAAGGTCTCGCGGTAGAGCCGCTTGTGCTCCAGAAAAAGCACCGGATCATCGCAGCGGATCGCCGTCCGCAGCAGGCCGTTTGCGTCGAGCGCATTCGACGGAAAGAGCACGCGCACGCCGGGCGTGTGCGTAAAGATGCTTTCGCCACATTGCGAGTGGTAGATCGCTCCGCCCGTGAGATAGCCGCCGATGGCAACGCGGATGACGGCCGGCGCGGAAAACGTCCCGTTCGAGCGCCAGCGCATCAGGCTCAGCTCATTGCGGAACTGATGGATCGAGGGCCAGATGTAGTCGAAGAACTGAATTTCCACTACCGGCTTCATACCGCGCACAGCATAACCGACAGCGCGACCCACAATGTTGGCTTCGGCCAGCGGCGAATTGAAGGCGCGGTCGCTGCCGAATTCGGTCTGCAGCCCGGCTGTCAGCTTGAAGACGCCGCCTTTGCCTTTGACCAGCCCTTCGCGGAGATACTCTTCGCGACTGCTGTCGGCCACGTCTTCGCCAAAGACGACGATGCGCGGATCGCGCCGCATCTCGTCCTTCAGGCAGGCGTTGATGAGGTCGGCCATCGTGCGTTCCTGCGTATCGGAGGTCTGCGCAGGCCTGGTTTGCAGCTCGGCACGAGTGGGGTCGTAGTTCTCGGAGTAGACATGCAGCGGAATGCTGGCCGGCTCGGGAAACGGCGCGCGCAAAGCGCGCTCGGCCGCCTGGCGGACCTCTTCGTCCACCTGCTGCTCGAGCCGATTGATCGCCTCGGCATCCAGAATGCCCTCGCGCAGCAGAAACATCTGCATCTTCTGCAAGGGGTCGCGCAATGAATCGGCTTCCAGCTCGCTCTTGGGCCGGTAAGCACGGTCGTCGTCGGAAAATGAGTGGGAATAGGGGCGCGTGACGTGACCATGCACAAAGGCCGGCCCACGGCCTCCGCGACAGTGGGCAACAGCTTCTTCAAAGGCGCGGTAGCTCTCGACCGGATCGGTGCCGTCCACCTCGGCAAAGTAGAAGTTCGGAAAGTTGGCAACCAGTCTGGAAATGTTGCCGCCCGAGGTATTCACTTCCACCGGAACCGAAATCGCGTACTCGTTGTCTTCCACGACAAACAATACCGGCAGCTTCAGATTGGACGCGGTATTCAGTGCCTCCCAGAACTCGCCCTGGCTGGTTGAGCCATCGCCGAGCGAGGTGTAGATCACTTCGTCGCCATGGAAGGTCACGTCTTTATAGGCGCGGTAGTCGCCTTCGTGCTTTTCCGCTGCTTCCGGATGGCGGGAGAAGTAACGCCCTGCCTCAGCGCAGCCCACCGCGTGCAGCACCTGCGTCGAAGTGGCTGACGACTGCGAGACGATGTTCAGCTTTGTGTTGCCCCAGTGCGATGGCATCTGCCGTCCGCCACTCGAAGGGTCGGCGGCAGCCCCGACTGCCTGCAGCAGAAGCTCTTCCACGGTGCTTCCCAGCGTCAGGCAAAGAGCGCGGTCGCGGTAATACGGGAAAAACCAGTCATAGCCCGGCTTGAGAACCATGCCGGCAGCCACCAGCAGAGCTTCATGCCCGGCGCCGGAGATCTGGAAGAAGATTTTCTGCTGTCTCTTGAGCAGGATTTCACGATCATCGGTGCGCCGTGAGAGATACATGAGGCGATAAATCTCAATCAGGCGCTCGGGGTCCAGCCCGGCAACCACATTCGTCTTACTTTGCTCCGCGCCGCGGACGGCTGTTTTGGCCATTCAGAAAACCTCTATCGTCCTTACTGTCGTTCCTGCGTAATCCGGGCGACAGGTGATTGTACAGCCTCCACAAAAATCTGTCGCAGCCGCAAAATGCCGCCTTGTCCGCTTGCCGCCCAACCGAATTATGATGCGCGACGCGGCCATTACAGGTTCATATGTCCCATATTGCTATTGTAAGAAAGTGAGACCTGCTCCAGCTACGCCAAAAGGGCAAAAATACCGCGCCTCGTCAGCGGCTTTCTGTCACTGTGAGCTGGCGCATTGACCATTGTTTCCGCAACGTGCTTTAATTCAGCGTTTTCATGACTGCGACCGGGCGGAATTTTCGGGACACCTTTTGGCCCTTTTTTTCTTTGGCTATTCCCGATCGCGCTCAGGTTTGATACGTTTCTGATTCCGGAGTCTGCAGGCACCGGAAGCGCAAAATTGGGTGATTGCTATTCTCTGGAGGACATTGAATGTCGTTTTTCTCCTCGCTGGCTGCGCTCTTCTGGCAGGCCACGGAATCCTTAAACACAAGCTCTGACAGCCTTTATCTTTGGATCGCGCTCGCGGTGGGCCTGCTCGGCCTCATTGCTGCGTTTCTCTTTGCCCGCTCCGTCCTCGGCTCCGACACCGGAACCGCCGACATGCAGCGCATCTCCGACGCCATCCGCCAGGGTGCGGAAGCCTTTATGCGCAGGCAGTACAGTACGATTGCGATGATTGCCGTAGCACTCGCCATCATTCTTTATCTTGGCTATCGTCTCTCTCCGTTCACTGCCCCTTATGCGAATAAAGTCGTTATCAGCTTCCTGATCGGTGCAACCTGCTCGGCGCTTGCCGGGCAGACCGGCATGTGGGTCTCGATCCGCTCAAATATTCGTACAGCAGCCGCCGCGCGCACCAGCCTGGGCAAGGCGCTGCAGATTGCTTTGCGCGGTGGCGCTGTCACGGGACTCATCGTGGTCGCGCTTTCGCTGCTTGGCGTGGGCGTGCTTTTTCTCGCTTTCGGAGGACTGCGCCACCCGCAACAGACGCCGTTTGAACTTGTCGGCTTCGGCTTCGGAGCGTCGCTGGTGGCGCTCTTTGCCCAGCTTGGCGGCGGCATCTACACCAAGGCCGCTGACGTCGGCGCTGACCTGGTCGGCAAGGTGGAAGCGGGAATTCCGGAAGACGATCCGCGCAACCCGGCTGTCATCGCCGACCTCGTGGGCGACAACGTGGGCGACTGCGCGGGCCGCGGCGCGGACATCTTCGAGTCCACGGCTGCGGAGAACGTCGGCGCGATGATCCTCGGTGCGGCGCTTTACCCTGTCTTCGGAATCAAGGGGATTCTCTTCCCGCTCATTGTGCAGGCCATCAACCTCATCGCCAGCATCATTGGCGTCAGCGTCGTGCACAGCAAGGAAGACGAAGACCCCATGCACGCGCTGAACAAGGGCTACTACGTCACGTCGATTCTGGCGCTGGTCGGGTTTGCCGCCGCGGTCTATTACATGCTGCAAGGACGCTGGTGGCTGCTCGGCTGCGGCATCTGCGGCATCATCACGTCATTCCTCTTCGTCCGCATCACGGAGTATTACACCGAGACGCGCTTTCGTCCGGTGCGGTCAATCGCTCTGGCTTCGACCACCGGCCCGGCAACAAACATCATCAGCGGCCTCGCCGTCGGCATGGAAACGCCAGCCGTGCCGGTCGTAGTCATCGGATGCGCGTTGCTGCTGAGCTATTACTTCGGCGTGCGCGGGCTTGAGGATGTGACCACGATCTCCGACTACTCGAAGGGCATTTACGGCACGGCCATCGCCACGATGGGCATGCTCTCGTCGGCGGCTTACATTCTGGCGATGGACACCTTCGGTCCCATCACCGACAACGCCGGCGGTATCATTGAAATGAGCAACCAGCCGCATGAGATCCGTGAAAAGACCGACAAGCTCGACGCGGCCGGAAACACGACCAAGGCCCTCACCAAGGGATACGCCATCGGGTCGGCGGCGCTTGCCGCCTTCCTGCTCTTCTCGGCGTACCTTGAAGCGATTCACGACATCGTAAGTCAGCGTCTCGCTGCAGCAGGCGAAGTTCTGCCGGCTTCGTGGAGTTTCTCGAACGTCAACCTGGCATCGGTGCCGGTCTTTGTCGGCGCTCTGCTCGGCGCGATGTTGACCTATCTCTTTTCCTCGATGGCGATCAAGGCCGTAGGCCGCGCAGCACAGACTGTAATTCAGGACGTCCACCAGCAGTTCAAAGAAAATCCCGGCATCATGGAAGGCACCTCACTGCCAGACTATGGCCGCTGCGTCCACATTGTCACCGGCGCAGCGCTCAAAGAGATGGTTCTGCCGGGCGTGCTGGCTGTTGCCATGCCGCTAGCCGTCGGCGTCATCTTCCGTCACTTCAGTTCGGTATTCAATCTCAAGGAACTGGCCGATTCTCCGACCATTCACGGAGTCCCCGTGAACTTGAGCGGGGCAGAAGCCGTGGCCGCGCTGCTGATGGTCGGCACCATCTCCGGCATCCTGCTTGCCATGCTGATGAACAACGGCGGCGGCGCATGGGACAATGCCAAGAAATTCATCGAGAGCGGGCAGTACGGCGGCAAGGGCTCGGAAGCGCACAAGGCCGCGGTCGTCGGCGACACGGTTGGCGATCCCTTCAAGGACACGGCAGGTCCATCGCTGCACGTGCTCATCAAACTCCTGGCAACGGTGACACTGGTGCTGGCCCCGCTCTTCGTTTAATGCAAGCACGATGAACAAAAGGCCGCTCTTTGGAGCGGCCTTTTCAGCTGCGAATTGCAGTCGCTGTTTCCGCCCAATCTCTGCTATCGTTCGCGCATGGCTTCTTCCTCGGGCACACCCTGGTACAAAAGAAGATTGACACGGTGGCAGTATTACCGGTCCGTTCCACTCAGCAGACTGTGGCCGCTCTATGGCGCCATCTTTTGTCTCTTTGCCATCACCGGAATCTTCGGAGACATGATGAACCTGGGCCACATGCCCTATCTCGTTGTTATTTTGAATACATTCTTCAGCGGAATGACCGCAGTCCTTTATGTTGTCGTAGTAACCCGTCTCAGTGCATGGTTCTTTCTCATCTTGACTCTTCTTCAGATCCCATTCTGGACAGGGTTCGTCTACCTCATCCCTTTTCTCATTTCGCACTTCCATCTGCAGGAGGTGCCCACCGCTTCGGGGATTCCATTGGCTGCGGGAATCATGCTCGTGCTGGTCGTCGGCTCATATACGATGTTCGTCAGCTTTCTGCGTGGCGAAGGCCGTGAGTCGTTCCGTCTCCGCAATGAACTTGAGCTCGCCCACGGCATTCAGAAAACACTGGTTCCTCCCATTTCGCTGCGCGCTCCGCAATTTGAGCTGTACGGACGGTCCGACCCAAGCGACAAAGTCGGCGGCGATCTCGTCGATGCCCTCCAACTCGATGACGGCTGCACGGTTGCCTATCTTGCTGACATCGCCGGTCATGGCCTGCAGGCCGGCATCCTGATGGGAATGCTCAAGACCGCGGCGCGCACTGCGCTACTCGATGCATGCTCGATGGATCCGCGTGCGGTTCTGCCGTCTCTCATGGAGCGGCTGAATCGCGTCCTTCCCTGTGTGAAAGAACCGCAGATGTATGCAACCTTTGCAGGATTCCGGCTGAATCCCGACGGCAGCGTCTTCTATGCTCTGGCTGCACATCCGCCCATTCTGCATTACCGGCAGCATACGAGCGTGGAGCAGATCTCGGCGGAACAGTTTCCTCTTGGGCTCCTGCCGGTCAGCGGCTTTTCCTCGGAAGCTACGACGATGGCTTCCGGCGATCTGCTCATTGCTGTTACCGATGGGATTCTTGAAGCCTGCAACAAATCGGACGAGGAATTCGGGCTTGACCGGTTGCAGGAGGTCATCACCCGTCACGCAACAAATAGCCTTCCCGCATTGGCCGAGGCCATCCTTGCCTCAGTCCGCGCTTTCGGGAAACAGATCGACGACCAGACCCTGCTGCTGATCCGGCGGCTGTGACTTTTCTACGCGGCTTCGTTCAAGAAACGCCGCAATGCTACGAGCGCCATCAGACGGGTGATTCCGCTGATCAGCAGATTGATTCCAACAATGGTAGCGATGGCCCAGGCAGCGCTCGATGGCCAGTGATAGAGGATGAGAAAGGCCAGAAGCAGGGTGACGATGCCGTCGAAGAGCAGCCATCCCGAACCGGTCGTTTTTCGTGCCAGGAAGAAACTGATGATGGCCAGTATGCCTTCAATGACAAATATGATGCCCAGAACGAAGGTGAAGGAAACCAAACCCAGCACGGGATGCATGAAGAGCCAGACGCCGCCAATGATATACACAATGCCGACCAGCGTCCGCCACAGATAGCCGCCAAAACTGCCGGAGATCGGCCCCGTCGTCAGGTGGACGATGCCCGCGGTAATAATCAGAATGGAGATCACGATGGCCGTGCTGATTCCCGCGATCAACGGCAGGGCCAGAGAGAAGATTCCGCAAAGTATCAGGATCACGGCCCAGGCGATGGCCAGACCCGTCCCGCGCTTGAGCATGCTGTGCATACCTGTCGCCATGCGACCTCCTTCGAGAGAATGATCACAACATACAGCTTTCAGCGTCTCAAATGGCTGCTGCGCGCCCTCATGTGATTCCCGAGAGTTGTCTGTCTGCAGCCGTGTTGCGCCTTATCATAACCGCAGACACCCTGAAATGGGGGAAGAAAACGCAATTGTCAACTTCCTCTCATCTTTTCTTTCACGGCTTTGGCCAGTTTCTCGATCTCTTCAGCCTTTTTCATTTCGGAAGCGGACATCGGGTCCTTGTTGCTCTTCTCCACTTCAGTTTTCAGCTGCTGCGCCAGCGTAAGCAGCTTGGCCGTGTCGTTGACGATGTCCTGCTGGCGCTGCTCGTTGCGCCTCTCGGCCTGCTGCATCATCGCCCGGTGCGCCATCGTGTCTTCATCATTGTTGTCGCCCGCGGTGGGTGACTGGCCCGGAGAACCGGGAGGACGCGAAATTGGAGGCAACTGCGGCTGCTGTGGCAGCTGAGCCTTCGCGCCGACGCTGCAAAAACCCGCCGCAAAAACCGCCACAGCCAGAAGTTTCAGACAGAACGAATTGGCACTGAAGCATCGCATCAGGTCATTATAAGAATGTTGCTATGTTCCTGACATATATCCATTCCATCATTTCAGCTTTTGGCGTCGACAACCGCCTCACCCGGCTGGACTCCGAATTCTTGAATGACCTGCTGGATTTCGCTTACAAGGCCCTGCCCAAGATCATCGTTATAGGGCTCGGAGCATGGGTGCTGACGCGCGTCCTGAAGGCCGTGACCAATCGCGTGGTTCGCATTACCGAGCGCCACGCGGCGGGCGCGACGCGCGTTGCCCAGGTGCGCACGCTTGCCTCGGTGATACGCGCCACCGGCATTGGCTTCATTGTTTTTGTGGCCGCGCTGGAAGTCCTGCCGCTGCTTGGCTTTAAACTTGAGCCGCTGTTGGCCAGCGCCGGTGTCGCCGGCGTCGCCATCGGCCTGGCCGCGCAGACCATTGTGAAAGACTGCCTGAATGGCGTGCTCATTCTTGTGGAAGACCAGTACAACGTCGGCGACAAAGTCCGGCTCGCGGGATTAACGGGAATCGTCGAGTCTCTGTCTTTGCGCAAAACCACGGTGCGCGACGGCGACGGTACGCTCTACGTCATTCCCAATTCGCAGATCACTACCGTCGCCAACCTGACGCGCGACTATTCTGTGGCAACCATCAACGTCTCTGTTGATTTCTCTGCCGATCCGGATAAAGTCCTGGCGCTGCTGCAAGAAGTCGCGATGGGTGTACGCAACGATCCTGCTTACAAAGATGTTTTCATCACCGATCCAGTTTTGCTCGGCGTCGACACCATCAAGGGATCGCAGGTCATCTATCCGGTGCAGCTAAAGACCAAGGCAGACCAGCAGTGGGCGGCGATGCGCGAAACGCAACGACGCATCCGCATCGCGCTCGCGGAAAATGGAATGCTGCCCGGTGATCCATTACGTGTCTACGGATCGAATATTCAGCTCGTCGGCTCACGCACAAATGAAACAGCCGCATCAGCCGCCGATCCAACCGCCGCTAAGCCGAATCAAATCAATCCCTTCACCGGTGAAGGAATGTAAGAATAAGGAAACACCGTGTGCCCCATCCTGAGCGCAGCGAAGGGTGGGAACAGGCTGAGGTCTACACCGCGCACAATTCCTTTAACAACTCTTCCGCATCGCTCGTCGGAGGCTGGCAGGTATTTTCCCTGCACACAACGGCAAAGCTCGTGCGTTCTTGAAGCAGCGGAAGGGCCGGCAAAGTCTCAGCCAGCACTGGAGGCAGATTCTCATGCGTCACCTGCTCGCGGCCAAGCGTGATGACGCTCTTATTCACCGCATAGCGCGCGATCGCCATTGCCGTAAGCTGATGCGCGTGCTCACCCTCTCCAATGATGACAACCTGCACTGCAGGCAAGAGCAGCCGCTCCAGCGCAAGCCCGTATGTGCCTGCGTAAAGACCGAAATGCTCGACAACGCCGCCGAAATGTTCGAGTGTATCTTCCGCCTTCTCGCGGAAATCCACGCGCCCGCTCAAAACTTCAAGACGCAGCAGAGCAGCAGCGGCTGCAGGATTGCCCGCCGGCGTGGGCGTATCCTGCAACGGCTTGCGTCGCGCAGACAGCGCACCCAGCACCTCTCCGTTCGGCATCTCCGTATCAAAAAAGCCACCGCCAGTCGCGTCGTAAAAGCGCTCGGCCATCGTTTCGCCAATTTCCATCGCAGCATTGTAGTAGCGCATCTCGCCCGTGACCTGCCAGGCATCGACACAGGCATGAATCAAAAAGGCATAGTCATCCAGCACCGCAGCCACCCGATGCCGGGCTTCTTTCTGATCGGAGTAAGCGATAACGTGCGCCAGCCCAGCGTCGTTGCTCCAGCCTTCTCGCAGAATGCGGTCCAGCGTCTTGAGCGCGAAGTTGCGCGGAGCCGCAAGCTGCAGTACTTCCGCCGCCTCAAGATAGGCAGAAACAGCCAGCGCATTCCAGCTGGTGTAGACCGTCTTGTCCACAAACGGCGTGCGCCGCTGCACTCGCGCCGCATATAGCTTTTTCCGCGCCGATTCCAGGTCGCTCCGCACATCTTCGGCGCTGCGCGAAAGTCGCTGCGCCACGTCTTCAAGCGTGTATTTCACATGCAGCACGTTCTTTTGGGGATTATGGTGCATATCGCCCATCTCGCCGATATCGAAATACAGACCGGCGACCGCCAGTTCATTCTGGGTCAGGACAGCGGCCGCTTCTTCCCGCGTCCAGGTGAAATAATCGCCGTCGTCGTCGAGCGATACATCTGCGTCCTGCGAGGCGTAGAAGCCGCCGCGCTCGCGGTCGGTAAGCCACTCATCCATCCAGCGCATCATGTCTTTGGCAACGCGCGCAAATTCCGGATCGACAAAGGTCTGAAAGGCATGTACATAGTTCTTCAGCAGCTCCGCGTTGTCGTAAAGCATTTTTTCGAAATGCGGCACCACCCAGCGCTCGTCCACCGAATAGCGATGAAACCCTCCGCCAAGGTGATCGTAGATGCCGCCTGCGGCCATCTTCTTGAGCGTCACCGTTGCCGCCTGCTTCGCCGCTTCATTGCCGGTGCGGGCAGCTACATCGATCAGAAGATCGAGCGCCGCCGGATGCGGGAATTTCGGCTGTGTGCCAAACCCGCCATGCCGCTGATCGAACTGGCTCACGGCACTCGCTACCAGCTTATCGACAAGCTCCAGACTCAATGATCCGCCGCGGCCGGAAAAGCTCTCGCCGTGCTCGATGGCCGCCAGCACGCTGCCGGCGGTTTCGAGAGCGTCATTGCGCTTCGTCTTCCACACATCGGCCAGCGTTCGCAGCACACGCTCAAATCCGGGCCTGCCGTAACGGTCGTCGCGCGGGAAATAGGTTCCGCCGAAAAATGGCCTGCCATCCGGCGTAAGAATCGCAGTGAGCGGCCATCCGCCCTGCCCGCTGATGGCCTGCACCGCAGCCTGATAGCGGGTGTCGACATCGGGCCGCTCATCGCGATCAACCTTCACGGCAACGAAATGCTCGTTGATCACCTGCGCCAGCGAAGCGTCTTCATACGATTCTCGGTCCATCACATGGCACCAGTGGCACCACACTGCGCCGATATCGAGCAGAACGGGTTTATCTTCTTTTTCCGCGAGCGCAAAAGCCTCTGCCGACCACTCGTGCCACTTCACCGGCTGATGCATGGCTGAGCGCAGATAAGAAGACGCAGCGTGTTCGAGGGAGTTGTATTGACTCATCTCTTGAAGTCTACCGTCTCACGCCACACAAACTGAAGCCACGGGATTAGGCGGCTTGCTCGCGGGCCAGGAACTGGAGATAGAAGTGAGCGGCAATGCCTGCAAACACAGCCGCGAAGCACGCATAAATCCAGAAATTCATCAAACCGACGCCGTTATGTTCGAAATGCCCCAGGACGTCGATCTTGTAACTAACAGTGGCCACGCCCAGGCAGACGCTCACCACGATCACCGCTCGGCGATGTTGCAGGAGCCACTGTTCATGGACAAAAAGCGAAACCGGCAGCACGGCACAGACCCACACGAGAGCGGCGACGGCAAAGGTGATCAAGAGCCATAGGGCGAATCCGTAACCGAGCGCGGAAGTCATCAGCTGGAAGTCCGGTCCGCTGTTGCGCAGCACTTCAACGATCTGCGCAGGCGACGTAATGATGAATCCCGCAAGCCAGCCAAGCAGCGCAGCCTGTGTTGCCTTACGGCATCGCCGGGAACGTGTCATCTTTCATCCCACCAGGCGCTGCGCGATTTGCACATACAGATCCACGGCATCCAGCAGCTCGCGCTTCGCCAGCTTCTCGTGCGGCGTGTGCGCTACATGGATCGAACCCGGCCCGAGCAGCACCGGCTCGCCCCAGTTCGACAACGCAGGAATGTCGGTTGTGAATGCGGCGACCATTGTTGGCAGGCCGTCCAACTGGCGCATGCGCACGAAAGGAAGATCGAGCGTGAAATGAACTTCAGCCAGATCCCCCACCGCATCCAGAATAGCGGTACGCACTTCGTCTGAAGGCCCGACCAGGCGCACCAGTATCATTGCTTCCGCGTGGTCGGCGATCACATTCGTAGCGCGGCCGCCTTCGAGCAGGCCGATGTTCAGCGTGCCCGGTCCTACGCCTTCCGTTACTGGCAATGGGATGGCAAGCACGCGATCCAATGCTTCCACCAGCTTGTGAATCGCGCTCTCGCCGAGTTCCGGATACGCGGAGTGAGCCATCTTTCCCTTTGCCCGGATCAGCACGCGCAGAGCGCCCTTTGAGGCAATCGCCAGGCGGTTGTCGGTAGGCTCTCCATTGATGAGGAAACGGTTGCCCTTCGGCTGCGTGTTTGCAAGCTTTGCGCCGCCGGAATCGCGCTCTTCGCCGACAACAAACAACAATCCAACCTTCACCCCCGCATCGCGCAGCCGTTCCGCCGCGGCAATTTGCGCGGCGATAATTCCCTTCGCATCACATGCGCCGCGTCCATGGATGAACTCCTCATCCTCGCTGCTCGGAATAAATGGCGGCACGGTGTCCATATGCGTCGACAGCACCACATCCGGCGTCTGCCCTGCGGTGCCTGCGTAGATATTGAAACGCTCGCTTTTATCCTCCGGTTGCACCACGGGCATGCGCTCGACAGCAAAGTTACGCCCGGTGAGAAACTCCGCAAGATATACGCCCACGGCCCCTTCGTTATAGGTAATCGATTCGATGTCGATCAGGCGGCGCGTCAGTTGGATCGGATCAAGCGTCATCGTGTCCCAGAATACCTTAGCGCCTGAGGCAATGCCCAAGCTCTCTACACCGCGCCAACAGCTACAATATGGAACAGGCATGTCCACCATCTCATCCGGCTCCGCAGTGCTGCGCACCATTGATGACCTGCGCGGTCCCGCCGGCAAGCTCGAAGCGCTTCTGAACGCCGGCGCAGACGACGCGACCTACGCCGCGCTGGTGTGCCATCCGCACCCGCTCGGTGGAGGCACCATGCACAACAAGGTGGTCTACCACGCCATGAAAGCGCTCCAGTCCTTCGGACTGCCCGTGCTGCGCTTTAACTTCCGCGGCACCGGATTGAGCGAGGGAGTGCACAACGGTCACGATGAAAGAGACGACGTGCTAGCAGCGCTCGACTGGCTCGAACGCGAGTTTCGCCTTCCGATTCTCTTTGCCGGATTCTCCTTCGGCGCCGCCATCGGTCTGCAAGCCTGCTGCGGCGACGAGCGCGTCAAGGGACTCATCGCCATGGGGCTTCCCGTCCATGCCGAAGGCCGCGACTACCACTACCGCTTTCTGCCTTCATGCCCTCAGCCAAAACTCTTTATCAGCGGCACACGCGACCAGTATGGTCCGCGACCGCAGCTTGAAGAGGTCTTTCATACGGCAAAGCGTCCGGCAGAACTGGTGTGGATCGAGGATGCGGATCATTTCTTTGCGGGTAAACTGGACCAGGTGCAGCTCGCCATCCGCAACTGGGTGCAGATGCATTTCCTCTCCGTCCGAGCATTATGACACCCCACGCCGGCACGAAACTCGAAGAGCTTCACTCCGCTGCGCAGAGCATGTTTCTGCACGCACTCGACGCATGCGATGTCGGCAAAGCATTTGACCGCCATCTCCATTTCGACGGCACAACGCTCATACGACATCCTTCTTCTGTCCTGAAGCCTGTCTCAGTCCCCCTCGACCGCTACAAGAAAATATTCGTCATCTCATTCGGCAAAGCAGCCATGACCATGCTCGATGCGCTGCTTGAGCGGCTGCCGAAAAAGATTCACCTGCGGGGCGTCTGCTGCGCGCGCCAAATGCCCAAGAAGCGCAACTGGCGCATCCGCTACTTCACCGGCGGTCATCCGCTCCCGAACGAAGATTCGCTCGCAGCCGCCGAGGCAGCACTCAAGCTGCTCAAGCGTGCGCGCAAAGACACCTTCGTCTTTTTCCTTATCAGCGGAGGCGGCTCGGCCATGCTGGAACTGCCGCGCGACCGGAAGATTTCGCTTGAGGACACAATCGCCTTTCACGAGACGCTGATCGCATCGGGCGCAACCATTACGGAGATCAACACCGTCCGCAAATACTTTTCGGCCGTCAAGGGCGGCCGCCTCGCGCTCGCAGCTCCGCAGGCGGAAAAGCTCTCGCTGCTGCTTGCCGATGTGCCGCTGAAAGACCTTGGCTCGGTAGCGTCCTCGCCGACGCTGCCCGATCAGTCGACGCTCGAGCAGTGCCGTGAAATTCTCGCCCGCTATCATCTGCTGGAAAAATTTCCTGCCGATGTGCGCGCATATTTTGAAGCGCTCTCTTCCGACGTCGCGGCAGAAACCCACGGCCCGAACGCGGAAGAAGCCTTCAGGCACACGCAATTCGATACGCTGCTCTCGAATCACGATTTTGTGAATGCCGCCCGCGACCGCGCGCAGGAGCTCCGCTTCCGCATTTTCATCGACAACACCTGCGACGACTGGGATTACGCCGACGCCTCGCGCTATCTGCTCAAGCGCTTTCACGAGCTGCGCGCCGAGCACCCGCGCCTCTGCCTGCTTTCGAGCGGCGAAGTCACCGTCCAGCTCTCCCCGCAGCCGGGATGCGGCGGACGCAATCAGCAGTTCGCGCTCGCTTCCGCATTTGACCTTGCAAAATATGAGGGCCAGCCGCTCGTGGTTCTCAGCGCCGGCTCGGATGGCATTGACGGCAACAGCCCGGCGGCCGGCGCAATTGCCGACACCACAACCATCGCCCGCGCCCACCAGTATCACTTCGACCCCGAAGCGAACCTTGCCCGCTTCGACACCTGCCCGCTTTTTACCGCGCTCGGCGACACCATCATTACCGGCCCTACCGGCAACAATCTGCGCGATCTGCGCATTCTTCTCGCCTCCCGCGAAGACTGAAAACAAAACATAGCTGGAACAAGCAGAGTTCGGCCTCCGTATCCCTTGTGCGCAGAGCTCCTTGCGCGCTAATATGTCGTATACGACGTATCGTATACGACATATCACGGAAACTGCCATGCATTATTCCGATTTCTTCAGCTCCGTCGCTTCACTACGCATGCTCACCGGTTACCTCTGGCTTGCGCTCGCCATCGTCTGGCTGCTAAGCGCCTTCGCCGCGAAACCAACCATGGTCAGGCAATCATCCAAGGCCCGCTTCTGGTATCTCTTCATCCTCGCGGTTGGCGCCTATCTTATCTTCAGCAGGCATGTGGATGTGCCTTGGCTCAATATCGCCCTTTTCCGCGTCAACATCGCGGTAGCAGTGGCGGGGCTTGCCATCGTCTGCCTCGGGATTGCCTTCGCCATCTGGGCGCGACTGACGCTGGGCGGCAACTGGAGCGGCGCCGTGACGATCAAGCTGGACCACACGCTCGTGCAACACGGGCCGTACCGCATCGTGCGCCACCCCATCTACACCGGGCTCCTGATCTCACTTGCCGGCACGGCCCTGCAGTATGGCTATCTGCGCAGCTTTCTCGGCGTATTGATTGCGGGCTTTGGATTCTGGCTCAAGTCGCTTATTGAAGAGCAGTTCATGGCGCAGCGCTTTGGAAACGAGTACCTGGCCTATCGCCAAAGAGTGCGCGCGCTGGTACCCTTCATCTTCTGAGTCCGGATTTGCATGCGCAAAACAACTTCCACGCAGGATATTCGCGCTTTGGCCCAGCAGATGGAGTCTCAGCTGCAATCCATCCGACAGATGATGCGGCGCCAGCTCGATGCTGAATATTCCAAGGGAGATCTGACCGCACCGCAGCAGTTGGTGATGAGGGCGGTGTGCAAGGCAGAAGGATTGAGCCTCAAGGAATTGAGCCGGAGCGTCTGCCTGGCGCACAGCACGGTATCTGGCATCGTCGATCGTCTGGAAAAGCGCGGCTTTGTCATCCGCAGAACCAGCAAAGAAGATAACCGCGTGACGCAGATTATCGCCTCACCGGCCGTTCGCGATTTCCTGCAGAAACGCGCTCCCGCGCTGACCCTGCACCCGCTCACTCGGGCGCTGAAGCGCGCAACCCAGGCGCAGCGCGCGGCTGTCGAGACAGGTCTGAGCACCCTCGAAGAGCTTCTGCGCAAGGGCTCTTAACAGACGCCGCCTGACTCGCCGCAAATCTGCGTTATGCTGTAATCAGCGGTTCACAAAAAGGAGAAACACATTGGCACTGATCGTCATCGGCACCTTCGCAACCATTTTTGTCGCGGGAATTCTGTGGGCCACCAGCCGCAAGGCGGACGATCACTCAAACTGAGGTCTAAAACATCAAGACCGTACCAATTGCGGTCCGGCATGTGCTTCGTTGCGGTCAATTTTGCGCAGGAAGCTATTCACCGCTTCGGCAAATGCCATCGGAGCTTCGTCGTGAGGCACGTGCCCCATGCCGGGAAGAATCACCAGTTCCGCTTGCAGCATTCTTTCCAGCTGGCGCCCTGAATCCAGACTCACCGCGCGGTCGTGTGTCCCCCACAACAGCAGAGCCGGCACGTCGCTCAGCTTTTCAAGAACAGCTCCCAGCTGGCGCATATCTTCAAACCAGCAGTCGACCATATTCATCACATGCTTCACCGTTCCCGGAACCCGCAGGGAACCCATATAGTGCTGCAGCGCCTCATGACGGACCTGCTTGTTATGTCCATACATCCGGCCGAGCGCCAACTCCTGCAGCTTTTCAGGAAGATTCGGCACCTGATATGCGAACCAGCGCCCCAGCGGGCTGCGGTAGAAACGCACCAAGGGATCGCCCAGCAGCGAAAACGGATTGGCTGGAGCATGCAGCACCAGGCTGCGCACCCGTTCCGGATGCCGCGCCGCCAGCATCATCGCTACAGAGCCGCCATGCGAGGTGCCAACAATGTCGGCCCGGCGAATATGCGCTCCCTCCATGAATTCGGCCACGCGGTCCGCTTGAGCTGAAAGGCTTGCGTCCAGGCCAGAAACACGCTCTGACCGCCCGATGCCGAGCGAATCGACCGCATATACCTCGGACTCCCGGCCCAGCCGCGAAAAGCACGGATACCAGGCGTCAGCCGATCCCAGAAGACCATGCAAAAGCACCAGCGACGGACCTTCGCCGCTCCTCAGGCCACGCATCTGGTGCCCATTTACCGATACAGAGATTTCTTCCAGCTGCGGATCGCCATCCAGCAGCATCCAGCTCGCCAATGCCATGTATTGCCTCTAAGCCAGACTCTGCGGATCCCCAGGCAGCCCAGCAAATTCATCAAATCTTAAACTAAATTGTAAGAGAAGCGAATGACCAAAAGAGATGTATTTCTCTGCGTGCTTCCAGTTACTATTGGCAACGGAGTTTCCACGACACGAAGTTCACCACTTCCCCAGTCTATGATTCTTCATAGAAAGATACCGAAAATTTCAGCCTGAAGCGACTAACTCTCATCCCACGTGTAATTTCGCCTATCACGAAATTCCGTATCTCACCCAAAATCAAGGGTATACTGGAGCAGCGAAGCCTCCTCATAACGATGGCATGTAATTTGCATGGTATCGATTGCATCCGCTTCATTCTTTAGAACCGAACATGGAAAGGTCGCTCCAAACCCGGATCACGGTTCTCCTCCTGGCCTTTTTCACGGTTGCGGCGGCGGTCTTTGCCTCCTTCAATTTTATTCAGGAAAATAATTATCAGCTGCCGACCGACGGCGTCTGGTGGGTGGAAGCCCACGGCGGGCTTGTGGCGCAGCGCGTCCTCAGCAGCGGCCCCGCGCAGCGCGCGGGCATTAAGACCGGCGACCTGCTGGTGCAGGCCAATGACCATCCAGTCCCCCGTTACGCCTCGCTGGTGCGGGAGATGGTTCGCTCAGGTGTCTATGGCACGATTCATTACACGCTGATCCGATCCGGCGTAAAGCTTCCCGAAGTCCCGCTGATCCTCGACCCGCTGGACCGCGGCAACAATCAGGGCTTCCGCCTCATCGCCCTGATCTATCTCGGAATCGGACTGTACGTCCTGTTCCGGCGCTGGACGGCGCCGCACGCGACCCACTTCTACATTTTCTGTCTGGCTTCTTTCACGCTGTACGCCTTCAAGTACACAGGAAAGCTCAACGCGCTGGACCAGGTGATCTTCTGGGGCAACATTGTCGCCGGAGCTTTGCAGCCTGCGCTCTTTCTGCACTTTGCACTGGCCTTTTCTGAAAGCCAGCGTGTCCGCAGATGGCTTGTGGCGGTCACGTATGTGCCGGCCTGCTTCGTCATCGGGCTGCAGATCATCGCCATCCAGCTCTGGTCGGCGACCGCCCTGCTCCAGCACCGCATTGATCAATTCACCGTCGGCTACCAGGCGCTTTATTACGTGCTAGCCGCAATCCTCTTTTTCCTGAACTATCAGCGCGAGGACCAGCCTCTGCGCCGCCAGCAGCTCAAGTGGCTCACTCGCGGGACGGTGCTCGCCATCGCGCCCTTCACCATCCTGTACGCCATCCCCTATCTGGCCGACGCGCAGATTCCCGACCTGCTGACCAAGGCAGCCGTACTTGCCCTGGTCTTTCTGCCGCTGACCTTCAGCTGGGCCATCATCCGCTACCGGCTCATGGACACGGATCTCATCTTCAAGCGCGGCGTCTCCTATACGCTGGCCACGGCGGCGCTGGTCGCGCTTTACTTCGGCCTGGTCGCGCTCGCCGGGGAGATTGTCCGCAACCGCCTGCCCAGCTTCGGGCTTTGGGGACTGGTTGTCGCCATCATCATCACGGCGCAGCTCTTCGACCCGTTGAAACGCGGCATTCAGGAGCGCGTCGATCGCGTCTTCGACCGCAAGCGCTACGACTACCGCGAAACCCTGATCGAGTTTGGCCGTGGCCTCAGCTCGCAGACGGACCTAAAAGCCCTGCTGAACTCGATCGTCGAGCGCCTCCCGCACACGCTGCTCGTCTCGCGCGTCGCCGTCTTTCTCACCGAGAAAACAGGCGAGTACCGCCTCGCCGCCGGCCACGGTCTGCAGGCAACCGTCCTGGAAGGCAGCCTGCCGCTCGATCTCACCTTCCTCGATTTCGACCAGCCTGACGCCGGCTCGCACATCTTCCTGGAAAACCCGCAACAGGCTTTACACCTCACCGACAGCGAAAAGCGCACCGCCGCCGCGCTCGACCTGAACTATTATCTGCCCTGCCGGCTCCAGGACCGTACCATCGCCGTCATCGGGCTCGGCCGTACTACGGACGGCGATTTTCTTTCCAGTGAAGACATGGAGCTGCTCGAATCGCTGGCCGGCTACATCGGCATCGCCATCCAGAACGCGCGTCTCTACCAAAGCCTCGAACAGAAGATCTCGGAATACGAGCGCCTGAAGGAATTCAACGAGAACATCGTCGAGTCGATCAACGTCGGCATCCTCGCCGTCGATCTTGAAGACCGTATCGAGAGCTGGAATGCGCAGATGGAAGTATTCTGCGCGCTGCCGCGCCGCGAAGCCCTCGGCAAACAACTCGCGGAAGTCTTCCCGCCGGCTTTCATGCAGGAGTTCCAACGCGTTAAGAGCGACCCCGGCGTGCATAACCTTTACAAGTTCCGGCTGGAGATGCGCGAAGGCGAAGCGCGCACTGCAAACATCGCCATCGCACCGCTCATTGCCCGCAATTTTGAGACCGTCGGCCGCATCATCCTGCTCGACGACATCACCGAACGCACCGAGCTTGAAGCGCAACTCAGCCAGGCGGAAAAGCTCTCCTCCATCGGCCTGCTCGCTGCCGGCGTGGCGCACGAAGTCAACACGCCGCTCGCCGTCATCTCGTCCTACACGCAGATGCTGGCAAAGCAGCTGCGCGGCGACGAAAGGCTCTCGCCGCTGCTTGAGAAGGTCACATCAGAAACCTTCCGCGCGTCCAAGATTGTCAATAACCTGCTCAATTTCTCGCGCACCAGCAGCACGGAATTCCGCGAGACCGACCTGAACACCATCATTCGCGAAACCCTCGCGCTGCTTGAGCATCAATTCAAGACAGCTCAGGTGAAAACAGAACTGGTACTCGATGCGAACCTGCCTCCGATCCTCGGCAACACAGACAAGCTGCAGCAAGTTTTTCTGAATCTCTTCCTGAACGCAAAGGATGCGATGACGGACGGCGGCACCCTGCGTATCGCGACGGAAGCCAACGGACAGATCGCCGTTGCCGTTTCAGACAGCGGCTCCGGCATCGCGCCCGAGCATCTGCGGCGCATCTACGATCCGTTTTTCACCACCAAGGGCGCGCCCAAAGCCGGACAGCGCCGCGGCACCGGCCTCGGTCTCGCCGTCACCTACGGTATCATCCAGGAGCACGCTGGAAAAATTCACGTTGAGAGCCAGGTAGGAACAGGCACGACGTTTCTTCTCGAATTCCCCATGCTAAGGAAACCCGCGCATGTCTGAAGGCACCCTTACTGCCCCGCCCTCTACAGCTTCGCCGCAGTCAGAACGTGCGCACCGCATCCTGATCATTGATGACGAAGCCTCGATCCGCGAATCGCTGGAAACTCTGCTCACGCTCGAAGGCTACGCCGTCGAGACCGCGCCCGAGGGGGAATCGGGCCTCGATCAGATCGACCGTGCCTCCTATGACCTCGTTCTGCTCGACCTCGCTCTGCCCGGAAAAAACGGCCTCGAAATCCTGCACCTCATCCGCGAGCGTCATCCTGATCTGCCGGTCATCATGATCACCGCCTTCGGGACGGTCGACAACGTCGTCGAGGCCATCCGCACCGGCGCGCAGAACTTCGTCCAGAAGCCGTGGGACAACGAAAAGCTGCTCGCCGATATCCGCTCGGCCATCGCGCGCTATCACGCCGAAGAAGAGAACATCCAGCTCAAGCGCGCCCTCAAGCAGCGCTATAACTTCGAGAACATCGTCGGCAAGAGCGAGCCCATGCTGCGCATCTTCGACCTCGTCGCGCAGGTCGCGCCCAGCCGCTCCACCGTGCTGATCCAGGGCGAAAGCGGAACCGGCAAGGAGCTCATCGCCAAAGCGCTGCACGCCAACTCTCCGCGCCGCGACAAGCCCTTTGTCCCGGTCAACACCGGCGCCATGCCATCGGAACTGCTCGAATCAACGCTCTTCGGACACGTCAAAGGCGCATTCACCTCCGCCATCGCCACCAAAAAAGGACTTTTCGAAGTCGCCAACGGCGGTACGCTTTTCCTCGACGAGATCGCAACCATGGGCATGGACACGCAGGCGAAAATCCTGCGCGTGCTGCAGGACCGCCGCTTCATGCAGCTTGGCGGCGTGCAGGAAATTCAGGTGGACGTGCGCATCATCGCCGCCACCAACATTGACCTGCGTCACGCCGTGCGCGACGGCAAGTTCCGCGAAGACCTGTACTACCGGCTCAACGTCATCACCGTCGATCTGCCGCCGCTGCGCAGCCGCCGCGAAGACATCCCGCTGCTTGCTGCACATTTTCTCAAACGCTTTTCCGAAGAGAACAATCTGCCGCTGCGCTCGCTCACGTCGGATGCAATTCGGGCGCTCGTTGATTACGATTGGCCCGGCAATGTTCGCGAGCTCGAAAACGTCATCGAGCGTGGAGTAGTTTTATCTTCCGGCCAGACGATCAACTCCGAGCTTCTGCCCGGACACCTCACTGGCCGCAGCTATTCCTCCAGTCTGCTCGAACACAATCCCAACGCCTCGCTTTTCGACATCATCGCGGACATCGAGCACCGCATCATCGTCGATAAGCTCGAACGCTGCAACTGGAACCAGACCGAAGCCGCCGAGCAGTTCCGCATCCCGCTTTCAACCCTCAACCAGAAGATCAAGCGCCTCAATATCGAAATAAAAAAGCGAGTGAAGGAATAAGCACAGGGCTTAGGGCTTAGGGCACAGAAAACATTCCGCTGTCATCCTGAGCATCGTGAAGGATCTGTTCTTGGAAACGATGAATAACCCGCGCGCCCTTTGGTCAACATCCTGAGCCCTGTACCCTGAGCCCTGTGTTACCCTCACCCTTGTGAGTCACAAATCTGCTTCGCGCATCTAAGCGACTAAAACGAACCATGACCCAAGCTTTGGCTACGCTGGATCGAGCAGCAAAAAAAGGTGTCAGCGCGGTGCAGCAATATGCGCTGATCTCGGGCCGCGCGCTCAGCAATCTCTTTCGTCGCCCGTTCTACGGCGCCGACATCATCACGCAAGCCGACATCATCGGCGTCGGCTCGATTCCGATCGTCATCCTGACTGGTTTCTTCACCGGAGGCGTACTCGCTCTCCAGTCTGCTTCCACACTCGCGCAATTCGGCGCGGCTGCGGTTACCGGACAGCTCGTCGCCCTTTCCATGATCAAGGAACTCGGCCCGGTGCTCACCAGCCTCATGGTTTCCGGTCGCAATGCCTCCGGCATGGCCAGCGAACTCGGCTCGATGATGGTGACCGAGCAGATCGACGCCATGCGCGCCCTCGGCACCGACCCGCTCAAGAAACTAGTGATGCCGCGCATTACAGCCACCATCATCATGCTCTTCTTCCTCACCATCATCTCCGACGCCATTGGCATCATGGGCGGAGCAGCGGTCTCTGTCTTCCTGCTCGGGCAGGACGGTTCGCAATACTTCCACACCGCCTACCAGTCGCTGCGCTACCCCGATATCCTCCAGGGATTAGTCAAGCCGCTCATCTTCGGTCTCATCATTGCCACCATCGGCTGCTATTACGGAATGACCACTCGCGGCGGCACGCAAGGCGTGGGCCGTTCGACAACACAGGCCGTCGTCGTTTCATCGGTCCTTATCATCGCATCCGACTTCGTCATCAGCCGCTTCATGATCGGCATCTTCGGCAGGTGACGCGCGCATGAGCCTGGCCGCCGTTGCTCCGGAACTCAAGCAGCCTTCACCCGGCGAGCCTGTCGTCGTCTTTGAGAATGTCACCATAGGCTTCGAGAACAAGCCGGTGCTCAACAACATCTCCTTCACCGTCAAGCCGGGCGAAACGCGCATCCTGCTCGGGCCCGCCGGGGTCGGCAAGAGTGTCCTGCTCAAAATGGCCGACGGCCTGCTTCGCCCCGACTCGGGACGCATCTTTGTCTTCGGTGAAGAAGTCAGCTCTATGCCCGAGGAAGATCTCTTTGCCCTTCGCGCACGCATCGGTATCGTCTTCCAGGAGGGCGCTCTTTTTGACTCGCTCACCGTTCGCGACAACGTCGGTTATCGCCTGATGCAAGAGCATCTGCCGGATGAGGAAATCGATCGGCGTGTCATCGAGGCATTGCGTTTCGTGGAACTGGAACACACGCTCGACAAACTTCCCTCAGAGCTTTCCGGGGGCATGCGCCGCCGCGTGGCCATTGCCCGCGCCATCATCACCAAGCCCGACCTGATTCTTTATGACTCGCCCACCGGCGGACTCGACCCCATCACATCCACTACCATCATCGCGCTGGTCATGAAGCAGCGTGACGTCTACCGCACCAGTTCCTTGCTCGTAACGCACCGCCTGCAGGACGCCTTCGTGCTCGCCTCGCACCGCTTCAACCGCGAAGCCAACGCAATGGAGCCGCTTCCCGAAGGCCACTCGGACCCGCAGACAAGCTTTCTCGTTTTGAGTGAAGGCAGGCTGGTCTTCGACGGTTCGACGCA
>Ga0335073_10002858_pt1 | contig 23797 bp, 20 predicted proteins | sample Lox_Sample_22_FD_207093 | JGI IMG/M metagenome (GOLD analysis project Ga0335073, IMG submission 207093) | Soil microbial communities from Loxahatchee National Wildlife Refuge, Florida, United States - Lox_Sample_2.2 | ecosystem: Environmental > Terrestrial > Soil > Wetlands | place: USA... | reverse complement strand
TGGGCAGGCAGGCGGGGAGAGCAGCTGGCCGGCCTGATGCTGATTTCGGTCGGCATCGCGATCGCGTCAGGTGCACTAAGTTGACCGGCGCAGCGGGCTGATCAGCCGGCCAGCCTGGCGAGCTCCGGCACGAAATAAGCGGCGTCCACCGTGCCCACGCCAGTCACCAGGTCATATCCGCGGACTGCGCTGAAGCCCTTGACGGTGTAACGCTTGCTGCCGTTCATGAACGTCTGGCTGTTGTTGCCCTTGGTGATGTCGACCTCGCCAGGATCGTGCCGGGCTTCGATCTGGTAGATCGCCGGGTTGATCAGGCCGAGAGCGTGCCCGCCGTGCTGGTAGGCGTACTGATAGGCAAGAGCCACGATCCCCGCGAACAACGGCGTCGCCAGGCTGGTGCCGCAGATCGGGCTCCATTCCCCTCGATGGCCGCCGTAGAAGCTGCCGTAGATAGCCACCGAGCTGCTGCACGATGCGTCCATCGAAATATCGGGGATACCTCGCTGGGCGCCGGTCACGCCGCGCACGGCGTCCTGATACGCCGGCCGGCCGAAGACGATGGACCGTCCACCGCCGCTGTCGCTCCACCCGATGTCAGGCGACCTGCGCGTACCGTTAGCGCGCAAGTTCAGCTGGGTGCCGCCGACTGCGGTGACGAGCGGATCGGTGGCGGGCCAGGAGACCGCCCGGGTGGTGTACTCGTCCACCATGTTGTACTTGTAGCTCGTCGCGCCCTGGTCGCCGGTGGCGGCGAGTACCGTCACATGATCGCTGCTCGCGAGTTGATAGGCGCCGCGGAGGTTCTGGATCGCCGCGTAGTCCGACTTTCGAGAGAACGTCTGCTCAGTCGCGGCGAAGCTCTGGCTGATCACTTGCCCGAGCTTGCGCCTCAGCACGTACTTCTCGGCGGCCACGATTTGCGGGAAGCCAGTCGTTCCCTCGTTCTCCGATGTCGGGGTCTCCACCAGCACGATGCTGGCGCCAGGCGCCATGACGTGCGCCCATTCCACATCGAGGGTAGTTTCAGCGGCCCAGCCAGCCCGGTTGCTGTTGCTGGCGTGATACGGAGGGACGGCCCCGGCAGGCTGGAGGACCCGGAATGACGGCGGCGCCGGCAGGCCGAAGTAGGTGTCGAAGTGAGCCAGGTCCGATGCGATCGTGGGTGACCCGAACGAGTCCACGATCACGATAGTCTGCTTGGCGCCGTCGATGTGCCGCTTGTACAGCGGGGCCAGGTCGTAGGCGGTCCGGACTTGCGCAGGCGTGAGACCACCGCCCGGCGCCGCCGATGCGTTGCCATTGTGCACGCCGGGGCTGATCCGGATCGGGTCGAGCGCGGAATCCCGTGCCGGCGGACGACTGCCAGTGGCCAGCGCGTTGGCGGCGGCGAGCGCGCCTGCCCCGAGGGCGACCACGGCTAGCGCAGCTACGGCAACCAGCGGCAGCGGGGGGCGCGACCACTGGCTGGCCGCATCCTGCTGCCGGTCTTGCCGCCGGATCCACCTCACGTCGTCCCCCGTCCGCTGCCTGCGGAGAGTTTACCTATTCGGTAATTCGCAGCGCTGCCTTCGGGCAGGAGCGGACGGCGTGCCTGACACCATCGACCAGGTTGGCCGGGATCTCGTCGACCAGGATGTTCAGGTTGTCGTTGTCATCGACCTCGAACACTTCCGGCACCAGGCCTGCGCAGACCGCGTTCGCCTCGCAGGCGTCCCAGTCAGCTTCCACTTTCATCTCGCAGGCTCCTTCCCGCTTTGCACCTTGCCCTGCCGCACCGGCCGACCGTAGCGCAGACTGTACGGCATGCCAATACCGGACAAGTTCAGGCTAGCTGCCGAGGCTGCCAGGGGCTTCATGCCAGCGCAGGAGGGTCTCGCGCTGTACCGGGCCGCTGCGGCCTACGCGCCCGTTGGCCCTATCGGCGAGGTAGGCACGTACTGCGGGAAGTCGACTATCTACCTTGCCGCCGCGGCTGCGCAGACCGGTCAGAAGGTCATCACGGTCGACCATCACCACGGCTCGGAAGAGAACCAGGCAGGCTGGGAGTACCACGATGCCGAGGTCGTCGACCCGCGGACCGGCCGGATGGACACGCTGCCGTTCTTCCGCGCGACTATCGAGGACTCGGGGCTAGCCGAACACGTTATCGCGGTGATCGGCACGTCGGCCGATGTGTCGCGGTTGTGGCGCACGCCGCTTGGCATGCTGTTCATCGACGGCGGCCACAGCGAGGCCAATGTGGTGACTGACTACGAGGGCTGGGCACCGTGGGTCGCGCCCGGCGGAGCACTCGCCTTCCACGACATCTTCCCCGACCCGGCCGACGGCGGCCAGGCTCCCTACCGGGTGTACCTGCGCGCGCTTGCCTCCGGTGCGTTCACCGAAGTCAGTGTCACCGGATCGCTACGCGTCCTGGAGCGGACGGGCGACGGGATCTGACCGGTCGCCCGTGGCCGGGGGGCAGCCGCAGGCCGCCGGTTCGGTCGGCTGCCACACGCCCGGCCCGGCCGCGGCATCCCGGAAGATCGTCGCCGCGCCGGTGCCGTTACCGGCCGCCAGCACGTCGGCCGCCAATACCGCCGCGGCAGCGGTCCAGGTGCTCTGCTCATTCGGGAAGTGCTTGTTGTTCGCGAACTGCCAGCCCGTCCAGTAGCTGCCGTCCTCGGCCCGGAGGAACTGGATCTGCTCGAACAGCTCGATCGCCTCATCGTGGCGACCGAGTGCATCCAGCGCGATCGCTAGCTCACAGGTCTCGGCTCCGGTCACCCAGGGCTCGTCGCTGACGCAGCGCACGCCAAGACCGGGCACCACGAACGTGTCCCAGCCCGCTTTGAGCATCCGCTCAGCGGCCACTCCGCGCACCGGGCCGCCGAGCACTGGGTAGTACCAGTCCATCGAGAACCGGCTTTTGTCGGCGAACGCTTCGCCGTGACAGGCCACTGCGTGTCCGAGCAGCGTCGCCGCCAGCTCCCAGTCTGGCTGAGGCGCTGCCAGCCGGTCAGCGAGAGTGATCGCGCACCGAAGACTGTGGTACATGCTCGAACTGCCGGTGAGCAGCGCGTAGCTATCCGGTGTGCCGTCTTCGTGGCGGCGCCAGATGATTTCGCCGCGCGGTGTCTGCAATCCGACCGCGAAATTGACAGCGGCGCGCACCACTGGCCACATCTGCGCCGCGAAATCCTCATCGCCGGTGACAAGCAGCTCGTGCCAGACACCGACGGCGCAGTACGCCGCGTGGTTGCTCTCGGTGGTCCACTCGTCGACGACACCGCCAGGGGCCGCCTGCACCGGCCATGACCCGTCTGGTTGCTGCGCATCGGCCAGCCACGCGTACGCCCGTCGCGCTTCCTGGCGCAGGCCGCAGACGCTCAGCGCCATCGCGCACTCGACGTGGTTCCACGCGTCTACGTGTCCGTCCGGCCAGCCGATCGACCCGTCGGCTTGCTGGTCAGCCGCGATGGCATGCCCGGTCGCGATCAGCTGATCTGCAGTCAGGATGCCGGGGACCGCGGGAACGGCGCCCGCGCAGGCAGCACTGGCCAGTCGCTCAGGCGGCCGCATGCACCTTCTCCGCTGCGGCCGGATGTGCCTTCGGCGCGGCCACCACTGGCTTGCTGGCATAGACCACCAGGCTCTTGCCGACGAGCGGGTTGAGCGCGCGGTCAGCCAGCTGAGTGACGGCCGGCTTGCGCATGATGTCCCATACCAGCAGCTTGTGATAGGCGCTGGCGAGCGGATGGTCGTCGTCGTGCACGCCGACCGCGCACTTGAGCCACCAGTACGGCGAGTGCAGCGCGTGGGCCCGGTGATTGCCGCCGACGACGAGGCCGGCCCGCTGCAACTTGATCTCCAGCTCACGCCGGGTGAAGATGCGCACGTGCCCGCCAGGCACATTGTGGTAGTCGTCGGATAGCGCCCAGCAAATCCGCTCGGGAAACCAGGCTGGCACTGTCACCGCGGCAATCCCGCCCGGCCGCAGGACCCGGCTGATCTCGTTCAGCGCGTCCTGGTCTGCCGGAACGTGCTCCAGCACCTCGGCGGCGATCACGAGGTCGAAAGCGCCATCGGGGAAGGGCATCGCGGTGGCGTCGCCGGCTGCTGCGGTGATGCTGGCCGGCACCTGTATCTCGCCTGCCTCCGCCATCGCGGCCGCCACCGAGCACACGCGCTCCAGCTCACCCTGATCGGTATCGAGCGCTACTACCTCGGCCCCGCGGCGCGCTGCCTCGAAAGCGTGCCGGCCTGCGCCACACCCGAGGTCAAGCAACCTCGTTCCCGGCTGAATTGGCAGGCGGTCGAAATCTACCGTCAGCATGGCGCGGCCTCCCCGGCCGGCGTCGTCGAGGACGCCCGGCTGGCTGCGATTGCCTGCCGGTACTCGGCGACCGTCGCCCTGGCGACGGCCTGCCAGGCGAACCGCTCGGCGACCCGGGCGAGGGCCGCTTGCGACAACCGGTCGCGCTCGGCCGGGGAATCGTGCAGGAGTCGCAGTGCCGCGCAGAGTTCCTCGGCGTCGCCGGGCGTGACCAGCAGCGCGGCGTCCCCGGTAACCTCCGGCAGCGCGCCAGTGCGGCTGGCGACCAGCGGCGTGCCGGAAGCCATGTGCTCGACCGCGGGCAGTGAGAAGCCTTCGTACAGTGACGGCACGACCGCGATCTCCGCGCTGGCGACAAGCTCGGCGAGCTGCGAATCGCTGATGCCGCTGACGAACCGCACCGTGCCGTCCAGTGACAGCTCGCCTAGCAGCCGCTCCGTCGGGCCGTCCGGGACCAGTTTGCTGACCAGGGTCAGTGACACATTCCGTTCCGTGCGCAGCTTCGCGAAGGCACGCAGCAAAGTCGCCACGCCCTTCACCGGGGAGTCCGCGCTGGCGACCGCGATGATCCGGCCGGGAACACGCGGCTGCGGCCTCGGATGGAACAGCCGGGTGTCGACGCCGAGCGGAATGACCTTGACGTTTTCCGGCCTGACCTTGAAGTCCCGCAGGATGTCAGCCTTGGACGACTCCGAGCCGGTCATTATCGGGCCGATCCGCCTGGCGACGCGGCCCTGCATGCCGACGAAGGAGTACCAGCGCCACTTCGGGATCTTCCTGAAGCCGCGGGCGGCCGCGAGTTCAATCCGGCGATCCACGCTGATCGGGTGATGGATGCTAGTCACGAGCGGCAATCCGAGCCGGGCAATGCCGAGGTTGCCGTAAGCCAGTACCTGGTTGTCGTGCACGATGTCGAAGTCGCCGCGCCGTCCGCGCAGCGCCCGCAGCGCGCGGAGGCTGAACGTCAGCGGCTCCGGGAAGTAAGCGGTCCACATCCCGGCGACCTCGAGCACGTCGATCCAGTCGCGGTACTCGCGCAGATGCGGGGTGCGGAACGGGTCCTCATCCCGGTACAAGTCCAGGCTCGGCAGCTCGATCAGCTCAGGCCCCGGCTCCAGTTCGGGGTAGGGCTGGCCGGAGTAGACCTCGACGTGGTGACCAAGTGCGGCCAGTTCGCGGGACAGATGGCGGAGGAAGATGCCCTGCCCGCCACAATGCGGCTTACTCCGGTAGGAGAGCAGGCAGACGCGCAGTGGTCTGTCGTTCGCGCCTACGGTACTCACGCAGGATCGCGCCTCCTGTCTCACCACCGGCTGCCCCCGAGCGGGCGACCCGCGTGACCCCCTAGTCAGCGAACCTTACCAAGCAAGTAACTTCGATGCCCTTTGACCCCACACGTTTGCCGGGCCCCCCTGAGGGCTGCCAGTATCTGTACGCTGCCGCATCTGTAAGCTGCCGCGACGAAGTTTTCACACGGAGGCTCCGCTGACACGACGCGCGCTCATCACCGGGATCACCGGCCAGGACGGTTCTTACCTGGCGGAGCATCTGGTCGATATGGGATATGAAGTCTGGGGGCTGGTCCGAGGTCAGGCGAACCCGCGGGTACGCCACCTGCGGAAGTTGCTTGGCGACGTCAGGCTGATCCGCGGTGACCTGCTGGACCAGGGCAGCCTGATCGCTGCGATGGAACGGGCGCAGCCGGACGAGGTGTACAACCTGGCCGCGATCTCGTACGTGCCGCTGTCGTGGCAGCAGGCCGAGCTGACCGGTGAGGTGACCGGGCTGGGCGTGCTGCGCGTGCTGGAAGCCATCCGGGTGTGCAGCGGGATCAGCGCGTCGCGCAGCCCGGGCAGCGGCCAGATCAGGTTCTACCAGGCGTCGACTTCGGAGATGTTCGGCCAGGTGACCCAGGCTCCGCAGAATGAGGAGACGCCGTTCCATCCGCGCAGCCCGTACGGCGTGGCCAAGGTGTACGGTCACTTCCTCACCCAGAATTACCGCGAGTCGTACGGGATGTTCGCGGTGTCCGGAATCATGTTCAACCACGAGTCGCCACGTCGCGGAGCCGAGTTCGTCACCAGGAAAGTCTCGCTCGGCGTGGCGAAGATCAAGCTCGGCTACGAGCGCCAGCTACGCCTCGGGAACCTGAGCGCGAGCCGGGACTGGGGTTTCGCTGGCGACTACGTCCGCGCTATGCAGCTGATGCTGGCGCAGGACGTGCCGGCTGACTATGTCGTCGGCACCGGGGTGACGCACTCGGTGGAGAAGCTGGTGGACACCGCGTTCCGCACGGCCGGCCTGAACTGGCGCGACCACGTGGTGACCGACGCGTCCTTCATCCGGCCGGCCGAGGTGGACCGGCTCTGCGCGGACCCGGCCAAGGCGAGGGACGAGCTCGGCTGGGAGCCCAAGATCGGCTTCGAGGAACTAGTCGAGATGATGGTGGACGCGGACCTGGACCTGCTGGCGGCATCTGGCGACGGCGCGGACGAGGACTTCGCCACCGAATCCTGGTAGGGCTTGCGCTGGCCAGGCTAGCCCACGTGGCCGCCGAGCAGGGTGCCGATGCCGTACGTGAGAGCGGTAGCCAGCGCGGCCAGCACGAGCTGCCGCATCGCCCCGCGCAGGAACGGCCTGGCGGTCACGCGCGCCACGATCCCGCCGCCAACGAATGCCGCGACCGCAGCAAGCACGACGGCTGCGCCGAGCGACGCGAATCCGAACAGGAACGGCAGCAGCGGGATGAGCGCGCCGATGGCGAAGGTGACCAGCGAGGCGCCGGCCGCGGTGAGCGGCGACGGCAACTCGTCATGATCGATGCCGAGCTCCTCCCGGACATGAATGCGAAGCGCCTCATCCGGACGGCGGGACAGTTGCCGGGCGACCTCGTCCGCGAGGGCCGGATCGACGCCCCGCATCTTGTACATGGCAGCCAGCTCGGCTTGCTCGTCGGCAGGGTTGGTCTCGAGCTCGATGCGCTCCTTCTCCACTTCGGCGGCGACAAGCTCGTTCTGCGAGGAAACCGACACGTATTCGCCCGCAGCCATGGAGCTGGCGCCGGCGAACAGCCCGGCCAGGCCGGTCAGCACGATCGTGTGCGGCGCGAGCCTGGCGCCGCCGACCCCGGCGATCAGCGAGACGTTCGTTACCAGCCCGTCCATCGCGCCGAACACGGCGGGCCGCAGCCAGCCGCCGGACACGTCCCGGTGCTGGTGGTCGATCCCCGCCCCCGCGGCTGCGTCAGGGCGGACCTGATCGCCGGTGGCGACTGGTTGCTTCCGCGGGGATGCCATGCCTGACCGTACCTGCTGGCATTCTTGCTCGCGAATCCAGTTCAGCGCTGGGCTGGCCAGGGTCAGCTGGGCGGCTGTTGCTAACCGAGTGACCGTGTTAGCCAAGCGATTGGGCAGGCCGCGTCGGCAGCCCGGCCGCGCGCCAGGCTTGATAACCGCCGTCTAGGTCGGTGGCTTCGGCCAGTCCGATCCGCCGCAGCGAGGCCGCTGCCAGCGTCGAAGCGTAACCCTGTGAGCACATCACGATGATCTGCATGTCTGACCTGGCCAGAGCCGGAATCCTGGCCTCGCTACCCGGGTCAAGACGCCACTCCAGGACGTTGCGGCCGATGATGATGGCGCCAGGCACCTCTCCTTCGACGATTCGCTGCTCCAGCGGCCGGATGTCAACAAGGACCGCGCCGTCGGTGAGAGCAGCGAACGCTGCCTCCGGCCGCAGCCGCTGCAGGCCGCCGCGTGCCTCGGCGAGCAGTTCATCGATTCCGGGCGCGCCATCCGGAAGGGCATCCGAGGTGAGCCGCGCGGCCGAGGCGCTGGCCTTGGCCAGTGCGGTGTCGGGCCCGCCGCGACCGCGACCGCCTTCAGGCCCGTCGATCGCAACCGTCTGCCTTGCGATCAGCCCGTAGTCGGTCGCGCTGTAGTACGTCATCGCGGTGAGCGGCGGCGAATACGCGTGAATGCTGATCGCCGAGCCCTGGCCACCGTGCGCCACGTCGTGGACATGGCCGGGCCCGAACGCTATCGCCTGGCCAGGTCCGAGCCGCCGGTGGCTCAGGCGCCCGTTCGGCGCCCGGTACTGCTCTAGCAAGCCGCCGTCGGCTACCGCTAGCGAACCTGAGGAACCGCCGTGGTCGTGCCAGTCCGTGTCCTGACCATGTTCCCAGGCAAGCAGCCAGACGTCACAGGAGTTCGAGCGGTGCAACGGCAGGTACCACCGGACGTCCGGGTCGTGCACCACCAGGTCCGACCACAGCTCCCGGTGATTGGCCAGCTCGGTGGTGATCGACCGGAGCTGGCCTGGCGCGAGCCGGCCGCTGTGCGGCGCCAGGCCGGCGAGGACTGCCTGGATGGCCTGCTGGCGCTCCGGGCTGACGCCCCAGCCGGGCTTGAGGCCAGCGCTCGCGTCCGCGTCCTGCGTGACCTGCGGTTGCTGGCCACCGTGCAGTTCCTGGCTCACCGGCGGTCGCGTCATCTGACTCCTCACGATTTGTGTGGTCATTATGCACCCGGCCGGCCCGTCCAAGAGCCGGCCGAGAGCAACTCGATGTCCTCGCCGAACAGCCGGTCGGCGAGGATCGGTTCAACCAGCGCGCCGAGCCGGTCAAGCAGGGCCTGGCAGCCGGGCGGCCACGGCGGCGCACCCAGCGAGGCGGCCTGGAACGCCGCGAGCGCTTCGCACGCGGCCACCGCCCGGCCGCGGCGCAGCGCGGCCCGGAGGTTGACCGCCGCTTCCCAGCCGAATGACTGCACGTCCTCCTGGCCGCCGGAGGTCTCGATGAGCCCGGTAACTGTTGGCAACGCCAGCCGCCGCATCGCGTGCACCTCGCCCGCAGCGCGCTTGTGCACCGCGACGAGGCCGGTCCCCGGGCCTGGATCGACGGAGAGCTGGGCAGGCAAGCCGGTGACCGCCGGGTCGAGTAGCCGGTGCAGCCGCGCCGCGGCGACTTCGGCGGCGTGCGTGATCGCCGCAGTGAGGTGATCGCAATGGGCGGCCAGGTCGATGCCGTGAAAGCCGGCCGTCCCGGTGAACTTGCCGTCCAGGAACGCCGGGGAGTCAGTAACCCCGGCCAGGGCGCGATCGGCGGCACCCGCGAGCGCCGTCAGCGCTCGTCGGACGTGCGCAAGGACCGGGCCCGCCACCCGAAAGGAAACGGGCGCTTGCAGCATCCGGACCTGGCCAGCCGGCTCGGTGATCGCGCGGAGAGAACCGAGCACGTCAGCCAGCACCTCGTCAGCGCGTGCGCAAGCGGCGGCGTACGGATCAGGCGGAGCCGCGATCACGGCAATGGAGAGGCCAGCCGCCGCAGTCATCATGCTCGCGAGCGACTCGGCTTCGCCCGCGGCCAGAATGCTGAGCGCCGTGGCGCCCGGCACCCCGGCGAGCAGCGCGATGCCTTCCTTCGGACCCGGCTGGTAAGCGGCAAGTCCGCGCTCGGCAAGCACATCCGCCGCCGGGCTGATGGCGGGCACGCCGTCAGCCCCGCAGGCGTCGGCTGCCGCGCCCGGAGCCAGTACGCTTCCCAGGCCGGCTAGCGGGCCGAAGCAGTGCGCGAGCTGGATGATCTCCCCGGCGGAGCCGGCGCCGTCGTGCGGCACCGCCGGGACGATGCGGGCCGCGAGAAAATCGGCGAGCCGCTGGCACAGCTCCGCCGAGACCGCTGCGTCGCCGGACAGGAAGGTCCGCAGCCGGACGGCGAAGATAGCCCTGACGTCGGCTTCGGGAAGCCACGGGGAACCGCCGGTAGCCCTGCCGACGAGCAGGTTGCGCTGGTGTGCGCGCTGCTCAGAATCGGTCAGCCTGATGCTGCTCAGCGCGCCCATGCCGGTCGTCACTCCGTAAACGGCGGCGCCACCAGCCAGCACGGCCCTCGCACGGTCGCACTGGGCCTGCACGGCGGCGAGAAGCGGCGCGGCCAGCCGTACCTGCCTGCCCGCGCTGACCTGGCGCACCGCGGCCGCATCCAGAGCGGCAGCCGAACTCAGCACCAGGGCCGGAAGCACTGTCACCGGTACCTGAGCATGGTGCCTGCGTCGGCTTGCTCGGCCTTCGCCAAGATCAGCTGGCCGACAGCGATGTCGAGGATGGCCAGCCCGCGATGCCAGAACAGGATCCGCTCGTCCGGCGATTCCCGGCCGGGTCTGTCGCCAGTCACGATCTGGCCGAGCTCCGCGTGCAGCGTCTGCGCGGTAAGCCGTCCGGTATCGACGTGCCGCCGCAGTGCGCCGAACTGGCCGGCCTGGGCTTCCCGCCAATCGTCCACGACGACCTTGTCCATCACGTCGAGCAGGTCAAGCTCCACTGCGCTGATCGTGCCGTACGGCACCACGAATGCGCCGGGCCGGACCGCGCCGGTCCGCAGAAGTGGCTCCGGCGTGGTCAGGCGGGACGCTTCGACCAGGACATCGGCGCCGTCGAAGGCTTCCGCAGCTGTCGCGACCACCCGTACCGGGGTAGCGGTAGCGGCCCTGAGCTGCCGGCCGAACGCTTCCCTGGACTCCGGCCGCCGGCTCGTGACCCGGATCTCGGCGAGATCGAGTACCAGGTTGAGCAGCAGGACGTTCCACAGCGCGGTGCCGCGAGCGCCAACGTGGCCGAGGATCCGGGCATCAGGCCTGGCCAGATACCTGGCGCCGACCGCCGTCATGGCGCCGGTCCGGCATGCGGTGATGAACGTCGCGTCCATGATGGCCAGCGGCACGCCGGTGGCCGGGTCGAGCAAGGTCAGCAGGCCCAGCTCGCTCGGCAGGCCGACGGTGTAGTTGCCGACGAAGTCACCGACGACCTTGACACCGCTCAGGCCGGCCGTGCCTTGGTTAGCCAGATGCCCGCGCAGCACATTGAAATGACCACCGTCACCGGGCACCAGGTGGACGCGCGGCTCCACGATCGCGCGACCCTCGCCGTGTGCCCGGACGGCGCCTTCCACCGCGGAGATGACCTCGGCGCCGGTGATTGCGAGGCTCGCGATATCAGGGCCGGACAGGAACCGCAGCCAGAGGCCGCCGGGTCGAGGACCCGGCGGCCCGTGGCTGCTCAGCTCCTTCGCGGCGGATCAGCCCTTCTTGCAGTTATAGAGGAAGATGTGCCCGATCGCGGTGGGATAAGCACCGGTCACGTTCTTCGCCTGAGCGGTCAGATAGTTGTAGAAGTAGCCGTAGATGATCGGCGTCTGGGCAAGCAGCAGCGTCTCGATCTGCCCGGCGATGGTTCGCTGAGTGGAAAGGTCACCAGTCGCGATGTACTGGTTGGACAGCTTGTCGTAGTCGCTGTTGTTGAAGTGGGCGGCGTTCCACGCCCCGGTGCCCGTCTTGGCGTTGATCGTCTGCAGCGGCGCGGTCAGGAACACGTTCGGGACGCTCCGGTGACCGTAGTCGACCAGGCTCATCGTGGCGTCGAGCCAGTCGGACGTGCCGAACAGGTAGTTGCCGTAATACTTCGGCTGCGTCTCGATGTTCAGCGTCAGGTCAACGCCGATGGCCCTGGCTGACTGCTGGATGATCTGCGCGTACTGGGGGATCTCCTGGAAGATCTCGCCAGTCAGGGTGGCGGAGAAGCCATGCGGGTGACCAGCCGCCGACAGCAGTGACTTCGCTTTGGCGACATTCAGGCTGCGCTGGGGGACGCTGGTGTTCGTCGAGGGGAACACCGGCGCGAACGGGCTGTCGTTGCCGACATCCGCGTACCCCTTGAACAGCGCTGTCACGATGGCGGTCCGGTCTAGCGACAATGCGATCGCCTGACGCACCCGGGCGTCAGTGAACGGTGGCCGGTCGCATCGCATCGACAGCTCACGGTGTGCACTGGACTTGAGCTTGATGATGTTGTACTGGCCGTTGAACAGTTCTTCCCCGCCGCTCACCGAGAACTGCCCGAGCACGTCGAGTGAGCCGCTGGTCAGCGCCAGGATCGCAGGCGTGTCGGTGTCGTAGAAGGTGAACTGGGTAGCCGCCGGGATCGCTTTGGTGCCCCAGTAGTCCTCATTGCGGACGAAGGAGGCGCCCACCTTTTCGGTGTAGCTCTTCAGCTTGAACGGCCCGGTGCCGATGAAGGTACTTTGCCAGTCAGCGGGGTTGTAGTTGTTCGGCAGGATGATCATGTTGTAGTTGTCGGACGACGTCAGGTACGGGAAGTTGCCATTCGGCGCGCTCAGGTGGAAGGCGACCGTGAAATCGTCGACCTTCTGCACGCCGTCCGGCACCAGCACTCCGCCGAACGCCGATAGCGCGGCGCCCTTTCCGGCCGGGTTGGTCTGCAGCTTGTAGGTGTAGACAACGTCATCTGCGGTGAGCGGGGCGCCGTTGTGGAACTTGACGCCCTGGCGGATCTTGAAGGTCCACACGTCGGAGGTTGAGTTCGAGGACCAGCTAAGAGCCAGCACCGGCTGCAACGTCAGGGTCTGGTCTGACAGGCAGAGGTACTCGCCAGTCTGGCCGAGCATGTCGAGGCCGCCCTGATCGGCGACGGTGACCGGGTTGATCGCGGCAGCCGGGGTGACTATCCCGGTCCTGATCGTCGCGCTGCTGGCAGCCGAGCCAGACGACTTTGTCGTGCCGGGGGAGCTGGACGAGCCGCAGGCTGCCAGGATCCCGCCGAGCACCGGCGCCGAGATCCCGACCAGCGCGCCCTTGCTAAGGAAGTCGCGCCGGTTGATGCGGCCAGCGACGAACTCGTCAATGACATGATTTCCGATTTCCGTTTGTCCAGCACGTAGCCGGCTGAGCCGGTCGTTTCCAGAGTGCACAAATCCTCCTCGGAACTCTCAGCGGATTCGCGATTTGCAAATCTGATGCCAGTGGGCAGCAAAGCTACGCGTCTGTCCGAGTGCATGTCACGGCGTTCGCTCGGAGCTTTGCAGCGTTGTTAGCTGATCGATAGGGATATGACAGCTCATTAGATGGCCTGGTTCGACGTCGACCAGCGGTGGCTCGGTCGACTCGCAGATACCGGACGCCAGTCGCCTCGGGCAGCGAGTGTGGAAGACACAGCCGCTTGGCGGGTTGGCCGCTGACGGGATTTCACCAGTCAGCCGGATCCGCTGGGTGCGATGACCATCCAGGCTGGGAACCGCGGATAGCAACGCCTCGGTGTAGGGATGATGCGGACCGCTGAAAACCCGCTCGGCGGGGCCCAGCTCCATCAGGCGGCCGAGGTAGAGCACAGCGATTCGATCGGACAGGTAGCGCACGAGTCCTAGATCGTGCGAGATGAACAGGTAGGTGACCTGCTCCTTGGCCTGCATGTCAGCGAGCAGGTTGAGAATCGCCGCTTGCACGGAGACATCGAGTGCGGAGGTGGGCTCGTCGCATACCACGATTCGCGGGCCGCCGCCGAAGGCGCGGGCTATCGCGACCCGCTGCTTCAGGCCGCCGGACAGTTGCCGTGGCCGGAGCGGCAGGTGCCTGGCCTCCATCCGCACTGACCTGATGAGTTCGGTCAGGCGTTCGGCGAGCGCCGCTCCGGACAGGCCGGCCAGCTTGGCCAGCGGCCTGCTGATCAGCTGCCGCACGGTGTGCCTGCGGTTCAGCGCGGAGTCCGGGTTCTGGAAGACAATCTGCAGCGCCTTAAGCTGCGCCGGGCTGCGATGCCTGAGGTCGGTGCCGAGCGGCTGGCCGTCCATCTCGATGGCCGAGCCGGCGTCGGGCGGGGTGAGCGCGAGAAGGATTCGCGCGAGCGTTGTCTTCCCGCTGCCGGACTCGCCGACGAGCCCCAGCGTCTCGCCGCGTTCGATGTCAAGGTTGACCCCGGCGAGCGCGTGCACTGCGCCGCCGTGCGCGGTGAACGTTTTCGACAGGTTCCTGATCGTCACGACCGGCTGCGCCGCTCTCGGCGCAGCCGGCAGCTGCACGTCGAGCGGCGTGCTCCTGGGCAGGTCGGCGCTTGCCTCGTGCAGGTAACACCGGGAAGTCTGGCCGGGTCCGGCATCAAACACCGGCGGTGCATCGTCCCGGCAGCGCTGCTCGGCTATCGGGCAGCGCGGAGCGAAGATGCACCCGGCCAGGTGGTGGCCTGGCGGCGGCAGGAATCCGGGGATCGTATCCAGGCGGCCGTGGTCCTTGCGCTGGCCAAGGTGCGGGATGCAGCGCAGCAAACCGACCGTGTACGGGTGCCGCGGCTGTTCGAAAACCTGCCCGGCCGGCCCCTCCTCGATCAGCTCGCCCGCGTAGAGCACGCCGACGCGGTCGCACATCTTCGCGATCACGGCGAGGTTGTGACTGATGAACAACAGCGAGGTGTCCAGCTGCTCGCGCAACCCCGCGATCAGATCCAGCACCTCGGCTTCGACGGTGGCGTCCAGCGCCGTCGTGGGCTCGTCCAGGATGAGCAGCTCGGGCTCGGAGGCCAGGGCCATCGCTATCACGACGCGCTGAGCCATGCCGCCGGACAGCTGGTGCGGGTACCGCTGCATGACCTGGCCAGGGTCGGAGATCTGCACGGTGCCGAGCATCGCTTCGGACCGTTCCATGGCCTCGGCCTTGCTGAGCCCGGCTACCTCGTAGACCTCGGCTACCTGCCTGCCGACCCGGATCGACGGGTTCAGCGCCTTACCCGGCTCCTGGTACACCATCGACACCGAGCGGGCTCTCAGCTGGCGTAGCTGTGCCGCGTCCATGGCGAGAGGATCGCGGCCGGCGATCCGGATCGAGCCCGCACTGACCCTGCCGTTGCGCGGCAGGTACCGGGTGAGCGCGAGCGCCACCGTGGATTTGCCCGAGCCAGATTCGCCGACCAGGCCGTAAGATTCGCTGCGGCCGATCTGGAAGGACACATCGCGAAGTGCCAGCCGGTCAGACCCGCGCACCCGGTAACTGACGTCGAGGTGCTCGACCTGTACCGCGGATAGCGGCCCGGCCGCTGGCCCCGGAATCGCAGCCGCTTCGGTTGCCGTCATCCCGCGAGCACCTGCTCTATCGCGTCCGCCACCAGGTTGATGGCGATGATCAGCGACGCGATGGCCAGCGCCGGGAACAGTGTCTCCCACCAGTACCCGGCGCCGAGCACAACGTAGTTGGCGTTGATGTCAGTGCCCCAGTTCGGCGTCGACAACTGAACGCCGAATCCCAGGAATGCCAGCGTCGCGACCGCGAAGATCGCGTAGCCGAGCCGGATCGTGAACTCCACCAGGATCGTCGGCATGACGTTCGGCAGGATCTCTACGAACATCATCCGGATCGGCCGCTCGCCGAGAAGACGGGCCGCGGGCAGGTAGTCGAGCTGGCTCTCCACCTGGACGGCGGACCGCACTGTCCGGGCGATCAGCGGCGTGAAGATGAAGCCGATCACCAGGATCTGCGTGAGCGTCGATACTCCGAGTGCCACGACGAACAAGAAGATGACGAGGATCGCCGGCAGCGCCAGTACCGCTTCGACGACGCGGCTGACCAGGAGATCGACGACGCCGCCCAGGTAGCCAAGCACGAGCCCGAGTGCGGTGCCGAGGACTGTGCCGACCAGGGTCGCCAGCGGGGCAATGACCAGCATCGTCTGCGCGCCGACGATGACTCTGGACAGCACATCGCGCCCCAGCTGGTCGGTGCCGAACCAGTGGGCCGCGGACGGAGCCTGGTTAGTGGCTAGCAGCTGCTGGGCGAGCGGACTGTGCGGTGCGATGTCGGTCCCGAAGATGGCACAGACAATCCAGAACAGCAGTATCAGCGCGCCGGTCACGAACGTCGGCCGGGTCAGGAGCAGCCGCCAGACGGGCAGCTCGCGCCGCTGCGCATCGCTGGCGACGACGTCAGGTGGCAGCGCCAGAGTCCCGGTCACCGGAATGCCCCAGTGCGCTGGCGCGGGTTCAGTGCCGTCGTCAGCAGGTCGGCACCGACAGTTGCCACCATGTAGACCACGCCAATGGTCAGGACGGAGGCCTCCAGCATCGGGAAATCCTTGGCGTTCGCCGCGTGATAGATGAGGTTGCCGATGCCCTGGTAGTTGAAGAGCCTCTCGACGACGACCAGACCGCCGATCAGGTAGCCGGTCTGAGTTGCGATGACGGTAATCGTCGGCAGCAGCGAATTGCGGAGCACATGCCGGTAGATCACGACGACGCGGCTGAGGCCTTTCAACGTCGCGGTCCGGACGTAGTCGGACTCCAGCGCCTCGATCGTGCCCGCCCGCGCCATCCGGGCGATGTACCCGAACAAGACCAGTACCAGCGGGATCGCCGGCAGGATCAGCGACTTCAGCTGGGTAAGGAAGGAAGCTCCGGGCTGAGCCTGCGCAGAGGACGGCAGAAGCTTCAGCACCACGCTGAAGACGACGATGACGACGATGCCCGAGACGAACTCCGGCACGGTTGCTGCCGAGCTGCCCGTCAGCGTGATGATCCGGTCGAGCGGCCGGCCCGCGTACAGCGCGGCGACCACGCCGCCCAGGATGCCGAGCGGGATGATCACGACGAGGGCGAGGGCGGCCAGCTTGGCCGAGTTGATCAGCGCCGACCAGAGCAGGGGCGCGACAGGTGACTGGTACTGATACGACTCACCCATGTTGCCGTGCAACATGCCGGTGATCCAGGTCCAGTACTGAGTCAGCAGCGGCCGGTCGACGCCGAGCTGGTGGTCGAGTGCGCGCACGGCAGACTCGGCGGCGAGCGGGCCGAGGATCGACCTGGCGGGTTCTCCAGGCAGCACCTGGCCAGCGAAGAAGATGATCAGGCTCAGCAGGAACAGGGTGATCACGGCGAGGCCGAGGCGCCTCAGCAGGTAGATCGCCAACAGCCCCCCTTGCCGAATAGGCTAGTCAAGCTATCGGAAAAGCAGATTCGGGGAAGCTTAGACGCTGACGTGCACGGCCGCAAGAGAATTGGCACCTCATCGCCGGATGCCGTACGCCGCGGCGACAGGTGCGTGACCGTGCCGCTTCGTGCACGGCCGCGGATTACTGTCACCGCCATGTAGACAACGTAGTCATCTTTGGACGAAATCGCACGGATCATTGACTGGCCACAGGATCAATGCACGAAAATCCAACGCGTGAGGGAATCGCTATGAGTGAGCTGCCGGCGATGGTGATCGGGGAGAGCTTCATCGGGGAGGGGGCCGAGGCCGCGCACATCAACGTGGTGCTGGGAAAGCGCGACGGCCCGGTCGGAACCGCATGGGCGACGGCGCTCGCGACGCCCAGCGCCGGTCACACTCCGTTCGTCGCCGTGCTCCAGCCGGGGATCCCGGTCAAGCCAATGACCCTGTTTGTCAACAAGGCCGCCGTCGCCAGTCCGGAGCACGGAACGCTGACCTGGGGAGCCGCCCAGGCCGGGGTAGCCGGCGGCGTCGCTGACGCGGTTGCGGACGGCGTCATAGCGCCCGCCGACACCGACGATCTCGTGCTGATAGCGGCAGTCTGGGTCAACCCCGATGCCCGCGATGCCGCCCTGGTCTATGCGAACAACCGCGCGGCTGCCAACGCGGCGCTGAGCGCAGCTGCCCGTTCCCGCCCTGATCTGGCTCAGGTTCTCGCCGCCCGGGCGAATCCCGCCAACCCTTACTTCCAGCCGAAGTGAAGATCACCGCGATCCGGCTGGACCGGATGCGATTGCTGCTCGATCCGCCGTTCGACGCTGCCTGGGACCCGGTGCCGCGCCGGCACTTCGACGCCACCCTGGTGCGGGTCGAGACCGACGCCGGAATCACCGGCTACGGCTCCGGCGACACCATGGACGGCTTCGCGGCCTTCGCTGACCTGTTCACCGGCAAGGACCCGCTGCAGATCGCCAGCCACGTCCGCACGCTGGAGACCATCAGCTTCCACGCTGGCCGGTACTGGCCGCTGGAAGCCGCGCTCTGGGACATCATCGGCAAAGCCTGCGGTCAGCCGGTTGCCACGCTGTTCGGCGGTGCTGCCGACCGGATCCCGGCGTACGCATCGTTCGGCGAGCTGAAGAGCCCGGCGGCGCGAGCCGAGGCGGTGCTGGCCGCACAGCAGGCAGGATTCCGCGCCGTCAAAATCCGGATCAGCCGCGACGACGTGCGTTCCGGCCTGGCCGCGGTCCGCGCTGCGCGGGACGCGGCGGGCAGCGATCTGGCGATCATGGTCGACCTCAACCAGTGGTGGCGGATGGCCGGAGACATCTCTCCGGCGCTTGACACCGCGGCGGTCCGGCGGGTCGCGGACGAGCTCGCCGAGCTCGGCGTTGCGTGGCTCGAGGAGCCCCTCCCGGCCGCGGACCTGGCCGGCATGAAGCTGCTGCGGGAGCAGTGCGGCATCCGGGTGGCGGGCGGGGAGATGGCCCGCAGCGTCCCGGAACTACTGGCGGCGATGTCGGCGGGTGCGCTGGACGTCCTGCAGCCTGACGTCGTGCTCGCCGTCGGCATGCTGCGCGCGCGCACCGTGGCCGAGCTCGCCCTCCAGCAAGGCCGGTGGTTCACCCCGCACACCTGGACCAACGGGCTCGGCCTGCTAGCGAACCTGCATGTGACGGCCGGTGTCGGCGGCGGCCCGTACCTGGAGTTCCCCTACGATCCGCCGGGGTGGACGCCGCGGCGTCGCGATTTCTTCCTGGCACAGCCGGTCACGATCGACGCGGACGGCACTGTCCGCGTCCCGGACCTGCCGGGCCTCGGCGCGGAGATCGACGAGGACGCGGTCGCCCGCTGGGGCCTGACTGGCAATCACTGAGCTGATCGGAGCAGCCGTGCGAGTGGGATTCATTGGCCTTGGTCACATGGGCGGCCCGATGAGCGCGAACATTCTCGCGGCGGGCCACGACCTGGTCGTGCACGACGTGCGAGCAGAAGCCGCGACGGGCCTGCTCGCGGCGGGCGCCACCTGGGCCGGCTCGCCGCGCGAGACCGGCGCGGGCCGGGACGTCGTCATCACCATGCTGCCGACTCCGCGGCACGTCGCCGACGTGCTACTCGGACCGGACGGGCTACTGGATGGCCTCGCGCCCGGCGCGGCCTGGGTGGACATGTCGACCAGCGTGCCGGAAGTGGCGGAGCGCGTCCTGGCGCAGGCCGGGCCGCGCCAGGTTGCCGTGCTCGATGCGCCGGTCAGCGGCATGGCTGCTGGCGCTAAGTCCGGCCTGCTGCAGATCTTCGTCGGCGGCGCTGCCGCCGACTACCAGCGCGTCCGACCGTTGCTCGAGGCGATGGGCGATCCCGATCGCATCATCCATGTGGGCGGGAACGGGGCTGGTTACACGGTCAAGTTGATGATCAACTTGCTGTGGTTCGGGCATCTCACTGCGACCGCTGAGGTGCTGGCTGTCGGCGTCCAGGCCGGCGTCGACCTGGCGATGCTGCGGCGCTGCCTGCTGGCCAGCCCGGCGGCCAGCAACTTCCTCGAGCATGACGTGCTGTCGGTGCTGGAGCGCGGCGACTACGACGACTCCTTCGTGCTGGCACTGGCCTGCAAGGACCTCGGCCTCGCGGTCGACCTGGCCCGGCAAGCGGGCGTTCCCGCCGAGGTGAGCGCGCTGGTCGAGCAGATCTACCGGCGGGCCAGGGCGCAGTACGGCGACAACGGCGGCGAGATGCTGCCGATCAAACTGCTCGAGGACCTCACGGCCACCCCTCTCCGGTTGCCACAGGAGCACTAAATGCTGCCGACGCCAGCTGAGCTCGTCATCGGTACCACGCCGGTCGCTTATTTCGGGGCCGGATCGATTGCCCGGCTGCCCGCGCTCATCGCCGCGTCCGGCGGCCGGTCGGCGCTTGTTGTCACTGACGGCGCGCTCGCCGGTACAGGCGTCATCGCCGCGGTGACGGACCTGCTGTCCGCGGCCGATATTCCGGCGACGGTGTTCAGCGGGGTGCAGCCGAACCCGACGACCACGGACCTGGCAGCAGGCGCAGCCGCAACGGCCGGGCTGGCGGACATGGCGCCGGTCGTGGTGGCTGTGGGCGGCGGATCGCCGATCGACGCAGCGAAGGGCATCGCGCTCGCCTCGGTCAACAGCCAGCGCGGCCGCGAGCTCGACTACCGCTCGGACTTTGCCGTCCCGGCGCTGCCGCTGCTGGCTGTGCCGACAACGGCAGGCACCGGCGCGGAGACCAACGCGTTCGGCGTGGTGACCGACGAGCAGCAGCACCGCAAGTTCTACGTAGGCCACGCCTCGACGATGCCAGCGGCGGCGATACTCGACCCGGACCTGACCACCGGGCTCCCTCCGGGACCGACTGCGGCGACCGGGATGGACGCGCTGACGCATGCCCTGGAGTCGTACCTGTCGGTGCGCGCCAGCCCGTGGTCGGCGGGCGTCGCGCTGCAAGTAGTGCGGATGGTCAGTGAGTTCCTGCCGCGCGCTGTCGCGGACGGCGCCGACGCCGAGGCGAGAGGCCAGATGCTGCTGGCCGCGCACATGGCGGGGATAGCGATGGCGTCCACCGGCCTCGGCGCCTGCCACGCGATCGGGCACGCGCTGGGCGGGCGGTTCAACCTGCCGCACGGTGTGGCGCTGACGATGGTGCTGCCGCAGGTGTTGTCGTTCTCACGGCCGGTCTCCGTTGATCGCCTCGCAGAGCTCGCGTTTGCGCTCGGTGCTGGGAAGACGGCGGCCGACGCAGACGTAAACGCGTCGGCCGCCATCTCCGCCATCACCTCGCTCGCAGAGTCGGTAGGGATGAAACACCGACTCGCTGACTTCGGCATCGGTGCCGACCAATTCGAGCAGATCGCTCACGATGCGCTTGACGATGAAGTGCTCGCCAACGCACCGCTCAAGCCGACTGCGGAGGACATCGGCCGAATTCTCGCGGCGGTCAGCTAGGGAATTCAAAGCCAATGGGACGGGCGGCGATCGCTACCTGCTCGGCTGTCCCGGCGGGGGCTGAGGTTAGATGATGATGCCCAGTCAGAAGAGGAGCTCAGCATGACCGATCAGGTGACCGGGGCCAGGCCCGTGCGCGCGCCTCGCGGCAGCAGCCTGACGTGCAAGGGCTGGCCGCAGGAAGCAGCCATGCGGATGCTGATGAACAACCTGGACCCTGAGGTCGCCGAGCACCCCGACCAGCTCATCGTCTACGGCGGCTCGGGCAGGGCTGCCCGCAGCTGGGAGGCCTTCGACGGCATCGTCGCCTCGCTGCGTGACCTCGCTGCGGACGAGACCCTGCTGGTGCAGTCTGGCAAGCCGGTGGGGATCTTCCGGACGCACGAGTGGGCCCCGCGGGTGCTGATCGCGAACTCGAACCTGGTGCCGCAGTGGGCGACCTGGGAGGAGTTCCGCCGGCTGGAGGCCGAGGGCCTGACCATGTTCGGGCAGATGACCGCGGGGTCCTGGATCTACATCGGCACGCAGGGCATTCTGCAAGGCACCTACGAGACATTCGCCGCCGTCGCGGCCAAGCGGTTCGGTGGCTCGCTCACCGGAACGATCACGCTGACAGCGGGTCTTGGCGGGATGGGCGGCGCCCAGCCGCTCGCAGTCACCATGAACGGCGGGGTCGCGCTGTGCATCGACTGCGACCCGTCCCGGATCAGCAGGCGGATCGAGCACGGGTATCTCGACGTGGCGGCAGACGACGTCGACGATGCGATCCGGCGGGCCACCGCTGCAGCCGATGCCGGGGAGGCGCTGTCGATCGGCCTGCTGGGCAACGCCGCCGAACTCGTCCCGCAACTGCTGCGGATCGGCGCGCCGATCAATGTCGTGACTGATCAGACCTCCGCCCACGATCCGCTGACCTACCTGCCGAAGGGGGTCGAGTTCGACGACATGCCCGCGCTGCGGGCCGAGGACCCGGCTGGCTTTACCACCAGGGCACGGGACTCGATGGCCGAGCACGTCGAGGCCATGGTGGGCTTCCAGGATGCCGGCGCCGAGGTGTTCGACTACGGCAACTCCATCCGCGGCGAGGCCCAGCTCGCCGGGTACGACCGCGCGTTCGCGTTTCCCGGCTTCGTGCCCGCCTACATCAGGCCGCTGTTCTGCGAGGGCAAGGGCCCGTTCCGGTGGGCGGCGCTGTCGGGCGATCCCGCCGACATCGCCGCTACCGACGCGGCGATCCTCGAGGAGTTCCCGGAGAACGAGGCGCTGGCCAGGTGGATCCGGATGGCCGGCGAAAAGGTGCATTTCCAGGGCCTGCCCGCCCGGATCTGCTGGCTGGGCTACGGCGAGCGCCACGTTGCGGGCCTGCGGTTCAACGAACTGGTCCGGCGCGGCGAGGTCCAGGCACCAATCGTGCTCGGCCGTGATCACCTGGACTGCGGCTCGGTCGCCTCGCCGTATCGCGAGACCGAGGCGATGGCCGACGGCAGCGACGCGATCGCCGACTGGCCGCTGCTGAACGCGTTGGTCAACACGTCGTCCGGCGCCTCCTGGGTAAGCATTCACCATGGCGGCGGCGTTGGTATCGGACGGTCGATTCACGCCGGCCAGGTCTGCGTCGCTGACGGCACCGACCTCGCCGCGCAGAAGCTTGAACGGGTGCTGACTAACGACCCGGGGATGGGCGTGATCAGGCACGCGGACGCCGGCTATGAGCGGGCCAGTCAAGTTGCCGCTGAGCGCGGTGTGCGCGTGCCGATGCAGAAGTAGAGTCAGCCTCGCTGCGCTGGCGCGGCTGCGTCGGACCGGGGAGACCGCAGATGATGTTCGCTAAGTTGTGGGCCGAGTTGCTGCCGGTCGGCCGGGATGAGGCTACTGGCGGTTACCGCCGGTATTCCTGGACCGGGTCCGATGCGGCGTGCCGGGCGTGGTTCGCCAGGAGCGCGACTCAGCTCGGGCTCCGGACGGACTGTGATCGTAACGGCAATCTCTGGGCGTGGTGGGGGCGTCCCGGCGGTCAGCAGGCAGTCGTGACAGGCAGCCACCTGGACTCGGTACCCGATGGCGGCGCCTACGACGGGCCGCTCGGCGTGGTTTCCGCCTTCGCTGCGATCGCTGCATTGCGCGACGGCGGGTTCCGCCCGGCCCGGCCAATCGGCGTTGCGGCGTTCACCGAGGAGGAGGGGGCCCGGTTCGGCGTCGCTTGCCTCGGCAGCAGGCTGCTGACCGGCGCAGTGACACCGGACGTGGCGAGGGCGCTGCAGGACCGCGATGGCGTCACGCTCGCCGAGGCGATGGTCGCAGCCGGCCGCGACGCTAGCGCGATCGGACCGGATGAGGAGCTGCTAGCCGGGATCGGGGCCTATGTCGAGCTGCACGTCGAGCAAGGCAAGGCGCTGGCGGATCTCGGCGCCCCCATCGGTGTCGCGGACGGGATCTGGCCGCACGGCCGGTGGCGGTTCGACTTCGCCGGGCGCGCCGACCATGCAGGCACCACAAGGCTCGCCGACCGCCAGGATCCGATGCTGCCTTATGCCGCGACGGTGCTGGCGGCGCGTGACGTCGCGCAGCATTACGGTGCGCTGGCTACCTTCGCGAAGGTGGTGGCACAGCCCGGCGCGGCGAACGCTATCAGCTCCACGGTGCAGGCCTGGCTGGACGCCCGGGCGCCGGATGAGGCGACGCTTGACACGCTGGTGTCCGAGGTTTGCCAGGCCGCTAGCACGGCTGCTGACCTGCACGGCGTCGCCGTTCGGCAGCAG
>Ga0335073_10002857_pt1 | contig 23798 bp, 20 predicted proteins | sample Lox_Sample_22_FD_207093 | JGI IMG/M metagenome (GOLD analysis project Ga0335073, IMG submission 207093) | Soil microbial communities from Loxahatchee National Wildlife Refuge, Florida, United States - Lox_Sample_2.2 | ecosystem: Environmental > Terrestrial > Soil > Wetlands | place: USA... | reverse complement strand
CAGCGCGCGGCGCTGCTCGAGGAGGCTCGCCCGCGCCTCTCCCTCGCCCTGCAATGTCTCGGTCGCCATCCCCTAACGAGGATACGAGGGGCCGTAAGCGCGGATCAGTAGCTGCGCCAGTGCCGGTAGACGACCATCAGGCCGTACAGCGCCAGGAACAGCAGCGCGAACCACAGCACTCCGTAGATCGTGCGCGAGTGGTCGATCATCCGCGAGTAGCCCGCGATCTCGAAGCCCACCAGCGCCAGCGAGCCGTAGAAGACCGCGCGATGGCGATCGCCCAGCCCGTGCAGCGTCACGCGGTATTCGCGGTACAGCCGCAGGCCCAGGTAGCCGAAGCCGACGCCGAAGCCGATCAGCAGTACGGCTTCGAAGGCGTCCGCCGCCTGCGAGCCGCCCGGCAGCAGCCACACCGCCGCGGCGATCAGCAGCACGATCGCGACGTTGCGGGCGGTCTTCGGCTCCATGCAGGCAGTCTAGGTCAGTCGAGCAGCGCCTCGAGCTCCGCGTAGGCCTGCTCGACCGCGCGCCGCGCCGCGGTGTGGCGCGCCTCGGACTTCGCGGACTCGTACTTCGTCGCCCACGCCGCGGGCTCCGACAGCTCCTGCTCCACCTGCGCCATCGCCGCCTCGGCCTGCTCCACCGCGAGCGTCGCCTTCTCCTGGGCGGAGAGCCGGTTCTTTGACGGACCCTTCGGCTTCGGCTTGGGCTGTGCGCTCGGCTTCGGTACCTCACCACGATCCGAAGGCGCAGCCGGCACCGTCGCGATCAGAGGCCGGCCCGCCCCAGGGCCGGCCCCATCACCATTCGAGGCCCTCTCCTCGCGCACCCGCACGTACTCGGGCCAGCCGCCCACGTAGCTGTGCAGGGTCCCCGCTTCCACCGCGACCGTGCGGCTCCCGACCGCATCCAGCAGCGCGCGGTCGTGGGAGACGAGCAGGACCGCCCCCGTGAACGACCGCAGCGCGTCCTCCAGCGCCTCGCGGCTCTCGATGTCCAGGTGGTTCGTGGGCTCGTCCAGGATCAGCACGTTCGCGCCCGAGTGCACCAGCACCGCCAGCGACAGGCGCCTACGCTCCCCGCCCGACAGCCCCGCCAGCGGCTTTTCCGCCTCCTCGCCGCTGAACAGGAAGCCACCCAGCAGCGCGCGCGCCTTGTTCGGCGTAAGGCCCGTCGCCCGCTGTGCCGCATCCAGCACGCTCTGACCCGGGGCGCCCCCCGCCCCCAACTCCTCCGCGTGCTGAGAGAGGTAGCCCACCTTCACGTTGTGGCCCGTGCTCAATTTCCCCCCCGCCAGCTCGCGACGCCCCGCCAGCGTCTCGATCAGCGTCGTCTTGCCTGTGCCGTTCGCCCCCACCAGCGAGACGTGCTCTTCGCGCTCCAGCCATAGCTCCGCGTCCTTCAGCAACACGATTGGCGGATCGCCCACCTCGACTCGCCCCTCGCTCAGGTCGAAGATCACCCGTCCCGTCCGCTCCGCCTTCGCGAACTCGAATTCCAGCCCCTGGCCGTCCTTCGGATCGCGCTCTATCCGCTCCATCTTCGCCAGCTTCTTCACCCGCGACTGCGCTTGTTTTGCCTTCGTGTTCTTGTAACGGAAGCGCTCGATGAAGCGCTCCATCCGCGCGATCTCCGCCTGCTGCTTGTCGATCGCCTTACCCAGCGCCATCTCCCGCGCCGCCTGCTCCTTGCGCCAGTTGTGCCACGTGCCCGCGAAGAAGCGCGAGCGGCCAGCCTCTAGCTCCAAGACCGCCGTCCCCACCGCCTCCAGAAACCAGCGGTCGTGAGCCACCAGCACCACCGCCGCGTCCAGATCCACCAGCGTCTGCTCCAGCCACTCCAGCGACTCGATGTCCAGGTGGTTCGTAGGCTCGTCCAGCAGCAACACGTCCGCGTTCGTCGCCAGCGCCCGCGCCAGCGAAGCCCGCGTCAGTTGCCCGCCCGAGAACGTGTCCAGCGGCCGATCCAGGTCCGCCCCCCCGAAGCCAAGACCTCGCGTCATCGTCGTCGCCCGATCGCGCCATAGATAGCCACCCCGCGCCTCCAGCTCAGCCTGCGCCCGCGCGTAGCGATCCAGCAGCGACTCCTCCATCTCGCCCGCCGCCATCTTCGCCTCGAACTCCGCCAGCTGCGCCTCGATCGCCAGCTCTTCCCCACACCCCGAGAGCACGTAGTCGCGCAGCGATTTCCCCCGATCGCGCGGAGGCCGCTGATCGTGCAGCGCGATCCTCACTCCCTTCGCCAGGCTCAGCTCGCCCTTGTCGATCGACGTCTCTCCCGAGAGCATTCGCAGCAGCGTCGTCTTCCCCGCCCCATTCCGACCCGCGATCGTCAAGCGTTCCCTGCGCTCCAGCTTGAACGACACCCCTCGCAGCAGGGGCTCGCCCGCGATGTCCTTGTGCATGTCTGACGCGATCAGCAGTGCCATGCGCCTGGTGATACCAAGCGAGGCCATGGCGCGCAGGCGCTCGCCCCCGCGTCCTGAGATACGATCCGCCCGATGCGTCGCGCAAAGGCAACCCTGTTCGCATGGGCGATCCTTCTGGTCCTAGCCCTCCCCGCCGTAGCCCAAGCCCACAACGACGGCCGCGGCTTCTGGGGCGCCACCGACGACAAGGTCGTCACCGACGCGGGCTTCATCCTGATCGCCGCGTTCCCGATCTTCGTCTTCCTCATGAGCATGCTCCAGAAATATCTGGACAAGCGCAAAGACGCCCGCATCGCGCACAAGGCCCAGCTCGGCGACGGCCGCTGGCGCGGCGGCTGGTAGTAGCGCCGCCCGCGTGCGGCCTCGCATGGCGGTAGTCGAGTCATGAGCGACAGCGATGGGGGACCCAACGGGTCCGACGCCGTTCACTACGAGCGCCACGGCGCCGCCGCCGTCGTAACGATCGACCGCCAGCACCGGCGTAACGCCGTCGACGGGCCCACCGCTGCCGCACTGCACGACGCCTACCTGCGTTTTGAGGCCGAGGACGACGCCCGCGTCATGGTCCTCACTGGCGCTGGCCGCGTCTCCTTCTGCGCCGGCGCCGACCTCAAGGAGCAGCAGTCCTTTCTCGGCCGACTCATGAGCGAGGAGGGACCTATGGGCTTCACCCGGCTCACCCCTTCCAAGCCCACGATCGCCGCGATCTCTGGTTTCGCGCTTGCCGGCGGTCTCGAGCTCGCCTTGTGGTGCGACCTGCGTATCGCCACCTCCGATTCCAAGCTTGGCTATCCCGAGCGGCGCTGGGGCGTGCCGCTGATCGACGGCGGTACCCAGCGCCTGCCGCGGATCGTCGGCATGGGGCGCGCGCTTGACTTGATCCTCACGGGGCGGATCCTCGACGCACAGGAGGCCCACGCGATCGGCATGCTCACCGAGATCGTCGCGCCCGGGGCCCATCTCGACCGGGCTCTCGCGCTCGCCGAGGGGCTCGCCCGCTTCCCTCAGCGCACCATGCTCGCCGACCGACGCGCCGCCATCGAGGGCTTTGGGCTGCCGCTCGCCGAGGGACTCGCGCTCGAGTCTAAGGCCGGTCCTGAGGTATTTGAAGACGGCGCGCGCGGCGCCGCGCGCTTTGCCGCCGGGGAGGGGCGCGGCGGCGCTGGAGCCGGCGCGTAGCTCGGCTGTACGACGCGCCGAGCTCACGCCCTCATTTCAGGTCCTCGGCTCTGGCGCTTCCCTTTCGGGCTCGCCTCGTTCGGAGTCATATCCGCTTCGCGCCCGAGCGCGACGCACCGAGAACGGGAACGATCGCCGCCTTCTACGCGCGGGCTCCTCCCCTCGTGCACGCGGTCGCGCCACGACAGGGTCGGGCTGCCCAGGGTCGGCGGGGTCTGGCTGCCCTCCGAGCGGTTCCGTCTGCGCGGTCCGCTCCGACGGCGCGCCCGCCGCGGGTCGTCCTACGAGCGGCTTCTGCCTCGCGACCGGCTGGCGTTCCGACGCGGGCCTTGGCCTCTCGCGAATCCTCTGCGCCGCGGGAACCGCGGCCGTCGCCTTGCCCGCTGCGACCGGGGATTCCTCGAGGAGCCTTGGACGAGAGGCAAAGCGACCGATCGCGAATGCGCTCAGCGCCACAATCAGCGCGCCCAGCCCGTAGAAGTAGCCCACCAGCTCCAGCGTCTGTCTCGTCGAGTCGAACAGCGGCCGCCCGATCGGCCCCGCGCCGTGCTCCCACGTCAAGCTCACGGACGGGCCCACCACGAACCATGCTCCCGCCGCAACGCCGAGCCAGCCGCCGATTACGCCCGCCAGACGGGTTCCCGCAAGGAGCAGCAGTATCCCCGCGAGTAGCGCCGCGGCCCCAGGCAGGATGCTTAGCCACAGACGGTCCGTCGTGTAGTGCCACGTCGTATTCGTCCCGAACGAATAGTCGAAGTAGGGACCCACGAACGGGATCAGCGCGCCCCAGATCCCAAGCAGAGCTACCAGCAAGCCACTGAGCGCGCCAGTCGAACGAGCAATGCGCATATCAATCGCCCCTTTGCTTTGTCCTGAACTAGACGATTGCCCACGATCGACTAAGCCAAACCGCCGACTCTCCCTTCCTGCGCCTGCCGCGCGCTCTCTCAGGGCCTCACGAAGCGTCGCCGCGGAGCCGAGATCGCGCACCTGAGACAGGCTGTTTACCGGTAGGCTCTGCATCGCCATGGCCTACTTCGTCACGGGAGCAACCGGCTTCATCGGCAGGCGCCTCGTCGAGCAGTTGCTCGACAAACGCCAGGGGAAGATCTACGTCCTCGTGCGCGAGAGCTCGCTCGAGCGGCTACAGGACATGATCTCCCGCTGGAGCGCCGTCGCTGGGCCCGCCGCCGGGAAGCGAGTCGAGCCCGTGATCGGCGATTTGCGTCGGCCGCTCTTGGGCGTCGATCAGGAGCAGGTCGGCGAGCTGCGCGGCAAGATCAAGCACTTCTTCCACCTCGCCGCCGTCTACGACATGACCGCGCCGCCCGAGCTGAACACAGCCGTCAACGTCGGCGGCACCACCCACGCCGTCGAACTCGCCCGGGCCATCGACGTCGAGCACCTGCACCACGTTTCCTCGATCGCCGCCGCCGGCGAGTACAAGGGGCTATTCACCGAGGACATGTTCGACGAGGGGCAAAAGCTCCCCTCGCCCTACCACCGCACCAAGTTCGAGTCCGAGCGGATCGTCCGCGAGCAGCCCTACGTCCCCTGGCGCGTCTACCGACCCGGGATCGTCGTCGGCGACTCCCGCACTGGCGAGATGGACAAGGTCGACGGCCCCTACTACTTCTTCAAGGCGATCCAGCGCGCGCGTCAGCTGCTGCCCGAGTGGGCGCCGCTCGTCGCGCCCGACCTCGGCCACACCAACGTCGTTCCAGTCGATTGGGTCGTCGATGCGCTCGAGCACATCGCCCACGAGCGTGACCTCGACGGCAAAGCCTTCCACCTCACCGACCCGCGCCCGCAGCGCGTCGATGAGCTCGTCAACGAGTTCGCCTCCGCCGCCCACGCGCCGCGCATCGCGCTCAGCATCGACAAACGACTCACCGACCCTCTGCCCAAGTGGCCACTCGCCATTGCCCTCGATCTCCCACCCTGGCGCCAGCTGCGCAAACTCGCGCTACGCGAGCTCGGCATCCCCGAAGAGGTGATCGCCCATATGGAGCTCGTCCCGCGCTTTGATACCCGCGAAACCGGGCGCGCGCTCGCCGGGACCTCCCTGGAGCGCCCACCCGCCTTGCACGACTACGCCGGGCGGTTGTGGGACTACTGGGAGCGCGACATGGACCCCGGCATGAGCCGCGGGCGCACCCTCAAAGAGGCGCTCGAGGGTAAGCACGTCATGATCACCGGCGCCTCCTCCGGGATTGGGCGCTCCGCTGCGCTGAAGATCGCCGAGGCCGGCGGCGTCCCGCTGCTCGTCGCCCGCAATGTCGAGAAGCTCGAGGAGACCCGCGCCGAAATCGTCGCCGCCGGCGGCACCGCCTACGTATACGCCGCCGACATCGCCGACATGGAGTCCGTCGACACGCTCGTCGAGCGGGTGCTCGCCGATCACCGCAACGTCGACATGCTCATCAACAACGCCGGCCGTTCGATCCGTCGCTCGATCTCGCTCAGCTACGACCGCTTCCACGACTTCGAACGCACGATCCAGCTCAACTACTTCGGCGCCGTCAAGCTGATCATCGGACTGCTGCCGCACATGCGCGAGCGCGGCTCCGGCCACATCGTGAACATCTCCTCGATCGGGGTGCAGACCAACCCGCCCCGCTTCTCCGCCTACGTCGCCTCCAAGGCCGCGCTCGACGCCTTCACCCGCGTCGTCGCCTCCGAGGTGATCGGCGACGGCGTCACCTTCACCACGATCCACATGCCGCTCGTGCGCACCCCCATGATCGCGCCCACCAAGATGTACGACGCCTTCCCCACGCTCAGCCCCGACGAGGCCGCCGACATGATCTGCGAGGCCCTGCGCTCGCGCCCCAAGCACATGGGCACGCGTCTCGGCACCTTCGGCGAGGTCCTCTACGCCCTCTCACCCAAGGCCGTCGACCGCATCCTGCACCTCGCCTACCGCGTCTTTCCCGACTCCGCCGCCTCCAAGGGCCAGCCCGATCTCGACGAACGGGCCTCCTTCGAGCAGATCGCCATGGCTACGCTTACGCGTGGCGTGCACTGGTAGCCGCGAACGCGCCGCCGCGAACGCCGGCGCGCCCCCGAGACCCAGGCACAACCCGGATGCTGAGATGATGGGGCCGTGAGCGACGACGCCGCCGCGATCGAGGTCCACGCGCTGAGCAAGCGATACGGGGAGTTCGAGGCCGTGCGCGGGATCGATATAACCGTGCGTCGCGGCGAGGTCTTCGGCCTGCTCGGCCCCAACGGCGCCGGCAAGACCACCACCGTCGAGATCCTTGAGGGCTACCGCGCCCGCAGCGGCGGCGAGGTCTCCGTGCTCGGCGAGGATCCCGGCCGTCACAGCCAATCGTTGCGCCGGCGGATCGGGATCGTGCTGCAGTCCGGAGGGATCTACAGTCACATCACGCCGCGCGAGGCGCTACGTCATTGGGCCGGCTTCTACCCCGCGCCGCGCGAGGTCGAGGAGGTGCTCGCGCTCGCCGGGCTGCAAGGCCAGGCCGACATCCGTAGCCGCAAGCTCTCCGGCGGTCAGCTGCGACGGCTCGACTTCGCCCTCGCCCTGATCGGCGACCCCGAGCTGATCTTCCTCGACGAGCCCACCACCGGCTTTGATCCCGAGGCTCGACGCAGCGCCTGGGAGACCGTGCGCAAGCTGCGCGACCTCGGCAAGACCATCCTGCTCACCACCCACTACCTCGACGAGGCTCAGGAGCTTGCCGACCGCGTCGCGATCGTCAAGGACGGGCGCATTCTCGCGATCGGCCCTCCGCGCGAGCTCGGCGTCGGCGCCTCGCACTATCGCGTCGCCTGGCGCGACGCGGACGGCGAGTTCCACGAGCGCCAGACCGACGACCCCACAGCGCTGCTCGCCGGGCTCACCGCCGAAGCCCTCGCCCGCGCCGAGCGCTTGGAGGAGCTGAGCGTCGGACGGCCCACGCTCGAGGACGTCTATCTCGAGCTAACCGCCGAGGAATCCGAGCGACCCGTCGGCGAGCATGCCGATGGCTGAAACCGTCGCTCTCGGCTGGAGCCAGTACCGCCTGGAGCGGCGCATGTTCTGGCGCAACCCCAGCGCCGCCTTCTTCAACTTTCTGCTGCCGCTCTTGTTCCTCGCCGGGGGCGGGGCGATCCTCGCCGGCAATCAGTCCGAGCTGGGCAAGCTCGTACCCGCGATCGCGGGCATGAGCGTCATGGCCACGACCTTCACCGCGCTCGCCTACAACATCGTCTTCCTGCGTGAGCGCGGCGTGCTCAAGCGAATCCGTGGCACCCCGCTGCCCACGCTCTCCTACTTCGGCGGCGTCGCCGCGAACGCCGTAACCAACGCCGCGCTGCAGATCGGCATCGTGATCCTCGCCGGCAAGCTCATCTTCGGCATTGGCTGGCCCCGCGATTGGGCCGAGCTGATCGTGTTCGTGCTCGTCGGTGTCGTAGCGCTTGCCGCGCTCGGCGTCGCCTTCGCCCACGCAATCCCCAACTTCGAGTCCACCGCCGCCTACGTCAACGCCGTCTTCCTGCCCGTCGTCTTCATCTCCTTCTACGTCTTCGACTCCGCCTCCGCGCCCGGCTTCCTGCGCCAGATCGCAGAAGCCCTCCCGCTCAAGCCGCTGATCGACGGCTTGTACGGCGCCTTCGTCACCGGTCGCGGGATCGGCTCGCACCTCGACGCACTCGCCGTCATCGGCCTGTGGGGCGTATTTGGCGTGTTCCTCGCCGTGCGTGGGTTCTCCTGGGAGCAGCGGCGCACGTGAGCTGCGAGCCACACTTGCGGGCTGCGCGGCCGGCGGCAGCGACGTTCGTTAGCAGCCACTAAGATCCGCATTCGGACCGCCCGGAGCATGAAGGAACTAGCCAACGATCTCTACCAACTGCGCGGCTTTCCGCCCGACGCGATCAACGTCTACTTGATCGAGGACGTGCTGATCGACGCCGCAACGCGACAGGGCGAGCGCCGAATCATGCGCCAGATCCGTGACCGCGACGTGAGTGCGCACGCACTCACGCACGCTCACCCCGACCACCAGGGCGCGAGCCACGCGATCTGCGAACGCCTGCAGATCCCACTCTGGTGCGGCGAGGGCGACGTCCATGCGATGGAGACCCCCGGCGCCATCTCCAACAGCCAGGCGCCCGGCTGGCTCAACAACTTCCAGAAACGCTTCTGGACCGGCCCACCCCACCCCGTCGCGCGTGCCTTGAAAGAGGGCGACGAGGTAGCTGGATTCACCGTGCTCGAGGTCCCCGGCCACTCGCGCGGCCACGTCGCCTACTGGCGCGAGGCCGATCGCGTTCTGATCCTCGGTGACGTCCTCAACGGAATGAACCTGATCACCGGCAAACGCGGGCTGCAAGAGCCACCCACGGTCTTCACCCCCGACCCCGTCCGCAATCGAGCTTCCGCCCGCAGGCTTGCCGCCCTCGAGCCCGAGCTCTTCTGCTTCGGCCATGGGCCGCCGCTGCGCGACCCGCGCGCCCTACGCGAGTTCATCGCCGCGCTTCCCCACGACGGCTGACCCGTCGATGAGCGAGAGCATCTTTATCGCCGAGGGCGACCCTCGCGACGCACGCTTCATCCCGACCGATCAAGCGCGAGGGCCGTGGGACCCGCAGGCGCTGCACGGCGGCGCGCCCGCCGCGCTGATCGCCTCCACCTTCGAGCAGCTAGAACCGGGTGCCGAGCTGCGCATCGGTCGGCTGTCCTTCGAGTTCCTGCGCCCCATCCCGCTCGCGCCGCTCACGCTCGACACCGAGATCGTGCGCCCGGGGCGGCGCGTGCAGGAGCTGTCCGCTGAGCTGCGCGCGGGCGATCAGACGATCGTTCGTGCGGGGGCGCTGCGCGTGCAGCCCGTGCCCCGCGAGGCCGTCGCCGCCGCTGTCGAGATCGAGGCCGAGGGTATCGCTCGCGACGAGCCCGATCCCGGCCTTGCGATGTCACCCGTCGGCGAGGCCAAGCCGATGAAGTTCTCGCTCAACGCCTCCGACGACGCCAGCTTTGCCGGCACCGCGATGGAGATGCGCTGGCTCAACGACCCTTGGCGCCTCGGGCCCGGGCGCGTCTGGCAGCGACTGCGCCATCCCCTGCTCCCCGACCAGCCGCTCTCTTCGCTTGCCCGCCTCGTCGCCACGGCCGACTTCTGTAACGGTGTCAGCGCCACCCTGCGCTTCGACCGCTTCATCTTCATCAACGCCGATCTCACCGTCCACCTGCATCGCGAGCCGCACGGAGAGTGGATCGGCCTCGACGCCCGCACTCGCCTGCACGAGGGTGGCGCCGCCATCGCCGAAGGGGTTCTCCACGACGAAGAGGGGATCGTGGGGCGGGCGTTTCAAACGCTCGTCGTGCAGCCGCGCTGAGGCGTGACGCGCACCGTCTACGCGGTGTTAGGCTCGACGCGTGGTCGCCGCCGCGCCCATCGACCCAAGCCTGCGCATCGCCTCCGTCCGCCTGGCCGTCAGCGACCTCGCGCGCAGCGCCGCCTTCTACGAGCATGCCCTTGGGCTGCATGTGCTGCGCCGCGAGGATGAGCGGGCTCTACTCGGCGCCGACCCAGACCATCCCGCGCTCGAGCTCGTCTCGATCGCCAACCCCGTTCCGCTCGTGCCCCGTAGCACTGGCCTGTTCCACGTCGCCTGGCTGCATCCCACTCGCGCCGCCCTCGCCGAGACCGTGCGGCGCATCGCCGCCACGCGCTGGCCACTCGAGGGCGCATCTGATCACGGCGTCTCCGAGGCCCTCTACCTCAGCGATCCCGACGGCCTCGGCATCGAGATCTACGCCGACCGGCCGCGCGAGAGTTGGGAGTCCGGGGAGGGCGGTCGTGGCGTGCGCATGTTCACCGCGCCGCTCGACCTCGACGACCTGCTCGCGCAGGGGTTGGCCCACCCCGCACCGCAGATCGCCTACGGCACCGGTATAGGCCACGTGCACTTGAAGGTCGCCGACGTTGCCAGCGCCGAGAGCTTCTACCGCGACCAGCTCGGCTTTCAGGAGATGGCGCTGCTCCCGCCTTCCGCCGCCTTTCTCTCCGCAGGCGGATACCACCACCACATCGGGCTCAACTCCTGGCAGAGCGCCGGCGGTTCCGCCCCACCCGAGAACGCTCCCGGGCTGCGCGAGGTCTCCTTCACGCTCGACGGCGCCGAGCCGCGCACGCTGACCGATCCCGACGGGAACAGCCTCAGCTTCGCTTCGGCGCCCGCGCGCTGAGTCTTACCCGGAGGGTTCGTCCAGGCACCAGTGGGCGTCCGCGGGGAAGCCGTCTAGCGCGAGGCTTCGTCCAGGCGCTCCAGCTCCGCGGCCGAGAGCTTCAGCTCGACCGAGGCCAGAAGCTCCGCGAGCTGACCCGGCGAGGTTGCGCTCGCGATCGGCGCCGCTACCGTCGGCTGGGCACGCAGCCACGCCAGCGATACCGCGGACGGCGGCGCATCGTGCGCCTCCGCCACCTCATCCAGCGCCGTGAGCACCGCGAAGCCGCGCTCGTTCACATAGCTGTCGTGCACGCCCGCCGCGCGCACGCTGTCGATCTGCTCGCCTTTTGGGCGGTACTTGCCGCTGAGAAAGCCGCGAGCCAGCGCGTAGTAGGGCAGGCACGCCAGCCCCTCGCGCTCGCACAGCGGCGCCAGCTCCTGCTCGTACTCGCGCTCCATCAGGTTGTAGTGCGGCTGCAACGCCACGAACGAAGCCGTGTCGTCCTTGCGACTGATCTCCAGCGCCCGTGCCAGGCGCTCGGCGCTGTAGTTCGAAGCCGCCACGTAGCGGACCTTGCCCTCCTCGACCAGCTCGCCGAACGCGCCGAGCGTCTCCTCGAGCCTAATCTTCGGATCATCCTGGTGTGCGTAGTAGAGGTCGATTCGGTCGGTTTGCAGGCGCTCCAGCGAGTCCTCGGCCGCGGCCCTGATGTTCTCCGCCTCAAGACCTGTGCGACCGGGCGCCACTCCAACCTTCGTCGCGATCACCAGCTCGTCGCGATTGCCGCGCGACGCCATCCAGCGGCCGATGATCCGCTCGGACTCGCCCGGGCCGCCCCGGCCGCGTCGCCCATATGTGTCTGCCGTGTCGATGAAGTTGCCGCCCGCCTGCACATAGGCATCCAACACCTCGAACGAGCGTTCCTCGTCGATCGTCCAACCGAACACGTTGCCCCCCAGGCACAGCCCGAAGACGTCCAGCTCCGTGTTTCCCAGTCGTGCGATGGGCTCACATTAGCCATCTGCTCGCCGTCTGCCGGTAGGCGTTCAGCTGCTCGCCCGCAAGCGCTTCGGCGTGCTCGTGGAACCCGCTGCCCGCTCGCGCATGCGTCCATCGGTAACAGGTTTTAAGCCTCCCTTGAGCGTGCCGCGCGAAACTCGATCCTGGGAGGACATGACGACACGCAATCCCTGAGGAGGGAGCCATGCCCAGAATCATCGTCACGACCGACCCCACCGACAGGAGCGAGGAGCCGCCCGTCTTGCTCGACGAGCGCGTCTACTCGGTCCACCTCTCTGACGGCCACGCCGCCGAGCAGCTCATCGAGCGGCTCGCCTGGGCCGTCAACGACGCCGAGAGCACCCAGCGCGAGCTGGCTGCGCACTGAGTTCCTGGCGCAGGGCGACTCGAGCTACTGAGCGAGTCGCCCTGCAATCAGCCGCAGGCTTTGTCCATATCAGCAATCACGCAACATGTAGAGCAACATGAAGAATTCGCAGAGAACTACACCTCAGCGCAAACAACAGCACGCACATGTAGAGCAACATGAAGAATTCGCAGAGAACTACACCTCAGCGCAAACAACAGCACGCACATGTAGAGCAACATGAAGAATTCGCAGAGAACTACACCTCGGTGCAATGCGTAGAACAACACCTTGGTGTGTGGTAGGATTCCGACGAATAGATCGCACGGAGAAGCAACAAGACTTCTGCATTTTTTCAAGGCGATCTTGCTGCAGATCCGAGCTGGGAGTTACCCAAAGGGACTAGAGGATTACGGCCTCTAGTCCCTTTCCACTTTGACTACGGGGGAGAACCCGCTATCTCGGCGGGACTCGGATCCGCGCAAGTCAGATTATCACCCGCAGCACAGATTAGTGAAGCAAACTGTTGGGTTTAATTAATGAATTGCCCTGTCTGAGTCCCGGCTACCGTCTTCGCCCCATAGCGAAGCTCTGGACCGGCGGCGCAACGGCGCGCATGCTCGATCCGATCTCGGCCGCCTCGCGCTCGGCGGCGGCGACCTGCTCCGCGGTCGGGAGCCGATGCACCCGCGCCAGCGCAGCCTCGCGCTCCTCGCCCGCTACACCCCCTGAGACGTAGCGCTCCAGTTCGGCGAGCTCACGTACCAGCAGGTTCACCGTTCCTTCTGTGCGCTCGACCCGGCCACGCGCTAGCAGCAGCGGCTCGGCGCGCGCGAGGTGGCGATGGCGCTCGTACACCGCCCGCGGCACGATCAGGTTCACCACACCGAACTCGTCCTCGAACAGCAGGAACATCGTCCCCTTCGCCGAGCCCGGGCGTTGTCGCGCGATCACCAGGCCCGCGATCGACACCGCACTCCCGTTCGGCAGGCGCGCCAGCTGGGCGCTCGTCGCCAACATCGGCGCCGTCAGCCGCTCGCGCAAGATCGCCATCGCGTGGTCGCCCACCGTCACCCCGCTCGTCGCGTAGTCGGCGATCAGGCGTTGCCAGCGTCCGAGCCGTCGCAGACGCGGAGCCTCCGGTAGCTCCAGCGGCAGCGCTAGCTGCGTGTCTGTGCCCGCGCCCTGACCGCCCGCCGCGAGCCCGAGCTGCCAGAGCGCCGTGCGCCTGTCCTGCTCGCCCACCTTTCCGTGAGCGCTCCGCCCACCGGCGGTTGTCCGCTCATGCTCGACCGGGACCGCCATCGCGATCAACTCATCACAGGCACCCGACCACGCAAGCTGTTCGAGCGTCCCGCGCCGCGCGCCGATCCGCCCCGCCAGCTCGCCAAGACTCGCAAATGGACCGCCGCGCTCGCGCTCGGAGACCAGCTCGCGCATCTCATCTCCACCAGCACCCTTGATGTAGCCGAGCCCGAGCCGTACCGCGCCTCCACCCTGCACGCTGCACTCCACCTGCGAGGTGTTCACGTCCAGGCGCAGGATCGGGATGCCTCGGCGCTCGGCCTCGTGCACCAGGCTGTCCGGCGCATAGAAGCCCATCGGCTGCTCATTCAGCAGCGCGCAGAGGAACTCCGGGCCGTAGTGCACGCGCAGCCAGGTCGACTGATAGGCGAGCAGGCCAAAGGCCGCACTGTGGGCCTTGGGAAAGCCAAATCCCGCGAACCCCTCGACCATCCGCCATACGCGTTCGGCCGTCTGAACGTCGGCCCCTGAGTGGCGCATCGCGCCCGCGACGAACCTCTCGCGGTGGCTCTGGAGTAGCTCCTGCGAGCGCTTGCGGCTCATCGCCCGGCGCAACCCCTCCGCTTCTCCGGGTGTGTAGCCCGCGATCGCCTGGGCTACTTCCATCACCTGATCCTGGAAGATGATCGTCCCCAGCGTGTCGCGCAGTACAGGCTCAAGCGTTGGGTGCTCGTAGGGGATCTCATAGCCTGGGTCCTCGCGTAGGCGGCGCCTACGTTCGATGTAGGGGTTTATCGCCCCGCCCTGGATCGGCCCCGGGCGGATGATCGCTACCTGGACCGCCAAGTCGTCCAGGTCGCGTGGCTGCGTGCGCCGCAGCGACTGCATCTGCGCGCGGCTCTCGATCTGGAAAACGCCCACCGTGTCGGCCTCGCTGATCGCGTTGAACGTCTCCTCATCGTCGAAGGGGATCCGCGAGAGATCAATCCGCTCGTTCCGCGTGTGCACGATCGTCTCCACGCAGCGCTCCACCGCCGAGAGCATCCCCAGCCCGAGTAGGTCGATCTTCAGAAAGCCCGCGTCCGAGCAAGAGTCCTTGTCCCACTGCACCATCTGCCTGCCCTCCATCGCCGCGGGAACCACCGGGCAGCAGTCGATTAGGGGACGCGTCGCAATGATCATCCCACCCGAGTGCTGAGAGAGGTGTCGGGGCAACCGGTATGCCTCATCGACCAAGCGCCACAGCCAGTCCCAGCGCTCGGAGCGAAGCCGAATGCTCCCGTCGTTCGGCTCCGCTCTCGCGGCTTGTTCCGTTCCGTAATCGCCCCGGCGCCCCGTGCCTTCCGCCCCCTCGCCCATCGCCGCGCCCGCGGTACCGACGTCATGCTCGGCCGGGCCGTAGCGCTCCGCGCCGCGCGCCGCGCGCTCGATCTCGCCGGGGGGCAGGCCAAGTACCTTGCCCAGCTCGCGGATCGCGCCGCGCGCGCGGAACGTCGGGAAGGCTGCGACCAGTGCCGCGCGCTCGCTGCCGAAGCGCTCGTGCACGCGCGGTATCAGCACCGCTCGGATGTCGCGCGGGAAGTCGAGGTCGATGTCCGGCAGCCCCCGCAAGTCCTCATGCAAGAAGCGGCCCAGCGTCAGCTTGCTCGCGATCGGGTCGATGTGCGAGAGACCGATCAGGTAGCAGACCAGTGATGAGACCGAAGACCCACGCCCGCGTCCAGGCGCCAGCAGGGCGCGCACCGAGTCGGGGCCTCTTACCTCGCGGGCCACCTCGCGCGAGAGCTCCAGCATCTCGTGGTGCAGCAGGAAGAACCCCGCCAGGCCCAGCTTGCCGATCACGTTCAGCTCCTCGGTCAGACGCGCTTGCGCCTCGGCGCGCACGGCGCGCGGCTGCTGCTCGTAACGCTCGTGCAGGCACGCCGCGCACAGCTCGGCCAGTTTGCGCTCCGCGCTTGCATCCTCCGCCCCCGGGTAGCGATAGCCAAGGTCATGCGTCAGGTCGAACGTCAGCCGCTCCGCCAGCACGAGCGTCTCGCGCACCGCCTCCGGATGGTCGGCGAAGCGGCTGACCATCGCCTGCGGCGTCGTCATCACATGGCTCGAGTTGCCGCGGCGCAGTGGCTCGGAAGCATCGAGCGTCGTGTGGTTGCGCAGAGCGACGAATGCGTCCTGCAGCTCGGCGCGGCGGCGCACGTGGGCGTGCACGTCGCCCGTCGCCACGCACGCCACCCCCAGGCGCCGGGCGAACGCCGCCAGCGCCCGATTGCGAGCGCGATCGCCACGCGCGTAGGGGCGCTGCAGCTCGACGCGCAGTCCCTCGGGGCCAAATGCATCGAGCAGGTGCCGCGCGACCGGCTCATCGGCCGCCCCTTCGCCGATCACCGAGTGCCCCGCGCAGCCCGTCAGGCAGACCAAACCCTCCGCGTGCTCAAGCACCGTCTGCAGCTCGACCGATGGTTCGCTGCGCTCGCGCCGGCTACTCCCGTCGCGCGTGTGCGCATGGGCCAGCGTGAGGATCCGGCAGAGGTTGCGCCAGCCTCGCCCGTCACGCACCAGCAGCGTGAGATGGCGCTCGCGGGCACCTGGGGCCGAGATCGGGGCAAGATCGATCTCCGCGCCATGGATCGCCCTGATCCCGTTGTCCGGGGCCACCTGAGCCAGCTCCATCGAACCCGAGACCGAATTGTGGTCGGTCAGCGCCAGCGCCGTATGACCCAGCTCCCGTGCGCTGTGCGCCAGCTCGTCCGGCAGCGAGACGCCGTCCAGGAACGAGTAGGCCGAGTGGCAGTGCAGCTCGACATACGGAGGCGTCGGGGTCGCCATCGCCGGACCTATCCCCTCTGGGCGAACCAACCGCCGCCCGCCCGTTCCGCGGCGAGGTCATGGAAGACGACCATATTCCGGCCGCTCGTCGTCACCACCTCCCAGTAGCGGCGGCGCAACGGGCGCGCCGTCCACCAGCGGTCCTCCACCAACCACGACTCGCGCACCAGCTCGACCGTGCGCCCGTCGATCTGCTGCGGCGCCCCATCGCGATTCATACGCACCCGCGCCGGGCGCGGCAGATTCAGCTGGACCCTCGCGACACTCGCCATCGGCTCGATCAGCTCGGCAGCGGCGTGAGCACTACGCGACGCTCCGGCACGCGCGAGTCTGGGTCCACGCAGACCGCCCGCATCGCCGCATCCTCTCCGCCCACCGCGCGCAGCTGGGCGACCGCTTCGCGCAGCCGAGCCATGCGCGCCGCGTGAGCCTCCTCCAGCAGTACCCGCTGCTCACCCGCTGGCGGACCAAACCCCTCGACGCTCAAACTGAGCGTGGCGGCCGGTGCCGGCAGCGTCAGCAACCGCAGCGACAGCGCTAGCGCGATGCGCTCGCGGTCCGCCAGCGGTTGGCGGAACACAGCGCGCTCGCTCCAGCCCCCACCCGAGAGCAGCTTCGCCGAGAGCGTGACCGCGCGCAGCGTGCGACCGCGCCGCTCGCTGCGCGCGAGCAGCCGATCGACCAGCACACCCAACACCCGCTCCAGCGAGGTTCCCGAGCTCGCGTCGCCCACGCTCATCGTCTCCCTTAGGCGCTCTTCGAGCCGACGCGGCCGAAGCGAGGTGTCCTCGCCAGAGGCGAGCCCATGAGCGAACGCCCCCGCCTCGCCGAAGCGGTCGGTCAGCGCGGGGCGGCCGAGGCGCGCCAGCTCACCCAGCGTGCGCACGCCGAGACGAATCAGCGGCTCGAGCAACCGCTCGGTCTCAGCCCGGTAGGCGAGCAACTCGACTGGGCGACCCGCCAGCCAGCGCAGCGCCTCGCCCCCATCCAGCACGAGCGGTCGGCGTGAGCGGACCGCCAGCGCCGACGCCAGCGCGCAGAAGCGAGTCGGTCCAGCGCCGATCCGCATGTGGCGCTGGCCCGGTGAGCGGTCACGCCCTCGCCTTGGCTCGCCCGTCGGTCCTTGAAGGACCCGGCGAGCGGCCGCGATCACTGCAACGTCACCGCCGTGCAGCGCACGCAACGGGTCGGTCTCGAAGTAAGCGAGGCCTGGGCGCGCCGCCTCCACCGCGGCGCCGATCGACTCCAGCGAGCCGATCGTCCCCTCCCAGGCCTCTTGCACCCCCACAGGATCAGCCGGCACGAGCGTCAGGCCAGGGCTGCGCGCGAGCGCCTCCCCCAATGCCATACCTCGCCTGACACCGAGCGCCTCCGCCGCACCCGAGACTTCCCCCACGCGCTGTTCGCCACCCGGTAGCGGCGCGATCGCGAGCGACTGACCGACGAGCGCTTGGGCGCCGCCGGCGGCGAAAGACAGCTCGAAGCGGGGCATGTGGACGCAGACGATCATTAGGCGAACATATGTTCGCATATGGGTCGGCGTTCTGTCGAGAGGGAACGACCCAAGCGGCGGGGATGCTCGGTTGATGGACGACGACGTCATCGTCCAGCTCGATAGAGCACGAAGCCTCGTCAGTGAGGTGGTGCAGCTCGCAGGCGAGCTTCTCCGCCCGGGCACAGAAGCCGGCCGGGTCCACCGCCACTACGTCAGCAAGGCGCTCGACTTGCTGACCGAGGCCGAAACCTGGAGCCTGCTTGCAGCCTCCGGGGACCAAAGCTCATTCGCAGCGCTCGAAGATCCGGTCGATCAGCTGTCACGGCTCGCGCGCGAGGCCGCCCACGAGCTCAATCGTCACTCAGACCGTGGCTGAGCACGCGCGCGCTGCTCGAACTCACACGCAAGCTCCTCGGCGAGCTCACGCTGTCGTGCCATGCGAAGCTGCGGGAGGGCTTCCCGAAGCAGCGCGGCGCTGCGAAGATGCACCTCCGCCGGACGCGAAGCCAGCCTCGGCTCGATCATCTCGGTCTCTCGCCGCACCTCTGCGATGTCCATCGGCCAAGACTACTTCTCATCGCGAGCGCAGACAAGCGTCTTCACGGCCGACCAGCGATGGTCCTCAGTCCATCGTCAACGGCCCCTCAGCCGACCCGCTGAGGAACTGGCGCACGAACGCGTTATCCGAGGAGAACATCCGCTCGGCGTCGCCTGCCTCGACGATTCGTCCCTTCCACAGGACCGCGATGTATTCGCCGATCTGGCGCGCCGAGGCGATGTTGTGCGTGACGACGATGTAGGTGCCCTTGTAGATCTGGTGCATCTCCTGGATCAGGTCGCAGAGCAGCGCCGTGCGCACCGGGTCAAGGCCCGAGTCGGGCTCGTCGAAGATCACGATGTCCGGCTCCATCACCAGTGCCCGCGCGAAGCCCGCGCGCTTGCGCATTCCGCCAGAGAGCTGCGAGGGAGCCGAGTCCATCGCGTCCGCGAGCCCGACGTCCGTTAGGCGCGAGGTCACGCGCTCGGCGATCGCCGCCTCGGACATGTCGGTGTGCTGGCGCAGCGGGAAGGCCACGTTGTCGAACACCGACATCGAACCGAATAGGGCGCCGTCCTGGAACAGCACGCCGATCCGCTGACGCAGCTTCAGCAGCTTGGGCATCGTCAGCTTCGGAACGTGTTCGCCGTGCACGACGATGTCGCCCGAGTCCGGGAACATCAGCCCGATCAAGTGCTTGATCAGCACGCTCTTGCCCGTTCCCGAAGGACCCAGCACGACCGTGATCGTGTCATCGGGAATCGCGAGCGTGAGGCCATTCAACACCGGGACGCCGCCCAGGCGCTTGTGCACCTCTTTGCAGCGGATCGACCACTCGCCCGCGTCGGGATCGCCGCTCAGGTCGAGCTCAGTCGAGTGGTACTGGTAGTCGTTGTACTGCTCCTCGTCGGTCATCCTTTACCACCGTAGACGACGTGGGGGAACTGCCCGGTGAAGCCGTTGAACGTGAACGGCGACTGCTGGTTGCAGGCCGGCGCCGGGATCTGGTTCAGCGTTTCCGGCGCGTTGGCCACCTTGAATTTGATCAGCTGTTCGATGAATTCTTGGCTGATCGTCGCGTTTGACGGGCCGCTTACCGACGGGGCCGAATCGTTGCAGTTGCCGTTGTTGAAGACCTGCAGCCCACCATTGCCGAGCGAGCGGAACGCGCCGGGCTTGAAGTACGGGTTGCCGCGGTGGGTGCCGGGACGTTCGCCGTAGACCGTGAGGCTCTCCGGCGTCAGCGTATTCAGCGCCGTTAGGTAGTGCTGCGCGGGGCCTCCGGGCGTGTTCGTGTTTTTACCGTGCGACTGAGTCGCCGCGGTGAAGTTCGCGAAGAACGCCTGAACCTCGGGGATGTATTCCGAGAGGTACTGCAGGAACGGGTCGAAGTTATGCAGCACCGGGCGGAATTCTTCGAGCTGCTTCGTCGTCAAGTCGAGCATCGTGCTCGTCAGCGGCAGGCCCTTCTTCGCCGCCTTGGTCAGCGGGCCGAGCGAGGTGAGGAAGTTGTTGAACTGCGGCGCGAACGGCTTGGCGGCGTTGAGCAGCGGAGCGAGCTTCTTCTCGACTTCGCGGAATTCGTCCAGGAACGGGCTGGCGTCATCGCCAAACGCGTCCAGTTCTTTCAGCGCGACGCTCGAGTTCTTCTCGAACGTCGGCAGCGCGCGGAAGGCCTCAGCGAAGGCCTGGCTGCTGTCGGCCAGCGCGTGGAACGTTTTCTCGCCGTTGACGATCAACCCTTCGAGCTGGTGATCGCGGCTCGCGAGCGCGTCGAACACCACGCCGGTGTTCTTGATTAGCGCACGCACCGCCCCCTCCTGCGAGTCGAGGACCCCCACGAGCGAGTTGGCGTGTTCGACGAACGGATGCAGCGAGGAGAAGTCCGCGTTGATCTGTTCGCCACGCCCGTTGATTCCTTCCGCCACCGACTGCTGCCAGATCTGGAAGTCGCGGCGCGTCTTGGGGTCGAACGCCGAGAGGATTCCGTCGAGCGTGACCGATGGTTCGACCTGGCTGTCGGCCAGCTGGCCGTTATCCGGCAGCGGGGGACCTTCGTGGCCGTTGCCTTGCGGGATCAACTGCACGTAGGTCTCGCCGAGCAGCGTCTTCTGGCGCAGGATCGCGTGCATGTTCTTACGGATCGGCGCGTATTTCTCGTTGATTTCCAGTTCCGCGCGGGTGCGCCCACCGTGGCCGAGCTTGACCGCGACGACACGACCCACGGGCACTCCGCTGATCCGCACTTCGGACTGTTCAGCCAATGCGAGCGCCTTCGGGAAGGAGACCGTCATGCGGTAGCCCTTCGGCTTCAGCGGCAGCGGGCCGCCGAAGGACTCCCAGAGGAACAGGAGCAGACCGAAGCAGCTCAGCACGAACAGGATGATCACGAGCATGTTGCCCAGCGTCGGCGCGCGCTTCTGCATCTAGCGTGCACCCCCCTTCGAGCTTGCGGTCGCCTTTGCCTTGCCCTTCCCGTGAGCCGCGGGGCTTTTCGCGGGCGCGGTCACGGTCGCGGCCGAGCCGAACGCCGGCTCCAGGCCGCCGAGCAGTTTGCCGCCTGGGGCCTGCGGCTTCTGCAGCTTGTGCGCGGCGCTTGCTTTCACGCCACCCTTCACAAGGCCCTGGCTGATGCAGGTCTGGGCGTCGGGCGGCTGCAGCAGCCCGATCAGCAGGTTCACGTTCGGGTTCACCGAGGCGACGGCCTTCAGGAGCGGCGCGACTTCGCAGTTGAGGTACACGAGCGTGCGACCCAGCACGCCGTTCGCGTCGGCTGAGCTCACCACGCTGTTGAGGTTGTGGTTCGCCCAGTCGAGGAAGAACAGGAAGCCCGCCTGGCTTTTGCCCGGGTTGTTCGCGAGCTCGTTGAAGAATTCGTTGAACACGCCAAAGCTCGTCGCGAGCTTCGGGAACGCTTCGGAGAGCTCCTTCGTGTCCGGCGCGATTTCGTTGACCGTCGGCAGGATTTCGCGCGCGAATGGCCGGATCGTGTTCTCGATGATCGGAGTCGTGGCCTTCGTTACCTTCTGCGTTGCCTCGTTGGCCGGGCCGAGCGCGGCCGCGAACGGCTGCAGATCGTGCAGCGTCGGGCCGAGCACGTGGGCCGCCGTCGCGAGCTTGCCCAGGCCGCTGCGCGCCTTGGTCAGCGCGCCCGGCAGCAGTTTCAGCGTGCTCTGCACGTTCTGGTCCTCTTCCGCGAACGTCGCGAACACCGCGTTGGACGCGTCGACCAGCTCGGCCAGCTGCTTGTCCTTGCCGCCCAGCGCTTCGGTCAGCAAGCGGAAGTTGTGGATCGCCCGCGCGGTGTTCTCGTGGCGCAGCTTTAGTTCTTTGGAGATTTCCTGCACCTCGCGCGTCAGCGGATAGAAGCGCTTGAGCGTTGCCGCGAAGGCCTTGCCGTTGTTTTTGAACCCCTCGCCCGCGCCCGCCAAGAGCTCTTGCAGGTAGCCACGGGTTTCCGCGTCCAGCGAGGAGAGGAATTCGTCGAAGTTCACGTTCGGCGCGGTCTGCGAGAGCGGCAACGTCGAGCCGCTCCTTAGCTTGCCCGTCGAGGGCGTGCCCGGGTTAACCTCGACTGTGATGTCCTGCAGCTGCGTCTTCGGACGCAGCAGCAGCGTCGCGTCGTGGTAGATCCGCGCGTACTTCGGCGTGATCTTCATCTTGATAGTCGCGATCCCGTTGTGTAGGTCCACGCTCGCGACTTCGCCGATCTTCGCTCCCGCGATCGTCACCGCCTGGCCCTGACCCGGGGTCACCGCCTGCGCCGTTTGGATGTCCGCGTTCAGCGTGTAGTAATCGCGCCCCAGCACGGGCACCCAGCCCGGGAGCTTCAGGTTCTCGTGCGCGAGGATGTAGCCGCCGACCGCGGCCGCAATCACGACCATCGTCACGACCGCGATGAACGCCGTGCGGTAGCGCTCGATCTGGTCGCGGACGCTGAGGCCGCCTTCGTGTTTGTGCCCTGGGGCCGGTGTCTGCTCTGCGCTCGACATCATCCAGACCCATCCGCCGGGCCCTGCGAGAGCGGGCCGTTGAATTCAGGAAGCGCCTGCGTGTAACAGGGCACGAGCGGCTTGTAGGGCGGCTCGGTCTTCGGGAACGCGGGGCGTGTGCCTTCGGGCGTCAGCGAGGCATGGGCAAGCAACTTCAGGCCTTTGATGCTCTTCCCCTCGACCGTAGCTTCACTGGAGCGAACCGTCGGCCCACCGCCGCCCACCAAGAACTTCGTGAGGATGCCGTTGCCGTCGAAGCCCTGGCCGATCCCCGCGAGCCCCGTGAGGCTGTACCAGAATTCCTTGTAGTTCTCGCCGCCCGTAGTCTGCGCGCCATCCTGTAGGCGCGTGTTGCCCGCCGGGAAGATCACTTTCGACAGACACTTGTTGAAAGATTCGGTCTGCTTGTAGAAGGGCGTCTGTTCGGCCGTCAGCTGAGCGAGCTGCGGCGTTGCTTCGACGAGGCCCTTGGACACGCCGCCCAGCTCGTTCGGGGCCAGCGACCCTTCGACCTGTTCGATCCAGGGCAGCGTCGCCGCGACGGTCTGCGGTGTGTTTTTCAAGCCCGGAAGGATGTCTTTTGCAAACGTCCGCGTCGAGGGGAATGCTTTGTTCAGTTCGCGCAGCCCTGCGTCAATGTTGTGCAGTGAGCTCGGCAGCAGCGCAACCGCCTTGCGCAAACTCGTGGACTGTGCCGCGAAGGAGTGGAAGAAGCTGTTGAAGTTGCCGATCAGTTCGCCAAGTTGCTGCTCGTGCACGTTGAGCGCCGCCGTGACTTTGCCCACGCTCTGCACGAGCTTTGAGAGGTCATGCTCTTCTGTGCCGCCGATCGCCTGGTTGATGATCGCCCCGCCGCGCTCGGCTTCCGGCGCTTTTTCGTAGACCTTGTTCAGCGCTTCGGCCGCGTTCAGCCCGTGCACTTCTGGATCCTGTTCGGCGTTTTCGGCGGCGTTCGGCTTGCGCGTCAGGCCGTTGCCGTAGCCAATCAGGAATTCCTGGAGGTTCTTGCGCGTGTCGGTGTTCAGCGCGTCGAGCACCTGATCGATCTGGACCGGGTCCGAAGATTGCGTGCTCGGCAGGGTCGATCCCGAGGAAAGCGTCTTGGCCCCGGGCGTGCCGGGCTGGAGTTCGACGAACCAGTTGCCTTCCAAGAAGATCCGCGGGCGAATCTTGACCGTCGCGTCCGAATGGATCGGCAGGCCGCGCGATTCGATTTCCATGTGCACCAGCGCGGCCGAGCCTTCACGCTTGATCCCCGTCACCTTGCCGACGTTGATGCCCGCGATGCGCACGGGCGACTTCGGTTTGATGTTCAGGGCGCTCTGGAACTGCGCGTTCAGCCGGAAGCCGTGTTTGAACGGCAGGTGCTTGGTGAAGCCGAAGTAGATCGCGATCGCGATGATCACGAGGAACACGATCGCGAAGCGGATCGGGCTCGTGCGCCCGAGCTCGACGACCGGGATTTCGTCGTGGCGACGCCAGAAGCGCAGGCGGCTCAAGACTTCTTTCCCTTCTTCTTGGACTTCTTGCTCGTCTTCTTCTTGGCGGGCTT
>Ga0335073_10002856_pt1 | contig 23803 bp, 23 predicted proteins | sample Lox_Sample_22_FD_207093 | JGI IMG/M metagenome (GOLD analysis project Ga0335073, IMG submission 207093) | Soil microbial communities from Loxahatchee National Wildlife Refuge, Florida, United States - Lox_Sample_2.2 | ecosystem: Environmental > Terrestrial > Soil > Wetlands | place: USA... | reverse complement strand
GCGACGAAGGTCCGCCCCCGGCTGCACCCGCTGCAGATCGAGTGGCTGAAAGCATCGCCGTTCTGCGTGCTGGCCACGTCCGACGCCGCGGGCAACTGCGACGCCTCCCCTAAGGGCGACCCGGCCGGGCAGCTCATCCACGTGCTCGACGAGCACACCATCGTCATCGCCGAACGGCCGGGCAACAAGCGCGCCGACGGCTACCTCAACATCCTGGCCAACCCGCACGTGGGGGTCATCGCCCTGATCCCCGGCCGCCACGACACGCTGCGGATCAACGGGCGCGCCCGGCTTGTGCGCGACGCGCCGTTCTTCGACGACCTCGCGGTCCGCGGCAAGCGGCCGGTGCTTGCCGTGGTGATCGAGATCGACCAGGTCTTCTCGCACTGCCCCAAGGCGTTCCTGCGCTCCGGGCTGTGGGACCCCCAGTCGTGGCCCGCGCCCGAGGAGCAGCCGTCGGTCGCCGCGCTGTGCAAGGCGGTGCAGGACACGACGCAGACGCTGGAAGAACTCGAGGCGTACTACGCGCCAGGGAACTACAAGACGCTGCTGTACTGACCCCATAGCGCGGGGATCGTCACGCCGAGGCCGGCGAGGAGGCCGCGCAGCAGCGGCAGCGATATCCCGATCACGTTGTTGTGGTCGCCGTCGATGGAGTCGACGAACCAGCCGCCGAGCCCCTCGATCGTGAACGCTCCGGCCATGCTGAGCGGCTCGCCGGTGGCGACGTAGGTGGCGATCTCATCATCCGTCGGCGTGCCGAACCTGACGGTCGTCTCGGCCACCGCCTGGACGCTGCGCCCGGTCGCCGCGTCGATCACGCAGTGCCCGGTGCACAGAGTGCCCTCCCGGCCCGACATCTGCCGCCACTGCCCGATCGCCTCGGCGGTGCCCGCGGGCTTGCCGTACGCGCGGCCGTCGAGGTCGAGCATCGAGTCGCAGCCGATCACGACGCCGTCGGCGAGGCCGCTCGCGACGGCGCTGGCCTTGGCCTGCGCGAGCAGGCCGACGAGCTCCCGCGTGGTCGCGGCCGTGAACGCGTCCTCGTCGACGCCGCTGACGATGACTTGCGGGTGGATGCCGGCGGCGCGCAGCACGGCGAGCCTGGCCGGTGAGGCGGAAGCGAGAACGACACGCACGCGTCAGACCTTACTTCGCGGGGCGCCGCGCCGTAGCATCGGTGCCATGCTCATCACCTACGAGGTCGCCGAGGCCTGATGCGGTTCGGCCTTGTCGGCACGGGCTTCTGGGCCCAGATCACGCACGCGCCTGGTCTTGCCGCCATTCCCGGGAGCACGCTGGCCGCGGTGTGGGGCCGCTCGCGCGAGGCCGCGGAGTCGCTGGCGGCCGGGCACGGCGCGGCGGCCTTCGCGGACTTCGGCGAGTTCCTCGACGCCGTGGACGCCGTCGCGTTCGCCGTGCCGCCGGACGTCCAGGCGCCGCTGGCCATCCGGGCGGCCGAAGCGGGCAAGCACCTGCTGCTCGAGAAGCCGGTCGCGCTGTCCCTCGACGAGGCGGACAAGCTCGTCGCCGCCGTCGAGTCGGCCGGGGTCGCCTCCGTCGTGTTCTTCACGCTGCGGTTCAACACGGAGATCCGCGCCTGGCTCACCGACGAGCACGCGCGCGGCGGCTGGTCCGGCGGCGGCTGGTCCGGCGGGGTCGCGGTCTGGCTCGGCTCGGCGCTCGAGCCGGGCAACCCGTTCAACACGCCATGGCGCCGGGACAAGGGCGGCCTGTGGGACCTCGGACCGCACGTGGTGTCCCTGCTGTGGGCCTGCCTCGGCCCGGTGACCTCGGTGGTGGCCGTGCCCGGCGCCGGCGACGTGACGCACCTGGTGCTCCGCCACGCTGGCGGGGTGACCAGCACGGCCACGGTCACGCTGAGCGCCCCGGCGGCCGCCTCGGGCAACAACCTGTTCGTCTGGGGCGAGGCCGGGCGTTCGGTCATGCCGGCCACGCCCGTCGACCCGGTGGAGGCGCTGCGCGTCGCGGCCGCCGAACTGGTCTCCCGCGCCACCGCCACGGAGAAAGCGCACCCCTGTGACGTGCGGTTCGGCCGCGATGTGGTCCGGGTCCTCGCCGCCGCCGCGGCACAGCTGCCCGCCCGCGCCGGCTGATCTCTTGTTCTTTATCCCGAACGAACGGTGGCTTCTCTTACCGCGCGATCACTATTGCGCCGGGATGGCCGCCGCCGTACCGTGTGCCAAGTCGAATGGAGGCCGAACTGTACCCCGATACCCCTCGCCGCCTAGGCTTTTACCTATGAGTGGTCCGCCAGCAGTCCCGGACAGAGGGAGCATGCGCGCCTCTGACGCCGACCGCGAGCGCGTCGCCGACGTGCTGCGGGAGGCCGCCGGGGACGGGCGGCTGACCATGGAGGAGCTGGACGAGCGGCTTGACGCCGTGTATGCCGCCAAGACATACGCCGAACTCGAGCCGATCACCAAGGACCTGCCCGCGTCCGGCTCGGCGGACGTTCCCGCGCCCGCGCCGAGTCCGGCCGTCGACGCGCGCCGGTTCGGCGGCGAGCCGACCTCGCACGCCGCGGTCGCCATCCTGGGCGGCTTCACCCGCAAGGGCGACTGGGTGGTGCCGAAGGAGTTCTCGGCGGTCACGATCCTTGGCGGCGGCGAGATCGACCTGCGCGAGGCGCGGTTCGCCGAGTCCACGGTGACCATTCACGTGGTGACCATCCTGGGCGGCATCTCGGTGATCGTTCCCGAAGACGCGTCGGTGCACGTCACGGGCGTCGGCATCATGGGCGCCTTCGAGCACGGCGCGAGCGGCGAAGGTAAGCCAGGCGGACCGACGATCATCGTCAACGGCGTCGCGATCCTGGGCGGGGTCGAGGTCACGCGCAAGCCGACCTGGAATTCACGCAGCGAGCAGCGCAGGCGGCTCGAGCAACGGCGCGAGCGCCTGGAGGCGCGGATGGAGCGGCGGGCCGAGCGGCTGTCGAGGCGGGCCCGCGAACTCGAGTGACCCCGCGGGTCCGTACCGCGCTTCGGCGACACGCCGAACGGGACATTCACCTACTTCCGCGCTAATCCGCACAACCCCTACCATTGCCGCTATGCCGGGGTTGCGCCGCAATCGCGCGTGGACGTTGCTGTGGTCCGGGCAGGCGATCTCGATCGTCGGCGACTATGTCTTCGACACCACGATCGTGCTGTGGATCGGCACGGTCATCGCGAAGGGCCAGAGCTGGGCGCCCGCCGCCGTGAGCGGTGTGCTCATGGCCGCCGCGCTGCCCGCGATCCTCATCGGGCCGGTCGCGGGGGTGTTCGTGGACCGCTGGGACCGGCGCCGCATCATGCTGACCGCGGACGCGTGCCGCGCGGTGCTCGTCGCGGCGCTGCTGCCGCTGGCCTGGCCGTCGGTGTCAGGCCAGCTGTCGCGCGGTGCGACCCTGACGCTCATCTACGCGGTCCTGGTCGCCGCGAGCTGCTTCAGCCAGTTCTTCAACCCCTCCAGGTTCGCGGTGCTCTTCGCCGTGGTGGACAAGGCCGACGTGCCGCGCGCCAGCGGGATCATGCAGGCGACCGGCAGCATGGCCGCCATCGTCGGCCCGCCGCTGGCCGCGCCGCTGCTTTTCGTGTTCGGCGTGCAGTGGGCGCTTGTCATCAACGCGCTGTCGTTCCTCGTCTCGTTCGCCACGATCGCGCTGACCCGCCTGCCCGCCGCGGCGGCCGCGCGCGCGGACACGCCCGCGAACTTCGGTGCCGAGTTCCGCGCCGGGCTGCGGTTCTTCGCCACGAACAAGGTCCTCATCGCGCTTGCCCTCGGGGCGGTCGTCGCCACGCTTGGCGCCGGCGCGATCAACGCGCTGAACCTCTTCTTCGTCACGCACAACCTGCATGTGGCCGCGAAATGGTACGGCACGCTGGGGGCCGCGGACGGGATCGGCGCCGTGCTCGGGGCACTGGCGGCCGGCTGGATCGTCGCCCGGATCACGTCGCAGCGGGTCTTCTGGGGCGGGCTGATCGCCTGCGGGATCCTGGTGATCGTGTACTCGCGGATGGACGTGCTCGTGGCGGCCATCGTCGTCCTGGCGCTCATCGGCGTGGTCGTCGGCGCCCTGAACGCCGCCATCTCGCCGCTGCTCCTCGCGGTGACCCCGCAGGAGATGCTCGGCCGGGTGATCGCCGTGCTCAACCCCATGCAGCAGGTGGCGTCCCTCACGGCCATCGCCGCCTCTGGCATCCTGGCGAGCACGGTGCTGCGGGGCATGCACGTGGTCGTGGCGGGTATGACGTTCGGCCCGTACGACACTATCTTCGCGATCGCCGGGCTGTTCTTCATCGCCGGCGGGCTGGCGGCGATCCGGCCGCTCCGGGAGTCGCCGCAGCTCGCCGGCACGGCCGCCCAGCCGGCCGCCGGCGCGATCCCTTAGGAGCCACCATGTGCACTGACGACACGGCCGTCGCACCGCCCCTGATGGACCCGGCCGTCATGGCCGACTTCGACCCGGGCCTGGTGTTCGACCTGGAACCGGTCGACGCGGTGACGGTGACGACGCTCATGGACAACGTCACCGACGTCCTCATGCCCGACCAGGGACCGGCCCGCCGCCCGCCCGCCGGCGCCGGCCCCTGGCGTCCCGCCGCCACCATGGACGGCGGCCAGGCACCCGACGCCCTGCTCGCGGAGCACGGCTTCTCAGTGCTGGTGACGGTGACGAAGAACGGCTCGGCCCGCCAGATCCTCTTCGACGCGGGCACCAGCCCGGACGGGGTGACCGAGAACATGGCCCGCCTCGACGTCGACCCGCGCGCCATCGAGGCCATCGTCTGCAGCCATGGCCACTTCGACCACACGACCGGGCTCGACGGGCTCATCCGGCGGCTGGGCACGGTGAACCTGCCGGTGCTCCTGCACCCGCACTTCTGGCGGCGGCGCCGGATCCTCGTCCCCGGGCGCGACCCGAGGGACATCCCGAGCACGAGCCGGAGCGCGTTGCTCGGCGCGGGCTTCGAGGTGGTCGAGGAGGCAGCGCCGAGCTTCCTGTTCGACCGGTCGGTGCTGATCACGGGCGAAGTGCCCCGCACGACAGGCTACGAGCCCGGCTTCCCGCCGCAGCAGGCCTGGCTCGGCGGGCGCTGGGAACCCGACCCGCTCGTGCTCGACGATCAGGCGCTCATCGTCGACATCGCAGACAAGGGCCTGCTCGTCATCACCGGCTGCGGGCACGCCGGGATCGTCAACATCTGCAGGTACGCCCGGCGGCTGACCGGTGACCGGCCCCTCTACGCGGTCATGGGCGGCTTCCATCTGAACGGCCCGGTCTTCGAACCGCTGATCCCCCGCGTCCTGGACGACCTCGCCGCGCTCACGCCGAGCGTGGTCGTCCCGGCGCACTGCACCGGCTGGCGCGCCCAGCACGCGCTGGGCACGCGGTTCGGCCAGGCGTTCATCCCGAACTCAGTAGGCACCCGTTTCGTCCTCTGACAGCCGGCTCCGGCTTACTCCGGGCGGCGGCTGATGGCAGGATCGTCGAGTGGTCCCTGACAGCATCCATGACTTCTTCCTCGCCAGCGCCGGCGTGGCCGGCGCGCTGATCGGGCTGCTGTTCGTCGCCGTCTCGGTCGCCGCCGACCGGCTCGCGCGGGAAGAGGCAAGCGCGCAGTTCCACCGCATCCGCGCCGCCGCCGCGCTGACGGCGTTCAGCAACGCGCTCATCGTCTCGCTGTTCGCCCTGATCCCCGGGCACAAGATCGGGCCGACGGCCCTGATCGTGGCGATCGTCGGGCTCATGTTCGTCGTGGCGTCGCTGCTTTCGCTGATCCGGCTGGGCCAGGCGCGGTCGCGCATCGCGCGTGACGCCGCGTTCCTGATAGGGCTCCTCGTCACCCTTGTCCTGCAGGCGATCCAGGGAATCGATGTCATCGTGCACCCGGATGACGGCGGCACGGTCAACACGATCGCCGCGCTCGTGGTGGTCTGTTTCCTGATCGGGATAGCCCGTGCGTGGGAGCTGATCGGCGGGCCGTCGATCGGGCTCCCGCAGGAAATCAGGGAGCTGGTCAGGGATCACGGCGAGGACGCCGGCAAGCCCGGGGCCGGTTCGGGCTGACCTGCTGGAGCCACGCGCAGCCGTTCGGGATAACTGGCGGGCCGTCATTGGCGCCAGGAGACGTTCTTGCGCAGGACCCGGGCCGGCGAACCACCGACCAGCGAACGCGGCGGCACATCCCTGGTCACGACGGCGCCGGCGGCGACGACCGCCCCGTCTCCGACGGTGACGCCCTTCAGGATGACCGAACGCATGCCGACCCAGACGTGATCGCCGATCGTGATCGGCGCACTCTGCGGCCGGTCCTCATAGAAATGCCCGTCGTTGTCGCGGAGCATAACGTGCGGGCCGAACAGGCATGTGTCGCCAATCGTGATCCTCGAATGGCAGACGATCATTGACCCTTCGTTGAAATAACCCGATCCGAGCCGCAATTCGGCGCCGTCGCCGACGTACAAGCGGAAGTTGGTGAACAGCGCGAAGTCACCCGACACGGAGGTATGAGAGTCCGCCCCGAAGTAGGCGGACGAGGGGTAGTAGCGCCCGGCCTCGCCGAGAAACCCGAGCCTGAAGCATCCGGCGATGTCAAGCGACGCGGACCGCGCGACCTTGACCTTGGCCTTGGGCTGCACCCGAAGCTCACGAGTCCTGCCGTGCGCCACCATGTATCCCCGAGCGCGGGCGCTGGCTGCTTCGATGCTCATGACGCGGCACATTAGCCCCGATATAAGCGCGTCGGCAAAGATGTAGCCATACAGCAACAAACTTAACCAGATTAAAACTAGTTTATATCCGCACGACCGGCGCCCTGCCTAGACCACGGGCACTGCCCGAATCATGAGCATCAGGTATAGATACTTCTCAAAATAAGTCGCGGGGTTCATTCCCCGCCTTTCCGGGACCGGCTGAACCTTCCGCCCCAGCGGGCCGTAACTACGGTTGGGGGAGAGAGAAGGATCCATGTCGCAGGAGCCGGACAGGTCCCTCAGGACCTTTACCGTTGGCAGGCACAGCCGCCCGCTGGATCTCGCGAGTGTGCGCCGCGCCTGCCTGACGACCCTGGTCGCGCTGGTCGCGCAGTTCGGCCTGGGCATGTGGCTTAACCTCTACGTCCCGATCCCGGCCGCCGACGTGCGCGCCGGGCTGTGGCAGGAGATCCGGAACGGCCCCGCGCTGCTCACCGTCCATGCCCTGGTCGGCGCGTTCTTGATCGGCGCCGCGATCGTATTGCTGATCAGGGCCGTGCGGGTGCGGAGCCGGCAGGTGATCACCCTGGCGTCCGCGGGCCTGGGTGCCATCCTCTGCGCGTTCGCGGCCGGCGAGTCTTTCGTCCGCGACGGCGGCGAGTCGCGGGCGTCCCTGTCCATGGCCGTCTTCACCGGGGTCGCGCTGCTGTGTTATGTCATCGTGCAGGCACTCACCAGCGCCGCCCGCTCGGGGCAGGCGCGCGCGCCGCTCGATGTTCAGCCGGCGTTCGCGCCGCGACTTCCGCAGCGCGTGACGGCCGGTCGCCCGCGACCCGGTGACGCCGGCGCGTTCACTCGGTCAGGCTGGCCGAACGTCGGCTATGCTGCCCCGGCCGGACCGGACCAGACCGGGTACGGACGGGCGATGCCAGGTCCGGCTCCGGGCCACGGGGACGCCGCCGCGCGGCCTCGGCCTGCCACTCCGCTGACCCGGTCCGGGCCGCAGCCCGCCTATCCGCGCGCGGCACGCCCGTACGCCCAGCCGAGAAACGCCTACCGGCAGCCGACGGGTTCCGAGAACACCTCGCGCCTGTGGAATCCCGGTCCCGAAGGCTACTACCCAGGGGAATCGTGAGCCGTGCCCCGCGCGCGCGCTGAACTGCCTGAGCATTTCCGCGAGGCTGGCGCGCTCGGGGCCCGGCGCTACCCGGACAGCCGGAACGCGCCATTCCGGCGCGTTCCGGGGTCGCCGCCGGCTGCCCTTACTCCGGGCTTCCTGGCGCGGATGCCGAGGGTGATCGGGACCGGCCGGTCGCCTAGCTCCGCCACATGCTCGATCGCGAGCCCCGCCTGGACGAACCCGTTGAGCAGGTCCGCCAGCGGGTAATGGCGTACCCCGACTCGCTTGCGGACGTATTCGCCAAACCATGGCGCTTGCTGGTGCCATCCGGCGAGACGGTAGGTGGGGTGCGCGTGCACTCCGCCGTCGTCCAGCCACTGGGCGTGCGGCCCGTTGAAGCACGGATGGGCGCCGTAGAAGACCAGCAGCCCGCCGGGTGTCAGCACCCGCGCGGCCTCCGCCAGCACCGCGCGGAAGTCATCGACGTCGGTCGACATCCAGATGGCAGCCACGGCCGCGAAGGTGCTGTCTGCGAAGGGCAATGCCGCCGCATCGCCCTGCACGACCTGACGGGAGCGGCTCCGCGCGATCCGCAGCTGGCCGGCCGAGTAGTCCAGTCCGACTACTTTCCGCCCGGTGGCGGCGAGCACGCCGAAGTAATGCCCGCTGCCGCAGCCAAGGTCGAGACACAGCCCATCGCCCGGGCCAAGGAGGTCCCGCAGCTCGGGCGCGTTACGTTCCGCGCGCGGCTCGTTCCAGCCGTCATACCATTCGGCGTGCTCGTCGTAGCGCGCTCTGGTCGTCATCTACGGCTCCGCGGTTGGCTGCTCCTGCGCCGAACGTAGCCGCACAGCGGAACCTGAGTACGCCCGGTTCGCTCAGGGCGTGCGGCTCATCGTCGTCGATCGACCACCAGGCTGATCGACACCGCGATGATGATCAGGACACCGCGGACGATGTTCTGCCAGTAGTCGGGGACGGCCAGCAGGTCGAAGCCGTTCGTGATCATGCCAAGAATCAGCACGCCGAGGACCGTGCGCCAGACCGCGCCGACCCCGCCGAAGATGCTGCTGCCGCCCAGTGCCACGCCGGCGATCGCGAGCAGCGCCAGGGAGCCGCCAAGGCCGCTCGTGTCGCTCGACCCTGAACCGGTCGTCGAAGCGTCGATCAGGCCAGACAGGCCGCAGGCCGCGCCGGTTAGCACGAAGGTGATGATTATGGTCCTGTCGACCTTGAGGCCCGACAGCCGGGCCGCGTTGCGGTTGTCGCCGACGCCGTAGAGGTGGCGGCCGAAGACGGTGTACGCGAGCACGAGCTGCAAGACGATGGCCACGACGGCGAAGATGATGACCGGGTACTGGATGCCGTCGGCCCGGTGCTGGCCGAGGAACGTGAACACGCTGCTCGTCGGCGTGATCAGCAGGCCCCCGCTTGTCACGCCGACCGCGATGCCGCCGAATGTGAGAGCGGTCGCGAGCGTGGCGAGGAACGCGTTCACGCCCACCTTCGTCACCAGCAGCCCGTTGATGAGCCCCATCACAAGACCGGACGCGATCGCGACGGGGAACGCCCACCACACGTTCATGTGGACGGCGGCGTACGCGGCCAGCACCTCGCTCAGCACGAAGATTGACCCGAGGGAGAGGTCGAAGTTGCCGGCGATGATCGTGAAGGTGACGGCGCAGGCGGCGATGCCGATGGTCGCGTTCTGGAAGAGGATGTTAAGCAGGTTCTGATAGGTGAAGAAGACAGGGGAAGCAACCCAGAAATAGCAGAAAAGCGCGATGGCGAAAACCACGATGCCGTAGTCACGGATGTGCTCGGCCCTGATCCGGCGCTGCGAGCGCAAGCGCTGAAAGGCGGTCGGGTCCGCGCGGACGGGATCCCCGGCCACGACCGGACCCCCGGCCAGGGGGTCGGGTAGCTGCGCGCTCATGAGGTCGTTCCTCCTCCAAGGCCGAACGCGGCCTCCATCACGGCCTCCATCGGCGGGTCGGCGCTGAACTCGCGTGTGATCGAGCCGCGGCGCATCACGAGCACGCGGTGGGCGAGCCCGAGCACCTCCTCGATCTCCGACGAGATCAGCAGCACCGCGGTGCCCTCGGCGGCCAGCTTGTTGATCAGGCGGTGGATCGCCGCGCGCGCCGCGACGTCGACGCCGCGCGTCGGCTCGTCGAGGATCAGCACGTGCGGGTTGCGGAACAGCCAGCGGGCGAACAGGACCTTCTGCTGGTTACCGCCGGAGAGGCTCTTCGCCCGCGCGGACGGGGCCGGCGGCTCGACCGACAGCGATTCCAGGAGCGTGCGGGTCCGGCCGCGCTCGACCGGGAGGCGCAGTACTCCCAGTCGCGAGGCGACGGAGCCCAGATCGGCGAATGTCGTGTTCGCGGCGAGGGAGAGCTCGAGGAACAGCCCGTCGTCCTTGCGGCTCTCGGGCAGGAACGCCATCCCGGCGGCCATGGCGTCAGCGGGCGTCCGGATGTGGCGCTTGGCGCCGTCGACGGCGATCGTGCCGCTGTCGATCGGATCGGCACCCGTGATCGCGCGGGCGAGCTCGGAGCGGCCGCTGCCCACAAGGCCGGCGAGGCCGACGATCTCGCCGGCCCGGATCTGCAGGGATATGTTCCGGAGCACGCCCTTGCGGTTCAGGCCTGACACGTCCAGGATCACCGGTGCCGTCGAGCCTTGCGGCTTCTCGAAGTGCTCCGCCGCCGCGGCGGCACCGAACATGCCGGCGACGAGGCTCTCCTCAGTTTCTTCTGCCACCGGGGCCGTCCGCACGAGGCGGCCGCTGCGCAGCACCGTCACCGTGTCGGCGAGCTCGAGCACCTCGTCGAGGAAGTGGCTCACGTAGACGATCGTCCTGCCGTTATCGACCAGAATGCGGATCATCCGGTGCAGCGTCTTGGTCTCAACGCTGGTCAGCGACGAGGTCGGCTCGTCCATCACGATCACGCGCGCGTCGCACGCGACCGCGCGCAGGATCTCGACCTTCTGCTGGTCGGCGGTGCGCAGCGCCCCGACCTTGGCGTTTCCGTCGAGTTCGAAGCCCCACTGGGCGATGAGCTCGTCGTATTGCGCGCGCATCCGGTGCCGGTGGACCATCCCGTAACGACGTGGCTCGATGCCGAAGAAGACGTTTTCGATCACGCTCATATTGGGCATCGGCGAGAGCTCCTGCGAGATCGTCGCGATCCCGTGGGTGCGCGCCTCGCGCGGGCTCGTGTAGCGGACGGGGCGGTCGTCGACGAACAACTGCCCCTCATCGGGGCGGATGACGCCGCCGACGATCTTTCCGAGCGTCGACTTTCCGGCGCCATTCGCCCCGACGAGCGCGTGCACGGTAGCTCCGGCGACCTCGACGCTGACGTTGTCGAGCGCCTTGGTGCCGGAGTACCGTTTGCCGATCGCGACGAGCCTAATCGGCGCTACCGCTGGTGAACTCACCCGTGGTTGCCCTCGAGCGTCCAGTCAGGCACGAAGTTCGGGTGCGAGGACAGGTACGCCTGGTCGATGATCGCCGGACGGGTGTCCGGGTTGATGATGTTGACCAGGTTCGGCACCGACTTCCCTTGCAGCGCGTCGTACAGGTACTGGATGCCGAGGGTCGACTCCGAGTACGGGTACAGGCCGAGGGTGGCGTAGACAGTGCCGGACTTGACCTCGTTGACGATCTCCTCCGCGCCGCCGTATCCGATGATTGCGATGTTCTTGCCCGGCGTGTAGCCGCCGACCAGCTTCATCGCGGTCATCGCCCCAGCCGCCATCTGGTCGCCGAACGTCGCGAACACGTTGACGTTCTTGTTGGCGGTGAAGAATGTCTGGGCGACGGACTGCGAGTCGGTCTGGTCGTAGTTGCCAGGCGGCATCACGGTGAACGTGTAATTCGACTTGCCCTTGTAGTACGCGGTCATCGCGTTGATGCGAACCGTGTCAGTCGGGTAGTTGGCGAGCCCTGGCAGGAAGGCGATGTTGCAGTGGCCGGTGCCCACCTGCTTCGTGCAGGCCTGGTTCATCGCGAGCTCAAGGTTCGTCGCCTCCGCGCCGATCGACTGGCCGACGGTCGTCAGGCAGGTCGGGCTGGCGGTCAGGACGTTCTGCTCTGTCAGCGTGCCCCAGGTGTAGTCGGCGCACGCCACCTTGATGCCATCAGACAGGGCCTTGTTGATGATCGGCGTGAGAGCGACGTCGTCAAGGCCCCAGACCCAGAAAGCCTTGTACTTGCCTGTGGTGATCGCGTCCTGGATCTGCGTGGACTGCAGCTGCGGGTTGTTGTTGCCGTCGAAGGCGTCGATCTGGATGCCCAGCTTCGCGGCCTCGTCCTGGGCGCCCTTCAGCGAGGCGATCCCGTACGGGCTCGGGTTGTAGTAGAAGATGGCCATCCGGATCGGCCCGCTGGACGCGGATGGGCTCGAGGACGCGCTTGTGCTCGCGGACGCGCTCGAGGACGCTGTGCTCGGGGTCGTTGTGGTCGATGACGAGCTAGACGATGAGCCTGACGAGCATCCGCCGATGACCAACGCGATGGCGGCTACTGCTACTCCGCACGCAGCGAAGCGTGCGCGCTTAAGTCTGAACATGGTCCTATCGCTCCCCTTTCGAGAGAAAGGCCACGCGAGCCGATACATGGTTGAAGCTTCGACCGACTCGGCTGAGCGGAACGTATCAGCAGATAGTCAGCTTGATCAAGATCTTTGAGCTACGATCGCCCGGCGCGAACATTGGTGCGCCCAAACAAATCGGGTTCCTGGGCGGGGGCGTATAATTTCGCCGCGCCCGGGTCCTGACGATAATGTTTATAAAAGCGCAACCTGACCTCTATCATCCCGCAATTCCTTGTAGGGCCGGTGCGCGGACGTATGTGAATGATGTTACTACTGTTACTTCCGTTATGTTATGAGCTTAATGGACGTTACGAAACACCCGGGCGACTGGCCGACCGTTGCGGCAGGGCGGGAGCCTCCGGTCACGATGACGTCCTCACCGTTTGGTCGCTGGCGGAGGCGCCGGCTGAGCGGCCTGCTTGTCCGTGGCGTGGCCTTTGATGTGGCCTTTGATGAAGGCGGCGATCCGTTCGTTCAGTTCGTCGATCCGGTTGAATCCGCCATGGCTGCCGGGGACGATGGCGACTTCCGCGTGCGGCATCTGGCTTCCCCGGGCGCGAGCCTCCGCAGGGGTGAGCAGGGCACTGCGCGCACCGGTGATCAGCAGGACAGGCACATCGATCGCGCGGAGTTCGTCGTCGGTGAGGATGCCGGGGAACTTCGGCTCCGCACGGTAGCCGCGGGTGCCTGCCCACATGAGCGTCATGAGCTCAGGCTGCAGCATGGCCGGGCTGTCCAGCCACCGGGCGAAGCGGCGGCGCAGCGGCATCGGGCTCAGGGTGGCCAGGCCGCTGATGGACAGCCACAACCAGAAGCGGGCGTCGAGCTTGGTGAGCCCGGCGGGGTCGAGCAGGGTGATCGAGGCGACGCGCCCGGGCGCGCGGATCGCCTGGTTCATGGCGATCCAGCCGCCGTAGGAGAAGCCGACCAGGTGCGCGGGGCGGTCGCTGAGCTGGGCAAGCAGTTCGTCGAGCCACGCCGCGCAGGACGCCGGCGGGGTCATCAGGGCGCGCGGGACGCTGGGGTTCGCTTCGCCGGGCATGTCGATCCCGTAAACCGGGCCGTCCCCGGCCAGCGCCGCCGCGTGCGGGTACCAGGCCGCGGCGTTGAACGCGCTTAGCAGCACCACAGGGTCCCCGCCCGGGTGCGGCCGGTAGGCGTGCACTCGCGTGGTCGCGGTCGCCGTCTCGACATCGAGTTCCTCGCAGGGCTGCGGCCACAGCGCGAAGGCCCGCTCGTAAGCCGCCATGAATTTCTCCCGTGCCGCGTCGTTCACCCACGATCCCGGCTCGCCCTCGGACGCCAGGTCTGCCGCGCCGGTGATGCGCTTGATCCCGAGCATGTCCCGCCTCCCCGCTGGTCCTCCTTTTTATAATACGAACGTATCATTAAGAGGCAGGACCGGCAACGAGGGGTACGGTGGGCGGGTGCCGAAACGGGTCGACCACGAAGAGCGACGGCGGCAGATCGCGGACGCGCTGCTGCGGGCGGCGGCCACGCGCGGGCTGCACGCGACCGGCATGCGCGAGGTAGCGGCCGAGGCCGGCGTGTCCCTGCGGCTGGTCCAGTACTACTTCGGCACCAAGGAAGAGCTCCTGCTCTTCGCGACCCAGCAGCTGGCGGCCGGGTACGCCGCGCGGGTCATGGCGCGGATCAACGGGGCCAAGGAGGCAGATGGTCAGGCGCGACCGCGCGACGTCATCGCCGCCATCTTGAGCGAGGCGGTGCCCGCCGACGACGAGCGGCGCACCTTCACCATCATCTACACGGCCTACCTGGCGCTGTCGCTGACCGATCAAGCGCTGGCGATCAAGCCCCTGGTCCGGAACTCAAACGCCGTGAGCGACGTGATCGCCGCCCAGTTGCGGGCCGCCCAGGCCGCGGGCGACATGCCCGCCCGCCTGGACCCCGACCTGGAAGCCGTGATCCTCATGACCATGTCCGCGGGCCTGGGCACCAGCGTCCTGGCCGGGCACTCCTCACCCGGGCAGGCCCAGGACGTCATCGAGTATCACCTGAGCCGCCTGTTCCCCGCATATCCGCCAGCGTGAGGGCGGTCATTTCCCGCACGGGACCACCTGCAGGGATTGAAGCGTGGGGTCTGCGCGCCGGGCGTCACCGGATCGGGGTTCCGGATGCGCATGGGCAGGGGGTATGCCGCCTGATATATCCTGATTTATCCGCATATTCGGGCCCACGCGATGCTGGTGGTCAATTCGCGCCGCTTGTCGTCGACGATCACGGCGCCCGCCCCGGCAAGCAGCCGGCTTCCAAGATCATGGGATATTCCGGGTAGCCCTGGCTACGTTTACTATCCCCGATCTCGTGATCTTGCTCATGCCAGCCCTGTCAGCGTGGCACCAGTGGCAGCCGTGCCCGGTGATGTTCACGGGCGCGGCCCGAGACCGCCATCACCAGCGGGGCCAGCCCGGAGCCGGCCCCGGACCAGTCCGAGTTAGCCACCAGCCGCTGATACCGCTGCGCGGCGCCGTACTGGCGTGAAAAATGGCTGCGGTACCGTCCGTGACGTCGATGATTCTGTGGTAGCTCGTGAGGCCGTCCGCCAGCCTGACGCCGGGAGCCGTTTCCTGAGGGGCCGTTCATTGTTGCCGTTGAGCACGCGGGTCAGTTTCTCCGCTAGCCCCCGGTTCCCCGGGCGGTACCGCGTTTGCAGGCTAGCAGCCGTGGCCAGAAGAGGCGGGGCGCGTGGAAGAGGTGACGGACGAGCCGCTGTACCGGGACCGGGTATGCGGCATCGACATCGGCAAGAGCCAGATGGTGGCCACGATCCGGGTGCCCTCTGATAAGGACCCGTCGCGGCGGGCGCAGGAGACCCGCAGCTTCGGGACCACGAAGCGGGAGGTGCTGGCGCTGGCGGACTGGCTGCGCTGCTGGCAGGTGCCCGCGGTGGTGATGGAGGCGACCGGGGACCGGGAACGCGTCGTGGCAGCTCATCTTCAGGCCGAGCGCGCAACTCGGCGACCAGCCTGGCCTGATGTGCTTTTACGGGCTTGGCCAGGCGTTCCTCCCCAGCACGGAAATAGCGTGCGGGCCGTTTCCCCGGACGCCGCAAAAGCCGTTCGCGTGGGCCCGCCCGGACCCCGCGTGGTTCTGGCCCTTCGCGGAGGACCAGGTGCAGGGTGCCATCGCGGTGGTCGGAGCCGACGTCACGTCGATCGTGCTCAGGCTGGCTAACGGACAGCAACTGAAGCTGGTTCCCGTGGAGCGGTACGGGTACCGACTGGTGGCGTTCGTCGTCCCGCGGCAGGGCGGGATCGCCGCCGCCACCGCGTATCTGAACAACGGCCAGTACGCAACGACGATCCCGTCAGACAACGGGCTTCTGTTTTTCTCTTCGTGGCTGTGGCACGGCGCCCGCGGGCACTGACGCACTCCGTGACGATCGGGCTGTCAGAAAGCCGGCCGCGAGTTGGCCAATGCGCTTTCCAGCGCCATGATCTGGCAGGGTCAGGAACTGACCGGGGAGCGCGTCTGGTGGCTGGTGTCCAGGCCATCGGGCGTGCCCGCTTCCGTGACACCATAGTTCAACAGGCCGAACAAGTAGCCCAAGCCCGCGATGGCGAGGATGACCAGGAACGGCCACCACCAGGTGGCCTTGACCGCGATCGCGGCCGTCAGGCCGATGAATGCGGCGATCACGGCCAGGTTGCAGGCCAGGGCCCGCGACCGCAGGCTGAGCTGCTGCTGCCGCTCGTCGGGCCGGGACCCGGCCAGCGCACCCGCGTCGGTGTCCTGCCCGGCCCCCCAGTACAGGTAGGCCGCGCGGGCGGGAGCCGCGATCAGTGCCGGGATCGAGACCCACCACAGCGGGCCGCCGCGCACCAGCCACGCGGCCGCGAAGAGCACCCCGGCTACCGCGATCCACGCGGGCTTGCGCAGCCGCGGGGGAACGCGCGGGGGAATGAATGCCGTCATGTGCCTGCCTCCTCATCGTCCGGATCGAACATCTTGTCGACTGTCAGGTCGAAGAACCGGGCGATCGTGAACGCCAGCGGCAGCGACGGCAGGTAGCGGCCGCTCTCGATGGAGATCACTGTCTGGCGGGATACGCCCACCGCAGTCGCCAGTTCGGCCTGGGACAGGCCCCGCTGCGTCCGCTGCTCCCGTACTCGGTTCCGCATGATGTAAAGGTACCTTTACCTGATGACGAATGTCAAGGTTCCTTTACAGAGAGGGCGAGAAGTCCGCGTCCCTACAGGCGACGCTAGGGAGAAATCGAGGCGTGTTAGACCGACACGGGGGGAACGACACGGGGGAACCAGGGAAATGCACGGGTTCGACCGGATATGTCGCGCCCCAGACTTCTTTCATCGAGGTTGGCCCGCAGTGAGAGGAGTTCGCTATGTCCAGATCTTCCCCAGGATGGCGGGCCGGGTGTCTGGCCGGGGTCGTGGTGGCCATGATGGGGCTACCAGGCCTCGGGGTAATGCCATCGGCGTCCGCCTCATCGGCACGTACTGTCGTTCAGCGCGCGGCGAAGACGGCAGTCACCACCCTTCCTGCTGGGGAGCATCCGGTGTGCCCGACGCCGGCCAGTCCCGGCCTGATGGCCTGCCTATCGGTCATCAAGACCGGCAGCCACGGAGCGCTCCAGCCTGACCTGCTCAACCCGTTCGCTTATGGGCCCGTCGACCTCCAGAAGGCATACAACCTGGTCGCGGAGTCCGCGGGCCACGGCAAGGGCATGACGGTCGCCATCGTGGATGGCGGCGACGACCCGTACGCGGCCCGGAACCTGGCCGTCTACCGCAAGGAGTGGGGCCTGCCCGCCTGCCACGCCGCCACCGGCGCGGGCTGCGTGGTGAAGGTCAACCAGAACGGGAAAGCCAGCCCGCTGCCGATCGCGGACCCGTCAGGAGGGTGGGAGGTCGAGGAATCCCTTGACCTGGACATGGTCGCGGCGATCTGCCCGAACTGCCGGATCATACTGGTCGAGGCCAACTTCGATCCCGCCAGCATCCCGAATTCGTACGACCCCAACATCGCCGATTTCGCGGCGGCGGAGGACTCCGCGGTGGCGCTCGGCGCGAAGTTCATCTCCGATAGCTGGGGCGGCCAGGAAACCGCTGGCGACCAGGCATATAACTCCGCCTTCCGGCACCCAGGCGTCGCCATTACCGTCGCCGCGGGCGATCGCGGCTACGGCGTGTCCTACCCGGCGAGCACCCAGTTCGTGACGTCCGTGGGTGGCACCAGCCTGGCGCCGGCGCCCGGCACGTCCCGGGGCTGGACCGAGAGTGTCTGGAGCGGTACCGGGTCCGGCTGCTCCGCCACCCAGGCCAAGCCCGCGTGGCAGACCGCCGACGACACCTCACCCGACGGCTGCCTGACCAGGACCGACAACGACGTGTCCGCGGTCGCCGACCCCAACACCGGCGTCTGGATCTACGACACGTACCCCTATATCGGCCAAACGCCGGACTGGGAGCCGATCGGCGGCACGAGCGCGGCATCGCCGATCATCGCCGCCGTCTACGCCCTGGCCGGAACGCCGAAGCCTGGCACCTACCCGGCGTCCTACCTCTATCAGAAGGGCCACACGGCGCACCTGTACCCGGTCACCTCCGGCATCAACGGGTACTGCGAGACCTACCGTGCCTACCTGTGCCACGGCGAGCCCGGGTACAACGCCCCGGCGGGCCTGGGGACCCCGGACGGCACGACGGCCTTCGCGAGCACCACCGCGGGCAACACGATCTCCATCACCGACCCGGGCACACAGGACGTGCCCGCAGGCATAAAGCTCACGCTGGCGCTCCAGGCGACGGACTCGGCCGGGAAGGGCCTGACGTACACCGCGCGCAATCTGCCGGAAGGCCTGGCGATCAGCCGGTCTGGTGTCATCTCTGGCACCCCGCAGAAGACCGCGACCGCGTTGACGTCCGACGTGACCGTCACGGCGGCGGACGCGAGCGGCGCGAAGGGAACGGTGTCCTTCAGGATCGTCGTGGTGCCCGACCTCGCCGCGGGGTACCAGCAGGCCACCGGCCAGGTGGCCGCCGTTTTCACCTCCATGTGCCTCGCCGACACCGGCAACGCCACGGCGAACGGGACCAAGGCCGAGTTCGCGCCGTGCGCGACGACCGCCGCGCAGCAGTGGGCGCTCGTGCCCGACGCGGCGCCCGACGGCAGCCAGACCCTGCAGATCCACGATAAGTGCCTGGACACGACCGGCACCGTCAACGGCAGCGTGCTACAGCTCGAGACCTGCAATGGTTCAGCCGGCGAGGCATGGTCCCTGGGATACGGGTCAGGCACCCTGACGAACCCTGCTTCGGGCCTTTGCCTGACCGACCCGAACGCGACCGCGACAGCCGCGGTAACGGCCGAGATCTACGACTGCGCCGCCAACCCGTCGGCCGGCGGGTCGAACCATTTCCAGCTCCCCACCGGCCCGATCGTATCGGCGGTGGGCACGATGTGCGCCGAGGACCCGGGCAACAGCGCCGTTTCTGGCACTGCGGTGGAACTCGAACCGTGCGACGGCAGCAGCGCGCAGAGTTGGGGGGACTTTTCCGACTTCCTGTTCTCGCCGAGCGGGGAACCGGCCACCCACCAGGGGCTGTGCCTGACCGCGGTCGCCACGACAAACCTCAACTATCCCCTCGAATTCCTGGAGGGAACGCCGGTCGCGGTAACCGTGTGCGGGACGCCTCCTTCACAAGGCAGCAGCCACATCGTCTATCTCAACGCCGACTGGGTAACGAGGCCGAACGGGGAAATCGTCAACACCGACACCAACCTGTGCCTGGCGGACCCGGGATCGTCCACCGCCAAGGGCAGCAAGCTCTTCCTTGAGGCCTGCGACGGAGACGCCGGTGAGATCTGGGGTGTGGGCTGACGCATGCGGAGAACATGGCGTTCAGGTCTGACGCCTGGACGACCTTGACGCCATCACTGAAGTAGCCCGCCGCGGCGAGGGGCGTCCCGTTTCCGGGACGCCCCTCGCTTCCGGGTATCCGCGGATGGTTGGCACGGCTCCCGTGCAGGGCTGATACTTCCGCGCCGGGTAAACGTCATCTCACAGCCCCAGCGTGGACGGCCGCTGTGGCAGTATCTCTGCTACTGAACGTGCAAGTGCTTGCCGGAAAGGCGCGTTGCATGAGTGAAGACACATCGAAGCTGACCGCGGAGCTGGTGGTGGACGGGGCCGTGCCGTCGCAGCCGGTGATCTCGCCAGATGGGTGCTGGGTTGCCTACGTGGTCGCCCCAGTGGGCCGCAGCGCGGAGCGTCGTATGTGCGCGATCTGGCTGGCCGCTGCTGACGGTAGCTCACCGCCGAGGAAGCTGACCGCGGGTACGGCGGCAGATTCCAGCCCGCGCTGGGCGCCGGACTCGGCGTCGGTGTTTTTCTTGTCGGATCGCACCGGCTCCCCTCAGTTGCACCGAATATGGCCCGGCGGCGGAGAGGCTGAGGTCCTGACGGACTGGCGCGGCGAAATCTCCGATGCCTGGCCGCTCGCGGACGGCCGGCTGGTCGCCATGGTGGCCACGGACGAGCCGACCGAGGAGGACAAGCGCCGGCGCGCCGAGCGCGACGACGCGTTCGTCTGGGGACAGCAGCTGCGACCCGGCAGGCTGCGGGTGCTTGATCTGGACACTTGTGAGCTTCGTACGGTGGACGCCCTTGGCAGCCGCCACGTCGTGAAGCTGGCGCCGCGGCCGGATGGCGGCGCGCTGGCGGTAATCAGCTGGGCCAGCCCGGAGACGGCCGTTATCACCAGCGAGTTGCACGTGGTCGATCCGAGGACAGCGGCGGTCCATGATCTCGGCCGGATCGGGACGCAGGCGCGGTCGCCGGTCTGGTGGCAGGCCAACGGCTGCTGGCATGCGGCCTATCTGGCAATGCCCCAGCCGTTCGGCGGGGACGCCGTCTACGATGTCGACGTCAGCGCGGCTGCCCCCGTGCACCGCGACCTGACCGAGGGCATGGCCGTCTGCCCGGCGGAGCTAGCGCAGGTTTCGGACGGCCCGCCGCTGGCCCTGTTCGCGGACGGGCTCGACACCGCGATCTACCGGCTCGACCCTGACCTGCTGCGGTTCCGGTGCCTGTCCGCCAGGGACGGCCTGGCCGGCTCGCTCACCGCCAGCCGCTCCGGCGAGGTGATCGCGGCGCTGGCCAGCACCTCCTATGAGCCGAAGAACGTCCATGCCGGACCGCCCGGAGGCCAGCTCCTCCGGCTCAGCGACACCCAGCCTGCCCTGCGCGCGATCAGATGGGGCACCCAACAACGCCTCTCCTACCAGGCATCGGACAGCCTCGGCCTCGACGGCCTGCTCATCTTGCCGCCCGGCCGCAACCGCGCGGACGGCCCGTTCCCGCTCATCACACTGGTGCACGGCGGCCCTGATGCCCGGTACACCGACCAGTTCATGCTCGCCCCGCATCCTTCGGGACAGTGGCTCGCGACCGCGGGATACGCCGTGTTCCTGCCTAACCCGCGGGGCGGGGTGGGTCATGGCCGTGATTTCGCGGCGACGGTCGCGCGCTCGGTCGGCGGCAGCGAATGGAGCGACATCAGCAGCGGGATCGACCTGCTGATTGCCGAGGGTGTCGCGGACCCGGACCGGCTTGGAATCGGCGGTGCCAGCCATGGCGGGTTCATGGCCGCCTGGGCGATCGGGCAGACCGACCGGTTCAATGCCGCCATGATGGCCGCCGGGATCAGCGACTGGGGGATGCTCGTCGCGACCGGCGAAGGCGGAACCCTGGAAGCTGAGCTCAGCGGCAGCTGCGGCTGGGAGGGCACCGGCCCCCACCCGCACGATCAGGTAAGCCCGATCTCGTTCGCGTCAAAGATCCGCACCCCGGTGCTCATCGTGCATGGCGAGGACGACACCAACGTGCCGGTCGGCCAGGCGATCTACTTCCACCGTGCGCTCAGCTGGTACGGGGTCGAGCACGAGCTCGTTATCTACCCGCGCGAGGGACACGGGCTCGTGGAGCGCAATCACCAGCTCGACCTGCTCCGGCGCACGCGCGCATGGTTCGACCGGTGGCTTCGTGACGGAGCATCCGATGGCCGAGGATTACCGGCTTGACCAGCCCTGTCGTGGTCAAAAGCATGACCAAGAGTCGCAGACATAGTCAATCGGCGCGGATGCGCACGTGACCCGCGTTAGGAAAATCCGCTCGGACACGGCATGCGAGAGGCCGGTTCCCTGTCCGAGAGCCGGCCGCTGGCATTTCCCTGCCGCCGGTAAGTCGGATAATGCCAGCGGGACAGGCCGGCCCACGTGACAGGAGGTGCCGGCGCAGATCATTCAGCCGCCACGAGTGGAGCAGCGTCCTGAGAAGACCTGTCTATGCATCCGGGTAGTGACCCCATTCCGCGGATGCTGCGAGTCCGCGACGAGTTGCTAGCTGAGCTTTACACGTGGCGTGCGCGCCAAGGCTCTCATCGAGTGGGCCCGCGACAAGGGGGTCGCCTTCGATCGCTGGGGTGAACCCGGCGGCGACGCCTTCGCCTGCCGGTACGAGGCTTACATCACTGACCCGAGGACGAACCGCGCAAGACCAAGTGGCAGGTCGAGCTCAACTTGAGAGTTGCGTAAGGGCAACTCTTTCACCCACGAGGCCAGGCCCGCTACGCGGAGGGTGGTGGCCCCCTACCCCAGCCAGGCAGTGACCGTGACTGCTCTGCACTTCCCTAAACCCCGACTGATTTCATCTCCGGCCTGCGAGGTAGGCGATTCGCCGGGCGATGTTGACGGCGTGCGCGCCGAGGCGTTCGTAATCGCGTGCCGCCAGGGTCATCTCCATCGTGGCCGGCACCGGCATCTGTCCCGAGGCGATCTCGGCCGTGAGGCTGGCGTGCAGCTGGTCCATCTCGGTGTCGCGCTCGCCGATGGCTGTGGCGGCTGTCCGGTCGCGGTTGTGCCAGGCATCGGTCGCCTGCCCCCACATGCCTGTTGCGAGGTCTGCCATGCGCTGGGCGAACTCGCGACTGCGCGCGGACAGGTCGGCGTCGCGGATCCGCCCGCCGCGAGCGGCGATGTCCATGACGAGGTCGTGAGACCGTTCCAGTTCGGGCACGATCCGCACCACCGTAACCAGGAAACGGAAATCAGACCCGACCGGTGCCTGCAGCAGGATCTCCCGCCCCGCCAGTTGCTCGATCTCCACGTACAGGGCGTCAATAATCTGCTCCCGTTCAGCCAGCGCTGTCACCGCCTCCGGCCCCCCGCCCAGCAGGGCCCGCGTGGCGGCAGGCAGATCCTCGGCGATCATCGCGAATAGCTCGATGACTTTGGCGTCAATGTCATCCATCGATTGCGCGAAGTTCCTGCGGTTCCCGGCCATGTCCTGAGCGTAACGGCAGGCAGCCCGGCACCCCCGATCCGGCCCCGAAATACCCGTTAAAGGCCGACAGTGTGATGGCCATGGTGTCTTCTTCGTGTCCGCCAGCGGCCAGATCCCCCATGTGTCGCCGACTATCAGGCCATAGACGCGGTGCCCGTGAGCCGGACAATAGAGGCCGAGGAAAATGACCACGTGCAGCACCGGCTGTTCCTGAATGAGCGGGCGAGATCTTCGCCCGTGTCCGGCAGCGGCGCCGCCTTGATGGAAGTACTAAGCATTTGCTCAGATGCGGTAGACATCTCGGCGATGTGCAACATCTATTACAGTCACCAGACGAGTCTTGTCGTCGATCCGGTAGATCACCCGGTAGGTACCACGGCGGGCGCTGAACCTGTCGTCCATCGGCGGAAGCAGCCTTTTGCCAATGCTGTGCGGGTCTACGAGCAGCGGGCCCGTGATGAACTCGTAGGCAGCGGCCGCAACGGCTTCCGGCAAGGTCTCACTGAACGCGCGGCGGACGGTCGATGTGGTCCGCAACTCGTAGGGATCTTCGGCGGGCTCGCCGCTCACCGCGCCCGCCGCCGCCTCATCGCTTCGGCAAGTTCAGCCGCGGAAACGTACTCGCCACGGGCCAGCTCCGCATCGGACTCGGCTAGGCGGTTCATGGTCGCTGCGTCGCGCATGATCTCTAGAGTCTCTTCCAACGCCTCCAGGTCCTCCGGGGCGATGAGGATCGCAGAGGGCCTGCCATGCACGGTAATGGTCACCCGCTCGTGGTGGTCGTGGACGCGGCCGACGAGCTCGGACAGGTGCGACTTGACCTCGCCCAGCGGAAGCACTGTCATAGTCAAAAGTATGACCAAAAACCCAAGTAGCGCCAACTGACGAGAACGACCGACACATGAGCCGCGTTGAGCAAATCCGTTTACAAACCACGCGCAAAAGGCCGTCCCGCTGTTCGAGGAACGGCCTCTGCCTTGGTAGCGGGGGCGGGATTTGAACCCGCGACCTCTGGGTTATGAGCAGTACGACGGGCGTCTCTGCCGTCTCGCCCCG
>Ga0335073_10002855_pt1 | contig 23809 bp, 19 predicted proteins | sample Lox_Sample_22_FD_207093 | JGI IMG/M metagenome (GOLD analysis project Ga0335073, IMG submission 207093) | Soil microbial communities from Loxahatchee National Wildlife Refuge, Florida, United States - Lox_Sample_2.2 | ecosystem: Environmental > Terrestrial > Soil > Wetlands | place: USA... | reverse complement strand
GATACCGCAGTATCTCGCCGCCGTCGATCAGCGCCGCAAGATTCCCGTCCGCGCGATCGTCGTGGTCGCCGTCCTCTCCACCGCGATCGGCCTCGTTGCCATCAACGCCTCCGATCTCGTCACTTCCATGGTGACGTTCGGCTCCCTCTCCGCTTACTGCCTGCTGCACGTTGCGGTGATGAGGTATTTCGCGCGCCAGGGGGCGCGCCGGCGCTGGTTTGCGCACTGGCTCTCGCCGGTGCTCGGCCTCGCCATCCTGATCTATGCGCTCTGGAAAACGCCGCTCCCGGCGAGAATCGTCGGGTCCGTCTGGCTTGCATCCGGCGTTGCAATCTATCTATTCAGACGCTCTCGCGTCGCACCAAAGGTGACATAGCGCACAGGCTCGGTCGCGTGGGCGGCGGAGCCCGTTTACCGTTTGCAAGAGTTGTACACGATTCCGGGTGTGCGACGTTGTTCACGCGTATAAGGCATCCGCCTTACTCATTCGTGAACGAGGGAGACACCCGTGACTCGATCCATCCGCAAGCTCGTCTCGGCCGCCGTCGTGGCGGTGGCCCTGACCGCAATCGCGACCACGACGTTCGCCGACACGCAGTGGCAGAAGGATCATCCGCGCCGGGCGCAGGTGAATTCGCGCCTCGCCAATCAGAACCGGCGCATCCATCAGGAGCGCAAGTCAGGTGAGATCAACGGCCGTCAGGCCGCGCGGCTGCACCGCGAGGATCACGCGATCCGGGGCGAGGAGCGCGCCATGGCGCGCACCAACGGCGGCCACATCAGCAAGGCCGAGCACCGCGCGCTCAATCAGCAGGAGAATCAGGTCAGTCGCCGGATCGGTCCCTAAACGCGATTGCTGCTCATGGGCCCGCGGCGCGCGCCGACGGCCCACGGCTGCAGCGGCCCGCGTAGCGCGCTCGGCGCAGACCGGCGCAGACTCAGATAGATCGGAGGCGCCGCCTCCATCGCAAGCGGCGCCGGCTGCGGCAGCGCGAGCGTGTTGATGCTCTCGCCCGCGGCCGGTGCCACGAGCGCAGAGGGCTCGCGCGCGGCGGCGTGCCGCAGATCCGCCAGCTCACGCGGAGGCGCGAGCTCCTCCGGAGTCACGAGCAATCCGCACCGTCGCAGGAACCGCCCGATGCTCGCGCGGCTCGAGATCGCCGTGAGCGGCGCGGAGAGCATGAGGCCTGCGATCACGGGCATCATCCACCAGATGAATCTCGGTGCCATCGCCAGGATCGCCGCGCCCCAGACGATGCCAAGCAGCAGCTGCCAGCGGTGGCGCACGAGCGCCTCGCCGAGCGTGACGCCGCGGTCGCCGCGCTCCTGAGCGTTCCAGGCGACCGGGCGGCCCGCGAGCGTCGTCACGACGAACGTGGAGTGGAACACCATCATGGGCGGGGCGAGCAGGATGGAGAAGAGCTGCTCGATCACCAGGCTCACACCGAGCCGGATTGCGCCTCCGAAGCCGCGACGCAGCTGCGCCGATGCGAGCGCGAGCGTCAAGCCGAGCAGCTTCGGCAGGAGGAGTACGACCACGGTCCCCGCGAGCAGCACGTCGATCTCTCCCTCGCGGTACTGCGGCCACTGCGGGAAGAGCGAATACAGTCCCTGCTGGAAGTACTGATGGCCCTCGAGCGCCGCGCGGCAGGTGAGGATCGAGCTCAACACCAGCACCGCCATCCAGATCGGCGAGGTCGCGTAGGAGAGCACGCCCGTCAGCATGTGCAGACGGCTCACCCAGTGCAGTCCCCGCATCGGCATCACGGCGCAGTGCTGCAGGTTTCCCTGCGCCCAGCGTCGATCACGCGCGGCAAAGTCGATGATGTTGGAGGGCACCTCTTCCCAGCTGCCCTCGAGATCGGGCACGAGCCACACCTGGTAGCCCGCGCGGCGCATGAACGCCGCCTCGACGAAGTCGTGGCTCAAGATCTCCCCGCCGAGCGGGGCGGCGCCGGGCAGCTTCGGCAGCGCGCATGCTCTTGCGAACGGCGCGATGCGGAGAATCGCGTTGTGGCCCCAGTAATTGGCTTCCCCGAGCTGCCAGAACGCGAGCCCGCTCGAGAGCATCGGGCCGTTCAGGCGCGCGGCAAACTGGACCAGGCGCGCGAACAGCGTATCGCGCCCCACCGGGAGCGGTGCCGTCTGGATGATGCCGACCTCCGGGTGCGCATCCATCAGCCGCGCGAGCGTGACGAGCGCATGGCCACTCATGATGCTGTCGGCATCGAGCACGATCATGTGCTCGTACGCGCCGCCCCAGCGGCGCACGAAGTCGGCGATGTTGCCCGCCTTGCGCCCGAGATTCTCGGCGCGGCGGCGATAGAAGATCCGTCCCGCGGCCCGGTGCCGCGCAATGAACGCACGTGCGGCCGCTTCCTCCGCGAGCGCGATCTCGGCTTTACGCGTATCGGAGAGAATGAAGAGGTCGAAGCACGCCTGCTCGGGCTCGCGGGCAAGCGAGCGCCAGACGGCCTCGAGCCCCGCCATCACACGACCCGTATCCTCGTTGTAGATCGGCATGACGATCGCGACGCGGCTCAGCACTGCGAGGCCTTGCGCCTCGCCCGCGCGCAGGGTCCGCCGATCCTCCCGCCGCAGGCGGATCACGAACCCCGCGACCGCGGTCCAGAACGCCCCGGCGATCCAGGTGAAAAGCACGAAGAACAGCACGAGCGCCACGGCCTCGAGCGGGGCGAGACCGTCGGCCGAGAGGATGTCCTCGAACGTGAGGCTCGCGAGCCCGCTCGTGAGCAGCGTCAGACCGAAGAACACCGCGCGGCGCAGGTGCACTCGAGGCTGGGTGCGGGCATTCATGGTAGACGTCCTCATGTCGGAAGCTGATAGGTCCATGTCTCGGTCAGGGCCTCGCCGTAGAGCGTCAGGTAGCAGCGCAGGTCGACCGCTTCCTTCGGTTTGTAGGGCATGACGCGGAACGTCACGCGCCAGGCGCCGGTCGCGGCGATGCGCGTCACGCTCACGAGATCGACGCGGCCGCCGCTCGCGCTGACGGCAGCCTGCACCGGCTGCGTCCGGTCGAGACCGTCGAGATCTCCTCCGGCGTAATCGATCATCACGCGCTGTGCGCCCGTGTGGAATTGCACGCCGTTCACCGGGAAATCCCCGGTTCGCGTCGCGATGGCGCGGCCCCCGGGCGGCCAGAGCGGCGAGTCGAGGTATGCCGACAGCACGTAGCTCAGTTTGATCGGCCTGCCGGCGCGTACCGGCTGCGCCGGCACCCAGTACGCATCGACGTTGTCGTGGATCTCCTCGTCGTTCGGGATTTCCACGAGCTCGACGCCGCCCTTGCCCCAATCGCCGAGCGGCTGCACCCAGTAGCTCGGCCGGCGCTGGAACTGCTCCTCGGTGTCCTGGTAATCGTTGAAATCGCGGTCACGCTGCACCAGCCCGAAGCCGCGCGGATGGTCGTCCATGAAGCGGTTGACACGCAGTTCGGTCGGATTGACGAGCGGCCGCCACAGCCACTCGCCGCTGCCCGTCTGCATCATGAGCCCGTCGCTGTCGTGCACCTCCGGGCGATAATCGTTGAAGCGCCGGCCGGAGGGGTCCTCGCCGTAGAGGAACATCGAGGTGAGCGGCGCGATTCCGAGCTTGGCGATATCCCGCCGCGGAAAGAGCTCGGAGGTGACCGTGACCTGCGTGATGTTCCCGGGAAGCAGATCGAACTCGTACGCGCCCGCGATGCTCTGGCTGTCGAGCAGCGCATAGATCGTGAGCGAGCGCTGCTGCGCCTGGGCCGGGCGCACCAGCCAGAAATCCGTGAACCACGGGAACTCCTCGCCGCGCGTGGAGGCGGTGTCGACCGCGAGGCCGCGCGCGGAGAGGCCATACACCTGGTTGCGGCCGAGCATGCGAAAGTAGGAGGCGCCCAAAAACACGATCAGCTCATCCTTGTAAGCGGGCGTCTGCAGCGGGTAGTGCACGCGAAAGCCGGCGAAGCCGACATCCGGCTTGAGGCGCCGCGCGATCGCCCCGAGTCGGCCGAAGTCGAACCACGCCGGGTTGTAGCGCACCGGGCGCACCTCCCCGTTCACCACCTCGGAGATGTTCACGCGCCGATCGAAATTGAAACCGCGGTGGAAGAACTGCACCTCGAACAGCGATTGATTGCGCCACAGCGCATCGCTGCGGTGAAACTGAATCTCGGCGTACTGCTGATAGTTGAGCCGAGCGAGTGAGTCGGGCACCCGCGGGGAGCGGTTGCGGTAGGGTGTCGCGGCGCGCGCGCGCGCGAGCTGCACTACCGAGTCGAAGTTGAACGCCGGCGCGGCACGTGCCGGCCCGTGGGGGGGCGGCGCGGCTGGCGAGGACTGCGCGGAGCGCGCCGGGGGTGACGGCGCTCGGATCGCAACCGCGCGCGCGGGCTGCAATGGAGCCGCGCGCAGCATCACCGGGTGCAACCGCCCCTGTTGCGCGCGCGGCGGCGGAGCAGCTGCGTGCTCGTGATGCACGAGCGCGCTCGCCGCGAGCACTGCTGCAATGACGGCCGCACCAATCAAACATTGCCGGATCACCACTCCTGAACTTTCCACTCCGGCGCGCGACTTCGGGCCGCACCCCTCCGACCATGCCGCATCTTCAGATTCTCGGGAACCAAGGCCGCGGACCGTCGCAAGCTGGCGACTGGGAGAACGGATCTGGCGCGGCATCTCCGACTCCGTCCCAGTGTCGCAGTCCCAAGCGCAGTTCTCCTTTAAGAACTTGTCACGCACGCACCTCCGTGCGTCGCGCGCGCGAACGCTGCGCGCCAGTCGCTCGTCCCAGGGCTTTACCATCGTCCTTGGGGTCGGCCCGCGTGGATTTCAACGTGATCCGGTGCGCTTATGTCACTAATCGCCGACGCTGGAGCGCGCGCGTTGCGGTCGCGCCGCAGCCGCCGCCGCAACGGCCTTGCCGCGGAGGAGCGCTTGGCGGCTCGCCCACTGGGTCGGTGGATCGAGCTCCTGCAGGAACCTGACTTCTCCGCTTTGCAGCAGGGCAAGTGGCAGCCCCTCGCGGTAGAGCACGCGGTTGGTTGTCACGGCGGGGAGTCGCGCGCCGGCCGTGAGGAGGCCCACCACGTTGAGCGGATCGGCTCCCGAGAGCGAGACGAGCTCCCCGGCGCCCGCGCCGCGGCGCACTTCGCGCAGCAGCCCGATCGCATCGGGGGCCGCGTACTGCTCGCCGGAGAAACCGCCCACGAACCGACCGCCGCGGATCTCCCCGCGCGCCTCGAGCCGCCGCGCCGAGAGCAGGATCTCGCGCCACGGCGGGAGCCACGCGGATTCGCGCGCGAGGAGACGAAACAGCAGGACGCCCCAGCGCCGCAGAAGCGTCCGCACGAGGTGCTCGGTCGCCTCGGTGCGTTCGGCGGGGGAGGCTCGCCGCACCAGCGCCCAGCGGCCGGAGTCCACGAGTCCTTGCAGCGCGATCCGCCGCGCGCGCTCGCCGGACCGTCCCGCGCGTCCGGAGTGGCTGCGCCTGAGACCGGAGCCGAGCAGAGCGCGCAACCCGGCGAACCCGTCCGAATTGACCGCACCTTGGGCGACCAGCGCCGCGAGCGCCTCCTCGGCTTGTGCCGGCAGCAAGCGCGCACCGTCGACGATCTCGTCGAAGAACGATGCCCCGTGGTCGGCGAGGAACTCGCTCACGGCTAACGCGCCGGCGGAAAGGCGCTGCGGATCGGGCGGGGCGGCGAGTGCCGCCCAAAATCTCATGTTGCGACGCGGAATGATCGCAATCGGCGTGCTGCGCAGCGGCCCGGCGCCCTGCCCGGCGGCGGCGTGCGTGCCAAGCCGCGTCCACACGAAGCGTCCGGCGCGGCAGTTCTCGTCGAGCCATTCGGGCTCGTACTCGCCGAGGCGCGCGGGCAGGATCTGCGTCTCCCAAGCACCGGCTGCTGCCTCGAACCCTTCGAGCTGCCCGAGCAGATGCGCCACGGCATCCGGACCCTGCATGCGCGTGGGCTCCGTGACGTGCTGCCACGCGCTCAGGAACCTGAGGAACTCGCTCGGCTCGACCGGCGTCACCTCGGCGCGCAGCCGCTTGACCGTGCGCCGATGAATTCGCGCAAGAAGGCCACGCTCGCACCACTCCTCGCTTCCGGCCGCACCCGTGAAGCGGCCACGCATCACGAAGCCTTCCGCCTGCAACGCCGCGAGTGCAGCGTCGACCCGCGGCTGGGTGAGCGCGAGCGAGTCCGCGAGCGCGCTGGCGGTGATCGGCCCGAGCCCCTCGAGTCGGCCGCGCACGATCTCGATGAGCGCCTCCTCGGCGGTCCACGCGCGCTCGGGCGCAAGTGTGGGGACGAGCGGAGCGAACCGGCCTTCGGGGAAGAGCGCCTCGAACAGTGCGCGCCGCTCGGCGGCGAGCACCAGGGAAGCCGACCGACCGCTCGCGGCCTGCGGCAACATCAGCTGGACGATGCGCCCGTCAGCCGCCAGCGAATCGAGCAGGGCCGGCCACGACCGGTTGCGCCGCACTTCCGTGGCGGTGAGAAATCCGAGTGAGCAGAGCGCAGCGTGCAGCTCGTCCGCGCTCGTCGCATCGGGCCAGGCCTCCACGCGCACGGCATCGATCGCCTGCGCATCGAGCCGGCCGAGCTCTGCCGCGGTCGCCGGATCGAGCCAGCGCCGGCTCATCACCGCCTGCGTGCGCCGCTCCTCGAGCGGCGCGTCGTCGAGGTACGCGTAGGGACGCGCCGCGAGCACTTCGAGCGCAAGCGGCGAGGGTTCGGTGAGATCGCACGCGACGACGCGGATCGCGCCCGAGTGCAGAGCACCCAGCAGCGCCTCGAACCCCTCGATGTCCATCGCCTCGGTGAGACAGTCGCGCAGCGTCTGTCGCACGAGCGGGTGATCGGGAATCTCACGCTCGCCGGTCAGATTCTCCGCGCAAGCGACCTGGTCGGGAAACACAGCCGCGAGCAGATCCTCGGCGCGCATGCGCGCGAGCGGCGGCGGCACGCGCCGGCCGCCGCGGAAGCGCGGCAGCGCGAGCGCGATCTGCGCGACCCAGCGCCAGCGGGTGACGAACATCGGCGCCGCGCACACGGCCTGCACGAGCAGATCGCGGACCGTGTTCGCATGGAGATAGCGGGCCACCTGGGCGAGCTCGAAGCTGTGCGCGGCGGTGAGCGAGAGCACGATCGCATCCTCGGTCGCCGCCGCCTGCAGCTCGAAATTGAACGTGCGGCAGAAGCGCTTGCGCAAGCTGAGACCCCAGGCGCGATTGACGCGGCTGCCGAACGGGGCGTGCACGATGAGCTGCATGCCGCCGGACTCGTCGAAGAAGCGCTCGAGCGCGATCGTCTCCTGCGTAGGCAGGCACCCGAGCGCTGCGCGCGCCCCCGCCAAGTAGTCGATGAGCTGCGCGGCGGCCGGCTCCCCGAGCCCGTTCTCGATCACCCACGCGAGCGCCCCCTCGCGCGACGCGCCGAGACGCCGATCGATCTCGCGGCGCAGCTGCGACACCGCCCGCGACAGCGCATCCGTGCGCCCCGGCGCTTCCCCGAGCCAGAAAGGAATCGAGGGCGGCGCGCCCTCCGCGTCGGCGACGCGCACGGCACCGCGCTCGATGCGCAGAATGCGGTAGGAGGTATTGCCGAGCTGAAAGATGTCCCCCGCGAGACTCTCGACGGCGAAATCCTCGTTGACGGTGCCGACGAGCTGCCCAGAGGGGTCGAGCACAACCTGGTAATCGGCCGCATCGGGAATCGCACCCCCCGAGGTGAGCGCGGTGAGCCGTGCACCGCGGCGCGGCCGCAGCATGCGGTTGACCGCGTCCCGATGCAGAAGCGCACCGTGGCGCCCGCGACGCGATGTGAATCCTTGGTCGAGCATGCTCACGACCTCGTCGAACTCTCCGCGGCTCAGGTCGCGGTACGGGTAGGCTCGCTTCAGGCAGTGGTAGAGCGCCTCCTCCGCCCACTCGCCGCTCGCGACTTCCGCGGCGATCTGCTGTGAAAGCACATCGAGCGCGCCGGGTGGGACCGACAGCCGATCGAGCTCGCCGCGGCGCACGGCATCGAGCAGCGCCGCGCATTCGACCAGCTCATCGCGCGACAACGGAAAGAGTCGACCCTTCGAGAGTCCGCCGACCGCATGCCCGGAGCGGCCGACACGCTGCAGAAGCGCGTTGATCGAGCGCGGCGAGCCCAGCTGGCAGACCAGGTCCACCTCACCGATGTCGATTCCGAGCTCGAGCGAGGCGGTGGCAACCAGCACCTTGAGCTCGCCGCGCTTCAGACGCTGCTCGGCCTCCAGCCGCCGCTCGCGTGCCAGGCTCCCGTGATGCGCCCGCACGTTGGTCGCGCCGAGCCGCTCCGACAGGTGTCGCGCCACGCGCTCCGCCAGGCGGCGCGTGTTGACGAAGACGAGCACGGTGCGATGCTCGCGCACGAGCTCGGCCAGCCGGTCGTAGACTTGCGACCAGACCTCGCCCGACATCACCGCCTCGAGCGGCGCGGGTGGAAGCTCGAGGGCGAGGTCGCGCCGGCGCGCGTGGCCCGCGTCGATCACGGTGCACGATTTCCGCGGATCGCTGGGGTCGAGCGCGTGCGCGCCCAGTAGGAATCGAGCCACCTCCTCGATCGGCGCCTGGGTGGCCGAGAGGCCAATCCGGGTGAGCGGAGCGCGCGTGAGCGCCTCGAGCCGCTCGAGCGAGAGTGCGAGGTGCGCTCCGCGCTTGCTGCCCGTGACCGCGTGAATCTCATCGAGGATGACTGCGCGCGTGGTTGCGAGCATCGTGCGGCCCGACTCCGAGCCGAGCAGGATGTAGAGCGACTCGGGCGTCGTCACCACCACGTGCGGTGGCGTGCGTCGCATCGCGAGCCGCTCGCGCGCCGGGGTGTCGCCGGTGCGGACACTGGTGCGAATCGCGACGGGCGGCAGACCGAGCCGCGCGAGCTCCGCACCGATGCCGGCGAGCGGCTCGGCGAGGTTGTGCTGGATGTCGTTCGACAGCGCCTTCAAGGGGGAGACGTACACGACGCGCGTGGCGTCGGCGAGCTCCCCGGCGAGCCCTTCGCGCACCAGCTGATCGAGCACCGCGAGGAACGCGGCGAACGTCTTGCCGGATCCGGTCGGAGCGGCGATGAGCACGTGCCGCCCCGACTGGATCGCCGGCCAGGCTTGCGCCTGGACGGATGTCGGCGCCTCGAAGCGCCGCGCGAACCAGGCTGCGACGGCGGGATGAAAGAGCTCGAGCGGACGCATCGGGCGAGCATAGCGGGCGGCATCCCGATCGGACAGCCCGCCGGTCGCCCGGCGCGGCCGGACGTGATTCATTAACGTTATGGAACTCCCTCCAAAACAGTAATTTACCGGACAGCCCGCGCAACTGCGGCGATGCTTCATGAATGACGACTCAGCGGGATCCCCGATGACGGAACAGCCGCCGCCCGACCGTGTAACGCGGCGCGCGCGCGTGCGCTTGATGCTCGCCGCCGCAACTCTGGTGCTCGCGAGCGCGATCGCCCTGCAGCTCATCGCGCGCCATCGGCTGGAAGCCGATCTGGTGCGCGCGGCGCCGGAGGCCGTGCTGCGCCAGCCCGCGCTCGTGCGTGTTGCGCTTGCGCTCGGCCGAGCCACCTACGCGGCCCGCTGCGCCGGATGCCACGGGACGGACCTCAAAGGTGCTCGCGCTCGCGGCATCCCCGATCTCGAGGACCGGACTTGGCTCTACGGCTTCGGGGACGTTGCGGACATCGAGACGACCGTGCTCTATGGGATCCGCTCCGGACACCCCAAGTCGCGCAACATCACCGATATGCCGGCACTGGGCCGCATCGGGCAGTTGAGCCCCGCGGAAATCCGGGACGTGGTGGAGTACGTCTACAGCCTGAGTCACCGCGACTTCGACGCTGTGGCAGCAAAGCACGGGTACGCGCTGTTCAACGACAAAGGCAGCTGCTACGACTGCCACGGTACCGATGCCTCGGGCAACATCGACTACGGCGCACCCGATCTGACCGGCACGAGCTGGCTCTACGGCGGCGACCGTGCGACGCTCACCGATTCCGTGACCAACGGCCGCCACGGCCTCTGTCCCGCGTGGATCTTCGTGCTCGATCCGGTGCGGATCCGTGCCCTCGCCGTGTATCTCTACCTCGCATCCCATCCGGGAACCGGAGTCTCATCGTGACCTGGCTCGCCCACTCGAGTCTCGGGCGCCCGAATCCGCGCCGCTCGCTCGCACTCCTCGCGCTCGGCGCGGTGACCGGACTCGCGATTGCGGGCTACGGCCTGTTCACGGCAAAGGGCACGCGCCTCTCCGGCGTGCCGCCGGAGGCGATCGCGCTCGTCAATCAACGCCCGATCTTGAGAAGCGATTTCGTCGCCCAGCTGCAGAATCAGTTCACCGTCCGCTACGCCGATGCAACGCCCGAGGAGCGCACGCGGGTGCTCGAGGACATGATCGACGAGGAGCTCATGGTGCAGCGGGGGCTCGACTTAGGCCTCCCGAGTTACGACCCGGACGTGCGTGCGGCGCTCGTCGCCGGAGTCGAGCTCGAAATCTTCGCGGACGTGCTCGCGCAGCGCCCCACGGAAGCGGACCTCAAGGCCTACTACGACCGGCACCGCGACAAGTACATCCGCGACGGGGTCATGCGTTTGCGCGATCTCGTCGCCCAGCCCGCGGCCGGGCGCTCAGCCGCGGACTGCGCTTGGGCTGCCCAGCAAGCCGTGGCGGCGCTCCATCGCGGTGAGCCACTCGAGGCGGTGATGTCGCGTTACACGCTCACCGACTCGCGGCGCCTCCTCGATTCCGGACACGTGGACACCGGCGATGTGTTCGATTTCGCGGCGCGCGCGCGGCTCGACCCGGGAGTCTTCGCCGCCGCGAGCCACCTCGCAAGCGGTGCGATCTCCGATCCGGTTTCCTCCGCCGACGGCGTCCACGTCGTCGTCATGGTGAGCCGCGTGCCACCCGCGCAGCGCGCATTCGGCGACGTCGAGAACGAGGTATGGCGAGACCTCAACGAGGACGCGAAGCGCCGCGTGCGCGAGGCCAATCTCAAGTTCCTGCACAGCCAGGCCGACATCCAGATCGCGGATCACTTCTGATGCGACGCCTCGCGCTGCTGCTCGCAGTCCTCGTGGGCGCTTGCCCGCACCTCGCGCACGCCCACACCAAGAGCGAGACCTACATCGTCGCCCAGGTGTTCGGCTCGACGGTGCACGTGACGTTCACGGTGCCGGTGGTGGAAGCAAACCGGCTGGCCGCGCCCGGATCGAGCGTGCCCACCGATGAGCGAGTGGCCGGCTACCTGGCCGAGCACTTCCATGTCGCCGGCGCGGGCGAGCCATGCAAGCCCGTGGGCGCGGTGCGCGCGGGAGCGGCGACGCCGCAGTTTCGCCGCTTCGAGCTCGACTTCGCCTGCCGCCAGCCGCGCGGCATCGAGCTCACCTCCACGGCGTTCTTCGAGCTCGTGCCCACCCACATCACGCTCGCACAGATCGAGACGGACTCCGGCGACCTGATCGAGCAGATCTTCACCGCGGATCACCGCACCGTCGCGGCCTCCGCCGGGGGCGCGAGCGAGCTCGAGAGCGCGAGCTTCTTGAAGTACGTCGAGCTCGGGATCATGCACATCTTCACCGGCGTCGACCACATGTCGTTCCTGCTCGGCCTGGTGCTGATCTCGCGCCGCCTGCGCGACCTCGCGTTCGTGGTCACCGGCTTCACGCTCGGCCACAGCGTCACCCTCGCGCTCGCCGTGACGGGCATCATTCGCCCGCATGCAGAATTCATCGACGCGCTGATCGCGCTCACGATCGCGCTCATCGGTGCCGAGAACATCGCGGTGGTGACGCGCCGGCCGCGCGTGGTCGCGGCAGGCGTCGGCACCGCGCTCCTGGCCACCGCCGTTGCGCATGTTGCGGGGTTCGGCGTGCTCCCGACCGCGCTTCTCTTGGGCGCGGGACTGTTCAGCGCGAGCTACCTCATGATGTCAGGGTATGTGCACGATGCGGCACGCCTGCGCCTCGTCGTCACGCTCATCTTCGGCCTCATCCACGGTTTCGGCTTCGCGTCAGACCTCCTGCAGATGCGGCTTCCCGCGGGGCGCCTCGCGCAGCTCCTGGTGGGCTTCAACTTGGGCGTGGAGGTCGGCCAGCTCACCCTCGTGATCGCGCTCCTCGCCCTCGTGTGGCTGCTCGCGCGCCTGCGCCTGTCGCTCCCGCGGCCGATCGTGGTCGATGTGGCCTCCGCCGGGCTCGTGTGCGTCGGCACGTTCTGGTTCGTGACGCGCAGCTTCCCGGTGCTGTGACGGAGGTGCGCGGAAACAGTCAAGCCGCGCGCTGCCGCGCGGCGGCGATGGCGCCGAGCGCAACGGCGAGGGCGAGGTAAGACCAAACAGGGAGCGGCGCATCCCCGATTGCAGTCGATGCCGGTGCGGCACCGAAGGCGAGCATCTGCTGCGAGGGAGGGGCGGTATCGGTCTGATCCGCAGCCAGGGAGGCCGTGTCGTAAACGGCGCCGGTGACCGTCCAGCTCACATTGATCGTGAACGTCACATCGTCTCCGGAGGCGAGGCTCGAGACACGGCAGATGACCGTCGCGCCTGCAAAGCTGCATCCGGGACTCGCGGAGACGAACGTAGCACCCTGCGGCAGCGCGTCCGTGACGACCACATCGGTGGCGAGCAGCGGCCCGCCGTTCGCGGCCGTGAGCGAGTAGGTGCCGCTGCCGCCGTCCGTCGCGCTGCTCGGTCCGGTGCCGGAGAGCGTGAGCACGGTGCCTTGATCGGTGGCCGCGAGGAGATCAACACGCGGAGTTGTCTGATTGTTGGCGGGATCGGTATCGAGGTCGCCTCCGAGCTGCAGCCGCTGCACGGTCTCACTCAGCGGCTCGGCCGGATAGCGCGCCCGCAGGACGGCGACGGAGCCGCTCACGTGCGGCGTCGCTTGCGAGGTGCCCGACAGATCGAACGAGGAGCTCGGCGCGCTCACGAACGTGCCGGGGCCGAGGAGAGTGAGATAGCTCGCGCTCTGGGAGAAGCAAGTCACGAGATCGGGCGCGGTCGTTGCGTCGGTACACGTCGTGGTCGATGAGGTCTCCCATTCGATCGCTCCGTACGAGCCGTTGTACACGGCGCCGACCGAGACGGCCCCCGGCGCGCAGGCCGGATCCCCGAGACCCGTCTTCGAGCCGCTGTTTCCGGCGGCGGCGACGGTCGTGATGCCGGCGTTCGCCGCGCTCGTCACGGCGCTCGCGAACGGGCTCCGCGGACAGGGCGAGGAATTGCTGCTGCCGTCGCCGAGACTCAGGTTGATCGCAACGATGTTGTACTGCGCCTGATCCTGGATCGCGGTGTCGATCGCGGTCAGGATGTCCGCGCTGCTCGCTTCCGACCCGTCGAACACGTCGAACATGGCGAGGTTCGAACCCGGTGCCACCCCGAGCGCGATCGCGGAGACGTTCGTTCCGTGCTCGGTCTCATCCGAGGCGCCGGGATAGTAATCCACGTTGAATACGACGCGGCAAGTCGCTGGCGGAGTGGCGACGGCGGTGCAGGTGCCGAAGTCCGAATAGTCGAGATAGTTGCTGCCGAGCCCACCGTCGATCACCGCGATCGTGGTGCCGGCACCCGTTGCGCCCTCGGCGGCCGCCTGCGGCTGATCGATGAACGCAAGGTCGCTCACCGAGTCCGGGTGCAGCAGCGTGTTCTCATCCACCCGCTTGACGAGGGGGTCGGACTGCAGTCGAGCGAGCGCTACGAGCGAGGAGAGCCGCCAAAGCGCAAGCGGCAGGTGCGTGTAGTCGCGGACCCGCCTCGCATCGGCACCGCCTTCGCGCGACTCCACCTGACGCTTGATGCTCGCATAGCCTCGCGCGCGCATCTCCAGAATCACCGCATCGTCGCGCGTGAGGTGGCGGCGCGCCCGCTCCCGTGCGGCCACCTCGTCCACCGCGGCCACATCGAATTCCACGATCACGAGGACGGGCTGATTCGTGCCGAGCCGCGTGCGCGTCGCATCCGATAGCGGCGTCGCGAAGGCCGACGCCGCACACAGGAACGCCGCCAGCAAGGCGAGCACGCCTGCCGCCGACGCGGCGCGGCTCCCCACTGCCCCGGCCATCGGCGTCCTCCCAGTGCATCCGAGGTGGGCACCTTAGCGAGGGTTTGTTTCCGGGACATGGCGCGGCGCTTACAGCCGCGCGGCGATCCTCCCGCCGGGTTGGCGGGTAGGCGCGCGTCTGCCAAGCTCCACCACGGCCATGAGCGCACCGCTTAAATTCTGCATCCGATTCCTCGTCGCGTTCGCCGTGCTGCTCGAGGGCTTCGAAGCAACGCGCGGCACCGCTGTCGAGCGATTCATCGTCGAGGACGCGATCCTCGCGCCGACCGTGGTGCTCCTCAATCTCATCAACACCCTGTTCTCGGGCGCTCACATCGCGCTCGTCGGCCGCACGCTCGCGTGGGGCACGACCGAGCTCAACGTCACGCGGGGCTGTGAGGGCGTGGAGCTGTTCCTGCTGCTCGCCGCGGCAATCTTCGCGTTTCCGGCGACACTCATGCGGCGCCTGCAGGGTCTGGCGGTTGGGAGCGCGCTCGCCTACTGCCTGAGCGTGGTTAGACTGATGATTCTGGCGGCGACGCTCCGCTACGAGCCCGGCGGCTGGGAATCGATGCATGGGCTCATCATGCCGCTCGCGCCCGTGATCGCCCTGGCGCTCTACTTCCTGCATTGGTCCGGCGCAACCGGTGCGCGCCGCGTCTTGGACGCTCATGCGGCGTGAGTGGCGCCTCCTTGCGATCGCGTCGATCGCGCTCGCAGTCGGCGTGCTCGGCGCCGAGCCCTATGCCCGGTTAGCCTCGCCCGTCTACGCCGCGGCCGCCCGGATCATCGCGCTCGGCCACCCGTGGCAAATCATCTCGATCGGCCTCGGCCCGGGAGGCTCGGGTCCGGGGTCAGTCCTGCGGCTGACGGGGGCCGTGCGCGCACGCAGCGACGATCCGACCCCTGCTGCCGTGCTGGTCGGCAAGCTCCAGGCGGACGCCGTCGTCGAGTCCCCGGTGATCTTCTGGGCGATCCTGCTCGCATGGCCGGCGACCTCGGTCCGGCAGCGTTTTGCTTACGTCGCGCTCGGCATACCGCTCTTCGTGTGCCTGGAGATCGCGACGACCGTCTGCGAGCTCGTGAATCCGCTCGCCTACGCATCGGCCGTACTCGCGGGTAATCCCGATCCGCTCACCGGGTGGGAGCGCTGGACGCGCTTTCTCGAGGCTGGCGGACGTGTCGCGCTCGCGCTGATCGCGGCGCTGCTTGCGATCAGTCTCGCACGGACGGTCAAGAGAGCTGCCTGAACACCCAGTAGAGCTCGAGCCCGGAGCGGCTCGCCGTCACCGTGCCGGGGCACAGCGGAGGCCCGCAGGATCGTGGCCTACGGCCCGATCACGACTCCCCACGGAGATTTCCCGACTGGAATCTTCTTAACGACTCGCAAGGTCAGCGTGTCCACGACGCTCACGTCGTTCGAGGAGCCGTTCGCGGTGAACAGAAATCGGTCGTTCGGGGTGAGCGCGATGCCCCAGGGACGCGCGCCGACGGGAACCTCGGTGATCAGCCGCGGGCCCCGGGGCCCGTGCAGCGCGATCACCGCAATCGTGCCACCGCGGCCGGTACTCACGTACATCCGCTGCCCAGTCCGATCGAGCACGATTCCCATCGGCCGATCGGTCGGACGCAGCTGAATGAACTTCTCCGCCGGCGCTCCGGAGGGGATGCGGATGCGGTACACGCTCGCGTCGACTTCGTTCGTGACGTAGGCGGTGCGCCCATCGCGGGTATACGCAAGGTCGCGCGGCCGCTCACCGACCTTCACCGTCGCGTGGAGTTGCAGGAGGTGCGTGTCGATGATCGAGATCATGTTGTCCGTCTCGCTCGTGACCGCCACCCAGTCGCCGTTCGGCGAGACGCGCACACCCTCGGGCTCGTGCCCGACGGGGATGCGCGTGAGCACGGTCGCGCGCGCGATATCGAGCACGGAGAGCGTCCCCACGTCCTCGTTGGAGATGTAGAGCTCCCGGCCGCTCCGCCCAAGATCGAATTGTTCGGGATCCGAACCGCCGTTCAAGACCTTGAGGAGCTTCAGACGCCGTGTGTCAACGACGGCGATCCCGTCCGCCGAGAGATCGTGCTTGAGCTTGGCACACTCGGCGTCCGGGGTGGTCGGCGGGCATTTGGGCAACCCGCTCACGGCGACGTACAGCCGCCGGCCATCCCGGCTCACCTTGATGCCGCGCGGGCGCTTGCCGACGGGAATCGTGGCGATGACCCGCCCAGCGTCCGTGTCGATGACCGACACCGAACGGCCATCCTCGTTCGAGACGTAGGCCCGGCCGGCGAGCGCCGTAAGTGGCACGGCGAGGAGGCTCGCGAGCAGCAGCGCGCGCGCGGTCCCAAGCGACACACGCCGAACGCCGGAACGGAACTCGGAGGACACCGGGTGGCAAACCGTCGTGGAGGCTGCCCCGGTCAGGACAGCTTGATCTCGCTCATCTGGATCACGGGCTCGGCGCTCGCGTAGTTGCGAATGTCGCCGCTCACGGTCGCGGCGTGCGGCCCGAATGCGGCCTGGAACGCCTCGACCGACTCGAAGCGCAGATGACACACCACCGAATACGCCGCCTGAGACCCGGGAGTTCCGCCGCCGATGCCCTGCTCGACGACCACTCCCTTCAGGGCCGGTCCGAGGAGCTTCTTCACCATCGGAATGTGCTTGCCCAAGTAGTAGCTCATGTCGAACTTGGCGCCCTCCCGGTTGGGGTAGAGCACGGTAACGGTGATCATGAAGGGGCTCCTTGGGCCGCTTGCTCCGCGAACGCGACTATAACCTCTGCGGGCGGGCGATCGGTACCCGCAGCCGGTTGAAGGAGTGACGCTCGCGCGGCAAGATCGTCTCGCCGCTGCACGCGCGGGAGCTCAGGAGAGGCCGGGTGGCGTACGAGCTTTATTACTGGCCCACGATCCCGGGGCGCGGCGAATTCGTGCGGCTCGCCCTCGAGGAAAGCGCGGTGGAGTACGTCGATGTCGCGCGCCGCTCGGGAGCGGATGCCGGCGTGCAGGCGCTCATGCGCCTGCTCGCTCAAGCGGGGCCGCATCCGCCCTTCGCCCCGCCCGTCTTAAGAGCGGACAAGCTGCTCATCGCCCAGACGGCGAACATCCTCGCGTATCTCGGCGCGCACCACGGTCTCGCGCCAGCCGACGAAGCCGGGAGAGTGTGGACGAACCAGCTGCAGCTCACGGTCGCAGACCTGGTTGACGAGGTCCACGATACGCACCACCCGATCGCCTCCGCTCTTTATTACGAGGAGCAGCGCACGGAGGCCGCGCGGCGGTCGGAGCATTTTCTCGCCTCGCGGCTCCCGAAGTACCTGGGATATTTCGAGCGGGTGCTCGAGCAGGCCCCGGCGCCCGGGGCTTATCTCGCCGGCGGAAGCTTAACTTATGCCGATCTGTCGGTCTTCCAAGCCATTGACGGACTGGAGTATGCGTTCCCCCGAGCCATGAGCCGCGAGTCGCCGCGCTACCCGCGGCTGACGGCGCTTTGCGAGCGGGTGCGCACCCGACCACGCATCGCAGCATATCTCGCCTCACCGCGGCGCCTGCAATACGGTGAGCAGGGCATCTTCCGGCATTATCCCGAGCTCGACCCCGCCTGAGGCCGATCCGGATCTCGATCCCGGCGCGCTCGGCCGAGGCTCGGTTGGCGGCCGGCCGAATCGAATCTTCCGATTGCCTCACCTTGAGAATCGCGCCGTTCGTGCTATGTTTCAAAAGCTTTCACGGTCGCCCATCACCATCCCCCCGAGAATCAGAACGCGCCCCATGCCCGAGACCACGACCATCGCACCGCGAACGGCGCCGACACCGCAGTCGAAGCCGCCCCTCATTCTCACCAACACGCTGATCTTCTCCCTCACCCTGGCCGTCTCGGTGCTGGTGGTGCCTTGGTGGGGATTCACGCACGGATTCCGCCTGGGCTCCTGGGTGTTCTTCGCGCTGTTCCTCGTCGCCAACGAGATGTCGATCACGGGCGGCTACCATCGGCTGTGGGCGCATCGCGCCTACGATGCCCACGTCGTGCTCAAGGTGATGTATCTGATCTTCGGCACGATGGCGCTGCAGAACAGCGCCTTCGCCTGGTGCAGCGGCCACCGTCGCCACCACTTGTACGTCGATGACGATGCACGCGATCCGTATTCGGCCGGACGCGGTTTCTGGTTCTCGCACATCGGCTGGATGTTGCGCGACTACCCGAGCGGCACCGAGGATTTGACCAACATTCCGGACCTGCGCCGCGATCCGCTGCTCGCGTTCCAGCATCGCCACTATGCCGTGCTCGCCGTGACGACGAATTTCGGCCTGCCGCTGCTTGCGGGCTGGCTGGTCGGGGACGTGTGGGGAACCTTTCTGGTCGCGGGCGTGCTGCGGCTGTTCCTGAGCCATCACTTCACGTTCTTCATCAATTCCCTCGCGCACATGTGGGGAAGCCGGCCGTACAGCGACTCCAACACCGCGCGCGACAATGCGCTCCTCGCGGTCGTCACCTACGGCGAGGGTTACCATAATTTCCACCACAGCTTCGCGAGCGACTACCGCAACGGGGTCCGCTGGTGGCAGTGGGATCCGACGAAGTGGCTCATCGCAAGTCTGCAGTGGGTGGGACTCACGCGCAGGCTCAAGCGCACGCCGGCGTTCCAGATACATCGGGCGCTCCTCGCGATGCAGTTTGCGCGGGCACAGGCGAAGCTCGCCAAGTTCCGCGACTCGAGCCGCTTGCCCACGCACATCGAGCAGCTGCGGCACCGCATCGCGCAGGAGTACGACGCGTTCGTCGCGGCGGTGAGCGACTGGACCCGGCTCAAGGAACAGTGGCTCGAGGAGAAGAAGCGCGCTGTGATCGAGCACTGGGAGCAAGCCTCTTTCCAAGGACGCCTGCGCGAGATCGAGCAGCGCCTGAAATCCCAGCGGCGGCGCCTGCGCTCACTGCACGCCCGTCTCGCCTGATCTTCGCGCTCGACGGCAACGACTCCAAGTCGGGCGCTCAATTCCGCGGGGAGGGTGCGGAGTCCTCCCCGCGAGACTCATCACTGCACTTCGTATCACTGCCGCTGCGCGCGCTGCCCTCTGGTAGAGCGCTCGGGGCCGTGCAACCATGCGCGCATGGGCCGCATTTTCGAAGTTCGCAAGGCGACGATGTTCGCGCGGTGGAACCGCATGGCGAAGCAATTCGCCCGTATCGCCAAGGACATCACGATGGCCGTCAAGGCCGGCGGCTCGGATCCCAACGGCAATCCGGCATTGCGGCGGCTCATCCACAACGCCCGCGCCGTGAACATGCCGAAGGACAAGATCGAGGCGGCGATCAAGCGCGCCTCGGGGCGCGATGCGACGAGCTATCAGCAGGTGATCTACGAGGGGTATGCGCCGCACGGTGTGGCACTGCTCGTCGAGACGGCGACCGACAACCCGACGCGCACGGTCGCCGCGGTACGCAACCTCATCACCAAGGCGGGTGGCAATCTCGCGACGAGCGGCAGCGTCGCCTTCCAGTTCAAGCACATGGGGGTGTTTCGGCTCGACCCCGCGGGGATCGATCAGGATGAGCTCGAGCTCTATCTCATCGATCACGGCCTCGAGGAGATGGGCGAGAGCACCGGGGAGAAGGGTGAGCCCCAGCTTCTCATCCGCTGCCCGTTCGGCGAGTTTGGACGGATGCAGGAAGCGCTCGAAGCGCGCGGCATCACGCCGCTCTCCGCCGAGCACGAGTATGTCTGCACGGTACCCACCGAGCTCGCGGACGTTGAGGCGACCGAGGTGCTGACCCTCATCGACAAGCTCGAGCAGGACGAGGACGTGCAGCGCGTCTTCCACACGCTCGCGTGAGCGGCGTCAACGGCTACGCCGGCATCGGTGCCGTCCGATCGGCAAGCGCATCCTCGAATCCGAAGGACTTCAGATCCCGGATGCGCTCGGGGTAGAGCACTCCGTCGAGGTGATCGACCTCGTGCTGCACGACGCGCGCGTGAAAGCCCTCGACGGTCCGATCGATCCGCTCGCCCTCGGGTGAGAACCCACGATAGCGAACGCTGCGGTAGCGGGGCACGAGCCCGCGCAGGCCGGGCACCGACAGGCACCCTTCCCAGCCTTCCTCCTGCTCTTCCCCGAGCACCGTCACCTCGGGATTGACGAGCACCGTGTAGGGCACGGGTGCGACGTGAGGGTAGCGTGGGTTCTCGCGCACCTCGAAGATCACGACACGCAGGCTCACGCCGATCTGCGGTGCCGCGATTCCCGCGCCGTGGAGCGCACGCATCGTCTCGTCCATGTCCGCGACGAGCACGCGCAGCTCCGCCGTGCCGAGCTCAGCCACCGGGACGGCGACCTGCCGCAGCAGCGGATGACCCATCTTCAATACCGGCACGATCGCCATCGGCGCTCGCGAAGCGGCCGCATTCAGGTTTTGAGGACGACCACGACCGCGGCCGCGATGAGCGCCGCGATCGCGAGCCGTACGAGCGTCCAGGCGCCTCGTGACAGCGGTCGCGCGGCCATGTGCCGCCGGCCGCCATGACGCGCGCCGAGCGCCGCATCGCCCCGGTACAGGAACGCCTGCACGATGAGCACCGGGGCGTGCGCACCATCGCAAACGCTGATCAGGTGGGCGCGGTAGCGCGCACCGCGATCGAGAAGCGGCGCGAGCATCTTGGCACGGTGCTCGGGCACGTACCCGAGCTGCTTGCCGCTCGCTGTTCGGACCTCGATCGCAGTCACACTCGGCGCCTGCGCGCGGGGGCGCACGAGCAGCACCGGCTCACCCGCCCGCGCCGCGCGCTGGATGATCGAGGCCCGCTTCTCGGCCTGGCAACCCGCGACCATGAAGCATGCCGACCCGACAACCTCGTTCCTCACGCGCGCCGCGGCGCTGTCGTACGGATGAAGCATTCTGGAGCTCCCAACGAGGCGCATTGCCGCCGGCGGGCGCCGGATCTCCTTCGGGAGGCTGGGCTCGAGCACCCGGCCGAGCGCCTGCAGATCGGCTGGCGCGACCCGGCCGTGGCGCAGGATGTGCTCGAGGAGCTCCCGGACGCAGGCTCGCGCCGGCACGTCGACCTCTTCGCTGCGCGCGAGCCAGGCTCGCAGCAGCTCGAGCTCGCGGGGCGACAGGGTCCCATCGGCCACCGCGGTCTGACAGAGGGAGTAGAGCTCAGCACCCGCTGAGAGGCGCGGAGCCCCACTCGCCCAGGAAGTCTTGCGAACGCCAGCACGCGCCAATCTCTGCTGCGGCACCGCCACCCCGTGTTCATGAATTCTCGTTGGCGCGATTCTTAGCAATCTCGTGCGCAAGCGCAATGCACATCTCGCGCTGAGCTCGCGCTCGCGACCCGCGCCCGCTCGAGCGGACCCGGTGGCCGTGTATCATCCCCGTCGCAGGAGGAGCACTGATGCACCGCTCGCTCGCCCCGATTCTCTGCCTGATATTCGCCGCCTGCGCGGCTGCGCTGCCGGCGTCGCAGCCCCAGAAGATCGTCGTCTACGGCGGCACGGGTAACATCGGCCAGCGCATCGTGCGCGAGGCGCTCGCCCGCGGCGACGAGGTCACCGTCGTCGTGCGCGATCCGTCGCCGATGGGCGCGACGGATCCGCGGCTGCGCGTGCTGCGCGGCGATGTGCTCGACTCCGCCCAGGTCGCGCGCACCGTCGCCGGAGCGGACGTGGTGATCTGCGCGGTGTCCTTCCGCAAGCCCGCGCCCAATTTCGCAGGCTACCGCGAAGCGGCCGTCTCGCTCATCGATGCGCTGCGCAGCCTCGGGCCCCGCGCGCCCCGACTCATCGTCGTCGGCGGCGCCGGAAGCCTCGTGGACGCTTCGGGAAAGCCGGTCGCCGCGCGCATTCCGGCCGCCTATCGCGGGGAGATCGACGGCCAGAAAGAGGCCCTCGACTACTACCGAACGGTCAAGGATGTCGCCTGGACGTACTTCAGCCCCGCATTCTCGATCTACCCCGGCAAGCGCACCGGGAAGTTCCGCCTCGGACACGACCGGCTGATCACGGATGCGAAGGGCCAGAGCCGCATCTCGATGGAGGACTACGCGGTCGCGGTGATGAACGAGGCCGAGCACCCCAAGCACATCCGCCAGCGCTTCACGATCGGCTACTGATCTCGATCGACCGTCGGTACCGCCGCTACGCGGAGAGCGGTGCTCTGCGCCCTGGAACTCTCATCCATCGAGGCGAGTCCACTCGATTAGGAGTCGTGCATCAAGGGTGCCCAGCAGCGCGATTGAAAGCGTATGTTTCGGCTGATGACTGCTTGTGTCCTGGTCGCCACGATGTCGGGCGGATGCGCGCTGCACCCGGTCGCACCGCTCCCGGTGAATACCGAGTACTTCTCGATCCTGGACGGTCACCGGTGCGCAAGGGTCGAATCTACCCCGTCAAGTTGGTGTCAGCCGGAAGTTCGCGCATCCGGCGATTGACGGTCGGTAGGCTCTCCGCGAGCCCCTAGCGGGGTGGAGGCTTCAACGCCTCGCCCGCATACAGGGAGGCATCGAGAAGCCCGCGCGACGCCTCGATACGCTGCGGGTCGACGGCCTCGTCGGGAAGCGCGGCACGGAGCGCCGCAGCACGCGTTTCGAGCACAGGCCGGATTTCCGGATGGGTGAGGATGTAGAGATCGTTGCGGCGGATGCCGCGCACGAGGCGGCGACCCACTTCCTCGCCCGTCAATGCCGTCACGAAGATCGGCGTCTCTTCGCGGCGCACGCCCGGGGGAATCACGGAAACCGAGCCGGTGGCGGCGAGCGACCGCGGTCTCACGGCGGCCGTGCTCTCGAACAGATCCGATTGCACCGGGCCGGGACAGAGCACCGAGACGCCGATGCCGTGCGGCGCGAGATCCCCGCGCAGCGACTCGGCGAGACCGACGAGGGCGAATTTCGAGGTGACGTAGCACCCGGCGCCGCCGCTCGTGAAGAGCCCGCTCACCGAGGAGGTGATCACGACGTGACCGCCTGAGCCCAAGCGCAGCATGCGCGGCACGAAGGTACGCACGGCGTTCACGGCGCCCCCGACGTTCACACCCAGGCAGAAGTCCCAGTCCTCGAACGTCGCATCCTGGGTCGGTCCGACGAAGTTGATGCCGGCGTTGCTGCACAGGACCTGCACGGGCCCAAGCTCGCGGTCGACGCGCTCGGCTGCGCGCTCCCAGGCGCCGCGATCGGTCACATCGAGCTCGACCGCGATCGCGGTACCGGACCGCGCACGCACCTCGCGCACGGCAGCCGCGAGCACCTCCGCACGGATATCCGCCATCGCGACCCTGACCCCCTCGCGTGCGAGCGCGAGCGCGATGCCGCGGCCGATCCCGCTTGCGGCGCCGGTGACGAGCGCTACCGTACCCTGGAGCTCCACCATCGTCGTTCAGTGCGCCGCCGCGTACAGGCGCACCGGGAGCATCGCTGGCCCGTGACCGATCGTCGTCATCCAGGGCGTGGGCTCGCCGGCGAGCTCGAAGCGCTCGATGTGGCGGATGCACGCTCCGAGCAGCGCGTCGGCCTCGAGGAGCGCGAGCACCCGGCCCACGCAGGCGTGGATGCCGTAGCCCCAGCCCAAGTGTCCGCGCAGGTCGCGCTTGATGTCGAAGCGACCCGGGTCGGGCCACTTGCGTGGATCGCGGTTCGCCGCCGCAAACAGCAGTCCGCAGCGCTCTCCCTTGGGCACCGTGTAGCCCTCGATCTCGACGTCGCGCGTAGCGATGCGTCCGGCCATCCGCGACGGTGAGTCCCAGCGCAGGC
>Ga0335073_10002854_pt1 | contig 23810 bp, 33 predicted proteins | sample Lox_Sample_22_FD_207093 | JGI IMG/M metagenome (GOLD analysis project Ga0335073, IMG submission 207093) | Soil microbial communities from Loxahatchee National Wildlife Refuge, Florida, United States - Lox_Sample_2.2 | ecosystem: Environmental > Terrestrial > Soil > Wetlands | place: USA... | reverse complement strand
CAACTACGAGCACGTTTTCTAAAGACATACCTTTCAGTTAGCTGAGTCACTAGAAGACGGTGGAGCACATAAGGATTGTAGTCAGATTGCATCCGAGAACGATTCCGCCAATTGTGTAGAAAAAAGGACCAGCACCGGCTACTGATGCAGGTATCTCACAGCCGTGTCATTGCTTGGCGCCTAGGCTTAGAGCTAAGAGCCAACGTTCTTGGAACCCTTGGCGCTGGGTATATAGAGCGGTATTTTCTCGTTTAATGTCAAGGAAGTTACGTTTGTGTAATACGTTCATCAGCTACAGCAAACCAGTCATTGACGTAATATGTAAAACCGAACGCGAAGAGAGTTTGCATGAGTATTGTAGGTGAAAATGCTTCAGCGGCTTTGTCGCGATAGCAGTCAACGACGTAAGCAACAACTGCAGACGCGGTTATTTGAAGGCCAAAATTTTGGAATCCCTGGAATTAGCTTGGTTCCAAAGTCCACAGGTACCAAACCAACGATGACAGTAACCTGCCAGGGCATTTCTTTGCTGATTGACGCGCCGTACACGTAAAATCCGATGACGGCGAATACGGTTCCTACCGCAATTGTCCAAAGTCTGAATTCGGGCCACTTTCAGAGCGGATGGTTTTGGGTCGAACCTCATAGACACCTTTGTTTCTTTTAGCACAGAACTTGGCGAGACCATCCCCAAGAGGATTTGCGAGGGGGACAGCCAGCATAAATGCAACGAATGCCGAAAGATTGCATAAACCGACTTGACTAACGGTGAAGTTGTATGGAGGAGCTGAGAAAATTTGAGATAAAGTAACAGCGATGCCTACAGCCAACGTCAAATTGAGACAAAACATCATACCAGCCCAGAAAACGACTGGACATCAAAACAACGGGCATACTAGAAAACATAAGAGGAAAGGTTTTTATGGGTAGAACAGAGGATGAAAGCTCACGAAGCCAGCAGAGATACAAGAACAAACAAAAAGTAAGTAGGTTAGAATAAAGTGGCTCGTCATAGGCCGCGCCTGCACGCCAGGGTAATATGAATTATTGATTGATTGATTGATTGAAAACGACTGGAGAAAGGGTCAATCTGAAGGGTCGGATTGCCACGAGCAATGGGTTATCGTGGCCACGGTACGACTACTGTGAATATGGTTGGCAAGGGTATAATATCCAAGGTCGAAGGTCCTTTTAATCTGGTTGAAGCTTTCCGTTTATTGCCCACCTTCGGAGTCCATTTGAGCGATCTGTGTAGCTTGAACCTTTTCAATTTCCTCCTCTTCGACAGCCTTGTGGAGATTGTCATGGGACCCGGTGTCGATAGCCAAAGCAGCCGATCTGTGGAAACAGGTTTCCGGCATGAAAAAGAAGCAGAAAAGCAAAAGGAAAAGTCCAAAACCGCCGGCCACATTGAAACAAGTAGTGAAACCTGCGTTTTGTATGATCGCTCCCGCAATTGGACTCGCAAGATTTATTCCCCCCAGGATGCCAAAATTGAAAAGCGCCATCATAATCCCTCAAGTGTGTACGAAGTTGTAGTCAGATATCGTCGGCGGAACGAGGGCTTCGAATGCAGCGATCCCAAACCCTTGGATGACTCGACCAGCCGTTAAAGATTGGAGATTGGTAGCGTATGCGCACCAGAAGCAACTCACCGCGCAACAAAGGTTCCCTATCAAGTATATCGGACGTCTTCCAATGACAACAGACAAGGTATTTCCAATGATTCCGCCACACCCAATTGCGACGATGAGCCCGCCATTTGTACCATAAATGAATTGAGAGATCGTGCAATTGAATTGTACGGAGAGGGGAACCGTCGCGGACGTGATCAGAGGGCCGAGGGCGCCGACATATCCCGTTCCAAGGATCCAGGCAATTGTGACCAAGGTCTTTTTCACGGTTGGCCAGTTGTAGGGGTCATTTGGATCGTCAGATGGTTGTTCGGATTAAATTAGGCGACAAGAGTGCTCGCCTGCGGAACCAGGATAATGTTGCCAGTTTTGTCGTGTTTTGGAAGCGTCGACACCTTGAATGGCGGTACTGTGCAAGTCCTCCAGCAATGCAGTGCCGGGGACATGCTCCAAGTGGTGATCGTCGAGAACTCCAAAACCCATTCCTCGCAACTTTAGCTGTTGCTTTTGTTACTGGCGTCATTTGCTTATATAGTATCACTCCGTTCATATAGCGGGAGCTTTTTTTCAAGTAATCATCACCCCCCACATTAGGCCATCTTGCGGTGCAACGCCGGGCAGCCCGGTCTTCGGCCCGAATAACCTTATCCTGATGTAAATTCCCCCGCAATACCCCACACTTTGACAAACTACTATGGACAAAGCGCTCATTCTGCTGCGGGTTTGCGGGGCACCTATTGTGGAATTTTCAAAACTCGGAGATATCAAGTGGCCTTCGGACCTCTGAGCTCGCTAAACTTGCTCGTTGGGCATCCCCCGACAGTTTTCCCATGGAATAATGGTTCGCCGTGGTTCCTATCCGCCATTGCTACGAAAGAGGCGTAAACAGGCACTGCCAATGATATCCTAAGCGATTGGATAGACAGAAGGTCAGGCCCTGATATTGTAAACACCCAAAGTCTTAGCGGAAGTGAACGTATTTTTGCGGGGTGCGACATAGGCCTACCCCACGTCCGCATTAATCGAATCCGGGACAGTTTGCAAAACACCAGACGGTCACCTCAGGCTTTAATTACAAAAACTACAAAATGCTAATGACAGGTACATAAATTAGCAAAGAGTGCGCAACACTGTCCATTCTTTTCTACATAAAACCAGCATCATACCCGTCACCTAACTGTCCTGATCCGAGCGATCGGCTAAACCGATGGAGCTTAAACCAAATTGGCTTTATTTTTCTGCATGCATGATGCGAGATTGGTCATGGAGTGCGTGGCTTCAAACTTTAACTCAGCCCTTCGGTCGATATTACTCCCGGTGAAGGAGGCTGGTAATACGTCTCCTTCAAACATCGGAAGCCTGTATCTTCTCATACACCCCGATGTCAGCGAAGACAAACTCATCACCCACCTCGGTGGCGGCTCAAAACTTTGACCCCCTGTATCCCGCTGCCGAACTTGTCAAAAATATCAACTCCGAAATCGAGCAAGCGCAAGTCAAAACTTTGAGTCGTCTCGCAAATCTCTCGGTTCCTGTCATTGGTCGCACCGCGCACCCGGAATCGATCGAATCGGCTATTGAAAAGGTCCTCGCCCATGGCGAGACTACAGTCCTGTTCGGTGAACTGTTTTCCTTGTTCCACAAAGGGGGCTTGACCCGTGAGGACCTTGACCAACGCCTTGTCAACTGGGCTCTAAAGATTCCTGGATTGAAGGAGAAGTTCGATGAACTCCCAGAGGAAACGCGAAAATGTGTTGATCAGTTCAAAGACAGCGATCTGAGTCAAGACAATCCTGTTCCCGTTTCGAGTGGTTTTAAGTATCCTCCATCCAGTTCGACCAGCAAGAAGATCGCCAACCTTAAAGCGGCGTGGCAGAAACAATTCGAACTTGACAAAGGCTTGACCTATCCTGATATCGTGGAGAGTGATGGGGAAAAGGTGATGTATGTTGAGAAGTTTACGTTCGAAAACTGGGGAGAGACTATTAAAAACGTTCCGGCTGTAATGACCTCGTTGTGCTCTCACTGACGCCCAGGTAACTTTTATTCCGAAGAGCATCGTCGGTGTTCAGAATATTGTGAAATATGCAAAACTGTCTGGAAAGAAGGTCCGAGTTTCCGGATACAGGTTTCCATTCAACACAAACGGGACTAAGTGTAGGCACACGTGGGAAGACCTTTACTCCAGTCAAGACGAGATCCTCATTTCCTTGCTTCCACTAGACGTGGCAATTGATCTTCCCTCGATACAAGGCGCATTTTCTCCAGGCGAAGGTTTGCTTCAGCTCATCAAACCTCTGCCCGAAACAATTTCCAACAACCAAATGCTCTGCAAAATCGGTACGGCTATCACGACTGAACAGATGCGTCAATGGTGCCTCGCAAACAATTGGGCAGTCCCGGTCGATGTCGTTATCGTTGAAACAACATACGGCGGAACAATAAGTGCCATCTGCCATGGTGGGGGATTAGCTCACAAAACCTTGAGCGACTTGGTTACGGACGTCGAGTTTGTCGATGCAAATGGAGAAGTCCGAACTGTGTCTGATCCAGAATTGCTGAAGGCGGCTTCCGGGGCGTTTGGGGTGATGGGAGTTATCACTGCATACACGATTCGTCTCGACAAAATGACGTACGCGGCGATGCGTCCCGCTAATGTTCCCGTTGAACTCGCTGTCCCACCTCCACAAGAATACATCGACGCTGCCCGCAAAGGCGACCCAAAATATAAATGGATAAAAGACCTCATCGCCAAGCATTCACAGCAAACGATCGACGATGCTACTGCCAAATTCATAAAGTCTTGCGAAACCGACTATTTTTTGGAGTGGATTTGGTTTCCGTTAGCTAGCGACGTGTGGGTAAATACATGGAATAACGACGGCCTCGAATCTCAATCCAAACAGATACCCTCAGATTTCCTAGCGTTCATCCAATGGCTGGAGGGTTGGCTCGCCGAGGTTATCCTCAATTGGTCCGTGCTTCAAGCGTTGCCCGGCGAACTTCAAGCAAAATTATTCGCATTCATCTCTTTGGCTCAGGTCTCGAATGTCCAACCAGGCGATCCAACCTGTATTTCCCCTTTCTGGCAAGCTGACATCGTAGTGACTACACAAATGACAAATGGGCTGCATTTTCGCCGCGGTCTCCAAAATATGCAGTTTTACGATATGGAGTGGTTCCTCACCATTCCTCCCGCTCCCAAAGCGACTTCCGCTCCCACGAACGACGCTGTTCAAGTGAAACGCGATTGGACGATTACTCAAAAGGCCTGGTGGGATGGAATCCTTCTCATGGAGGAAAACCCCGGCGCCATCCGTATCGCGCTCGAAATGCGTATCATGAATGGAAGTGATATTTACCTCGCTCCCCAACGCGGCAACGATCTCGGCACCACTTGCATCGAATACATTACGACTTTCAATACACCCCTCCAGGACTGGGTGTCCATGTGCCAGAATGTCACGGATAAGTGGGTCTCGTACACTGATCCAAGTACGGGGAAACGTCTCCGTGCTCGTCCTCACTGGGCCAAACAGTGGTCATTTTTGACCATGCCTGACGACCAAGGGTTGCCTTTGCAAGGCACAAAATGGGCTCGCACCGTTTACAAAGCGGAGATCTCTCTATTCATGGATGCGTTGAAGAAAATTGGAGAAGGTGCGGGATTTACAGTCGATGATCTTCGGGCACGGTTTGGAAATGGTTTTCTGGAAAGTATTTTGTGGGGAGCTCCGGATCCAGTTGTTGTTCTCAAACCTTCCGATGATATCAGTCGGGGGGTGATCAACAGGATCAAGAAATTTTTCAGGAGTTGTTTCTCATGATCTTGTAGTTTCTGTCCTGATGTATTTCTTAATAGCGAAGCAGAATATAGTGACTTTAGTGGAGTTGAATAATCGAAACGCAATTTAAATTATATTCGAAACCGATCCCCGCGTGTTCCCTGACCGTGACGCCCCCGCGCCGAAATACATCCGGGGCGGCGTGATCAGCACAGAAATTGTCACGCAAATATGGCATGTCCTTTGTGAAATGCAGGCACGCAACAATCATTGCAATAACTATGCCGTGAACTATAAATACAAGGACAGCGCAGGCGATCTTCCGCAACCACATTCAATTCATTATGACCGGAAGTCAGAATATCTACGTTGATCGAGAGACCGACGAAATCAAACTCGAAATTATTCGGGATACTCCGCGGGAGATGACCATGGACGACCAAGGCTGGTTGAATCGTTTCTGCGAAGATTTGCACACACGAGTATGCCCCAGTATGTTATAGGGTCTTAAAAGATAGGACAGAATATACTATTGTGAGGCTGGGCCGGAGCACTTGCTTACACTGCACCGTGGGGGAAAGACAGACGACGTGATCGCCACGGCCGTACCTTGTCTGGAACAGGAAGGATACACCGACATCCACTTCACAAAACCTCAAAAGCTCACAATCTCCTTCAACCATGAATCCTTCGACCTTCCATTCTTTCACAGCAAGCACTATTTTACCGCCAATGGTAAGAAATACTATTGGAAAGGACACACCGAGCTAGTGGAGGAGGAACATGATGTGCTATGCGCGACTTTTACACCATCTTGGTTAGAAGACAAAGGACATCGCATCGGCCAGTTAGTCATTAAAAGCGATGGCAGGGATATCATGGATGTCATTGTTTTCACTCAACTCGTTGTTCAAGAGCGCTCAGACGAGTACAAGGCCTCGGTAGACCGTCTTGTGGCCGCACTTGCTGACCCGTGTGATTAGGTCGAAAAGGCGCGCCAAAGGGCGATGGAGAGCGGATATTCGATGTTCTGAGCCATCACACGGTGCTTTTTGAATATTTGAGTAGCTCATGGTTTTATTTATGTAGTAATATTATCCTATCACACCGTACGTTGTGCAACTTTAGAGGGATCCGCTTGGACTCAGTCGGCTGCCAAATCGCGGAATCAAGTCTTATCTCGGCCGACGGTCCTTGCCAACAGGAATAATTATTAAGAGCTGTGCTGAGGGTTTCAAGTGGTCAACTCCGCAAGGCTTCATTGGTCGGGCGATCGACGCGGAATCACAGAGTCCTGGCACAACTCGTGTTAGTAATGGCATTTGCTTATGAATGGCCAAGGATTTGGAATCTATCTTCAACAACCAATCAACGCCCAGCATCGCTTCGACAAAACTTCCTCCATTTGAAATCGCGGCTTCATCCCAAGACACCCAGTCCACCCTCCCTGCGACGTATATAAGGCCACGGTCGATGTCGTTCCATTCTTCAACAAATCAAGTCCAAACTCAGTCTCGACTTTTCAAAACACTTTTTTCAAGTTATGTCCTCTCAAGTTTGGCTCATCACTGGTGCCAATCGTGGCATTGGATTCGAGTTCGTCAAGCAACTTTCTCAACGCGAGAATGTCACTGTCTTCGCTACCGCACGCAATCCCTCAAACGCAGCAGCCCTCAATGAATTGGCATCAAAGAACACCAATGTCCACCTCCTTCAGCTTGAATCAACATCGGCGGCGGACGCCGCCGCCGCAGCAACTGAAATCGAAAAAATTGCTGGCGGTCTGGACGCCGTAGTCGCTAATGCTGGGATTGCGAACAATTGGCAGGACATCACCGCAGTCGAAATTTCATCGTTCGAGGAACATCTACAAGTCAACGTTATCGGGACCCTGATCCTCTTCAAAGCCGTGTATCCACTTCTGCTCAAGCGACAAACTCGAAAATTCATCACAATTTCGACGTTGGCGGCGAGTTTAAAAAACATGTTACCAGTCTCGGGAACGGTCTACGGTGCGTCCAAAGTTGCGCTCAATTGGGTGACGAAGAGCATTCATAATGAGCTCGGGTCGAAAGGATTTATTGCATTTCCTATGAACCCCGGCGTTGTTGACACGGACATGGGAAAGCACGCCTCGGACACATTTGGATGGGGTGAGATTCCTTTGAAAGCTCCGGAAAGCGTCGCGGGAATGCTGAAAGTCATTGATGGAGCTACTTCAGAGCAGGGAGGACGTTTTTTGAGCTACGATGGCGCGGAACTGGAGTGGTAAAGTAGATTCCGCTTTTCATGTTATAGCGTATAAAATATTTTGAGAATTTACGTATGAAAATATTCTGGTATCGTGGCCCGGCCATCTAAATGTGAGCGTGTGCCCCTGAATTTTGAAGTTGTCCGAGCTTTGACCCCTGAAAATCAATGCGGGTTACGAAACAGCAATTTAAATTTAAATTGGCGCTCCACGACACAAGGAAGACAAACGTGACGTCCCAAATGAAGGTGCGGATGCGCTTTCAAGGGTCGCTGTGGTTGGCGGTTGCCACTTTCTTGTCAACTGTCGTGGCAGTCGAAGACGATTCGTTCAATCCAATAAATAGTCCTGCACCCGACGACATGATCTTCGCCGGCGAAATCTTTGACATCCGCTGGGCAAACAACACCGTGGATCCCATTTCACTTGTACTGTATTTCTGGGGCACCGAACAGAACTGGATTCTAGCAGATAATATACCAAACGTTGGTGTCTACCAGTGGTGGGTCAACGACCAAATCGCCTACCCGACCCTCGTCAATACCCCATACGCTGGCGATCCATACTGGTTCGAAATGCACATCTACAACGGCAGTTTTCGGAATACAATTGGACCAAATGCCGACTCATACGTTGGCGATGCAAGCGACTTGATGCTCATGAGCCGTGGCGGATTGTGGTTCAATATCACGGCCCCGATATATTCGGTACAAATTTTCAATGTCATCACCATAAACCCAACCAGCTTCAGTACAGAGTCGGGGGGCACGACAGAGACTTTTCCCATTACTTGGCCGACGGTGGCCTCGCCGATTGGAGACAATGTCGGTGTTACAGCTGGCGCATCAATGGGTCCCACCGTCACGGGTTCCAATTACAATACACGAACGGCAGGGACCAGTAGTTATCGGCGGCCTACTTTCGCGAGCATTAGCGGGGCTACGATGACCTGGGTAAATGTCGGATTGACATGGGGGCTAGTATGGTCAGCGGTGGTGATAGTCGTAGGGGCGTTGGTGATTGTCTAAGATGCTTGAATGCAAGGATTTTTTGGGAGAGTAAAGGGAGGAAATGATTTCGCCACTATATTTATGTAGCTGATAACACATGTGGGAAGGGTGTGCACTATCAAGTAGCTAAAAAGCCAATATATTCCAGGCTACACAGGCGATACTGGCCTACTACTTTAGTTATTCATTCCCATATCATTTCTCAGCTTCAGGATCAAAGTATGGCACTTCCCCAATTCCGGTAACTCGAATACCCAGACGTTCATATTTATCATTATAATCTGGAGTGGCCGCATGGAAGACCGGCATAGTTATTAGATTTTGAAAGCAGGGTAAGCTACCGATCGATTGTCCCAAATAGCACAGGAATTAGGCTCCCACCGAAAACGAACTTGGAGATCGTGATTCTGAGTAATCGTATCCAAGAAAAGTTTAAGTAGATATTGAGATTCGGCAGACGTAACATCGTTGACACGCTTCACGTGCAATCCAATCCCATAGATAGAGTTACGCCCAGTAACGGGATTCGTCCGAATGCAAGGATGATCCGCGGAAAAGCTCTTTCCCGTGATAAGAGGGTGACCTCGCGGGTCGGTCCATCACTCAAACTTGCCATTCTTCTCGGCGTTGTTCCATGTATCATGAGAGCTTGTATGTATCGTCAATGTTTGGAGATACTTCTGCATCTTTGGGGACATCTTATCGTACATTTCGATTTCGCTCGCCCAAAGGGTATCCCCTCCAGTGGGCGGGTGGATCAGCATCCGAAGAAATGAATAGTCTGCCGGAACATTCTCGAACATCAAGCTAGAAATGAGATGGATGGAAGAAGGTTGGGGAGTACTCGCTATGCCATTGCTTAGCGCCGACTGTATTCTTTCTTGCCAAATTTTCCTCCAAACTCGGGACAGATCGCACCAATCCCATCTTTTTCCATAGACGGTTTGAGACTAGAAATGCTTCAGGATCTGCCTGTGCCTCTTCATGAACGATTCTATCCGTCTTTGCTCTGACTGAGGGATGAATGTGAAGGCGTGACTCCTCGAGGTTACTGGTAAGACTTCCGAGTTTCTGGACAAACGTCTGTTTTTGTAGGGTGAGGTCTTGGTCTCGAAGGAAAACAACGCCACACGTGGATACTGTAACATCAAATTCCCGAATGAGCTCGTCGGAATTCGGAGCCTGAAGAAGTTCCCGAATCGTGAGGTTCGTGTACTGTTGACCAATACAAGGGGTGACTTCGAAAAAGCTGTACTTATCGAGAGCGCCGGTTGGTTGGAGTGGTGCGCGAGACGTCCTCGATGCTGAGACCGTTGCTGCCACCCATACTCAGGAATACAGAGCGCCTTTAAATAACGGAAATAGAGATGAGTGCAAAAGAAGCTATGCCCGGCGGCACGTCGGCCACGTCGGCACCATTGAGTCGACTTGCAGATCTAGGTCGCTTAGAATTGCCCTCGAATAATTTGGGTTGGGCGCGTGGAGGTAGGTTAGATGAGCTACCCCGGGAATGCCAGAGCCGATTTCGGGGTGATCGGCTTGCGGTCAAACCACCACTGCCAGTTTAGAGGGGATATTGCAGAAATGGACCTACAGGGATCGATTGGAAAGTGCGAACAAAAAGGCGCCAAGCTATCCAAGGATGCTATAATTTGAATTAAGGAAATACGTTCGAATAAATAAGATTGAGATAAATTGCCCTCACCTCCTTTCCCTCCACCGCTTTACTTCAAAACACGTATAGCAGAGATAGTCCTGTTTCCACGCCCCATTAAATGAATTCCGAAACGATTCCTGATGTAAATCACGCCTGCACCCGCCACAATTGCGTGTTCCGAGCCCGTCGTTCGCATCCCGTTGGTGAGCCGAACGCTCAAGAATTTCTTGAGGAAGAACCCCATTATTTAGATATATCGAATCCTTGGGCCTCCGCTGATCAGAGAACATTTCCGCATAACGTTTCGACTCCGTGCAGATGTGAGGACGCTTCAGAATCTCGGGCTGATAATGTGCGTAGAGTGCTCTGAGTTGCAAGATATCGTACGCCGCATAGTCAAGGCACTCCGAAGCAATTGGGCGTCGAACCCAGAATTCAGTGTCATCCCTTTTATGCCGCCTTTTGACCGTTTCTTGTGCTATTCATGTCAGCCTAGATAGATCCTGGCGACAGACTTTGCCGAAAATTGCTCATGACTATTCCTGAATCTTGAAGAACTGCAGGAGGTGCGCTCTCGAACGTCTTGCCCATTCCTTCTAGCTTGATATATTTCCCGTAATTAGTTGCAACGCCGTCGCAAGTCTCGTATACCCGCACAAGTTGCAAATCGAGTAACGTGGAAAATGCAATCCCATGCCCAAACCACAGCTCACTGTAGTCGCTGCGCCCATCCCAAACGATCTTCACAAATTTGGGATCCTCGAGAATAGTTTTCAAGGTCGCACTACTTTCAGGGTAGACGATTACGTCGATCAAGTACACTTCCTTCTCAACGCCGAGTTGAACAAGACCCAATTTCCCGCCTTCTTGCCCGAGGTCACGTCCCTCACAGTCGAGGAATATCGGTACTCGTTCATTCGAAGCCTTCGAAACATTTTCGATATGTGTCGTCAGCTTTCGTAAGGGGGATTCGGAGTCGCAGAGAACGTAAGGAGGAGACCGGCTCTCACTGATCGAAGCACCGGGTGGAGATGTGATGGAAAGCTTTTGGAGCGTGTGAGTCACATCGTCCAGAATTTGACTTCCATCGTGGTTCTACGATGAGATATAGCCAGAGATCCAAATACCATATTGATTTCTGTTTCTCCTGCACAGGTAAAGAAAAAGGATGGGAAGGGCTTGCGTGTCCCCATTATAAGCACGCGGTCTTGCCGTGTTGCTTGAAAGACTAAACCACCCGTGTAAATCGCAACAAGCGGTTAGAATACAGCATTTCCATCATCTTTTTTTAGACTTCCAAGTCGCAATGAAGCGCAAGACTGCCCCGCCTCCCGTTCGCAACCCCCATTCAGCGAAATTTTCGTCCAGTCAAACCCACCAGAATTGCGACAGGAAATGCGTGGCCTCAATCGAGGGTAAGGAAAGCCTTGGCGTCCTCTCTCGGGACGATGCCATTGGCTCCTCTTGGGAACAAGGTTTCTTTTGATCCTTGTAGCCACCGACCCGAATCGTTCCGTTATCGCTTAAGTCAACCTTCGTTCACGAAAATCAGGATCGCGTGATCAAGAAGATTTTACCGATAAGCCTCGGAGAAAAGGCAAGGCTCAAGCGCTTTTCCGATTCGTCCCAAATTATTTCGTCATTTCCGCGACTGCTGCAGGATCGAAGCTAAATCCAAAAGCGCTTTTAGATTTTACTAATCCAGCCAGAAGTGTACGTAATTTTTGAATGCAGGTTCCATTTCATGAATTTCCCACATGATAACTCGATTAATTTTGTCCCCCCAAGATTGGATGTGCCAAAGGCAGTCGGCGGTAACTGCTCCATAAACGGAGCAAGTGGCGCAGTGACTCGCACAAAGTCCCGCAGATCAGAAAAAAGCACCAACACGACCCTCAAAGTTCCCTCTATACTGCTTGAGACCACGTGAATCCTAAAAGGGCCTCTCAATATCTCCGTGCGGGGGTAATGGACAAAACATTCCATTACGAAGAACACTCCATCGATGAAGGCCGACCGATTCGCGTAATCATCGTGGGTGCCGGTCCATGCGGGATCATTTCGGCGATTAGGCTGCGACAAAGGATCAAGAACGTGACGGTACACCTCTACGAGAAGAACGGCGACTTCGGTGGAACGTGGTACCAACATCGGTATCCCGGCGTTGCGTGCGATATTCCGACACTTTCATATCAATTGACGTTCGAACCAAACCGCGAATGGACCTCCATGTATCCTTCAGGCGCGGAGATTGCAGAATACTGGAAGAAGGTCGCCCGGAAATATCGTCTATATGAGGTTGCAAAGTTCGAGTATGAGGTCAAACAGGCGAACTGGGAGGCCGAAGGCGGAAACTGGCGGTTCAGGATTCAAGGTTTGAAATCCGGAGAAATGATTGAAGATGAAGCTGAATTCTTTTTCAATTGCATGGGTCAGTTCAATAATTGGAAATGGCCTGATATTCCGGATCGGGAAGAATTCGAAGGGAAAATGATGCATTCTGCTATGTGGGACGAAACGTACGATTTCAACGGCCAAACGGTTGCTCTCATCGGTTCGGGCTCAACTGCTGTTCAAATTCTTCCGAAAATCCGACCTCTGGCCCAACATCTCGACGCGTACATCCGTAATCAAATGTGGGTTTCGCCTCGTTTCGGCGCAGATTATATCCTGGCGAGAAATCCAGAACTAGAGGAGCGGAAATTTGTTTTGACGGACGAATTACGACGCAGATTCATCGAAGATTCTCAGTTTTATAACGAGTATCGCAAAGGATTGGAAACATCCTTCAATTCAATTCACGGTTTCACGCTGAATAACCATCCCATCCAGAACATGTTTCGCGAATTTATGAGTCATGACATGGAAGCAAAATTGGCCAAAAAGCCTGAGATTTATTCGAAATTGATACCAACATTTCCGGCCGGCTGTAGACGTGTTACCCCAGGTGTGGGGTTTTTGGAAGCATTGGTGGAGGACAATGTCACGTTTAGATCTCAAGAGATCAAAAGGTTCACTGAGCAGGGATTGCAAACTGTGGACGGAGAATCGCATGACTACGACGCCATAATATGCGCTACGGGCTACGATTGTTCCTTCTGCCCACGATTCCCCGTCACTGGAATCAACGGGGTCGATCTTCGCGACGCCTTCAACGAGACACCGTCGACGTATTTTTCGGTTGCAGTGGACGCATTTCCCAATATGTTTCTGATTGGCGGCCCAAACTCTGAAGTTGGGACTAGTCACTCCATGATAGTTTTCGAAAAAGTCGGCGACTATGCCGTGAAATGCGTCCAGAAAGCACAATTTGAGCACATCAAAGCCATGGCTCCGACACGTCGAGCCGTCAGCGATTTTATGACTTTTGTCACGACCTATTTCACCAACAATCGCACGGTCTACGGCGAGAGATGTCGGACGGTGTATAGAAATGGCAAGACTGAAGGACCAAGTACAGCGTTATGGCCGGGAAGTGTGTTGCATTTCATCCGGACACTACAGGAACCGCGGTGGCAGGATTACGAATACGAATATCTCAATACGGAGTGTATGTTTGGATATCTTGGGGATGGATGGACGGACGCGGAGAAGAATGGTGGAGATGTCGCATATTATTTAGATGAGGTGGAGTTCCCACCAATTCCGTTAGAGGATGGGTAGGGCATTTGTTAGAACGGAGTTTCCCGTGATGCGGTACGACGATCAGGTATATTTAGATTCCTCCACCTGCAACCGCACGCGCGTTGCGGGGAAAGGTTCAACCGCCCCATCAACCCACATAGACAACAATGAAAGTCGCTCGCCTTGACCACTTAGTTTTGACGGTGAAAAGCCTGCAAGCAACAACAGATTTCTATACCAAGGTCCTCGGCATGGAGCGGATTCAATTCGGAGAGGGACGAATGGCATTGACGTTTGGACAACAAAAGATCAACCTACACCAGCTCGGAAAGGAATTCGAGCCAAAAGCTCACGCTCCAACCTCGGGTAGTGCGGACTTGTGCTTCATTACTGAGACCCCCCTTGACGAGGCTCGTGCACATATCGAAGCACAGAAAGTTCAAATAATCCAGGGTCCGGTGATGAGAACAGGGGCGAGGGGACAAATCCGTTCGATATACTTTCGCGACCCTGACTTGAATTTGATTGAAGTCTCCAATTATTAGTGATGAAAATGTGAATCCCTCTTAGAAGACGCTAACCTTCAGAAATGTCAGCGATAAATATTGGATGAGAAGCCCATACATATATAATTGCGCTCTATTCAACAACTAATTCTCCCTCTTTGTCGCCGCAAAGTGTTTTCCCTTGAGCCACTAGAAATGGACTTGAATCAATATAAACTTGATAAAACGATATCTTGTCCTCCTTCAGGTACATTCTGCCCGCCCACTCACACTTTACTTTCCGCCCATTCTTCAATCCGTATTCCACGGTGCCCATCAACATCATGTCCGAGTCATCCTTTGGGTACTTGTCGGCGAGAATGTGATGACGTGAAGCTACATCACTCCAAGTTGCATGGCGAAAACCCAATATTTCTTCGCCTTAGATGCGTTCTGGGGAACAAATAAGATTATACCTTCCCAACCTTTGAACGTTTTCAGGCCTATAATCACCGTGGCGTCTTCCGTGAAGAAGTCGGCGTACCCTTCATGGTCCTCCGGATCATCGCTTTTTTTGTAGAAGTCTCTTAGGAATAGTGCGATAGGTGGAAGTGAGCCAGTCGACATTGTATGTCCCCAAGGTGAACTGATGGTGGTTTTATGTCAAGTGTCAGTCTGAGTGTTAGTCCGCTCTAACCTTCCCCACGATCAAATGCAAATGCGCCACCAGAAAATCGCGACGTCAGTCGGTGAGATCCGAAAATTTCAGTCTGTGACGGGGCATGTCTTCGTTCTTCATATGCTAAATGTTACGAGCTCCTGGGCCATCTTTTTGTCTAGATTACTTGGTGCACTCCCGAAACACAATACTACGTCCATCTAGGCTCGTCAAATCCGTTTGGCCTAGTGGCCATGTTAAATCCATTTCTGGTTTGGCTCATCTTCACCACAGGGCTGAGCAATTGCACTTCGCCTTTAAAGCCCTCCGAATAGTGTTTCTCCATATACTTATGCGTGGCAAATATATCCGGATATAATCGTTTAATATTCGATAATGCAATAGCCGATATACGGTCGACGGAGTCATAATATCGCAACCCGAAGAACTTTGAATCGTAACGAGATTTCACCTGCTCCCTGACATTTAGAGGATATATTGAGAGGTATACCATTCCGCGGGTGAATATAAACCAAGCCGAAATAGAAACAAATCATATGCCATCAGAGATGCACCGCCCCACCAACTTCCACCCTCAGTTGCTCGTCGCCAAATTCCCGTCATCGCCGCAATTGCTCCCATAATGCCAGTGCCGTAATCACTCATCGGAAACGGGGGCACCATGGGTTCATCTATACCCATAGCAAGTCCCTGTGCCCAAGCAATTCCGGTTGCGCAATCCGCAATTTGTTGCCAACCCGGGCGACCTGCCCATTCCCCTTTATATCCAAAGCAATTCTCATTGACATAAATAATTCCTCTTCCTCGTCTTTCCGCAACGACCGACAGATGTTGTGGGCCATATCCCAATCGAGTTAACGAACCTGGGCGATATCCATCAACGACAATGTCTGCTTCCTCCAACAATTTCTCGAATAGCTTGCGGTCGTCGGGATTTTTGAGATCGAGATCGGCGGTCCGCTTTCCCACGTTCCTTGTGTTACGAGAGCTCAGCGAGGGAAGTACCCATCCACTTGAAAGAAAGGGACATCGCTTAAGTTCGGGGACGTGATTTTTAGAACTTCGGCACCATATTCCGCAAGGACACGGGTAATTGTTGGTCCGGCAATGATCCTGGTGAGATCGAGAACTCTGATTCCGCTTAGGATTTGCGGTTGAGTTGTATTTGATGCAGAGAATGGAACTGGCGGGGTCACTTTCTCCAGCCGCTCCAAAGACCACAGTGGCGACTTCTCTGCTGCTTTTCCATGGGGAGTGTCCATGAACTCGTTATGTCGGAGGACTTCAACACCGGCCTGTCGATTCCGCGCATTCAGTTCTTCCAGCTCAGGAACAGTGAACTGGCTAACGGCATTTCCAATTACCTCAACGTCAGCTGACTTTTGACGAGACAAACTTTTACTATCTCATTATAGTCGGTGAGATCCGGCTGATGACCAGGCAGACCGATCATATTGAGGGTCGTGGTTGCTTCCAAGGAGCCGTGTATATGATAAAATTTGCCTTCTTTAGTTCGATACATGTTGGCCGACATTCTCCGGTACGTAATTGACTGAGCGGCGAGGAGGTCGGTGTCTGTTATTGAGTCACAGTATCAAAGGGCTTTTCGACCTTTTAGCTTTGCTCTCGCCGCTTTATCTTGCTTTCCCATGCCATCGATTGTAGATATGTACGCCATTAGAAGGAACAAAGTTGAGTGTTGAAGGTCAATCGAGACATCTTGTTCATATCCGAACCTTTCCTTCCCGATGAGATTTGCAATTGCACCTTCTACGCACTTAAGCGCGGCCGCCGCTTCAACGTGGCGAAAGGGAGTTGGGAGGAGTATTGGATTAGACTCGTTGAGGAAAGTCGTTCTTCCAACAAGGCGTTTAACTTCTTCAGGAATGGGTAAAAGCGGGTCGCCGATTAGCGTTTGTATAGCCTTTTGCGTTGTAGAGTCAATTGTCATGTTCGTTCGATGGAGGTGACGGAGGAATATTGCGGCATTTTAGTGTCGGGACGTGATCCGATGAAATCATTACAGGTATCCGAAAGCCACTCGGATGGCTTTCTCCGCGTTGCACGTGTTCCCCGCAATGAAAAGATGGATATAAACTTGCGGCTCCATAGAGCAACAACCATTAAATTATCCACAATGGATCAAAAGTATACAGACCATGTTATCAATGCTATGGGGCCCCAAACAACGCCACGGCTCCGGAAGGTTCTAGGAAGCCTCATCCAACATATTGCACCAACCTTTGTCAGTCACACTAAATCGTAGCATGACTTTACTCGCGAAAACCAAATCACGATGGAGGAGTGGATGGCCGGAATGCAACTAATCAACAGCATCGGCAAGATTAGTGACGAAAAGCGGGACGAAGCTATACTGGTGTCAGACGTCCTTGGAATGGAATCGTAAATCGACCTTGGGTTGTGGCACAAGGCTAATGAAACAGGCTAGTCGACTCGATTGAACATCAAATTCACGCGGATCACGCTGACACACTGACTACTTCGGCCATCCTCGGACCGTTTTGGAGAGCGAACGCACCGGTTCTCCCGAATGGTGCCTCGATCATCAAGAAAGATGTCGGAGGCGACACTGCGATAATGTATGGCGTTGTGCTGTCGTCGAATGGGGAACCAATCGAGGGTGCCGAGCTTGATGTTTGGCATACCGCTCCGAACGGACTGTATGAGCAGCAGGACCCGGACCAGCCCGAATACAATCTTCGGGGACGGTTCTTCACCGACTCGCAGGGTCGATATAGTTTTCATTGTCTGCGACCGACAAGTTATCCGATTCCGTATGACGGACCTGCAGGAAAGTTATTACAATTAATGGACCGACATCCGTTTCGGCCGGCTCATATACACCTCATAGTCAAGGCTCCTGGCCATCGGCAGTTAACAACGCAAATCTTCGATCGACGGGATAAATATGTTACCGATGACTCTGTGTTTGCAGTGAAGGACGAACTCATTGTGGACTTTCTTCCTCGGAAACAGGTCAATGGGCGAACCAATGGAGTTACAAAGGGCGAGCAACTTGAGGCGATATATGAATTGGAGTATAACATTACGCTAAAACAAGCGCCATGAAATACCGTTAGATCAAACCGATCAAAAGATGCGAATGTATTTATATATCAATATTCAATGAAGATTAGTGACATAAATATTTACGACTGAATACGTTCGGTGACATTTTAAGAACATGAGGATGGGCAAGTGATCTTCGGAGAAATCCATTTCTCCTGATTCTACCCCGCAATCCCGCATTCCATCCCTCGTTTGGCTTCCAGCAGGGATTTCGGTTCAACCCGTCCCATGATCCCAACATGACATCGGCCGTTACGGACATTGTCGTTTCCGACGCTATGTCTTCCGCCACTTCCCCCATATCTGCCACTAAACCGAAACGTCCTCGGATCACTCCCGAACAGAAAGCTGCGGAGCGCCGGCGGAGGAGGCGAGTCGACCCAGCGAAACGGAAACGAGTTGCAGTTGCCTGCGATAGCTGCAAGAAAAGAAAGCAGAAGGTATGTCAATCCGGCGCCTCGGAGCCTCAACTTCGCTAATGTTAGTGTGACGGACAGAATCCATGTAATATCTGTCTCCAGAGGGGATTTCCTTGCTCCTTTCCCTCTAATTTATCCGAATGGCGTCGGCCATCAGCCAACCCTCGGACAGAGTCGCCGGCCCAACCAGTGAAACATACTCAGGCCTCTCCTTCGAGCAGCCGGGATACTTCGAATAGTTCCAGATCAACCCCGGTTGTCACCGATGAGGAGGTGGTCGCGGTGGGGGAAGGCAATCCCAGGCTGCTTCGTGACCCTCGAGGCCATCTTCGTATTACCTTTTCCCGAACATCTTTGACTTTAAGGATTCATCGGCGAATCTGGCGCTCATTCATTTCTTGAACAAATCCGTCAATTATTCCGTCAGACATCAGGGGAATCGCCCTTCACACAAGATATGGATCGATTCAATTTGGTCGATGGCCCGGCTCACGTGGCCTCGGAACGAACCCTTCAACTTCCTTCCCGTACCGTTGCGAATGAGTTGGTTGATATCTTCGAAGCTCGTGTCCAACCTTTCAGCTACGTGTTCCATATGGACGATTTCAGACGTGTCCTGGACGAGACTTATGAAAATCCAATTGAATGTCCACGGAGCTGGTTGTGTCTCATTCAACTTGTATTCGCTATGGCTTCAGTTTATAAACCGGACACGGACAGTGGCAAGTTCTTTGCTAGCAGTTTAGGATTATGTCAAGACTGTATTGAAGATGGGGACTTCTGGATTGTTCAAGCATATCTGTTGATCTCGTTATATTACCAGTTGACGTGCAAGCGCAATGCTTTCTGGATTGCCCTCGGTATATCTCAAACGACCAAAAATTTATAATAGGCATGGCGATTCGATTTGCGCAGGCATTAGGACTACACCGACAATGCGTTAATCGAGGGCTACCTTTACGAGATTGCCTTTTGCGTCAAAGGGTGTGGAGAACGCTATATATCCACGATCGATTTCACTCCGCCGCCTTAGGTCGGCCGTGTGCCATCGAAGATGGAGATTGGGATGATACTGAACCTGCTCAACAGTCTGAAATGGATCGTCTGAGCGTTGAAATGGCTCGAATCGCCAGTATTCTCGGAGATATTTGTCGACAAGTGTACCGTCCACGAACCATCTCAAGTGAAGCAGCATCCGGACTCGCACGGCGGCTACAACAGTGGAGTGACAACCTCCCACCGGAAATGTCAGTCCATTCGCTTCTTCGAAATAAAGCCGTGCCGTTCTACGACCGACATGCGTTGCAACGTCTGCATCTTGCTCATCTAAATGCTGTCATCCTCCTCACAAGACCGTTCTTCTTCTACGTAGTTGCAACAGCGGCAGCGAGTGAAAGTCCAGCCTACGTGCAGAAGAATCACGCCCGAGGCACAGCACAACGTCTTGCTCAGGCCTGTGTTCTATCGGCTTCCAGGTCCGTTGAAATCGTTCAAACATTGTTTGTCGACAACGCTCGTCCGCTTCGTCCGCCTTTCTTGATTTACTTCATGTTTCTAGCGGGACTAATACTGATCCTCGACGCCTATCGGGACAAGTCTCTCCTTCTCAATCCCACCATCGGCAGCGTCAAAATCATCATGGCGTCCTATTCGCATCTCGATCCAAGCGCAAAACGGTATCATCGAATCTTTGAACAAATGGAAATGGCGATCATAAATGACAAAGAAAAGCGTCAACAGGAAACCAACGATCTCGTCGGCGACCTTCTCTATGGAAACACCGGTACTGTACCCGCTCGAGATGCAGTTTCCTCGAATCCCATTTTCGACACCAAGAGTCCCGGAGATATTAGTCTATCGCAGTTCCTGATGGACGGAACTATGGGATTTACCCCTGGTTTGGACGATACGTTCAGTTTTGATTTCGATAGCTCTGCGTATTGGGATTCCATGATGACTGGGGATGGCGAATTCAGAGGCACACTGTTGAATCCGGAGTTTTAGGTGTGTAAATTTATATATATTCAGAGAAATCTATCAATCGCAGCTGCCACCTGTTCTGGTGCTTCGATGCAGTGCCAGTGACCCACTCCATCGAGTATCTTCAACTCCACATCCGCGGATATGTTGGCTTTGATAGCATCACAGCCATCAAGCGGAGCGGCTTTGTCTCCTTCGCCCGCTATTATTAACGTTGGTACTCCGATCGCTGCGTAATTCGGGGGTGATGAGCCGGCAAGGACCTTGCAAAGAGAACCGTAGCCCTGTGCGTCCTGAGACTGAATCAGCTACCTTATGAAAGAACGAGCAAGGGGTGTTGTTCTCGAGCCCGTGGCTGACCGCGGTATCGTCTCCGCAATTGCATCCATGCCACCTTCATACCTGTCAGCCATCTCGACAATCATGCATATACCCTCTTTCAGCGTTCGTATTCGATTCTCGAATATATTTCGTGTCTCCGGAGTAGGATGAACAGGACCAATTAAGATCAATTTCTTTACTCTGTCCTCCCTGGCAGCGACGTTGCATGCCACCAATCCTCCCATGCTGTGACCGACTAACACCACGTTTTCGAGCCCAAGGAGGTTGAATAGCGAAATCACGTCCTCCGTAAGGGTTTCTACTGACTGGACTGATCCAGGAAAAGGCGACCTGCCCGACCCTGGAGTATCGAAGCGTATGCACACGCTCGTTTTCTTGAGCAGTTCGCAAACTGCGCCATAGAAGTTCTGCGAGGAACCCAATCCATGGATGAAGACGATGGGTGGCAGCGTAGACTCTTTTCCGCCGGGGTGGAGATTGCACCGAATGCAACTCGGGTTATAAACAATCTCGGTCTCGAAAAGGAGTTTGAAGAAATATCCAGCCCATTTTCGGAACGATAGAGTCGGTCGGTACCTAATGAGACATGGTACCCAATGAGACGTCTCCACCTTATAATGATCAGTCGAAATTGAAATCACTAGTATTAAAATGATCATTTTTACAACATATACTTGCATAACTTCAACACCAGCTTGTGGAATGTTATGGAACTATGCAGATATCATAGCTGACACTATAACGCATTAAATACCTCAGGTCGGTCAGTACCTAAATGGGCAATGGTGCATAATGGGATTTTACAGTTTTAAAGGTACTTTTAATTCTCCCAGGGTTCCTTAGGGGATGAAAAAGGAGTCAAAAAATCCCACCTTGAGGTATTTGACGCACCATAGTGTCAACTATGATATGGAAGCAGTTTCATAACATTCTGCCAGCTGGTGTTGAAGTTATGCAAGTATATGTTGTAAAAATGGTCATTTTAATACTAGCGATTTCAATTTCGACTGATCATTATAAGGTGGAGATGTCTCATTGGGTACCATGTCTCATTAGGTACCGACCGACTCTACCGGCAATGAGCACTTTGAGAATCTCCTTCGCGCTCTCAGGGAATCCACCTCGGACTCAGTCCGTGCTCGGCGTGCACCTGTCCCAACCATCGAGTCCCAAACCAAGCCTCCCTCGAAGTTCAAGGGCGAGGAGATGTCGTTTATCAAGGTGGATGTCTTTCTCAAGAAATTCGAGCGGTATTTGCGTACTGGCCATGGACTCGACCTCGAGATTGAGGACATTTCTGACTATGTCCTCGACTCCCTCGATGAATATGCCTACCGTTGGTTTGACACCTTGAGCAAGCCTTACCCATACCTGTTCAGTAAGTTCGACCATGACCTCCGTCAACGATATGTTCCCCGTGACTACAAGGAACAACTCTCCACCGAGTACCACGCTGTCAGGCAAGGAGATGATCGTTCATTCGAGGATTACTGGACAGAGCTCAAGGACTATGAGGCGATGTTGGGAGATGTCTCGGAGCGCGAGAAATACATGACCATGCGCGAGGGACTCAATGATGATTTGAGGAAGGCAATGTTGGTCTTTGCTGGAGCCCCAATGGCGGAATTTGCGGAACATGCAGCTCGAATCGATCAACAATTGATGGGGACTCGCAAGGAGAAGAAGGCCAAGGAGAAGAAATCCGCTTCGGAATCAATGTCCACGGCCAGCAAGCCCAGCAAGCCGAATACCTCCAGCGCTCGATTCCGACCCACCTCTGGCGCCAAACGTTCGTCTCCAGCTCGCAAACCGCCCATCAAGGAGCTCAAGCCCGAAATATCCCGCCAAGAAGCCGACCGTCGCAAACTCTGTCGCCATTGCAAGGAGCCTGGGCACTTTCGCCGTGATTGTCCAAAACTCAAATCGGGATCCGGTCCGTCGCCCGCTACCAATGCCATCTCTGTCGCATCACCTGCATCCATGCAGGACGGTTTCCACCAGCTCCCGCTACCTACCATCAACAAGGTACGGCAAGGATACGCCGTCAAGGACGCCAGGAGCTACCGTGAAGCGGCAATGGGGACTCCGCCTCTCAAAGCGCCTTCGTGGTCCGTGCCCAACGGCATTCCGATCTCGACTGCAGATCACCAAAAATCTCCGAGATCTGATCCACCCGAGCTACCCCGCTTGGAAGAGCCGTTTATCGCCAGGATTCGCATCAATAACGTCGAAGCGCGCTGTCTGATCGATACTGGAGCATCAGGGGACTTTGTATCATCGCACTTTGTCTTTGTGAATCGTTTGAAGCACCGCAAACTCGATTCTGCGATCCCGATCCAGCAGGCAGTCAAGGGTTCCAAGCCGAAATGCAATGCAATTGCCACCGCGACAATCCAGTTCGACGATTGGAACAAGAAGACCTCACTGTACGTCATTCACCTTGCCAACTATGACGCGATCATTGGTCTCCCCACGTTGCTTGATGCTGGAGCCAGATTCGACCTCCCGAAGAATTCTCTCCATCTGGAAGGCTACGGCACCTCTCTGAAACTCGAACGTTTCCAGCCTGCCCCACGCTCCCGGCGCAATTTCTCTGCAGTCAGCAAGCCCAGCGGCAAATCTCCGACTGCCACCGCTGCCGCGATTTCGACAGCAGCAGAAGTTCCGATTTCTCCATCTCCGCCTGAGTTCTCTGTCTACCCCCATGTCGACAAGGATGGAACGCCGCAATACTACCATGAACTCATTCAGGAACTCTATGCAGATGTGTTTGTCGACAGACTCCCCGCTAAACTGCCTCCTTTACGTGCTGTCAACCACCGCATCCCCGTCAAGATCGACAAGCCTTGGATGG
>Ga0335073_10002853_pt1 | contig 23812 bp, 26 predicted proteins | sample Lox_Sample_22_FD_207093 | JGI IMG/M metagenome (GOLD analysis project Ga0335073, IMG submission 207093) | Soil microbial communities from Loxahatchee National Wildlife Refuge, Florida, United States - Lox_Sample_2.2 | ecosystem: Environmental > Terrestrial > Soil > Wetlands | place: USA... | reverse complement strand
GGCTGATCTTCGGCTGGAGTGGCACCTGGGATGACCTCCCGGCGGCGCACGCCGCGGCGATCGTGTTCGACCTGCTGACGATGTTCGGCCTCTACTGGCTCGGCCGGCGCGTTCGGGGGCCGACGCTCGGCGTGGTGCTCGCCTACGCGTGGGCGGCGTACCCGTTCACGCTGTGGACGCTGTCCTCGAACACCAACGACTCGCTCGTGGCCCTGCTGCTCGTGCTCGCGCTGCTCGTGATCACGTCCGCGCCGGCGCGCGGCGTGGTCGGCGCCCTCGCCGGCCTGACCAAGTTCGCGCCGTTCGCCCTGGCGCCGCTGTTCCTACGCGGGATCGATCCGCCGCCGGACCGGCGCGACGTCGTCCGGTTCGCGGGGGCGTTCGTGTTGACGGTCGTCGTCGCCATGCTGCCCGTCCTGCTCGACAACAACCTGCACGCGTTCTGGCGCGACACGATCGCCTATCAGGCCGGCCGCACGTCGCCGTTCTCGATCTGGGGCCTGCGGGGCGGGCTCGGGATCGAGCAGCACCTGCTCCAGGGCGCCACCGTGGCGCTGGCGATCGCGGTCATGTTCGTGCCGCGCCGCCGCGGTCTGGTCGAGGTGGCCGCTCTCGGGGCCGCGATTCTGATCGCCCTCCAGCTCGGCGCCGGCTACTGGCTGTACTCGTACATCGTGTGGTTCTTCCCGTTCGTGGTCGTGGCGCTGTTCGGGAGCTTCCCGACCGAGATGGAGCACGCGCTGGCGGCCGCAGAGCGCGAACGGCGGGTCGAGTCGCAGCCGATGGTGGTCGCCGGCGCCGCGCCGGCAACCTGAACAACGCGCCAGAGCGACCATCCGCCGGCCCCGGGCGCCCACATAAGCATGCTCTCGATGCTTATGTGGGCAAGGGTTGGTGCAACAAGCAGGGGTTTGTCGCGTTGTGCACCCCCGGCCGCGGCGAGGCCCGCATCGACGCGAACCGCCCCGCCAGCGCTGCGATGACCCCGTCGATCGGATCACGCCTCGCGCGCTACACGACCCCCGGCGCCGGCAACAACACCTGCTCGATCGACTCGGCCCGCATCGACTCGCCGGCGGTGCGGATCACGACCCCGTTCAGCCAGGGATCGTCGGAGGACGTCTCGAACCGCGTCGGCATCTGCGTGACCATCGACGTCAGGGCCTGTTCGCGGTTGACGCCGATCACGCCTCCGCGCGGCCCGGTCATGCCCACATCGGTGATGTAGGCGGTCCCGCCCGGGAGGATCCGGGCGTCGGAAGTCGGGACGTGGGTGTGCGTGCCGACGACCGCGGTGACGCGGCCGTCGAGATGCCACCCCATCGCGACCTTCTCGCTGGTCGCCTCCGCGTGCATGTCGACGAGCACGTGATCGACCTTGCCGGCGATCGCCCGCAGCGCCGCATCGGCCTCGGGGAACGCTGCCCGCCCGGCCTTCATGAACAGGTTCCCCGACAACGAGATCACGCCGAGCCGCACGCCGGCGTCGTCGGAGACCACACACCATCCGTGCCCGGGCTGGCTCGCGAGGAAATTGGCCGGCCGCAGGATGCGCTCCTCCTCATCCAGGTAGGCGTAGACCTCGCGGTGGCGGTAGGTGTGGTTGCCGAGAGTGATCACGTCCACGCCGCCGGTCAGCAACTCACGCGCGATCTTCGGCGTGATCCCGACCCCTCCGGCGGCGTTCTCGCCGTTCACCACGACGAAGTCGGGCGAGTAGCTGTCGCGCAGCGACGGGAGCAGCCCCAGCAGCGTGCGCTTGCCGATACCGCCGACGATGTCGCCGACGAACAGGATGGTCACGGGTTCACTCACGTCTTGTGGGCGCTCATACTTCCAGTTGCATGCGTTGGAAGTTCCCCAGGCGATCGGGCGGCGCACCGCCCAACGCCGGCGAGGGCGGCGAGCGTACCGATCCCGAGGGGCTGGGGCAGAGGTCGGACCCGGCCGACACCGCGGCTGCGGTGAGCCCCGGCCCGAACCTCACCGCGGAACCCCGGGTTCCGCCACCGCCGGTCGTCGTACCGCGCTGGGTACAGCTCGTGGTGCTGCCCCTCGCGGTCCTCGGCCTGTGGGCGCTCGCGCGGGCAGTCGGAACGGTGTTGCTGATCCTGTTGGGGGCGACCACGATCGCGCTGATCCTGAACCCGATCGTCAAGCTGCTCCACCGGCATCGGATTCCGCGTGGGCTCGCGATCCTGTTGGTCTACCTGGCTGGATTTGCGGTCATCGGGGGGATCGGGGTGGCGCTGTCGCAGCCGGTGAGCACGCAGGTCAGCCATCTGGAGCGCGACGTGCCGCACTACATCGATCAGGCGAACCGCGACCTCGCAAGCTTCCAGAGGTGGCTCGACCGGCGCGGGATCAAGGTGCAGATCCAGCGGCAGGGTCAGACGGCGCTGCAGACGCTCGGAGCCCAGATCCAGAAGCGCTCGAGCGACATCGTGTCGTTCTCCAGCAACCTGCTGACGCAGATCATCACGACCTCGTTCGACCTCGTCCTCACCTTCGTCCTCTCGATCTATCTGCTCGTCTATGGGGACCAGATCGGCAATCTTGTGCGGCGGATCATGCCGCCGGGCGACGGGACGCCCGAGGACGACTATCCCCTCCTCGTTCAGCGCGCGGTGTACGGGTACGTCCGCGGCCAGCTTCTGTTCAGCCTGATCATGGGCGCGAGCGCGGCCCTCGGATTGTGGATCTTTGGGGAGCTCGGGATCTTTCCCGCCGGCGCCACCTACGCCTTGTTCTTCGGGGGCTTCTACGGGCTGATGGAGTTCATCCCCTACATCGGGCCGATCATCGGCCCGTTGCCGGCGGTACTCGTGGCCCTGTTCGTCAACCCGATCAGCGCCGTCTGGGTGGTCTTGCTGTTCATCGCCCTGCAGCAGCTCGAGGGGCATTTCGTCGCGCCCCAGGTGTTCCGCATCTCCCTGCGGATCAACCCGATCCTGATCATCCTTGGGCTACTCATCGGATTCACGATCTACGGAGTTGTCGGCGCCCTGCTGGCGCTCCCGATCGCCACCGTGATCCGGGTGACCGTGCTCTACCTGCGCAAGCACCTGGTGCTCGAGCCCTGGGGGCCGCTCGGAACCGGCGTGATGACGACCGGGCAAACCGGGCCGCCCGGGCTCGAACGATGTCCGGACTGCGGGACCGCCGCCGGCCCCAACGATGCCTACTGCCGCTCGTGCGGCGCGTCGCTGGAGCCGCGGGTGAAGCTCCCGGGCTAGGCCGATGTCCCGACGCTAGCCTGAGGCCAGTTGTCCATCGACATCAACACGGGCGAGCGCACGGCCACGGTGTCGGCCCGCGCGCTGACCAAACGCTTCGGCGCGAGAACCGCCCTGGACCGGATCAGCTTCGAGCTCTACCCCGGAGAGGTGGTGGCGATCATCGGGCCGAACGGCGCCGGCAAGACCACGCTCCTCTCGATCCTCGCCGGCGCGCTCGAGCCGACCGAAGGCGACGTCGTGCGGGCCGACGACAAGCGGTTTGGCTGGGTGCCTCAGGAGCCGGCGCTGTACTCCAAGCTGTCGGTCGCCGAGAACCTGCGGCTGTTCGCCCGGCTCGAGCGCGTGCCCGAACCGGAGGGCGCGGTCGACGCGATGCTCGCGCAGACGGGCTTGACCGACCGAGCCGACGAGGAGGTCGGCCGCCTGTCCGGCGGTAACCAGCAGCGCGTGAACATCGCGCTCGGTCTCCTGTCGCAGCCGTCGGCGCTGCTCCTCGACGAGCCATCGGCCTCGCTCGATCCGCGCCAGCGCGAGCGCCTGTGGGAGTTCATCTCGGGGCTCGCCGGCCAAGGCACGACGGTCGTGTTCTCGACGCACAACGTCGCGGAGGCCGAGCATTACGCGACCCGGGTGCTCGTACTCGGGGACGGCGAGCTGCTGTTCACGGGTACGCCCGTCGAGCTCGAGCGCGCCGTCAGCGAGCCAGTCGAGGTGACCGAGCGCGACACGCTCGTCGGCGACCTCGAGACCGCGTTCGTGCGCTTCCTGCGCGAGCACGGCCACTGAGCTGACGTGCGCTGGCTGATCGTCAAGGACCTGCAGATCCTCAAGCGCTCGCCGCTGCTGGTCGGGCTGCTCGTCGTTTATCCGATCGTGATCGCGCTGATGATCGGGTTCGCGCTTTCGAGCCCGCCGGGGAAGCCGAAGGTGGCGCTGCTCAACGAGGTGCCGACCGGACACGGCGAGCTCAGCTTCGGCAACCAGAAGATCAACGTGTCCAAGTACGCCAGCCAGCTGTACCAGTCGATCGACCCGATCAAGGTCAACTCGCGCGCGGAGGCGATCGCGAAGGTCCAGAGCGGGCAGGCCGCGGCGGCGCTGATCGTGCCCGCGAACATCGTCTCCGAGATCAACAACCTGATCACCCAGGGGGCGGGAAACCCGACGGTCGATCTGATCCTGAACACGAAAGATCCGCTCGAGCGACAGTTCGCCGAGCAAGCGATCAACTCGCGCGTGGCCCAGGTCGAGCAGGCGGTGTCAAAGCAGGTGCTGCGGGTGGCGGTGAGCGACCTGCAGCAGACGCTCGACGGCGGAACGCTCACCTTCCTCGGGCAGAAGGTGCCGCTGCTCGGGCTGAAGAACTCCCGCGCGATCGTCCAGGGAACGATCGCCTCGCTGCCGAAGAACTCGCCGCTGTTGCCGGCGCTGCGGCAGGTGGTCAACTTCGCCACGCTGGCCATCGACGGGCTCGGGTTCGCGACGCCCGTGCTCAGCTCGATCGGCTCGCCGCTGACCGTGCACACCACCAACCTGGCCGGGAAGACGACCCCAACGGACTCCTACGCCGCCGCGATCGCCGTGATCGTGTCGCTGATGTTCGTGGGCGTGCTGCTGGCAGCGGGGCTGCTCGCGCTCGAGCGCTCCGAGCACACCTACTCGCGCCTGGTGCGCGGACTGGTCACGCCCGAGGGCCTGCTGTCCGAGAAGGTCGTCGTGTCCGCCGCGGCCGCGGCCGCGGTCACGCTCCTGATGTCCGCGTTCGTGTCGCTGTTCGTGCATCTCGAATGGGCCCGGTTCCCGCTCTGGGTGGCGGCGCTCGCGCTCGGCGGCCTGGCGTTCGCCGCGCTCGGCGTCGCCATCGGCGGCCTCGCTCGCGAGGTCAGCGTTGCCTCGCTGATGGCCTTCCTGGTCACGCTGCCGGTCGCGTTCGTGGCGCTCGTGCCCGGCGACGCCGTGTCGGGCACGCTGCGGTCGATCCTCGATGCGATCGCATTCGTGTTCCCGTTCAGGGCCGCGCTCCAGGCGGTATCGAACGCGTTCAGCGGGGCGGCCCCGGGGATCGGCTGGCCGCTCGTGCACCTCGCCGTGCTGACGCTCGTTTTCGGCGCGCTCGCGCGGCTCGCGATGCGGCGGTTCGCCAGTACTTGACGCCGTCGCCCGGTTCGACACCGGCGGGCCGAGTCTGCGATCTAGCTGGGGCCGACCATCCGGCGGAACATCACTGCGCAGATCACCGCCACGATGATCGAGACCACCGGGAGCGTGTAGCCGATGGCACCGACCAAGGCCAGCACCAGCGTCACGACCCCGACCGCGCCGGCGATGCCGCCGGTCACGACCAGCTGATATGCCCGCTTCTCGCGCTCGCGACGCGGGGTGTAGCTACCACGCTTCTGAATGTCGGCCACGGTGGCAGCGTAGCGCGGCGGTGCCTTAGGGTGTTAGCGGAATGCCAGATGTTCACTACATCCTCTTCTACGACTACGTCCCCGACATCCTCGAGCGGCGAGGCCCGCACCGGGAGGCTCACCTCGCCGGGATTCGCGCCGGCAAGGACGATGGCCGGATCGTGATGGCCGGTCCTCTCGGCGCCGACCCGCCTCACGGCGCCGCGATCGTGTTCAAGGACCAGGCCGCGGCCGAGGCGTTCGCGCAGGCGGACCCGTACGTCGCGAACGGGCTCGTCACGGACTGGCGCGTCGACGCCTGGGCGGTCGTCACGTAGGCGCCGTCACGTAGGGCGGACTCGAGCCGCGCCGCCCCGGCGCGATACACCGGAATCTAGGCCGGTCAACGCCGCACTCGACCCTCGCCGACGAGGTGAGTGCGCATTCAGCCACCTCTGGCAGGGTTAATGCCGCACTCGCGCGTCGCGGGCCGTCGAGTGCGGACTTGACCCGTCTCGGGTGGGCGAATCGCCCGGGGTCGGGCCGCCCCGTCGCGCCAGGCCCGCCCCCAGACCGCGGGTATCCTCAACCTCGATGCCGTTCCCGCAGACCCGCCTTCGCCGGCTGCGCGCCACCGGGGCCCTGCGCGGCCTCGTCCGCGAGACCACCCTCAGCCCTTCGGACTTCGTCTACCCGATGTTCGTCGCGCACGGGATCGACCGCCGCGAGCCGATCGAGGCCATGCCGGGCGTCGACCGCCTGTCGATCGCGCACGCTGTCACCGAGGCCGGCGAGGCGAAAGCGCTCGGCATCCCCGCGGTCCTGCTGTTCGGGCTGCCCGCGGCCAAGGACGAGGAAGGGTCCGGCGCGTGGGATGACGAGGGGATCGTGCAGCTCGCGACCCGCGCCATCAAGGATGCCCACCCGGACCTGATCGTGATCGCCGACCTGTGCCTGTGCGAGTACACGAGCCACGGCCACTGCGGGGTCATACGCGAGGGCGCGGCCGGACCGACCGTCGACAACGACGCGACGCTGGAGCTGCTCGCGAGGACGGCCGCATCGCAGGCCCGCGCCGGCGCCGACATCGTCGCCCCCAGCGACATGATGGACGGGCGGGTCGGGTTCATCCGCCAGGCGCTCGACGACGACGGCCATACCGACACGCCGATCCTCGCCTACAGCGCCAAGTTCGCCTCGGCCTTCTACGGCCCGTTCCGCGAGGCCGCGGACTCGGCGCCCGCGTTCGGCGACCGACGCGCCTACCAGATGGATCCGGGCAACGGCGACGAGGCCGTCCGCGAGACGAGGCTCGACGTCGAGGAGGGCGCCGACATCGTGATGGTCAAGCCCGCGCTTCCCTACCTCGATCTGATCTACCGCATCAAGAACGAGACCAGCATGCCGCTGGCTGCCTACAACGTCAGCGGTGAGTACGCGATGGTCAAGGCGGCGGCAGCCGCCGGCTATCTCGACGAGCGCGCCACCGTGCTCGAGACTTTGACCTGCATCCGTCGTGCCGGGGCCGACATCGTGATCACCTACCACGCCAAGGAGGCCGCCCGATGGCTTCAGTGAGCCCACGACCGGGCACCAGCGGCTTCGGCCCCAAGCTCCGCAGCCGCAAGCACGGTGCGGCGACCCCGCTCGACGATCTCGACAAGCGTCTGCTGAACCTCATGCAGGGCAAGTTCCCGATCGCTCAGAGGCCCTACCAACACGTGGCGACGGAGGCCGGGATCACCGAGCAAGAGGCGATCGACCGCGTCAGCCACCTGCAAGACGAGCGCATCATCCGCCAGGTCACGCCGATCTTCGACACGCGCGCGCTCGGCTATTCCTCGATGCTCGTCGCGGCCAAGGTCGACGCTGAGAACCCCTGGCGCGCCGCGAACATCATCAACGCCCACCCGGGCGTCTCCCACAACTACTTGCGCAACCACGAGTTCAACATCTGGTTCACGATCGCCACCGAGCCGGACTCAAAGCTTGGACTCGACGGAACCCTCGAAGCGCTCGCCAAGGAAGCCGGCGCCGAGTCGGTTCGCCAGTTGCCGACGCTCAAGCTGTTCAAGATCCGCATGGACCTCGAGATGGAGGGCGGGACCGACGCGCTGGCCAAGGCGGTCGAGGTGGCGCCCCCGGCCGAGACCGAGAGACAGCCGTACGACGAGTTCGACATCGAGGTCATCCGCGCGACGCAGGGCGATATGCCGGTGATTCCCGAGCCATACGCGCCCGCGGCGACGGAGCTCGGAATCACACAAACCCGGCTGCTCACTCACCTCGAGCAGATGCGGGAACGGAGAATTCTCCGCCGCGTCGCCGCGATCCTGTTCCACCGCCGGGCCGGGTTCAGCGCCAACGGCATGGGCGTGTGGAAGGTGCCCGACGATCGGATCATGGAGCTCGGCCCAAAGATGGCGGCCTTCCGCGGCATCTCCCACTGTTACGAGCGCCCGACCTACCAGGACTGGCCTTACTCAATCTTCACGATGGCCCACGGGCGCTCGAAGGAGGAGTGCGACGCGATCCTCGACTCGATCGCCTCGGAGACCGGGATCGACGAGCGCGCGACTCTGTACTCCTCGACCGAGTTCAAGAAGATCCGGTTGCTCTACTTCACCGACGAGCATCGCGCCTGGGAGCGCGAGCACGCGGGCGTGTGAGCGCCGCGCCCTCGACAACCTCACGCTCGGCCGAGATCTATCGCCGCGCCGTCAAGCTGCTACCAGGCGGCGTGAACTCGCCCGTGCGGGCGATGCGGTCGATCGGACGCGACCCGATCTTCATCGCCTCGGGCCGCGGCGCCACCATCACCGACGTCGACGGCAACGAGTACATCGACTGGGTCTCCTCGTGGGGCCCGCTGATCCTGGGGCACGCCGACCCGGAGGTCATCCAGGCGATCACCGAAGCCGCCAAGCGCGGAACGACGTTCGGGGCGCCCACAGACGCCGAGGTCACGCTCGCCGAGGAGGTCGTGAAACGCATACCGTCGGTCGAGATGCTCCGCATGACCTCGTCCGGGACCGAGGCCACGATGAGTGCGATAAGACTCGCGAGGGCGGTGACGGGGCGCGACAAGATCCTCAAGTTCGCCGGCGCCTACCACGGCCACGTGGACGGCCTGCTCGCACAGGCCGGCTCGGGCCTCGCCACCCAGGGAATTCCGGCCAGCCCGGGCGTTCCCGAAGCGGCGGCCGCCGCGACGATTGTGGTGCCGTGGAACGCCCCGGAAGCGCTGCCAGACGTTCACGACGTCGCGGCAATCTTGCTCGAGCCGGTGCCGGCCAACATGGGCGTCGTCCCACCGTCGCCGGGCTTTCTCGAGCTGCTCCGCCGCGACGCCGACGAGCACGGCGCGCTCCTGATCTTCGACGAGGTGATCACGGGCTTCCGGGTCGCCCGAGGCGGCGCCCAGGAGCGATACGGCGTGCTCCCCGATCTCACGATCATGGGCAAGATCATCGGTGGCGGCCTGCCCGCCGCCGCCTACGGGGGCCGGCGGGACCTGATGGAACGGATCGCGCCGGCTGGCGACGTCTACCAGGCGGGCACGCTGTCCGGGAACCCGCTCGCCACCGTGGCCGCTCTCGCCACTCTGAGCAGGCTGAACGACGCCGCCTACGAGCAGCTGAGTTCCACCACCCAAGCGCTCGCCGACGGCCTCCGGAGCGTCGCCACCCGGCCCGTCCAGGTCCAGAGCATTCCCGGCCTGCTCACCGTGTTCTTCTCCGACCGCCCCGTCAACAACTACGCCGCTGCCGCGGCATCCGACACCGATGCCTACGCCACCTGGTGCCGCGGGCTGCTCGCCCGCGGCGTGTATCCGCCGCCGTCTCAGTTCGAGGCCTGGTTCCCGTCGCTGGCGCACACCGACGCCGACATCGACCGCACCGTCGAGGCCGCGGGCGAGGCGTTCGCGGAGATCGACGGACCGTGAGAACGGCTCGCGACGGGGCGCACGCGCTTCACGAGGCGCTCACAGAGCAGGGCGGCACGGTCGCCGGCACGCTCAAGCTCCCCGCCGCGGATGCCGCGGGTCTCGACCGTCCCGGCCCGGCGCAGCTCGCCGCCACCGGACCACGCGCCCGCGGCAACGAGAGCGAGTACGAGCTGCTGCTCGAGATGATCCTCGAGGGCTACCGCCTTCACTACGACGACCCGGTGGTCGTCCACACGCCGGATCTCGACCTGGCGCTGCTGCTCGGGGATCAGCTGTACGCGCTGGGGCTGTCGCGACTCGCCGCGCTCGGCGATCTCGACGCGGTGGCCGAGCTCGCGGACGTGATCTCGCTCGCCGCCCAGGCGCGCACCGCCTCCGACGCCGAGCTCGCGGGAGCGATCTGGGACGCAGGTGCGGCGTCCGTCGGCTGGGGCGCGAGCGCGGCTCACGCCGACGCCAAGGCGCGGGCAAGGGCTCACGATCCGGGCGCGACCGAGGCGCTCCGAGCCGTCGCTTGTGCGGTTCGGATCGAGTCGCCAGGCCCAACCTTGTGAGGTTCGTATCGAGCTTGTTAGGCCACCGCGTACCGGGTTGTTCGGTCGTGACCTTTTCAGGGCCATGGCGGTACGCTGTCGCTGTCTAAATTTGCTGTAAGGAGCCCCTTGCCCGACCGCAACAGGGAAAGAAAGTCGAAGTACACGCTCGACCGGAACATCCCCGGTGCGTTCGAAGGAGAGACCGTCACGCGCCGGCGTCTGATGGTTCTCGGCGCGAACGGCGTGGGCGCGGTCGCCGCCGCGGCGTTCACGCTCCCGGCGCTCGGGTTTGCGATCGCCCCGATCTTCAAGCGCCAGGCCTGGACCTGGCAGGCGATCGGCACGCCCGACGACTTCAACCAGAGCTCCTACCAGACCAAGGTCATCACGATCACGCCGGGCATCGGCGAGGCGGGCAACACGATCGCGTACGTGAGGGCGCGCGACCCGAGCATCGACACCGAGCCCGAGGACCAGTACAACCACTGGGTCGCTCTGTCCGATCGCTGCATGCACCTGGGCTGCCCGGTCCGGTACGTGCAGGCCGCGGAGCGCTTCATCTGTCCGTGCCACGGCGGCGTGTACGACTTCCGCGGGATGGTCGCCGGCGGCCCGCCGGTGCGCCCCCTCGACCGCTTCTACACGCGTCTGAACAAGTACACGAACCTGGTCGAGATCGGGCCGCGCTTCTCGGTCAACAGCGAGCTTCAGCGCTTCAATCCGCGCTTCCCGGGTGAACCGATCGACGGGATCGGCCAGTTCCTGTATCCATCGACATTCGATACCGCCAAGCGTCCGTAGCCACCTAGATGCCGCGCATTCCAGCACCGCCACTGCCGAAGGCCCTTCAGCCCAAGCCAAAGAAGCCGGGCGAATCGAACGGGGAGGCCAAGCCCTACCGGCAGCCGCTCGAGGGCGGGGTCACCGTCGTCGACTGGCTCGACGAGCGCACCGCGATGTCGGGCGGGCTGCGCTGGCTGCTGTTCCGCAAGGTCCCGCGGGGCGTCAACTGGCCTTACACGCTCGGATCGGCGACGCTGTTCGCGTTCCTCAACCAGGCCGTGACCGGCGTGTTCCTCGCGATGTACTACCGCCCCGACGCGTCGGGCGGCGCGTACGAGTCGATCCGCCACATCAACGACGACGTGTTCCTCGGGCAGCTCGTGCACGCGATGCACAAGTGGGGCGCGTCGGTGATGATCATCCTGATCTTCCTGCACATGGGGCGCGTGTTCTTCTACGGCGCCTACAAGTACCCGCGCGAGCTCACCTGGGTCATCGGCGTGGTGCTGCTGATCCTGACGCTGGCGATGGGCTTCACCGGCTATCTGCTGCCGTTCGACCAGCGCGCGTACTGGGCGAGCGTCGTCGGTATCAACATCAACGCCGGCGGGCCGTTCATCGGGCCGTTCCTGTCGAACTTCCTGCTCGGCGGGGCGGACTTCGGCGCCACCACACTGTCTCGCTTCTACTCGATCCACATGCTGTTGATCCCAGGCGCGATGGCGGCGCTGATCGGCGCCCACCTCTACCTCATCACCAAGCTCGGCATCGCCGCGCCACCGTGGGTAAAGCCCCACCCCGACAAAGACGGTGACCACCAGCTTGACGAGGCGCAGGTTTGACCCGCGCTACTGACATCGAAAGCGCGACGTCAGGACCCGGGCGCTCATGAATCAGGGACAGAAGGAGGCCTACCTCCGCGAGTACTCGCAGCTGAAGAACGAGGGCGAGCCGTTCTTCCCCTACACGGTCTTCCACGACGGCGCGATGGCTTGCATCGTGATGGCCGTGATCATCTTCCTCGCGCTGATGTTCGGCGCCGAGCTCGGGCCGAAGGCTGACCCGACGACCACCACTTACGTACCTCGACCCGACTGGTACTTCTTCTTCCTGTTCGAGGTGCTGCGCGTGATGCGTAACGTCCCGAAGTTCACGCCGATGGCGACGATCGGCGTGCCGACGATCTGCATGATCCTGCTGTTCCTCCTGCCGTTCTACGACCGCAGCCCGGAGCGCCGAATCGAGCGTCGCCCGGTCGCGCTGGCCGCCGGAGTCGCGACCATCGCCGCGATGGCGTACCTGACCTACAGCGGTGCGAACACCGGCTCACCGAACACCGTCGACCTGTCGCCGCCGGCCAGCCTGACGCCGGCGCAAGCCGCGCAATGGAGGGCGGGCGCCGACGTCGTCGGTGAGTCGGGCTGTCTCGCTTGCCACGTGATCGGCACCAACGGCAACAACGGCCCGGGGCCCGTGCTGACGCACATCGCCGACACGGTCCCAGAGCAGCAGATCGCGTCCACGCTGCGCAATCCGACACCGCCGATGCCGTCGTTCAAGAACCTCCCGCCGGAGAAGTTCAACAACCTCGTGTACTTCCTGTCGAATCTGCAATAGCCGCGCAATCGGGGCAATGGCGAGTGCAGAGTTTGCGCCGGGCGGCGCACCGGGGGCGCTAGACGAACCGCAGGTCCGCGCGATGTTCGACCGGATCGCCGGTCTGTACGACCGCATGAATTCGGTGATGACCGCGGGCCTTCACCACGAGTGGCGCCGCCGCGCCGCCGACCTTGCGGGGCTCTCCCCGGGCGGCCGCGCGGTCGACGTCGCCACCGGAACGGGCGATCTCGCGCTCCAACTGGCGGGTCGCGTCGCACCCGGAGGCGTGGTGGTCGGGGTCGACTTCTCCGAGAAGATGCTTGAGCTCGCGCGGGCCAAGGCGGGACCGCGCGTGAGGTTCGAATCCGGCAACGCACTCGCGCTCGACTACCCCGACAACGAATTCGACGCCGCAACCGTGGGCTTCGGCGCCCGCAACTTCTCAGACCTCGACCGGGGCCTCGCCGAGATGACCCGGGTCGTGCGCCCGGGCGGCCGAGTCGTCGTGCTCGAGATCACCACCCCGCGGCGCCCGCCCCTGTCGACGTTTTTCGACCTGTGGTTCGATCACGCGATTCCCGCGCTCGGCCGCGTCGTCGACTCCCAGGCTTACAGCTACCTGCCGAACTCGGTCAAGCGCTTCCCCGGTCCGGACGAGCTCGCCGCGCGCATGTGGGACGCAGGACTGCGCGAGATCCGTTACGTCCTCACCGCCGGCGGCATCATCGCCTTACACGTCGGAACGGTCCCCACCTGATGAGTACTGGCGCACAGGCAGTGGTGGACGCAGGAGGCGAGGCTCTAACGCGCGTGATGGAGCGCGTTGAGCGCCGGATGGCCGAGCTCGCGACCGGTCACGGACCCGTGCTCGCCCGTTACGCCGGCGACACGATCGCCGCTGGAGGCAAGCGTCTACGCCCGCTGCTCGTGTGTATCGCCGCCGGGGCGCCGCCGCCCGAAACCGACGGACTCGTGCGAGCAGCGGTGGCGGTCGAGCTCGTGCACGGCGCGACCCTCGTCCACGACGACGTGCTCGACGGCTCCGCGCTCCGGCGCGGCCGCCCGACGGTGGTCGCCTTGGGCGGGCGGCCGCTTGCCACCGCCACCGGCGACCTGCTGTTCTCGCGCGCGTTCGCCGAGCTCGCCGGCGGCGACTCCGTCGAGGCCGTCCAGGTCCTGTCGCGCGCGAGTCGCGAGCTCGCTCTCGGCGAGCTGGCCCAGCGGGCGGACGCGTTCGACACCGAGGTCAGCGTCGCCCGCTACCTCGAGCGCTGCCGGTTGAAGACAGCGGTCCTGTTCCGCGCGGCGTGTGAGCTCGGGGCGCTCGAGGCCGACGGCGATCCCGACGCTCTCGGCAGCTTCGGCGAGCGGATCGGCCTCGCCTTCCAGATTCTCGACGACGTCCTCGACGTGTCCGGGCCGCCCGAGCGCACAGGCAAGCCCCGGGGGGCAGACCTGCTCGACGGCACGGTCACGCTCCCGCTGATCCTCGCCCGCGAGCGCGACACGGAGCTGGCCGAGCTCGACGTCCGTACCGTGCGAACCGCCGCGGATGCGGCCGTTGTGTGCGAGCGCATCACCGATACCGGCGCGCTCGATGACGCGCGGTCACGCGCGCGCCGGCTCGTGGCCGAGGCCAAGGACGGGCTGCCGATGTTGCCGGTACGGCAGCGGGCCGCGCTCGAGCTCGCTGCCGACATCGTGGTCGAGCGGTACGCCTGATAGGCCTCGCTGCGCTCGGCGTCCGTGGGGCCACGTGCCCCGTCCGGACGGGCCTGCATGGTCCCACGGATGCCGCGCGTCAGCGCGGCCCAACCCCCTAAAAGTCTTCGGGCAGGATGTGGTCGGCGTTCAGCGCCGTGATGAACCGATCGATCTGATCGGCCATATTGGCCTGCGTCAGCCGCTGGAGGTCCCGGAGCATGTCGGCCAGACCCTCGTCGAGCCGGTCCTCGAGCTCGCGCACCTGGTCCTGGGTGTAGAGGCCCTCGGTGTACCAGTCGCAGTTCGGGCAGGACAGCAGCAGGTTCCAGCACTCGTCCGGAGCCTCGGACCAGTCGACCGGCTGCACGAGCTCGGAGGCGCAGTCGGGGCACACGTGCAACCCGCGGGTCGCACCGTTCTGGTCGTTGAAACGGACCACCTCGATGCTGCGCCCGCTGGGGAGGACGATGCGTCGGACGGAAGGCTGTTCTGGCTGCTGATTCATTGGACTCTCCGTGCCCTTAATCGGCCCGTGTTATGGGCAACTTGAGGGCCTTCTTCGGGACTAGCCGACCGACCCGTTTTCGCGTGCGCAGCAGACCGGGTAACCTTGGGATCCCCCATCCGGAGGACCGCCGAAATGTTCCGCAACCCCACCACCGATCTGATCGTCGTCCTGGTGATCGTCCTGCTGATCTTCGGCCCCAAGCGGCTGCCCGGTCTGGGCAAGCAGCTGGGGACGGGTCTGCGTGAGTTCAAGGAATCGATCACGGGGGAGAACAAGCACGAGGACGAGGAGCAGCGGCCCGAGATCGCCGCGGCCAGCGCCTCGACGCCCCAGGCGACGCCGACCGCGTCCGAGCGCGAGTCGGCCGAGGTCGGGCCCCAGAGCCGCTCGTAGCGGCGGCCGTTCCGGGAAGTCGCGGTCGTGGCACGGATACGGCCCATCGGGCACGACGACCGGCTGAGCATCGTCGACCACCTCGACGAGCTCCGCACGCGCCTGGTCGTGTGCCTGGCCGCGCTGATCGTCGCGTTCGGCTTCTGCTTCTGGCAGAACAACCATCTGCTGACCGTCCTGAACCGGGCGCTCCCGCACAACTCGGCCGTCGCGGCGCACAACGGGCTCGGGTCGGTGCCCTCGGAAGCCGTCCAGCTCCGCCGCCTGTTCACCAAGCAGGCCGCCGCTGCCACTGCACTCGCCAACGCGCCCGGAACTTCGGCGCAGGCGCGGCAGGCCTACCTCGCGTCAGCCGCCTCGTATCTCCAGACCGCCAGGACCCTCCCGGACAGCATCTCCACGCAGGAGAAGCCGATCACGATCGGCGTCGGTGAGTCGTTCACGACCACGCTCACGGTCGCGGCGTACTTCGCGCTCCTGTTCTCTTTGCCGGTTCTTATTTACGAGGGCTATGCCTTTGTCATTCCTGCTTTGAACCGAAACGAGCGCCATGCGGCGTTACCGGTGATGGTCGCCGCCCCGCTGCTGTTCATCGCCGGGGTGGCCTTCACCTACATCGTCGTGCTGCCGCCCGCCGTCCACTTCCTCCAGGGCTACAACGCCGACCAGTTCGACGTGCTCGTGCAGGCGAAGTCCTATTACTCGTTCCAGATCCTCACGATGCTCGCGGTCGGGCTTGCGTTCCAGCTCCCGCTTGGGCTGCTCGGGCTCCATCGGATCGGAGTGATCAACGGGAGCACTCTGACCAGGCACTGGCGCTACGCTACGGTCATCATCGCCGTGATCGCTGCGGCGATGCCGGGGGCCGATCCGGTCACGACCGGTCTGGAGACGCTCCCCCTCGTAATCCTCTTCCTCGCCAGCATCGTGTTGCTCAAGATCGCCGATCGCCGCGCCGCGGCCCGCGCCGCCGCCGAGGCGAACGCCTCCTTCGGCGACGGCCTCGATCCCACCTAGACCATGCTCTTCGACCTTCGTAGCCGCGGCCGGCGCAGGACCGTGCAGGTCGTGTACCTGGGCCTCGCCATTCTCATCGGCGGCGGCCTCGTCCTGTTCGGAGTCGGCGCCGGCAACGGCCTCGGCGGCCTCCTCAACGCCTTCAACGGCGGTGGCTCGAGCTCGGGCCAGAAGGCCGTCGTCAGCGCCCAGGAGCAGCAGGCGATCAAAGCGACGCAGCTCAACCCAAACAGCGCCGCGGCGTGGGCCAACCTGGTGCAGGCGCGCTGGACCGCCGCCGGCCAGGGCGCCAACTACAACTCCTCGACCGGCCAGTTCACCCAGTCCGGCCTCAACGAGCTGAAGCTCGCCACCCAGGACTGGCAGAAGTACCTGGCGCTCACCAAGAACCCGGATCCCAACCTCGCCGTCCTCGCCGCCCGCGCGTACGCCGGACAGCAGAACTACGCCGGCGAGGCCAGCGCCTGGGACATCGAGACGGCCAACGACCCGAGCGCGGTGAAGGGCTTCGAGTGCCTCGCGGTCTCCGCCTACGCCGCCGGCCAGACCCGCAAGGGCGACCTTGCCTCCGCCAAGGCGCTCAGCATGGTCCCCAAGGCCCAGCAGGCCCTACTCAAGAACCAGCTCCAGTCGGCCAAGACCCAGCCCTCGGTCGCGCAGCAATGCTGACCCCCTCCGGCCGGGAACGGTGGGTAACATCGCCGCCAAGGGCCGTTAGCTCAACTGGTAGAGCAGGGGACTCTTAATCCCAAGGTTGGAGGTTCGAGTCCTCCACGGCCCACTCTCAAAGCCCCGCGTGAGCGGGGTTTTCTCGTTCTCGGGGACCTGGATCGAGCGCGGCTGTCCGCCGACGGGGTACTTCACGAAGCGCCTAGCCGAGGACGCGGTGCGACGGACGCTCGACGAGGCGCGCCGGGGAACGGTCGCTGGCATGGTCGGCACGGGCACGACGTTCGCCGGTCTGCTCGGGGCCCGCTACTCCCCAGTCGCGTAACGGGCCGGGGTGACTCCCGTGAAGCGTTTGAATGTCCGAGTTAGGTGCGCCTGGTCAAAGAAGCCCGACTCGGCTGCAGCGATGGCCGGCGGCTCCCCGCGGCGAAGGAGGCGTTTAGCAATCTCGAGCCGTGCCGCGCGCTGGTAGGCGTGGGGTGTCATCCCGATGTCGTGTTTGAACGCATCGACGAGCCGTGACGGGCTCAAGCCCGCATGTCTGGCCAGGACGGCGAGCGGCATCGCGGCCGCAGGCATCTCATCGATGAGATCGCGCGCGCGGCGAACCGCGGCGCGCTCTGGTCGGCGTGGCTCTGGCGTGCGTACTGGAAGCAGGAGCATGGAGAGCGCCCTCATTGCGAAATGAACCGCCTCGCCGTGTGCGAGCACGTCGGGCGACTGCAGCAACTGGTGAACGATCACGAGGGTGTGTGCCACGCGGCGGTCGTTGAAAATGACTTCGCGCGCATCCATTGGCGGCGGCCGCTCGTCGCCGGTCAGTTGGTTGAGGACGAATGGATCGAGATATAGGACTGAGTAGGTGGTGCCATTCGGACCCGGCGTGCCTGTGTGTACGCGCCCGGGTGGGATGAGGAAGCCGCGCCCGTCGTGAACAACGTGATAGCCGCGCTCGAGGTCGAACATGGCGGTGCCGGCATTCACCCAAGCGACCGTCCAAGTCTCGTGGATGTGCGGCTCATACCGATGCTCCGAAAACCGGGCGTGGAGAGCTTCGACGCCGTCTACGCCAGCCGGCCTGACGAACCTGAAGACGTCGTTCATTTGGGCAAGAAATTACAAGACGCGGACCGCCGCAACTGCGACGCTGGCTAAACGGGTCGTGGAGGCGCCGATCAACCGCCCGGCAAGCTGCTGCGGACACCAATCGACCGACGGAGGCCACCATGACCCACAACGACAGCCGCGCAGAGAATGGCCAAACCTCGCTGATGTTCATTCACGGCGCGTGGCTCTCAGCACGCAGCTGGGAGAACTACATGGACTACTTCGGCGAGTGCGGGTTTTCCGTGTCCGCGCCCGAGTGGCCGCGCAAGCAGGGCGACGTCGAGGGGATCCGTGAGAGCGCGGAGGCGTCGGCCGGCCTCGGGGTTCAAGAGATCGTCGACCATTACGAGCAGCTGATCCGCGATCTCGATCAGCCGCCTGTGCTGATCGGGCACTCCTACGGCGCGCTCTTCGTCGAGCTATTGCTCGACCGCGGGCTGGGACGGGCCGGGGTGGCGATGAGCCCGGCACCGCCCAAGGGGATTCTCGCGCTGCCATTTTCGACGCTGAAGTCGGCCTCGCCCGCACTTGCGCATCCGTCGAAGTGGCATGGTGTCGTGACTCTGACGCCCGAAGAGTTCACGTATGGGTTCGTGAACACGTTCTCCGAGGAAGAGGCGGCTGCCGCCTACGAGCGGTACGCGGTTCCCGAGACCGGTCAGATCTTCTACGAGGGCGGGTTCGCGAACTTCCATCTGCACCCGCCGACCGAGGTCCACTTCAAGAACGAGGACCGCGCGCCGCTGCTGCTCGTCGGCGCGACCCGAGACCACACCGTGCCAGCTTCACTCACAAAGGCCCAGTACAAGCGGTACGAGCACTCGCCGGCAAAGACCGACTACCTCGAGTTCGAGGGTCGCCCCCACCTGCACATGGTCGCCCGCGACTGGCAGGAGGTCGCAAGCGCCATCGACAGCTGGCTCGACGGCGTCTTCCACGAGCTTGCCGGCGCCACGCAACAGGCCTCGTAGGTTCGACGTTGATGAACATCGAGCGACGCCTCGGCTGTCATTAGCAAGCGAGGGCCCGTGGGCGGCGCGGCGACCGGCGAACACATGACCGATCCTGAACCCGGTCCGATCTGCGCTATATGCCGCGAAGCCCGGCTCGGTCCGACTCAACCGGACTGGTACGTGCTCTACACCGCTGACTCGAGACCGGGCCGGCAATCGCGACCGCCGCTGGAATGATCGAACCGTAAGCGCGGTTGTTAGCTAGGTTGGTTGACCGCGGAGGATGCGCACGTATGCGGCTGCACGGCGCCGATCCTTCGGGCGGGCACTGGTCCGTGAAATGTGCTCCAAATGAGGCAGCAGCCGGTCGGTAAGTCCGAGAGATTTGATGGCGCCCGGAGGCCAGTGCTCGCTGACGAATCGCTCGGCGGCCCTGGACTCGCCGCCGAGCTTGGCAACGATCCGGTCGCCATAGGCCTCGGGCGGGTGGTGCACCAGCGATTGAACGAAGACACTCGCGCGCACCCGCTTGTCTGGATCATCAAGCGCATTCAAGAGTGGCTCGCGCGCATCCGCGGGGCTTGTCGCGCCCAGGATCATCAGTCCTGCGGCTCGCTTCTCGGGTGAGTCGCTCGAGAGCGACGCGCGAGCCCGATCCAAGCGCTGGGCCGGCGTCTCGCCTGTCGGACCGTCCAGGAGGCGCGGATCCGGCCACATCCCGAAGACCCGCCAAAACAGCGGTCGACGCGGTACCGGTGCGCTCTGTGCTGGATCGTCCGTCATGGAATCGCTCCGCTAGGTGACCGTATCCGAGTGCCGAACCCGGTTCGGCAGACCGGCGCCTGCGGTCAGCCGGGCAAGTCTTCGGGTCGCTTCTTGGCGAGCTCTCCGTGGAGCACTCCGGTGGCTTGGCCGACTTCGATCATGTACCCGTCGGGGTCTCGCATGTAGCAGCGAATCTCAGCACCGCGATCGATCGGCGGCGTGACGAACTCGGCTCCCTTGGCGCTCCACTGCTCGTAACACGCCTGGATGTCGGCGACGCGGAGGTTCATGAAGGTCGAGACCGTGTTCCCCGGCTCGTAGTCCACGACCGTGATGTCGGGCTTGTCGGGGGTGGGGGGACCGCCAGGGTTCATCAGCACCCACGAGTTGGCGAGCTTGACGATGCACGGGTTCTCTTCGAGGACCACCTGGCCGCCGAGGACTTCGGAGTAGAACGCGCGGGACCGGGCGACGCTTCGCACGGTGATGAAGTGGGTGACGAGAACGCCCTCCTTCGGTGCGGGGATGTTCTCGTAGTCAATGAATGGCGCAGGTTCGTTCGCCTCGGTGGCGCTCACCGCTACCTCCTGGTTGTGTTGGGGGAACCTCGATCTGTCTTCGTCTGGCGACGGACTACCGCAGCGACCGGAACGCCGCGCGAACCTCTTCGGAGAAGAGTTGTGGCTCCTGCCAAGCCGCGAAGTGCCCGCCTCGATCGACCTTGCTGAAGTAGGTGAGGTTGGGGTACGCGCGCTCGGCCCAGCTGCGCGGGGCTTGATAGCTCTCGCCGGGGAACACGGTGATCGCCACCGGCACGGAGATCTCTGCGCTCCGCTGGGCTGCTGCGCTGCTGGGGTTCGCTCCGCCGTTTTCCCAGTAGATGCGTCCTGCGGAGGCGCCGGTGTTTGTGAGCCAGTAGAGCGTGACGTCGTCCAGTACCTCGTCTTTCGTCGGGGACCTGTCGGCGTCATCCTCGTACGTCCACTCGGTGAAGCCTCCGTGCACGAGCATCCACGCGGCGAGGCCGGCGGGGGAGTCCGACATGCCGTAACCCATGTTCTGCGGTCGCGCGGTCAGCATCGCGAAATAGGCCCTGCCGCCGGTCTTGATGCCCGTCGCGAGCTTGTCGAAAGTCGCGCGCTCGTCCGCGGACAGTCCGTCCGGCGCGGGCTCGCCGGCGGCGAGCGCCGCAGCCACGTCGGCGGGAACTGTTGCCGGCAGGTTGACGTGGATGCCCAGCAGTCCTACTGGAGCCTGTCGTCCCATCGCCTCGGTGACGACCGACCCCCAGTCGCCGCCCTGGGCGACGTAGCGCGTGTATCCCAAGCGACTCACCAGTTCCGCCCAGGCTCGCGCGATGTGATCGGGGTTCCAACCCGCCGATGTCGGCTTCTCCGAGAAGCCGAAGCCGGGCAGCGACGGCAGCACCAGATCGAACGCATCTCCGGCCCGCCCGCCGTGCGCGGTCGGGTCGGTGAGCGGCCCGATCGTCGTCAAGAGCTCGACAACCGAGCCGGGCCAGCCGTGGGTCATGATCAACGGCAAAGCGTCGGGGTGGGGCGAGCGAACGTGGATGAAGTGGATGTCGAGCCCGTCGAGGCTCGTGACGAACTGCGGCAATGCATTCAGCCTCGCCTCGACCCTCCGGCAGTCGTAGTCGGTGCCCCAGTACTGAACGAGTTCCTGGAGCTTCGCGAGCGGCGTTCCCTGGGATCCGTCATCGACCGTCTCCTTCTCCGGCCAGCGCGTCGCGGCGATTCGTCGACGCAACTCGTCGACCTCCGCCTGCGGGATCTCGATGCGGAACGGCCGAACTGCTGTGGCACCCGCTGGCTTCTCGCTCGTGGCAGACATGCAGGTCTCCTTATTTGACGACGGCGCCAGCCGCGACCCCCCACATCCACGCCGCGTCCCTGACATCAGTGTGCCGGATCACGGCACGACGATCGTGAACCGTCCAACGAGGTATGTGCCCGGAGCGCCCGGTCGCGGCAGCCCTGCGCCTTCTTGGCCGGCCGGGCCGAGGTTCGGCTGGTAGACGACGGTGCCCTGGTAGGTGCCGGCGCAATGGCTCGAGACCTCGACGTCGCGGGTGATCCGGGTGCCGGCGCGGATCAGGCTCTGCGTGCTGCTCAGGCCTTGTCCGCCGCCGCCGCAGCGGCGCGGGTTGGTGACCTGGATTGAGTAGGTGCTGTCGTTTACGTTGGTCACTGGCTGTCGCGCGGTCCAGCTGACGTAGGCCATCAGCTGAGGGGCGCCGCCGATCCGGAGGTAGCCGCTCGGGACGCGTCCGTCACACGGGATCCGGAGCACGTTTGGCTGATAGGGCCCTTTGCGGGTGCAGTAGTGGCGCGCGGGCACCGGCTGGACTCTGACGGGCGAGGCTACGTTGGCTGGGGTTACCTTGGGGTGCTCGGGCGCGACGTAGCCCACGGCGCGGCAGTTTTGGAGGCGCCGCAGCGTGAGGACGTCGCGCGACAGCGGGGGGCCGTAGCAGGTGGGAGCGTCGCGATAGGTGATCGTTACGATCAGGCCGATCGGGAGGGCCATCGCGGTGTCGCCTCCGCCGCTGGCATATCCGCATTGAGCGCCGCAGATCGCTGGGTTTACGGGCTCGACGATCAGGTACGCGCCGTCAGGGCCATGGGTCGGTGTGGTGGCGGTTCCGTGGCCTGTGCGGTAGGTAACCTCGGTGGCGTCAGGTCCGAGCAGACCGAAGGCGACCAAGCGCTGGTTGCGCGGCTCGCAGTCGGCGGCATGGCGTCGGGCGGCCAACTGGGCCTTGGCAGCCGCCGGTAGATGCGGGGGGAGACCGCTGGGGAACGCCGGGCACGGCTCGCCCGACGCGCTGGCCGGAGCGTTGGCGTACGCGACGTTGTCAAAAGCGTGCTGATGGGCGTCGTTGGGCACGCACGTGCCGAAGCCGACGTCGGAGAAGGTGAATGGATGAAAGTGACCGTCGTTGCCGAACGAGCCGTAGGCCCCGACCGCTCCGATCCGCCCGGACTGCTCGCGACCGACCTGGAAACAGGTCATGTCACCTTCTACGCGGTAGGTCTTCAGACCCCATGCGGGGCCGCTGGCCTCGGGGTCGGGGACAACCGCCGCCAGCCGCACGCTCGAGGCGATCACGCCGGTTGGGCCTGAGGGGTTCAGGCTGCTCCCGAACGGCAACACGGTCGGCACCGCCGCGCTGCTCGCAGGATGTTGCCGACCGATCTCCAGCGCGACGCCGAGCACGACGAGTGTCACGGCAACGGTCAGTCCGATCGCGAGCAGTCCCGACCAGCGGCCACGGCGGACCGGGCGGTGGGACGCTAGGCGCGAACCGTGTCCGGGCTCGTCCGGCGACTCGGCCGCGATCGCGTCACTCAGCATCGCGCGGGCCTGCTCTCCGGCGCGCGGGGCGGCCGCGTCCAACCCATCGTCGAGCGCATTGCCGAGGCGCCCAAGCAGGTCTTCGAGCTCGTTCATCGCTCCTCCACCTCCGTCGTGATCGGCGCGCCAAGGCCGCCGGCAAGCCGTCTGCGCGCGCGGCTCAGGCGAGTGCGCACCGCCGCGCTCGAGCAGCCCAGCGCCTCGGCGATCTCCTGATGAGAGAGCCCCGCCCATGCATGCAGGACGAGCACCTCGCGCAGCGCGGGTGACAGATCGGCCAGCGCCGCCGCGAGCGTGGGCCCGAGCGCCTCGGCGTCGAGTCGGTCCTCGATTGCGATCGCGGGCTCGTATGTGCTCAGGCCCGCAGCGGCTCGGGCATATGCCCGCAGTCGCCGCTCCTCCCTGCGATGGTTCATCCGCACGAGGTTGGCGGCGATCCCGAACAGCCACGCGAGCACCGACGCCTCGCCGCCGGCGAACCGCCGCCGCGAGCGAAACGCCTGTAGGAACGTCTCCGCAGCCAACTCGGCCCCCAACTCGTCGCCAAGGCGGCGGCGCAGATACCGATACACCTCGGCGAAGTGACGATCGAACAGCACGGCGAAGCAATCAGGCTGGTCGATCGACCGCCGTAACACGCTCGCGTCGGACTCCGAACTCATCACCGCATACGTTGCCGCTCCCCGCAACCCGTTACACCGCGCCGTCACGGGGTCAAGGCCAGGGTGTTCACGGGCGCAATTGGGGCGTGATTGCGCGACTGTGCCCGGGACACCCATCGCAGACGGCATGGGTGTGTGCGTCAATCCCTAACGATTGGAG
>Ga0335073_10002852_pt1 | contig 23817 bp, 19 predicted proteins | sample Lox_Sample_22_FD_207093 | JGI IMG/M metagenome (GOLD analysis project Ga0335073, IMG submission 207093) | Soil microbial communities from Loxahatchee National Wildlife Refuge, Florida, United States - Lox_Sample_2.2 | ecosystem: Environmental > Terrestrial > Soil > Wetlands | place: USA... | reverse complement strand
TGTCGATGGTGTAGTAGATCGTTGCGCCGGAGGTTGTGTCACTGAGCGTGACGATAACGGCGCCGTTCTGCGCGGGGGCGGTGGAGATGGTTGGAGTGGCCGCGGGCTGGTTGGGCGGGATGGTGCTGCCGTTCGTGGTGCCGCCTCCACAGCCGGCTGCGATCGCTAACCCTGAAATGATTCCGAGTGCGTAACGGAACAACGTAGCGGAAGGATGCGCGGTTGCGGCGGGAGAGGATGGGAGCGGCGCCGCTGCTGGATTATCCATGGTGTGGTCCCTGAGCCCCGGTTCGTGAGCTGATTCGAATCCGCCATTAATGTACTGCTTTGCGTTCGAGGCGGGAACCCTACATCGAGGGGTGTTGTGCCTTTGGTAAGCTGACGCAATGCCGAGCCCCTTCCGGAGCCTAAGTTCGCGGCAGCGTCATGCGTTTGCGGCGTGCTTTCTGGGATGGTCGCTCGACGCCTTCGATTTTTTCATTCTGGTGTTCTGCGTTTCCGCGGTCGCTGCGGATTTTCGCGTTGCGCGGACCGAAGTGGCAGCGGCAATCTCGATCACGCTGATGCTGCGGCCGGTGGGCGCGTTTCTCTTTGGCGTGATGGCGGACCGGTTCGGGCGGCGGCCGACGCTGATGTTCAACATCGCGAGCTACTCGCTGCTGGAGCTGGCGTGCGCCTTTGCCGGGTCGATGCATCACCTGTTCATTTTGCGTGCACTGTTTGGGATCGCGATGGGCGGCGAGTGGGGCGTGGGCGCGGCCCTGGCCTTTGAGACGCTGCCGAAGGAGAATCGCGGATTCTTCTCCGGCCTGCTGCAGGAAGGGTATGCGGTGGGGTATCTGGTGGCGGCGGCGAGTTACGCCTTGCTGTTCCCCTGGTTCGAGCATTTCACGTGGCACGGGCACGCGTTTGGATGGCGCGGGATGTTCCTGGTGGGCGCTGCTCCAGCGCTGCTGGTGTTTTATATCGGCGGGAAAGTGGAGGAGTCGCCGACGTGGAAGGAGCGCGGCGAACTGGAGGAGCGGACGCTGCCAGAGATGGGGCTGGCGAAGAGCCTGTGGCAGTATGCGGGGACGTTTGTCTTCCTGGTGCTGTTGATGACGGGATTCAATGCGTTCTCGCACGGCACCCAGGATCTGTATCCGACTTTCCTGCAAAAGGACCACGGATTTTCGGCGCAGATGACGGGTGGGATCGCGATTTTGTACAACATTGGCGCACTTGCCGGCGGGATGGTGTTCGGGAGTTTCTCGGAGAAGATTGGGCGGAAGAAGGCAATCATTGTGGCGGCGCTGCTGTCGCTGCCTGTGATCCCGCTGTATGCGTTGTCGCACTCCGTGGTGGCGCTGGCAGTGGGAGCGTTCGTGATGCAGTTCATGGTGCAGGGGGCCTGGGGCGTGGTGCCGGCGTGGCTGAGTGAGCTATCACCGGGCCCGGTGCGGGCGACGTTTCCTGGGCTGGCGTATCAGCTGGGGAATTTGCTGGCATCGTGGAACGCGGTGATTCAGACGAAGGCTGCTGAGCGGGTTGGAGGCCTCGGCGTGGTGCTGGCCGGCACCGTGGCAATTGTGGCGTGCTACCTGGCGGTGGTGGCGGCGTTTGGGCGGGAGTCGAAGGGCACGGAGCTGAGAGCGAACCTGTAGCTGACTGCCAGGGCTAACGCGGCTGGTGGATTCGCTCTGACAGGATTTTTTCTGCGGCCTGGAGATCCTCTTCCGTGTCGACGCCGATCGTGTCCGACGGGGCTGGGGCGACGTGGATGTCGATGCCGTTATCGAGGAGGCGCAGCTGCTCGAGGCGTTCGACCTGCTCGATCCAGGAGGGCGGGAGAGTGGCGAACGTTTGCAGCGCTGCTTTGCGATAGGCGTAGACGCCGAGATGCTTGCGGTAGCCGGCGAATCCGGAGTTGTCGCGATCAAACGGAATCGTTGCGCGGGAGAAGTAGAGCGCGCGGCCGTCGGCGGCGGTGACGACTTTGACGGCGCTGGGATTGTTCACATCATGCTGTGGGCAGCGCACGGCGAGGGTCGAGACCTGGACCTCGGGACGTTCGAAGAGCTGGAGGAGCGGCGTGAAGTGCTCGGGTGTGAGGAGCGGCTCGTCGCCCTGGATGTTGACGTAGATGTCGGCGGGGATGGATTGGGCGACGGCCCAGACGCGGTCAGTGCCGCTGACGCAGTCTTCGGGGGTGAAGACGGCCGGGAGCAGGTGCTGCTGGGCGAAGTTGAGGACCTCGTCCGAGTCGGTGGCGATGAGAACCTGGTCGAGCAGGGGGCAGGCGCGGGCGGCGCGATAGACCCAGGCAATCATAGGCTCGCCGGCGATTTCTCGGAGGACTTTGCGGGGCAGGCGGGTGGAGCCGAGGCGGGCGGGGATGACGGCGAGTACGTGGCCGAGGTTCGCGGGCAAGAAGGGAAATCCTCCGAGGGATAGTGTAGCCGGGGATCATTGTCCCGTTCGTGTGGTTGCGCCGTTGACGGCAGGGAAGGTAGTTTGGTTTGACGGAGAGCGCATGGCATCGGAAACGACGATCAGCCCCAACCTTGAATCCATCCTGCAGGAACATCGGGTCTTTCCCCCGCCGGAGGAGTTCGCAAAACAGGCCCATATAAAAAGCCTGGCCGAGTATCAGCGGATGTACCAGCAGTCGGTGAAGGATCCTGAAGGGTTCTGGGCGGAGGCGGCGAAGGAACTGCACTGGTTCCGGCCCTGGGATAAGGTTCTGGAGTGGAATCTGCCGTGGGCGAAGTGGTTTGTCGGCGGGAAGATCAACCTCTGCTACAACTGCGTGGACCGGCACGTTGTGAACGGACGCGCGGGCAAGACGGCGATCCTGTGGGAGGGGGAGCCGGGCGAGGTGCGGAAGCTGACGTTTGCGGAGCTGCACGCCGAGGTGCAGAAGTTCGCGAACGTGCTGAAGGGGCTGGGAATTCAGAAGGGCGATCGCGTTGCGGTGTACATGGGGATGACGCCGGAGCTGGCGATTGCGATCCTGGCGTGCGCGCGCATCGGCGCGGTGCACTCGGTGATCTTCGGCGGATTTGCGGCGAATGCGATTGTGGATCGCGTGAACGACGCGCAGTGCGTGGCGATTCTGACGCAGGACACATCGTACCGGCGCGGCAACGAAGTGAAACTGAAGGCGACGGTGGACGAGGCCGTGGCTCAGTGTCCCACGGTGAAGAACGTCGTTGTGTACCGGCGATCGGGTTCGCAGGTGAACATGCAGGAGGGTCGCGACCACTGGTGGCACGAGCTGATGAAGGCGGCAGAGAAGGAATGCCCGGCCGAGGAACTGGATTCCGAGGATCCGCTGTACATCCTGTACACGTCGGGCACGACGGGCAAGCCGAAGGGCCTTGTGCACACCACTGGCGGCTATTCGGTGCAGACGTATCTGACGAGCAAATACATCTTCGACCTGCGCGAGGACGATATCTACTGGTGCACGGCTGATATCGGGTGGGTGACCGGGCACTCGTATGTCGTATACGGAATCCTGCAGAACGGCGCGACCACGCTGATGTATGAGGGCGCGCCGAATCATCCGCAAATGGACCGTTTCTGGAAGATCATTGACGATCACAAGGTGACGGTGTTCTACACGGCTCCAACGGCGATACGCGCGTTCATCAAGTGGGGCGATGAATTTCCGGCGAAGCACAGGATGGACACGCTGCGGCTGCTGGGGACGGTGGGCGAGCCGATCAATCCTGAGGCCTGGATCTGGTATCGGGAGGTGATCGGCAAGGGGCGTTGCCCGATTGTCGATACGTGGTGGCAGACGGAGACGGGCGGCATCATGATCTCGCCGATTCCGGGCGCGGTGGCGGCCAAGCCGGGCTCGGCGACGCGGCCTTTCTTCGGAATTGTGCCAGAGGTTGTTACAAAAGAGGGCCAGCCGGTTCCTGCGGGACAGGGCGGACTGCTGGTGGTCCGCAAGCCGTGGCCGTCGATGGCGCGTACGATCTTTGGCGATCCTGACCGTTACGTGAAGCAGTACTGGTCCGACGTGCCGGGATGCTACTTCACCGGCGACGGCGCGCGTATGGACGAGGACGGCTATTTCTGGCTGATGGGGCGCGTGGATGACGTGATCAATGTGAGCGGTCATCGTCTGGGAACGATGGAAGTGGAGTCGGCACTGGTGGCGCATCCGAAGGTGGCGGAGGCTGCAGTGGTCGGGCGTCCGGACGAGCTGAAAGGGCAGGCAATTGCGGCGTTCGTAACGCTCGAAAGCGGCTACACGCCGACGAAGGAGATGAAAGACGAGCTGCGGGCGTGGGTGGCGAAGGAGATTGGGTCGCTGGCGCGGCCCGACGATATTCGCTTTACCGACGCGTTGCCGAAGACGCGGTCGGGGAAGATCATGCGGCGTCTGCTGCGTGAGATGGCCACGCACGGAGAGATCAAGGGCGACGTGACGACGCTGGAAGACTTCTCGGTGATTGCGAAGTTGCGGGAGCAGGAGGAGTGAAGGGCAGGGTTTAGGGGATGGGTGCAGCGAGGGCGCCGGATCAACGGCGAGCGGTTACTACGCCCAGGTTTTCAGTTCAGGATAACGGGCAAAAATGATGCGCTGATCGTCTGAAGGCATCTGGCCAAGGCGGAGCGGCTTGTCCTGCGGGCGCGTGCCCTTCTGGTTGAGGACATTCATCAGGCTCCATTCGCGCTGGAGCCCCTGCGGCTCAGCGGCGGGAAGGTCATAGCGGGTGAAGTCGATGACCACGTGAGGGCCCGGGATGGTCCAGTCGTACAGGAGAGCCAGGCGGAACTGCTGGTTCATGTACCAGAGGATTTCGAGGTTCTTTTCCGACCCGGGTGCGCCGGTTCCTCTGGCGTCGAATCTGTAATTCAGCGCATTGTTGTTGGGGAAGTTGCGGCGCCACTCCAGGCCAAATTCGCCTTCGGTGATGACGCGCGTATCCGGCCAGCGCTCGCGGACAGACTGAAGCCACCAGGTCAGGTCCTCGTCGTGGCCGATGGAAACTTCCCAAATTGCTGTGAGCCAGCCGAAGCCGTTCAGGGCGCATCCACGATCGAAATGCATTGCGGAAGTGTCGAGCATTTCTCTGCGCCCCGCGGTCTGGCCGAGATCCTGGACGGTTTCGATCGGTCCGACGCCCATGCGGCTGTTGAAGCCTCCTTCAAACCCGTTGCGGCGGGCGGCGAGGAAATCGCAGGTCCAGCCGTCGAGGCACACACAGTCAATGAAGTCGGCTGCGCCCTGGGCCGGCTTGAGGTAGTGTTGGCGGCTGGGGTAATAGGGATAGCAGATTCCGCCGTCGCCATCGCCGTTGTCGATGTTGTGCTGGCTCCAGATCTGCCCCTGGCAAACGTGGATGGATTCATCGGCGGCGAGCAGGCGCTGGTTCTCCGCATCCATGAAGCCTGCGACGAGACACTGGGGGCGGTATCCGTTGCCGACCATCTTCGAAATTTCGGCAAGAGCACTGTGAATGGTCACGCGGATCTGTTCGCGAGTGTTGTACATGGGCGCGAAGTAGCCGCCGGGGATGAAGGTGATCTCGTCCCCGTAGCGGTCGTGGAAAGAAGCGAGGAGTCTGCGCGCATCCCTGTATTCCTGACGGCTGTCGTGGAGGGCAAGCCAGCTGACGGCCCAGGTCATGCGGCCATCGGGGCAACCGCGGGCGAAGGCCTCGCGACGCGCACGGAGGCGTGCGGGGCTGTTGTCGGAGGACTCGTCCTGTCCGATTGACCGATCGGTGCTCACCTCGATCTGGTTGACGCGCACGACCGAGATGTGTGTGAGGAAGCGTCCACGAAGGGAGGTTGAGGAGGAAGGGAAGGCGAGGAGATTCGCATCACCCACAGCAAGGGCGAGAGCGGCGGACGCGCGCGCGGCGTCGGCGAGGAACTGGCGCCGCGACGGCTGGCTCCCGATCGATTTCATCTGAATGCCGGGTTACTCATTCCCGATGGCTTTCGTGGATTCGTTGGCGGCCGGTTCAGTGGAGGGCTCGGGCAGTTCGATATGCGACTCGGCGTAGATGTGTTGTTCGGCGGGTTTGTAGTCCGCAGGCTGGGCGGTCATGATGCTGGGCACGAAGGTCTGGGGATTGCGGTCGTAGAGCGGGAACCAGCTGCTCTGCACCTGGACCATGATTCGATGGCCTTTGAGGAAGACGTGATCGACCGCGTGGAGGGAAAATTTGTATTCCTCGGGCGTGTTGGCGGGAATGGGCTCGGGATGCGAGAGGCTGGTGCGATAGCGGCCACGGAAGATTTCGTCGGCAATCATCAGCTCGAAGCCGGCAGGCTTGACGTCGGGGCCGGGGTCAATCGAAAAACACGGCTCGTGGCATGCGGACGGCGCAGGGCTGTCCGGGAAGACGTCGATGAGCTTGACGATCCAGTCGCTGTCGGTGCCGGAGGTTGACGCCATGAGGTCGGCGATGACGTTGCCGGTGACGGTAACGTCGTGATCGAGGGGCGGCGTTTGCCAGGTGGCCACATCTTTCCGGCCGTTAAGAAAAGTCTGATCCTGGACCAGCCATGTGTACCATCCCGATCCGCCGGGTGCATAGGTGGCTTCGATGGGGCGGCGGCGATAGGGGACGGGATCGGCGGGATCCGAGGTCCAGCCCCTGAAAGTGTTCGGGTCGGCCGGCTTCGTAAAAGTGAGAGCCCCATCCGCGTCGAGATAAAGAGCACGCGTTGTTACATTTTTTGGGGGCCACTGGTTGTAATGCATCCAGCGCTCGGAGCCGGTCTGATACGTTGCCGTATTGGCGAGGTCAAAACCAGGCTGATCCTTGAGGTAGTAGGCGAAGAACGGCGCCTCGATCTGACGCCGGAACTCGTCTCCAACAGATTCGCCGAAATTGACGTCGCCCAGGTGGCGCGTGGTTTGCGACCAGCCGCCGTGACGCCAGGGTCCAAGGACCATGTAAACCCGATGCGCGGGATTGCCGGGTTCGTTGTGCGGCTCGAGCGCGGCGTATTCCTCCTGAGGTCCCCAGAGGTCTTCCTGGTCCCACCAGCCGCCGACTTCGAGTGTCGGGACGGCCACTGTGGTCAGGTGTGGCTGAACTGCTCTTGACTGCCAGAAAGCGTCGTAGGAAGGATGATCGAGGAAGGCGTGCCAGGTGGGCAGATCGGTGGCGTCGGAGAGCTTGCCCGCGGCGGCGAACGATCCGGCATGCAGGAAGAACGTGTAAGCGTCTTCGTCGAGTTTGTTGAAGGTGTTTTCCTTGCTGGACTCCATGCCGATGACGTAGTCGTAGCCGTAGGTCTGGCGGAAGGCGCCGTTGTGGAAGAAGTCGTCGCCGATCCAGACGTCGGTCATGGGAGCCTGGGGCGAGATGGCGCGGACCGCGGGGTGAGGATCGATACCGGCTTCTGCGGCGAGGAAGCCGGGGTAGGAGACACCCATCACGCCGACGCGGCCGTTGTTCTGGGGAATGCGCTGTAGCAGCCATGCGACGGTGTCATAGCTGTCGGTGCTTTCGTCGACGGCTTTCTTGTCGCTGTGGTCGGCGAGGGGGCGCATCATGACGAACTGACCCTCGGATTTGTAACGGCCACGGATATCTTCCATCACGAAGATGTAGCCGCTCTGGGCCAGTTCGGTGTAGCGGGAGTTGACTGCGTTGGAGTCGTAGCCATCGACGCCGTAGGGGGTGCGCTGCATGAGGAAGGGCAGCGGCTCTTTGGTGTCGGCAGGGCGAAGAATGACGGCGTGGAGTTTGATGCCATCGCGCATGGGGATCATGACCTCTTCGCGCGAATACGGGCGGAAGTGGTTGGGTACGGGTGTGGAGGAGATGCGGGTAAAGATGCGGTCGGGCGAACCCGGAGTGGAGAATTTCATGCTCGTGACAGCGCCGTTGTTATCCGCGACGAACGTGTAGGTCCCGTCAAAGTCGGGCACGAACGTGGTGTTCGATTTCGGGTTGAGATCAAGGCGGGCCGAACGCGGACTTTCGAGATAGAGGCGGTCGCCATCGCGGAAGATGGAGAGAACCAGGTCCGGCTCATCCTGCTGGCGATACTGGCCCACGTAGCTGTCCAGTATGGTGGCAGGGACGCGAACGGGAGCGGACTTCTGTGCGGCGTGGAGCGGCGGCAGGGCGGAGCAGCAGCAAAAGAACAGGGCAGAAAGGGCAAGCCGGTGGGGAAGCATCGGAATTCATAGTATCGCGGCGTCAGGCAAGGAATGGGGCTTTCGCAAAACGGTGGCGAACGGCGACAATGGGTGCTGGAATCCAGAGAAGGGAAACATCGAGTGGGCATCATCGGGCGCTCCGGTTGGCGGAGCGGACTAGTGGCGGGAATTTGCTTTGGTTTGGGACTGATGTCGGCGCTGCTTGCCGGAGTGGGAGCGGTTGCCGCGCAGCAAGGGCAGAGCGGAGCGCAGGGCGGAGCACAGAATACGGGGATGGCGAGCGGAGCCCAGCACCAGGCAGTGTATGACCAGCAGCATCGCATCATCACCGCCGGGGGCTTCGTGAAGACGGGTCCGGTGGTGTTCGAGGACATCGCCAAAGCGGCAGGTTTGACGAGCTGGCATCACACCGCAGGGACACCGGACAAGCCGTACATTGTGGAGGCGAAGGGGCCGGGCGTATGTCTGATCGACTATGACAATGACGGATGGCTGGACATCTACCTTGTGAACGGGTCGACGCTCGATGCGATGAACGGGAGGGCGGCGGCGCCGAAGGCAGCGCTGTTCAGAAACAATCATGACGGGACATTCACCGATGTGACGGAGAAGGCCGGAGTCGCTAACGAGCGCTGGGGATACGGGTGTGCCGTAGCGGACTACGACAACGATGGCTGGCCGGACCTGTACGTGACGAATTACGGGAAGAACCGGCTTTACCGCAACAATCACAATGGCACGTTTACGGATATGGCGGAGAAGGCGCACGTCGAGCTGGGAACGTGGTCGACGGGGGCGACGTTCGGTGACTACGATGGCGACGGGCGCCTGGATCTGTTCGTCGCGGGGTACATCCACTTCGACTTCGTTCATCCTCCGGTTTCCGGCTCGCGGACGGTAAATTACGCGAACTGCCAGTTCCGCGGAGTGGAGACGATGTGCGGACCGCGCGGGCTGCCGGGCGAACGGGATCACCTGTTCCACAACAACGGCGATGGGACGTTCACCGACGTGAGCGAAAAGCTGGGAGTGGATAACAAGAACGGGTATTACGGGCTGGGCGCGCTGTTTGTGGATGTGAATAACGACGGTAAGCCGGACCTGATTGTCGCCAACGACTCGACGCCAAATTATCTATTCATCAATAAGGGCAACGGAACGTTTGAGGACGACAGCTATCTGAGCGGGCTGGCGCTGAATGCGGACGGGCGCGAGGCGGCGAACATGGGGCTGGCAGCCGGGGACTACGAGAACAACGGGCACGAATCGATCGTCAGCACGACGTTTTCCGACGACTACAAAATCCTGTTCCAGAACGACGGCAAGGGGAATTTCACCGACGTCAGCTATCCGTCGGGCATTGCGGCGCCGACAATTCCGTTTGTCGCGTTCGGGGATGGCTTCCTCGATTATGACAACGACGGCTGGAAGGACCTGCTGCTCACGAATGGCCACGTGTACCCGGTTGTGGATCAGCATCCGGAGTGGGGCACGACCTATGCGGAGCGCCCGCAGCTTTTTCACAACCTGAAGAACGGGAAGTTTGCAGAGGTTCCGGCGGTGGAAGGGACGGGGCTAGCCGTGGTGGTTGTCGGGCGCGGCGTGGCGTTCGGCGATCTGTTCAACGACGGGAAAATCGATGCGGTGATGAACAACATGGACGGCGTTCCGGTGCTGCTGCGCAACGTGAACCCGGATCATCACCACTGGGTGGAAATGAAGCTCGTGGGAGGGCCGAAGAGCCCGCGGGATGCAGTGGGGGCGACGGTGTATCTGACAGCGGGCGGGATCCGGCAGCGTGGCGATGTGCTCAGCGGGGGAAGCTATTTGTCGTCGAACGATCTGCGGGTGCACTTTGGACTGGGCGATGCGACGAAGGTCGACGGTGTGGAAATTCACTGGCCCGACGGCAAGGTGGAGAAGATGACGCTGCCGGGGGTGGATCGGATTTATACCATCGAAGAAGGACTAGCCGTCCAGGCGAACGTGCTGCGCCCGACGCCATAGCAGTCGGTGGATCGGTCAACGTTGGGTGAAAGCGGCAGCGGCTCCGGAAGTGACCTTCTCAGCGGCGGATGAGCCACATGAGCCAGCTGGCGGCGATCACGGATCCGACGAAGAGGACCCAGCAGTAGATGCCGTAGCGAACCATTCCACGCGGGGTGGAGCGCTGGGTGACGCCGAAGACGACCGACGTGCAGGTTGCGAAAAGAAGAACTGCGGTGAAGTGGGAGGGCGTCACGAGACCTTCCTCCCAATGCGGAGGTTATGCGCGTCAACGGCGGCTACGAAGTTGAGCAGGCCGGCGACCACGACGAACTTGGTGCCGTAGTCGGCGGTGACCAGCTGCACCGTGCTCTGGCCGAGGGAGAAGACGCGGGCGACGACGTAAAGCAGCCCGGTGCCGAGATCGCCGGCGAAGCCCAGCATGTCGAGGGGGTCTCCGGTGTTGGGGACGTAGACTTTGGCCTGCATAGCGATGCCGAGGAAGAACATGGCGGTGATGGCGAGGAAGAGAACTGCGGCGCGAATCCAGTGGCGGGTGAGCAGGTGGCCTGCTCCGGGAACGAGCCAGCCGAGGATCAGCGCGGAATATACAAAGCCCTGAGATTTGGGTGGTGCAGGGGTCTGCTCTTTTGTTGCCATGCTTTAACCGATGATACAGGTAGACGAGGGTGTAGGGGGCAGGGAGCAGGGAGTAGCACGACGAACTTCAGAGCTTCTTCAGCATCGCCGTCAGCATTCTGCCCACTTCGAAAGAAAGCTGTTCGGCGGTATCGATTTGTCCAGTCCTGCCGAACGAAACCTCCCTCGCAATGACAAGCTGAGTCTGAAGTTCGAGATTCGAGCCGCTGCCCCCTGCACTGTCGAAGCGCTCAAATGCGAACGAGGTCCCTCTGGATGCGGCCGGTGACGACGGCGTTGTCGCGGGAGGTGATCATGTTGACTTCGCTGCGAATGCCGAATTCGGGGAGATAGATGCCGGGTTCGACCGAGAAGCAGGTAAAGGGCAGGATCCGGCGTTCGTCGTGAGTCTCAAGGTTGTCCAGATGCGCTCCGCTGCCGTGGATATCTGCGCCGATGTTGTGGCCGGTGCGATGAGTGAAGTATTCACCGTAGCCGGCGTTGCGGATGACGTTGCGGGCCGCATCGTCGATTGCGAAGCCGGCGATGGGATGAGCGCCGTCGGTGAAAGCGGAGCGCACAGCGTCAATGGCGGCATCGCGGGCATCGCGGACGACGGCAAAAATGACCCGTTCCTGTTCCGTGGGTTCGCGATTGACGACGCCGGTCCATGTAATGTCGTACCAGCACGCTCCGGGATGCCGCTGTCGAGCAAAGATGTCAATGAGCAGAAACGAACCGGAGGCGATCGGGCGGCTCGAGGAAGCGGTGGGTTCGTAATGCTGGTTTGAGGTGTTCTCGTTGATGGAGACGTCGGGGCCATGGTCGGTGGTGAGACCGGCGCGGTCCATCGCATCGCGGAACCACAGCATCATGTCGTACTCGGTGATGGGCGAACTGGAACGGGCGCGGCTGCCGATGTAAGAAAACCCCTGGACGAGGATTTCGTCGAGGGCTTTCTGCGCGGCGTAATGGCTGTCGATTTGTTCCTCGGTGAGTACGGCCTGGAAGCGGCTAACCAGATCGGCGGAGCTGACGATCTCCTTATCCATGGAGCGGAGGAGCTCGATGGTGCCCGCGTCGACCATAGAGACGTACATGATCGCGTTGCGCGGCGAGTACTGCATGGCGATGCGGTTCCATGGAGCGAGCATGGCGTCGAGGCCGGTTTCGAGTTCCTGCCAGGAGGAGTAGACGCCTTTGGAGCCGGGGAGTGAATCGAGTTTGTCGGCTTCGATGCGATGGACAAGCTTGCGCGGATCGCCTTCGGCGGGGATGACGTAGTACCAGCGGCGGCTGACGAGTCCGTGGTCGGGGAGGCCGAGGATGGCCGCGGCAAGTGGGTCGCGGTGGTGGTGATCGTAGAAGAGCCACGCGTCGATACGAGCGCCTCGCAACGCGGCCTGAATTGAATCGAGATCCATGAGGTTAGGGTATAGGGTGTAGGGTTTAGGGTGTAGCAAAAACGGCTGAGCGCTGAAATTCTGAACTCTGTTTCGCTACTGCGGTCACCATGAAGAGATTTCTGAGAGTTTTGGCAGCGGCTCTGAAGGTTCTGCTGGTTACTGCTGTGGTGTTGTGGTTGTCTGACTGGGGGTTGTTTCGGTTGCGCGAGGCACGGGGGACGGCATTCGACTCCGTGCAGGTGCAGGAGTTTTTGACGACCGCGCTGAAGGGCAACAAGCAGGAGTACGACTACATGGGAACGGCCCAGGTGACGTGTGCGCGGGCGTTGTTTCCGCATGGCGGGGCGCCGGCCTGCTGGTGGCTAAGAAGGCATACGACACAGTGGGAGTGAGGACTGGCCGGCCCGGCAGCCGGGTTCGATGAGCTGTCATTTCTTTTCTTCGTGATATTCCTGCTCGGTGTTGATCTCCCACAGAGCTGCTTTGTCGATCTTGCCGGCGACGATCTGATCGACGGCGGTCATGGCCGTCAGCATGGAGTGGTCCTGGTTGTTGTATTTGTGCATGCCGTTGCGGCCGACGAGGAAGAGGTTCTCAAAACGATCGGTGAAGCGGACGATATCGTCGAAGCGATCGTAGGTGCCGAAGTAAGCGGGGTAGGTTTTGGGAACGCGAACGACAACCGAGTCGCGCACCTGATTGGCGCGCAGAATGCCGATCTTCTCGACTTCGGCAATGGCAAAGCGGGCGATCTCATCGTCGGGCATATTCCATAACTCATCGGTTTCGTAGCAGAAATATTCCAGACCAATCCAGATCTTACTCGGGTCGGCGACCATATAGGGGCTCCAGTTATTGAAGATCTGGAGGCGGCCGACCAGGACGTCGGGCTCCTGGATGTAGATCCAGGTGTCTTTGAGCGGCCCGCCGTCAGGTTCGGTGACAGCGAGGCGATCGACGAGAAGCCCAACGGTGATGAAGTCACGATAGATCAATCCGTCTGCGACACTTTTTACCTCCGCGGGCACATCGACGTCGAGCGAGTGGATGAGTTCGCGCACGGGCATGGTGGAAAAGACATAGTCGGCGGGGATTGTGTGTGTGGCTCCGTACGGATCCCGGGCAGCAGCCGAAACTACCCGGTCGTCTTCGATGTGCAGCTTTGTTACGCGCCAGCCCATCCGGACCTCGCCGCCTTTTTTTGTAACAAGATCAGCGACGTATTCCCACAGCTGGCCAGGGCCGTACTTCGGATAGAGGAATTTCTCGATCAGCGAGGTCTCGGTTGATTTCTGTGAAAGGTCGCCGGATTTGTTGCGGCTGAAGCTTTTTTTGAGGAAGTGCGCAATCGCAGTACGCAGGGAAAGACCCTTGATGCGCTGGGCTCCCCATTCGGCGCTGATCTGGTTGCAGGGCACGCCCCAGACCTTCTCGGTGTAGGACTTGAAAAAGGTCAGATAGAGCTCGGTGCCGAAGCGGTTGATGAGGAAATCTTCGAGGGTCTTCTCGTTGCGACGGGGGAAGAGCTTTGCGCGCAGGTAGCCGATGCCGATTTTGACCGTGCGCCAGAGGCCGAGCTGGCGGAGCGTCTCCGCGTTGAGCGCGAGCGGATAATCGAAAAAGCTGCGCAGGAAATAAATGCGGCTCTTGCGCGGGCGCACGAGCATGACGAGATCCGGGTCACTCGCCGTATCTGACCCGGCGGAAACGAGACGCTCGCGATTCTGATAGCGGATGGAGTGCTCGCCCGAGCCATTGTCGGTGGAGGCGATGGGCAACAACTCAATCCACCAGTCCATGACACGGTCGGCTTTGGAGAAGAAGCGATGACCGCCGATGTCGATGCGATTGCCGTTGTGACGAACCGTGCAGGAGATGCCGCCGATGCGTTGCGTGGCTTCAAGGACGATCGGGCGCACGTCGGAGCGGCGCTCGAATTCCAGAGCAGCGGTGAGACCGGCCGGCCCGGCACCGATGATGACAGCCGTTTTCATGCTGTGACCGTGGGATGAGACGCGCTGGAAACGCGAAGGACGCCGTCAGTCAGGTGAGATGCGAAGCGAGGTCTTTCGATAACTGCCATTCCTTTCTATGTTCTCTGGGATGATGCACCCGGGGCAACCGGAAGTTGATTCGGCTGATAACGAATCGGGCACGTGCGCCAGGTGCGTTTAGCTGGGGTTGATGACTCTGCCCGTTCCACCGCAGGACTCACATTCCTCATAGAGAGGCAGATTGCCACTCAGTCCGAGGATCTTAAACCCCACGCCGTTTCCGTTGAGACCGACGCCGCTCGCGGCGCACGCGGAGCAGAGGCCGTGGGCTTTGCAGAAGTCGTCATAGGCCGGGGATCGGCCGGCCTCGGTTTCCTTCGCTCGCCACTCTCGTGCCTCCTGCCAGCGCTTGTGGGCAGCCAGGTATCGGGTTAATCGTTCACCGGTGAAGGGCACGGCGCGCGGCATCAAAAAGAGCCTCCTGACGTTTTCAGACTACTCTGTAGCGGGTCGGAATGAAGAACCTGTTCCGGCGGGGACGGGGGAGCTGCGCCGGAGGCGGCGGCGAGTCAGTGGGACGGCTGGCTTTGCTGCGGTAATAAATGCCGATGATCAGGTTGAAGAGCAGGCAGGCGGCGATGACAAGCCAGTCGAGATCGGTCAGGGGCATGCGGTTTCTGGGGAGAGCTTCGAGATCAGTATAGACAGCTGACGCGTGGCGAAGTTCGACGCCGAACGTGGCGGATTGGATTAGGTGCTGAGCGCGTGCTCGTGATCCTCAGCGTTCGCCGCATCGACCGGATGCATGAGTCCGCCGCGAGTGAGGCGATAGCGGCGGCCGCGCCACAGGATGGTGCTTCCGGCATAGCTCGCTGCCCAGCAGAAGAAGCCGAGCAGATCGCGCAGAGGGTAGAGCACGATCGTGCGCACCAGATGGCGCTCCTGCACCGCAAGAGAGCCCATGAGCGCGGCGAGGACCATGCGGTTGAGGATCGAGTACGCGAGAAGCGACAGCGCGAGCACGGGACGATGCAGGGCAAAGGCCGCGAGCGCCGCGAGGATTCCGAAGGGAAGGCTGAAAGTGAGCGCGGTGCCCAGGTGGCCCAGAGGGCGCGAAAAGCGGGTGGACTTCATCCAGCGGGTCTGGTGGGCAAGCGACGCGGCAAAACTGAGGTTGAGGATGATGTGGTCGATAACATGATGCGACAGGACCACCGTCGACCCCTGGGCAGAGACTTTCTCGCCGAGGAGGAAATCGTCGGAGCAGTACGGACCGAGAACGCCGAATCCGCCCATGGCTTCGACCGAGCTGCGGCGGACGGCCATGGTGGGCCCGAGTGCGAACTTCATGCCTTCGAGGAGATTGGCGGTGAGGACGCCGGTCGTCATCTCGACTGACATGCCGGCGGCTTCGAGTTTGGCCCAGAGTCCCCGGTCGGCGGAGCCGCGATAGAGACAGGTGACGGCGCCGACGTTCTTGTCGGCGAAGGGCGCGGCGACCTCGCGAATGTAGTTGCGGGCGACGCGGACATCGCTGTCGCTGATGATGAAGAGGTCGTTCTGAGCGGCGGCGTGCATCAGCTCGAGGGAAGAGACTTTGGCGTTGATGTAGGTCTCATCGCCTGTGGAGAGAAATCGGGCGGGGATGTGCGGGTAGCGCGCGGCAACGCGGCGGGCTGTTGCCAGTCCGGGATCGGCAGCAGAGCGGGCGCAGAAGAGGACCTCGAACCGCGGATAGTCCTGATTGAAGAAAGATTCGAGATGGGATTCGAGGTTGGGCTCGTCGCCGTCGAGGGGCTTGAGGAGACTCACCGGACCAGCCGTCCAGGCGACCGCGCCTTCGGCGCCCTGGAGCTGGTGGTCTCGACGAAAGTGTACGAGCCCGATCACGGCAAGGATGGCAGAGATGCTCGAGGTCAGGAGTCCGAAGAGGCCGATGTCGAGGAGGAGTCGAAGGATCATACGCGCGGCGTGGGGCCGGTCCGGTGAAAACGCGCTCTGCGGCTGCCTTTAAGAGGCTACCGCATTGCGATGCTTCCGGGGGAGGATTACGCGACCGCGAATTTTGTGTCCTCGCGCATCCAGAGAGCCAGCTGGCGCAGGAGCCAGACGTTGCGCTCGAAAAGCGTGGTGGCGTAGTGCAGGGCAGAGGTGTGGTTCATGCTGCCGTTTTGGCCAAGGCCGTGCTGATTGCGCAGCTCTTCCATCATGCCGCTGCGGTCGTCGGTCATGTTCATGAGGATGTCGATCTCGAGGTCTCCGGGGGTTTCAAGCGCCGCCAGCGCGGAGAAGAGGATGGTGTCGAGGGATTCGATGAGGAGGCTGGCGAGTTGTTCATTGGCCAGTCCTATGAGAGTTTCGGCGAAGAGATAGACGTTCTCTTCCAGCGCGCGGATCGTGCTTTCCTTGCGCTGGAAGCCGATGGCGCGTGCGGCGAGATCGGTGGCGATGGGGAGCTTGAGGAGTGCTTCGAGAAATTCAGAGATGTGGCGTCCGAGCTGGGCGGCGGCGGCATGCAGAGGCTTGAGCTGCGAGGGATCGCTGCGGCGGGCGGCATCGATATAGCGGCCGAGAACACTGACGGTGCGCATCTGCTCGAGGGCGACGAGGTCGAGGGCGGTTTCGGGCGAGTTGAGGGAGTTGTGCTGGAGGTAGATGGGGCTGGAGAGGTCTTGTTCGGGAGTGGGGGGCCAGAGTTTGGCGAGTCCCGTGGGAGCCCAGGCGAGTCCGGCAAAGGCTGCTACGGCGACGCTGATGTTGAGCACGAGGTAGGTGTACGCCATGCGGTGGGCGATCGAGGCGCCCGAGGCGTGAACAGCGGCCATCAGCAGCGGGACATGGGTCAGGCGCTCGATGACGAGCAGGCCGCCGAGGAAGAGGCTGGCCGCGCCGTTGGTCATGGCCTGGTACATGGCAATTTGCTTTGGGACGCCGCGCATGTTGCCGGCGAGCATGGACGTGGCGAGGGCGGACCCGAGGCCGAGGCCGGCGATGACCATCATGGCGGGGAATTCGCCGAGCTGGCCGCCACGGTTGATGGTGACGACGATGGCTGCGACAGCAGATGAGGAATGAACGAAGGTGCGCAGCAGCGCGCCGAGCAGGTAAGCGGCATAAGGCCAGCGCGCGAAGAAGCCGGCAATGTGAGCGAACTGAGTCGAGGAAGCGAGGGGCTGAAAGGCCTGCTTCATCATTTCGAGGCCGAGGAAGAGGAGACCGACGGACATGCCGCTGGCGACGGCGGCCTTCCAGCGTTTGAAAAGGCGGAAGGCGAGGATGATACCGGTGATGCCGATGAGGAGGAGGATGGAGACGTGGAGGTCGGACGCGGCGACGAAGACCAGCAGCGCGGTGCCGATATTGGCGCAGGCGAGCACAATGAGCGCGCGCGAGATGGGGAGCAGGCCGGTGGAGACCATGCCGGAGAGGATGAAGGCAACGACGGAGGCGCTCTGCGTAATGGCGCCGAGCATCGCGCCGACCAGTCCGGCGGCGAGCGGGCGATGCGTGAGGCGGCCCAGAATCTGGCGGAAGCGCTGGCCGCTCATCTGGCGCAGGTTGTCGGAAACGCCGCTCATGCCGGAGAAGAAAAATGCGAGTCCGGCAAGATACAGCGCAAGAAGTTCGATCATGGGCGCATGCATGATACCAGCGGAATTCGCCGATCTTGATGAAAGGGCAGGAGGGCGCGGGACGCAGGACAGCTGCGGGTGATAGCCTGGTTCGGCAGAGTAAGCGAGAGATCGGATGAATCGTCGTCAATTCGTTGGGCAGGGATCGCTGGTGGCGGGGGCGGTCGTATTGCGGGGCTCAGGTGTGTATCGCGAGGGGCAGACCGCGTCACATGGAGATGCGCCTGCTTTCACGACTGAAGATGCGGGGCTGCAGCACATCTGCGATGCTGCGCTGGCGACACTCGCCGGGAATGCTGTGACGTTTCCGTCGTTTCCAGGACCGGTGCTGGTCGAGGGGAGTGTTTATCACGGCGTTTGGCTGGAGTGTGCACCCCAGGAAGGTGAGGTGTACGAGCGGGTCGGACCGGAGGCGGCACGACAGCTGGCGCGCAACAATCACCTGGCCTTCTTTGCGCTGCAGAAGGAAGACGGGCAGCTGCCGTGCACGGTGAAGGACAACGGACCGGCGTTTGGGCAGATCCAGATGGTGGTGCCGATTGCAGCGACGGCGTGGGAGCTGGCCGAGCGCACGGGCGACCACGAGCTGCTGGAGAAGGCGTATGCGGCATGCGGACGCTGGGATGAGTGGCTGCGGCGCTATCGCGACACGCGCGGCACGGGGCTGTGTGAAGGCTTCTGCACGTACGACACCGGGCAGGACAACAGTCCGCGCTGGAAGAGCCTGGCGAATCGGTGCCCGGACGGCGATGCTCGCAAGTGCCCGCCGGGAGCGGGGCTGCCGCGGTTGTGTCCTGACCTCTCGGCGACGGTGTATGGCGGGCGCGTGGCACTGGCTGCGATGGCGAAGGCACTGGGCAAGACGGACGACGCGGATCGATGGACCGAAGACGCGGAGACGATTCGGCAGGCCATCATCGGCAGGCTTTACGATCCGGTGGGTGGGGCGTTCTACGACCTCGATACCGATAACAAGTTTGTGAAGGTTCGCAGCTCGACGATCATGACGGTGCTGGGCGAGCATGTACCGGAGGCCAGCGTCTTCGACGACGTGTGGAGCCGGCAGGCGCACAACCCGAAGGCATTCTGGGCGGCGTATCCGTTTCCTTCGGTGGCGCTCGACGATCCGCAGTTTGTGCGGCCGATTCCGCGCAACTCGTGGGGAGGGGCGACGCAGGCTCTGACGGCGCTGCGGGCTCCGCGCTGGATGGAGTACTACGAGAAGAGCGCGGAGCTGGGCGAGCTGATGCACAGCTGGATCGAGGCGCTGTATCGGGCGAAGGGGGAATTCCGGCAGCAGATGGATCCTCTGACCGGCGAATTTACGATGGCTGACCCGGCTGGGTATTCACCGGCCGCTCTGGTGTGCCTCGATTTCATCTGGCGGTTGCACGGTGTGCGACAGCAAGGAGAAATGGTGGAGTGGAATGTGCGGACGCCGTTCGAGCGCGGGCGTTCGCGGTTCTCGCGAAAGATCGGGACGACGACGATGGAGCTGACGTACGACGGGAATCATGCGGAATTGCGGGTTGGGGGCGAACGCGTGGCACGCGTCTCGGGCACGGTGCGGCTGCTGACGAAGAAGGACGGGAGCCTCGATTCGGCGCTGGGCATCGACAGCAGGGAGCAACAGGTGACGGTCGATGTGGAGCGGTCGCTGAAGCGGGGGTTCCGGATCGGGCCGAATGCGCGGGTGGTTCTGCGGGCTTGATTCGTGGGATTCCCGCCCTGCCGCCAGAAACGGGTGGCAAGGGTGGGCCCCGGGATTTTCAGGTTATCCGCACGAGATGGTAGTTCTTCTTGCCGGCGCGCAGCAGAATGGCGCCAGGCCATTTGAGATCGTTGGCCGTGATCGCTTTCTGAATCTGACTCTGCCGCTCATTGTTGAGATAAACGCCGCCACCCTCGATGAGCTTGCGCGCGGAACCTTTGCTGTCGGTAAGTTTGGTGCGAACGATGAGGTCCAGCAGGATGACTCCAGCGGCGAAGTCTGAACGCGGGATCTCCGTGACCGGGACCTCGCGGGCCAGCAGAGCGATCGTTTCGTCGCTGGGCACCTCGTCCGAACCTGAAAACAGGATTCTGCTGGCCGCTTCTACGCTGCGCACGGCGCCGTCGCCGTGGACGAGAGCCGTGCATTCGGCGGCTAATACGCGCTGAGCCTCGCGCGCCTCGGGCCGGCTTTGCGTCTCGCTGTCCAGCGCCTCGATGCGATCGCGATCCAGAAAAGTGAAGAGCTTGAGATAGCGGACGACATCTGCATCGGCGGTTTGCAGCCAATACTGGTACATCTGGTAAGGGCTGGTGCGGGCGGCATCGAGCCAGATTGCACCCTCCTCGGTTTTGCCGAACTTCTTTCCTGTTGAGGTCGTGAGCAGCGGGAATGTTATTCCTTCCGCGCGCTTGCCGAGCATCCGCCGAATCAGATCCTTACCCGAAAGGATGTTGCCCCACTGATCGCTGCCTCCCATTTGCATCGTGCAGTCGAAGTGCTGGCACATGTAGAGAAAGTCGTAAGCCTGTAACAGCATGTAGCTGAACTCGGTGAACGAGATGCCCTGGTCGCGCTCCTCGAGCCGCGTCCGCACCGAGTCGCGCCGGATCATTTCGTTCACGGAAAAGTGCTTGCCGACGTCGCGCAGGAAATCGACAAGGTTCAGCTTCAGCAGCCAATCGGCGTTGTTCTTCATCAGCGCACGATCGTCCGATGAGAGGTCGAAGAAGCGGCTGAGCTGGGCGCGAATGGCGGTGGAGTTTTGCTCTGCCAACTCGGTGGTCAGCAGAAGCCGCTCGGCGGACTTGCCGCTTGGATCTCCGATCAACCCTGTACCGCCCCCGACCAGAACCAGCGGGCGATGGCCGTGGCGTTGCACGTGAGCCAGACCCATCACCGGGATCAGGCTTCCAAGGTGGAGGCTGTCGGCAGTCGGATCAAAACCAACGTAGATGGTGCGGCGCGCTTCGTTGAGATATTGGTCCAGGTCATCGGCCGTGGTTGCTTCTAGAAAGCCACGCCAGCGCAGCTCTTCCAGAAGAGGGCTCTTGTTCGTTTGAGTTGCGGTCATTCCTGTTTATTTTCCCATGCGAACCGTGCAGATCAGCGGATGACCTTCAGTGCGGCGCGGAAGAGCTCGTCGAAGTTGTCGCTTGGGGTTTTGTCTTTGTCGATGGCGGTTTCGATGGCCTTTTGGGCGGCGGGGCGCTGGTAGCCAAGGTTGACGAGGGCTGACAGGACGTCTTCGGCGGCGGGGGCAAGCCGGCGTTCAGAGGGTGCGGGAGCGATGGCGAGGTCTTCGAGTTTTTCCTTGAGCTCGACGACGAGGCGCTCGGCGAGTTTTTTGCCGACTCCGGGGATGCGGGTGAGGGTGGCGTGGTCCTGGGCGCGGATGGCGGCGACGGTGCGCTCGGGGTTGAGTCCGCTCAGGATGGTGATGGCGAGTTTGGGGCCGACGCCGGAGACAGTGATGAGGCGCTCGAAGAGACGCTTCTCGTTGCGGTCCATGAAGCCGTAGAGGGCGAGCGCGTCTTCGCGGACATGGGTGTGGATCCAGAGGGAGACTTCGGCGCCTTCAGCGGGGAGGGCGGTGAACGTGGGGACGGAGATGGTGACGTCGTAGCCGACGCCGGCGGCTTCAACGATGGCCTGGCCGGGTTGTTTGGCGAAGAGGCGTCCGCGCAGGTGGGCAATCATTTCTACTCCCTACTCCCTGGTCCATGTTCTTTCGTCCACTGGTCACACCAGTCGTTCACTGTCTTGTACCAGAGCTGGGAGTTTTGCGGCTTGAGGATCCAGTGGCCCTCGTCAGGGAAGTAGAGCATCTTCGACGGGACCTTCATGCGCTGCAGCGTGTCGAAGAGCTGGTAGCCTTCCGAGACGTCGAGGCGGTAGTCAAGCTGGCTGTGCACGACGAGGGTGGGTGTTTTGAAGCTGGTCTCGGCGAGCATCGGCGACCAGCGCCGGTAGAGCGCGCGGTTCGACCAGGGGGTGCCTTTGAATTCCCACTCGTTGAACCAGAGCTCTTCGGTGGTGCCCCAGGCGGATTCGGGGTTGAACATGCCGTCGTGGGTGATGATGCAGCGGAAGCGGTGGGTGTGACCGAGAATCCAGTCAGCCATGTAGCCGCCGTAGCTTGCGCCGAGGGCACACTCGCGGGTTTTGTCGATGTAGGGGAAGCGCGCTTCGGCGTTGTCGAGGCCGCGCATGAGATCGATGTAAGGCTTGCCGCCCCAGTCGCCGTTGATCTGGTCGATGAAGGCCTGTCCGTAGCCGACGGAGCCGCGCGGATTGATCATGATGACCACATATCCGTTGGCCGCGAAGAGCTCGGCGTTCCAGCGGTAACTCCAGCTATCGCCCCAGGCGCCCTGCGGGCCACCGTGAATGAGGAACTTGACCGGGTATTTCTTCGAGGGGTCGAAGCCCGGCGGCTTGATGATGAAGCCCTGCACACGAACCTTGCCAAAGGAACGGAACCAGTAGGATTCCATCTTTGGCAGATCGAGCTGCGCGAGCAGAGCGTCATTCAGGTACGTGATCTGGCGCTCCTTCAAGGTATCCGGATACGCGATTTCGCGATTCATGCCGACGGAGAATGCGCCGTGCGCGACCAGGGCCGAGTCGAGGGTGACGACTTCGCCGGGCGAGCGGACGGTCACGCGAGAGGCAATCAGCAGCTTTCCGTCAGGGGTGGGATGCAGGTCGCCGTAAGAGCCGGTGTCTGTCAGCCGTTCCGGAAACGGGTTCGGCGCGCCATTGCCGAGATTGATGGCGAAGACCGGCTCTTCACCCTTGTCTTCCGCTGTGAAGTAGATGACTCCGGAGCCTTGCGGTCCCCATGCGAACTCATCGACCCAGCGGTCGAAGTTGGGCAGCACGTCCTTGATCTGCTTTGTCTGGCGATCATAGATAACAAGGCGGAAGCGATCACTTTCGTATCCGGCGCGGGCCTGCGAGCGCCATGCGATGTAGCGGCCGTCGGGCGAGTAGCGCGGGGAGTGGTCGCCGCCGGGCGAGGTGGAAATTTTGACCGGCTTCGCGTCGGGATTGTCGAGACGGAGGGTGAAGACGTCGATATTCGTGCTGATGGCGGGGACAGGATCGAGGTCTTCTTCGAAGGCGATCTCCCTGCCGTCGGGCGAGAAGGCATACTGGTCCGGGCCTTCGAGCTGGAAGGGCGGAACGTTGTGGATGTCGCCCGGAGTCAGGTCGCGGGGGACGCTTCCATCGATTGAGGCGAGAAAAAGGTGACTGCGCTTGTCACCGGTGAACTCGTTCCAGTGGCGGTAGAGCAAGTGGGTGAAGATGCGCGCCTTGACCTTCGACTGTTCCTGCTCGTCGTCGCGGGTTTTGTTGCAGGCATCGTCGGGACAGTCCGGAAAAACCTTTGAAACGAATAAGATATGCGTGCTGTCGGGCGACCACATAGCGCCGTTCGTCTCCGTGCTGAGCGAGGTCAGCTCGTGCGGCTCGCCGATAGTGCCGTCGGCGGTGTTGAAGCCGGCCAGCCATATCTGCTGGCCACCGTCGCGCGAGCTTTCAAAGAGAATCTGCTTACCGTCGGGCGAAAAGCGGCCGTGGCTCTCGCCGGCCATCGAGTCGGTAAGCGCGCGCGCAGGGCCGCCGGCGACGGGAACGATCCAAAGATGCGAGGTCTTTGTGTTCTTCGCCAAGTCTACGTCGGTGGCCGCGTACATGACCCAGCGGCCATCGGGCGAGAGGGCAATATCTCCGAGCCGCCGCATCTGTATCAGATCACTGAAGGTCATGGGACGGCGCGGCTGCGCTTCGGTTTGCGCTCGCATCGGCACGCTCAGCAAAGCCCCCAATAGAAAAACCGCAGCGCCAAGTAATGCTCTGTCGTGGACCCTACCGCCGCGCACCATTCCGTTCCCCGTCAGGCCAAATCTGGCCAACCGCTATAGTACTGGAACGGGTGAGCGAGGCGACGGCTATCTGCGGATTGCGCGGAAATGCAGGAAGCGGTCTATCTCAATTTTTCTTTTTTATTTCCAGGCCCAGGCTTATCTCATTC
>Ga0335073_10002851_pt1 | contig 23820 bp, 18 predicted proteins | sample Lox_Sample_22_FD_207093 | JGI IMG/M metagenome (GOLD analysis project Ga0335073, IMG submission 207093) | Soil microbial communities from Loxahatchee National Wildlife Refuge, Florida, United States - Lox_Sample_2.2 | ecosystem: Environmental > Terrestrial > Soil > Wetlands | place: USA... | reverse complement strand
CTCTGCAAGTTCGAGTGCACGGTGAGCAGCGACTGCCCGAACGACGAGGTCTGCATCGGCGGCCCCGGCAACTGCGCCCACTGCGATTCGAAGAACGCACCCGACGTCACTGGCGACGCCGGCTGAGACGGCTCGGAGGAGCTCACCATGGCACGCAAGAAGATCCTGCTGGTCGGGGCGGGGCAGATTGGCGGCAACCTGGCGCTGCTCGCGGCGCAGAAGGAGCTCGGCGACGTGGTGCTGCAGGACGTCGTCGAAGGCGTCCCCCAGGGCAAGGCCCTCGACATCTCGCAGGGACGGGCGGTCGATGGCTACGACGCCCGCATCACCGGCACCAACAAGTACGAGGGCGTCGAGGGAGCCGACGTCGTGATCGTCACGGCCGGCATCCCGCGGAAGCCGGGCATGAGCCGCGATGACCTGCTCGACGTGAACCTCAAGATCGTCAAGGACGTCGCGGCGCACCTCAAGGAGAAGTGCCCGAACGCGTTCGTGATCGTGGTGTCGAATCCCCTCGACGCCATGGTCTACGCGATGAAGAAGCTCACCGGCTTTGCCAAGAACCGCGTGGTCGGGATGGCGGGCGTCCTGGACAGCAGCCGCTTCCGTTACTTCGTTTCCGAGGAGGTGGGCTGCAGCATCGACGACGTGCACGCGGTGGTTCTCGGAGGCCACGGCGACGACATGGTGCCCGTCGCGCGCTTCTGCTCCGTCGGGGGCGTACCGCTCGATCGCCTGATCAAGCCGGATCGCCTCGAGGCCATCATCCAGCGCACGCGCGGGGGCGGCGGGGAGATCGTCGCGCTGCTCAAGACCGGAAGCGCGTTCTACGCGCCGGCCGCCAGCGCCATCGCCATGGCGGAGAGCTACCTGAAAGACAAGAAGCGCGTGCTCCCCTGCGCCGCCTACCTCGAGGGCGAGTACGGGGTGCAGGGCTGCTACATGGGCGTCCCGGCGGTGATCGGCGCCGGGGGCGTCGAGCGCGTCCTGGAGTTGCCGCTCGACGACCGCGAGAAGGCCCTCTTCCACAAGAGCTACGAGTCCGTGAAGGCGACCGTCACCGCCACGAAGCTGTAGGAGCTGCAACGAGCGCCTGCTCGGCCGTTTGTTGACGGACGAGGGCGAGCCCTGGGTATGGTCGTCGCATTCTGGACGATCGCTCGCAGCGTCTCCCTGCCAACGCTCGATTCACCTGGCTCCTGCTCCCTGCCCTGGTGGCGGGCTGTGCGCGCTCGGGCATCGCCACCTGGACGGCCTCCGGCGGTTCGGGCTCCGACGGGAGGCCGGCCGCAGCGTCCAGCGGCGGCTCCGGACCGGAAGGCGCGTCCAGCGCCGGCCCCCTGGCCTCTTCGGGGACGGCAGCCGGGAGCGCGGGCATTCCCGCGACGTCAGGGGAGGGCGGAGGAACGTCCAGTGGTCAGGGTTTGGCGATGTCGAGTGGCGGGTCGACGGGCGTAACGATCGAAGGATCCTCGGGCGGGCCGCCCGGATCGACGAGTGCCGTGTCCGGCGGCAACGGCTCCTCCGGCAGTGCCGGGGGGCACAACTCGGGCGGACGGGGCGGCTCGACCGGTGGCGTGGCGGTCAGTGCGAGCGGGAGCTCGGCCGGCGCGACGGCCGGAGGAGCGGCGAGCGGTACCGCGACGACCGGCGACGGAGCGGCGAGCGGAACGGCGAGCGGAACGGCCACGACCGGCGGCGGCTCGTCGTCCGCGGGCGGAACGAGCGGTGCCGCGGAGGGAACCTCGGGCGGGGGCGTCGACTGTGCATCGCCCCCCGTCCAGGCGGGAGGGATCTGCGCCAACGACTGCGATTGCGTCTCCGGCAACTGCCTGAGCAGCGTCTGCTATCCCGTGTACCCGAACGGCGTCTTCAACGCGCCGCTGCCCGCGAATCCGAAGATCGCCTCCAACAGCGCCGCGATCATCCAGTACTACGTGCAGAACTGGAGCCTGGCCGGGCCGAGCAACGGGCAGTGGAACGTCGGGATGCACCCGCTGGTCGATCCCGTCTCCACTGCCGAAGGCGACGACAACCTGACCGCCCTCTACTTCGCGCGGGCGACGGACCCGCTTTACACGATCGATTGCTTCGAGAGCTGGGGATGTCCAGGCTTGCAGGGGCTGCAGATCCATATCCCCCAGAATGCGGAGTGGCAGGCCTACCCCGACATGAACGGCCCGGGGCCGACGCGCGGGCAGGGCAGCGACGATCACCTGGTCGTGATCTCGCCGGACGGAAGCACCGAGTACGACTTCTACGAGGCGTCGCAGTGCTTCGATGGTGCGGGCGGCAACGGTGTCTGCCTCATCGGATCGGGCAGCCAGGCGGCCATCGCCACGAACGACGACTTCGCCTCTGGGAGCGTGGCCACCGCGACGGGGTGGATGGTCTCGCAGGGGCTCCTGCTGCCCAACGAGATCCTGGCGGGCGAGATCGATCACGCGCTCGCCATCGAGTTTCCTTGCCACGACGGCAGCTTCGTTGCTCCCGCCACCGCCAGCGACGGCGCGGGCGGGGCCTGCCCCGACACGAGCAACGTGCTGACCGAGGGGCAGCGCGTCTTCTTCACGGCCAGCGACGCGACGATCGATTCGTGGAACGTCCCCCCGTACACCAGGACCATCGCGAAGGCGCTCGCCCACTATGGCGCGTACTACGCCGACAACCAGGGGTACGGCGGGGCCACGCTCATGACGGTGAACCGCGGGAGTTACGTGGCGCCGGGAATCCTCAGCGACTTGTGGCCCGCCGTCGCGACCGCCTTCGGCGGCATCCCGCGAACCGGCGTCGACGCGAGCTACGACATGGGCTTCGACCAGATCCCCGGCGGCTGGACGAGCTGGCTGGCGGTCTGCGACCGCGGCGGCTGCTGACGCCGTTCGGCCTGGACAGCGGGAGGCGCCAGGCGTATCCCACCGGCGATCCGAGCCGGGCTTCGGCCCCGCCGTTCAGGGAGCGTGCACATGAGATCCTTCCTCGTCGTCAGCCTCTCGTCCTTGGTCGTGGGTTGCGCGACCCCGCTGGCCCGGGCCACGCTTCGCATGTCGGCGGAGCGACCGCTCGACGATCAGAGCGTCGTGGCGAAGGATCTCGCCTCCAGGCATTACCAGAAGCTGATCGTCGTGCCGCCCGGCGCCCCGGCGCGGGCGGGCGGCTCGGAGCTCGCGACGCTCGTCCGGAGTGCCCTGGAGTTCGCGAAGAAGCACGAGCTCCCTCCACCTCCGCCCGAACACCCGGCGCCCGCCCTCGCGGCGGCCGACGTCGAACGGGAGCTGCTGAGATCCGGAATCGCCCTCGTGTCCCCCGACATCGCCGGCCGGGCGGCGTCATCGGCCGAGCACGCCTCGCGCAGCGAACGGTTGCTCGTCCTGGGCAAGGCCACGGGCGCGGACGCGCTGCTGGAGATAGTCGGCCTCGACTGGGTGGACGTCCAGGGTCGCTGGTTTCTCTATGGGTCCGAGGGCAACGCCTTCGACGAGGTCGATCGGTCGCACTACGAAGTCGCGTCGAAGGCCAGCCGGTGGTCCTTCCACGCCCCCGAGTTGCGCTTCGCGGCCAGGCTGCTGGACGTTCAGAGCGGTGCCGTTGAGGGAGAGTTTCACGTCGCCTGCAACACCCTCTGGAGCCTGCCCGCGCCCTACACGGAGGAGCTCGACGTCTACCGACACCGGATGAGGTACGTGAAAGACAGCGGCAGCTATGGCCTCGACGCTTCGCTGGAGGCCAGCCGTGCGAGCTGCCTGGCGCGGGTAGGAAAGGTCGTCGCGGATGCGCTGATCGGAGAACGAGGCAAGCCCTAGCCTCAGGCGGCCGCGGGTCGGCTCAGCGCCAGATCCGGCAGCGGCTCTAGCGCCCGCGCGAGCAGCGGCATGTGCGGTGCGAGCTGGGCGCGGCCCAGCGCGATGGCCCGGCGCGCCTGTGCTTCGCCCGGGACGATCTCCAGCGGTGACAGGGTCCGGGCGAAGGGCACGTACAGCGTGCTCCAGGAAAGGCTGCGGCGCACGTTTTCGTGGGCCAGCCTTTCGAGGGGCAGCCAGGCAGGTGTGGCCAGCTTGGGGGAGAACGCGTCGAGCGCCAGGACGAGCGCGTTGGCGTGCCCGGCACCGCGCTGGCGCGCTGCCTCCTGGGCGCACCGTGCGGGGCAGTTCTCGACGAGACCGCCGTCGGCGAGCCAGCCGAGCTCGCGTTCCGCGAGCAGGCGGCCAAGTCGTTCATGCACCGCGGGATCGCGCCGCAGGACGTCGTAGTGAATGACGCCGGGCAGCGACGACGAGAAACCGACGGCATCGAGCGCGTCGAAATCTGCGGTGCCAGCCTCGACCCCGAGGTAGACATGGGCCAGGCGGTTGGGCTGCGAGATGAGCTCGGCCAGCGCGGAGACGATCTGTCCGGCCCGCGAGCGCAGCTTGCGCGGGGTCGGCGGGAAGAGCGCCCGCACGTCGAGGAGGTGCTCGTAGGCGTCGAGGGGCCGGGGGAGCATGCCGGCACGGATGCCGGTCACGTTGACGACGAGCGGGATCTTCAGCTGCGAGAGTCGCTCCTCACCGGCCGGGAGGAAGCGCTGCAGGGCCGCGCGCAGGTAGAGCCGGAAGGCGCCCGGGATGGCATAGCGGCTCTCGGTGCGCAGGAAGCGAAACAGACGGCGGTAGGAGAGATGGCGGAGGATCTCGAAGACCTCTCCCACGTCGAAGTGAAGCCGCCTGGCCCGCATGAGGCCGAGGACCGCGCCCATGCTACTGCCTGCGATGAGGCTCGGCGCGAGCTTCCATTCCTCGAGGAGCTGGAAGCAGCCCAGGTAGACGTAACCGCTCCCGCCGCCTCCGCCGAGGGCCAGGGCGAGCTTGCGGTGGCGGATCAGCTCGTCCAGCTCTGCGAGTCTCCGCCCCGTGACCGAGCACGCCGCGGAGCGCGCCGCCAGCGTGAGCTCCCACAGCCGGCGTGCGGCGGCCGAGATCAGCTCCGGCTCGGGTTGCAGTGGCTTGCCGGCCGGCTCCGGACCGAAGAGCGCGGTCGCGGCGTTCGCGAGGGCGCGTTCGTACTCCGCGAAGGCTCCGTGGTCGCGCGGCGCTCCGTCGGCCACCACGCGCCCGAGCGCGAAGGCATAGCGCAGCGTGCCTTCGTCCGCGGCGGGCACCGCGGCGGGGCGCTCCAGGCAGAAGCGCAGCAGGGCGAGCTCGGCCCCCTCGAGGTGCCTCGACAGCTCGGCTCTGGCCAGGGGTCTACCTCCGGCCCGTCCTCGACATCAGGCGCAGCTCGTGCAGCGCCTCGAGGCAGTCCGGGTTGCACTGCAGCGCTTTCTCGAACGATCGCTCCGCCTTGTCGGGGCGGCCCGTTGCCTTGTGGATGTAGCCGAGGAACAGGTACGACTTGTCGACCTTCGGGTTCAGGCGGATGGCTTTCTCGATGTGATCGAGCGCCTCCGACAGGATCTGAGACGAGCCGGGGTTGGCCTGGTAGAGGCTCCAGCCGAGGTGGGCGTGGAACTCGCCCTCTTCCTCGTAGAGGGAGACGGCCTCCTGGAAGGCGCCGGCCGCCTCCTTGAAGCGGCGCTCGCGCAAGAGCTGCTCGCCCTTCTGGAACTTCCCTTCCGCGGCCAGCACCCGCGCCACGGCGTCGGGCTCCTCGCGCGGGCCGCCCGCGGCGAGGCTCGCCTCGTAGGCGCGCCGCTCGTCGGGATCCGTGAGCGTCTCGTAGGCGATCGAGACGAGGTGGTAGATCTCGGCCGCGAGCTCGCGAACCTCGGCCGATGCCGAGCTGTAGTGCTTGTCCGGGTGGTATTCCTTGGCGAGGGCCAGGTAGGCGCGTCGCAGCTCGTGCGGCGGCGTGTCCTTCTTGACTCCCAGGATCTCGAAGTGCGTCTTGCGCCGGAGCGACGCCACCTCGCCCGCGAGCTTCTCGGCTGTCTCGCGCGACGGCGGCTGCCTTGCGGGCGCGGCGGTCGGCGCCGGAGGCTCTGCGGACTTGGGGGCAGCTTTGGCGCCGCCCGGGGGGGGCGGTTTGAGCGGCGGTGGGGCCAGCCGCACGCGGTGACGCCCGGTTCGCCGCTCGCTCTCGAAGTCGAGGACCTGCGCGATGCGCATGGCCAGGAGCAACCGCCTCACCACCATCGGTCGCAGGGAGCTCTTGGCCTCCAGCTGCGCCACCGTGCGGCTGCCGTCGATCGAGCCCAGGAGCTTGGCCTCGTCGTCGTCGAGGCCGAGGTCCTGGAAGCGGTAAAGGGGGTCAGCGGCGGGTACCGGGTAGGCGTCACGCACGTCGCGCAAGGCGTTCGAGACTCGGCCGTCGCTGTAGGCTCGCTTGATGCCCTCGTGGATGATGGCCGCCGTGGTCATCTCCAGCTCGATCGGCTGGCTCGGCAGCTCGGCGCGCGTGTCGAGCTCGTAGCGACCCTCCTGCCAACCGAAGAGATCGAACAGCTTCTGCTGGAGCTGGAGGCCCAGGGCGAACACCAGGTTGTGCGGCGAGATGCGGCCCATCTCGATCAGCACGGTGCCCTGCTGCCGGTAGCTCTGCTTCATGAGCCGCAGCGACTCCTCGCAGTCGGCCTCGGTGATGAGCTTCTCGCGGATCAGGATGCGGCCCAGGCACTCGGAGAGCGCGTTGGACTTCACGTACACCGGCCGCCCCTTGCGGAAGTACACGACCTTCTTGTCCTGGGCGTTGGCGACCAGCAAGGCGCCTTCTGCGTGCCAGCGGTAGATCTCGGCGAGAAGCTCGCCGAAGGGGCGTTTGCGGAGGTCGCCTCGGCTGATGGGCAGCTCGGTCCGCTGGGTGCGCTGGCGAACGATCACCTTCTCGACGTCGGTGACCTCGTCCTCCCACTCCGGACCCGCGAGGCGCCGGAGCAGCGACTGCGGCTCCGCGGGCGGCTTGGATTCTTCCCAGGGCATCGCGAGCTTGGGGTCGGTCTTTTCCTTCTCGTCCACGGCCTTCTTCGAAGGCCTCGAGGCCGGTCCCGTCCGAGGGGCCGTGTCGGCTTTCTGCAGCTCCTCGAGCTCCGGCATGTTCACCTTGACCGTCATGGGGCCGCCGTCCCGAGCACGCGCTCGAAGATCGCCCGCACCCGTCCCGTGCGGACGCCGTAGTCGTCGAGCAGCCGCTGGCCCGGCCCGCGCCCCGCCTCCGCGCCGTAGCCGAGCCGCCGCGCCAGGGCGTCGAGCGCGCCGCGATCCTCGGGCAGGTGCGTCTGCCGGACGTCGCTCGCGATGCGCAGCCGGCCCTCGAGGCGGCGAAGGAAGCGCGCGTCGCAGGCCAGCTCTCGCGCGTCCGCGGCTGCGAGCAATCGCTCCGCGGCCAGGGCCTCGATGGCCTGGAGAGTGGCGGCCTGGCGGAGGGCGGCGCGGCCGCGGCCATGGACGAGTTGGAGGAATTGCACGGCGAACTCGATGTCGGTCAGGCCACCGCGGCCGAGCTTCGGATTGTATCGGCTGCGTTGTTCACCGGCAAGCTCGGTCTCCATGCGCCTCCGGAGGCGGACAATCTCCGAGGCGACGGCGCCCGCATCGCTCTCGGAGCGGTAAATGGCCGCGTCGAGGACCTCGGCGAAGGCCCGTTCGAAGAGCTTCGAATCACCTGCGGCGAAGCTCGCCTTGAGGAGGGCCTGCCGCTCCCAGAGGGCCGAGCGGGCCGCGTGGTACTCCCGCAGAGCCGCGAGCGAAGTCACGAGGGCCCCCTGGTTGCCGGAGGGGCGCAGACGGGAATCCGTCCGGTAGAGCGTTCCCTCGCGCAGCGGCATCGCCAGGAGGGCGATCAGGCGCTGTGCGAGCCTCGCGAAGTACTCCCGGTTCTCGACGCACCCCCGGCTGCCCCCGCTGCTCTCGCCGGAGCACGAGAACAGGAAGAGCAGGTCGAGGTCGGAGCCGTAGGTCGCCTCCCGGCCCCCGAGAGAACCGAGCGCGATCACGCAGAGGGTCGCGCCGTCGCCCGGCTGGCCGTGACGGGCGGCAGTCTCCGCGGCCGCCAGCGCGAGGACCTCTCCCAGGATCGCCAGGGCGAGATCCGAGAGCTGCGCCGAAACCGCTTCGACCGGCAGCTCGCCGGCCAGATCGAGCAGCCCGATGCGGAGCACTTCCTCGTTGCGAAAGCGGCAGGCGGCAGAGAGTCGCCCCTCCGGATCGTCGATGCCGGCGAGCTGCACGCCGAGCTCGGCTCTCAGCCGGGCGAGATCCTTGGACGGCTCGAGCGGCCGCGTGGGGAGCAACAGCTCGAAGCGCTCCGGGTGGCGCAGCAGCTCGCGGGAGAGAAGGTCCGAGCTGCCGAACAGGCTGCAGAGCCGGCGGAGCGATGCCGGATCGCGCTCCAGCAGGCCGAGCTGGCTGTCGGGCGCTCGCAGAGCGACCGCCCAGCTGGAGAAGTGCGCCAGCGCCCGGTCGGGATCGGCCGCGCGGGCCAACTCCTCGAAGAGGCCCTCGAAGCGACGTCGCGTGGCGGCACCGCCCCCGGGGCCGAAGGGCGCCCCGCGGCGCGTGAGCCGGTGGATGGCGAGGAGCCCCTCGTCGAGCCGGGAGAAGCCCAGCGCGGTGAGCGCCTCCTCCCGGGCGTCCTCGGGTAAAGAGGCGTCCAAGGCCGCCTGGCAGCTCGCCTCGACCTCGCGGGCCGGGCGAGGGGCCTCGTGGGTTCTCAGGAGGGCGTCGAAAGCCGCCCGGGCCGCCGCACGGTGGCTCGAGAGCTCCCGATCGAACGTGGCCAGGGGATCGGAGTCGCCCTCGCCCAGGCGAACGGCGAGCTTCCGGCGCTCCGCGGGATCGGCCGGCAACAGGTGCGTCTGGCGATCGTCCTGCATCTGAAGCCGATGCTCCACCCGCCGCAGGAATCGGTAGGCGTCCTCCAGCTGGGCGCGGTCCCGTCCTGGCAGCAGGCCTTCGCCCTCCAGCCGATCGAGGAGCCCCACGAGGTCCCGCCGCTTCAGGGAAGGCTTCCGTCCGCCGTGCAAGAGGGCCAGCGCCTGGGCGAAGAACTCGATCTCCCGGATGCCGCCCGGCCCCAGCTTCACGTCGTCGCCGCGGCGCGCCGCCGTGACCTCGATGCGCCGCTTCAGATCACGCAGCTCGTCGAGCACGCCGAAGTCGACAGACCGCCTGAAGACGAACGGATCGAGGGCGGACAGCAGCTCCTCCCCGAGCGCGAGGTCGCCCGCCAGGGGCCGTGCCCTCAGGAGCGCCAGCCGCTCCCAGCTCCGGCCGTAGCTCTCGTAGTAGCGCAGGACGGCGTCGAGCGGGTTCACCAGCGGCCCGTTGCGCCCCTCCGGCCGCAACGATACGTCGACGCGGTAGCAGAACCCGTCGGCCGTGACCTCGGCGAGCAAGCGGATGAAGCGCTCGGCGAGCCTCGCATAGCGCTGGCGGTGGCTCGTCGCTCCCGCGGTGCCCCCGCTGCTCGTCCCGTCGTGCCGGTACAGGAAGACCAGGTCGATGTCCGAGCTGAAGTTCAGCTCGTCGCCGCCGAGCTTGCCGAAGGCCAGCACGCAGAAGCCCGTGCGGCCGCTCTCGGGCTGTCCGTGCTCGGCACACGCCGAGCGCTCGCAGAAGGCGAGCGCGGCGCTGCAGACCGCTCGCGCGAGCAGCGACAGCTCCAGGGCCGATCGGAGGACGTCCGCGCGGCCGGTCAGCTCGCGCAGCGCCAGCCGGCACAGCTCGCGCCGCCGTGCGAGGCGTAGAACCCGCTGTGCACACGGGAGATCGCGATCGGCGATCCGTGCGAGGCGGCGGTGCAGGGCCGTCTCGAGGTCCACCGAAGGCGCGTCCAGGGCCCCGGGCCGCGCCAAGGCGGCGAGCAGCGCCGGTTCCGAGGAGGCCGCCCGCCGCAGCGGCTCGCATTGGTCGAGGAATTCTGCGAACGGGCTCGTCAAGAGGGCTGGCTCGCCCACCTGCGTGGACGCGCCGAGGTCATCCCGCGTCGTCGGGGAGGTGGCCGCTGAACCAATCCGCGTCCTCCTGGACCGCGTCTGGCAGCGCCTCCGGCGCCGTGAGGTCGGCGGTCGGCGGGGGCGGCTTTCCCGCGGGCGCCATCGGGGCAGGGGAGGTCGGCGTCGGGAGGGGCCCGCCGCGTGGAACGACCCGGCTCACGTTCGTGGTGGCCTCTCCCAGCGCTGGATTCGTGACGGGTTCGGGCGTCTGCACCGTGGCGGCCTGCGTCGCCGAGTCGCTCCCTGCGCCGCTCCGCTCGGCCGCATACGCGGTGGCGTTCACGATGATGGAGGGGTCGAGCAGGTCGTAGTAGGCGCGCAGGAGCGCTCGGCGCGACAGGGCCGCGTCGAACGCGGTGCGCGCGCGGTCGCGCGCCCGATCGCCCATCTCCATGCGCCGGCGCTCGTCCTTCCACAGCTGGGCCAGGCGCTGCGCCAGGTCGGGCGCGTCTCCGGCCCGGAAGAAGCCGGCCGCCTCGGACGAGCCGACCAGCTCGCGGTGCAGCGCCGTGTCGGCGGCGACCACCGGTCGTCCGGCGGCGAGGTACTCGGCGACCTTCATCGAGCCCACGCCGATGGGGCCCACCAGGGGGGACGCGGAGAGCGGCGCCACGCACACGTGCGTGTGCTCCAACAGGTCCGGAACTTGCTCGTGCGGCAGCGGCCCCAGCAGGTCCACCGCGTCGCCGAGGCGGCGCGCCGCGAGCGCCTGCCGCAGGAAGCGGCGTGTGGCTGCGTCGCGCTCCCCCGCGAGAGAGAGCCGCGCCGGCACGCCCTGGTCGAGGAGGACGCGCAGCGCATCCAGCAGCGTCTCCGTGCCTTCCCACGCCGCGGCGCCCCCGAGGTGGGTGATCCGGAAGGGCGCGCCCGGCGGCGGAGGGGCCTCGCGAAAGCGCGACAGGTCGATGGGCGGGGGCACGATGCGCACGCGATCCGCGGGGACGCCGAGGAGCTGCAGGTGGCCCCGGAACGCCTCGCTGCTCGCGAGCACGAGATCCGCGGACAACAGGCAGTGTCGCTCGAGCCGCCGCAACCTCGTGATGAAGCGCAGCTCGGAGAGCAGGTCGGGTCGGGCCAGCCGGATCCAGAGGCTCTGCAGGCTGTGCGCGTCGTACACGATGCGATGCGACGACAGCCCGCGCCGCTGCCGCGTCGGGTATCCGCCGAACGGGTCGGTCACGTGCACCAGGTCGTACTCGTTGCTCTCGAGCTGCCGCTTCATCGCCCGCTCGAACGTCAGCGCGCGCGAGGGCAGGTCGCGCTTGAGCATGGGAACGCGCATCAGCCGCGCGCCGTAGTAGCGCTCGATGTGGGAGTGCATCTCGCCCTTGGGCGTGAGTGCGTCCACGTCGAAGACCGGCGTGAGGCCGCGCAAGAGCTCGGTCAGCCGGGCGCTCGCGCCCGTGGCGTCCGGGACGGGGTCAAAGGAAGCCAGCAGGATGCGGCGCAGCTCGGACATGATCTGGTGAGGATTCTAGCAGGGTCGACCGGCGACATCGGCTATCCTGGAAAGGGGGCGCATGCAAACCGGGAGCGCAACGCTGATCTTCGGGGCGGCGGTCGCCTGCGCGGTGGCGCGTGCGCTCCTCGGGGCCGCCGAGGCGGCGCTCGGGCGCTTACCGCTCTCGCGCGTGCGGATCCTCGCGGCCGAACGGCGGCGCGGCGGCACGGCCCTGCTCGCCCTCAAGACCGATCCCGAGGGCACCTGGTGGTCCCAGCGGATCGTCGGCCAGCTCCTGGTGGCGGCAGCTGGAGCCTTCGGCGGGTGGGCGGCGGTTCGAACCGTGGGAACGGGACTCGCTTTCTTCCTGTTCAGCGTACTTGCCGTGATCCTGGCGCTCGGCCTGGATCTCTGTGCGCGGGCCGTCGCCGTCGCGCACGCCGAAGCGTTCGGCCGCTGGCTCGCCTCGCCTCTGCGGGCGCTCGCCGCCCTCGGCCGGCCCGTGCGCGGAGCCGCAGCCACCCTCGCCGAGCGCTTCATGAGACCCCTGGGCAGCGGCCGGCCGTCACTCGCCCCGGCCCTCACCTCCCTCGAGGACGTTGAAGCCTACCTGGCCGCAGAGGTAGGCAAGGGCAAGCTCGGCTCTACCGACCCGGAGCTTCTGCGCTCGGTCCTCGAGTTCTCCGAGAAGACCGCGCGCGAGGTGATGGTGCCGCGCACCGGCATCGTCGCGGTGGAGCTGACCACGCCTCCCGAGGAGGTCATCCGTCTCGTCGCCGAGCGGGGCCACTCGCGCCTCCCCGTCTTCCGCGAGACCATGGACGACATCGTGGGGATCCTGCACACGCGCGACCTGGTGCCGCTGCTGGCGAACCCGAAGCTCATCGTGATCCAGGACGTGATGCGGCCGGTCGCGTTCGTGCCCTGGGCCAAGCCCATCGGCGCGCTGCTGCGGGAGATGCAGGGACGCCGCAGCCACCTCGCGGTCGTGGTGGACGAGTACGGCGGGGTGATGGGCATCGTCACGCTGGAGGACATCCTCGAGGAGATCGTGGGCGAGATCCGCGACGAGCTTCGCCCTGAAGGCCGCAACGTCGAGGTGCTGTCCGACGGCGCTGCGCTCGTCCGCGCGGGCATCTCGATCGACGAGTTCGAGAAGACCTTCGGCACGACTCTCGGGGGCCATCCCCGAGCAGGGCGACCGCTTCTTCGCCGATGGCTTGCAACTGACCGTGGTGGAGCGCACGCCCAAGCGCGTGCGCCGGGTCAAGGTCGCCCGCGCCCGCGGCCGCCCCGTTCCTCGAACCGATAGCCACCCCGGCGCCCCGGCCGCCGCCGCGGCGCCACCGGGCGCGCCCGGAAGCCCGAAGAGGCCTTGAGCACGATGACCACGGCGAAGAGCGCGAAGACGAGGAGCAGCTTCAAATCGAGCGAGGACATCGAGGCGCGTTATGCCTGACGCCTTGGTCATCCACAAGGCGAGCTTCCTCTCGTACCGGCTCTTCGAAGTCGGCGACGAGGTCGACCTCGCGCGCGCCGAGACCCTCCTCGCCGGCGGCACCGCCCGCGCTCGACCGGTGCGCGAGCGCTCGGAGGCCCTCGAGATCCCGAACCCGCCGCTCACCGTCCCCCTGGGTCGCCGCAAGGTCGTCGCGGCGGGAGCCGAGGTCGAGGTGGAGCTCGAGGCTCGCGTCTTCGACTTCGGCGTGGTCAGCCTGCTCGCGACGCTTCCCTGCCGGACGCCCGCCGGCTTCGCCGATCTGGTCGAACTGGCGGACGACCTGTACGACAGCCCGCACCTGCTCGAGCTCGCGGCGCGCGAGACCGGCCTGCTGATGGACCGGCTGGCGGGAGCCGTCCGCCGCGCCCACCGCTGGGAGGGTCACGAAGAGTACACGGTGCTCTTCATCGAGGAGGTCTCCAGCCCTTCCGGCCCCGCGACGGCGACGGAGCTCCTGGGCGATCAGCAGGCGCTCGTTCGCCTCCTCGTGGGCGAGCGCTCACCGCTCCCGCTGGCCCAGGGCGAGCGCGCCGACGTCCTCGAGCGCTCCTTCAGCTACCAGGAGCGGGATCTCGCCGCCATCGACTGGAATTCGGCGATCGTCGTGGAGCCGAGCGGCTCGCTGGATATTCCGCACCTGCTGGAGTTCGCCACCGCGCAGCTGCTCGAGATGCGCTACTACGACATGCTTCTCGACCGCGAGCTGGTGCGCATCTACGGCGAGATCTCGCGCCGCCGCCCAGGCTTTTTTTCCCTCTTCCAGGGACGCTACTCGCGCCTCTCGCGCGAGATGACCCGCCTGGTGGTGGAGATGGCCGAGTTCAACGAGCGCGTGGAGAACGCCCTCAAAATCGTCGGCGATTTCTACCTCGCCCGCGTCTACATGGGTGCCGTGCGCCGCTTTCGTATTCCCGACTGGCAGCAGGCGCTCGGGCGCAAGCAGGCGCTGCTCGCCCAGGCCTACGCCTTGCTCAAGAGTGACCTCGACACGCGCCGCACCCTGAGCCTCGAGATCCTCGTGGCGCTCTTGATCGTCCTCGAGCTGTTCGTGGTCTTGAAGACCTGATCAGCCGCAGCTCGCCGCCGTGAACGTGCCCTTCAGCTCACCCGCGTCCGGGACGGTGGCGTTGCCGAGGAAGACGTCGAAGGTTCCCGAGGCGCTCGTGGCCGACACGGCCGAAAGCGTTGCGCTGCCCGCGACCGCCCAGTCGCTCACGTTGCAGCCGGAGAGCCCGTTGCACGTCTCGACGACGAGGACCGCCGCCGCTCCTTGCGTGCCGGCGGGCAGGTTGCCGCAGACCTCCGCGTCCGTGACCCCCTCGTCGACGATGGGGAACGTGCCGGCCGCGAGGGCGCCGCTTGCCGAGCCGCCGCTGCAGGTGGCCAAACCCGGCGCCGCCAGCTGGAGCTGGACGATCTGGATGGGCCCCGCGTCGCCGCCCCCGATCCCGCCGTCCGCCCCCACCGCCACGCAGGCGACGGAAGCGAGCGGGCGGTCGCCCAGGAACACAGCCATGGCGGAGGGCGCACCGCTCGAATCGGCGCCGCAGGCGCCACAGATCTCCGAGAGCTGAGTCGAGGCGACGGGGAAGGACTGCGAGCCGGTCAGGCTGCCCGTCGAGCCGGAGCTGCCCGAGCAGGCGGCGAACGTGACGGCAGCAAGCAAAGTCGCGAAACGCATGCGTCCTCCCTCAAGGCGTCAGCTCGACGAGCGATCCCGTGCCGGCGCCGTCGAGCACGAACAGGTCGTCCAGGGAATCCACGGCGAGGCCGATCGGGGAAGACAGATCGGCGCCGCAGGCGGCGCCGGTGCTGCCGGCCGAGGAGCCGCCTCCAGCAATCCAGAAGAAGGCGCCTGCGGGCGTGATCTCCCACACGTCGTTCGCGTTGGTTCCCTCGTCCGCGGCGAACACGTTGCCGAAGCGATCCTCGGTCACCGCCCAGGGCTTGCCGAACGAGTCGCCCACGTAGAAGGGCTGGCTCTTGCAGGGAAGGCCGAAGTCGGAGACCATGCCCGCGTCGAGGTCGATCTGGCGAAGGCAGTCGTAGCCGTTGTTGCCGTCGGCCACGACGAGACGCGTGCCGGACGGGTCGATCGTCACGCCTTCGAGGCTCTCGAACAGCGCTTCCTTGGACTGGCCGTTGAAATACCCGGCGCTCGCGCTGCAGTTGCCTGCGACCGTCACCGTGGCCCCTTCCCACCACGACATCACGCAGGTCGGAAAAGTGACGTAGAGCGTCTGGTCCGGCCCGACGGCGAGGGCGCGCGAAGTCTGCCCCGGGAAGCATTGGTTTCCTTGGGTGCCGCACAGCGCCACCGCGGCGCCGGCGTCGCTCCCGACCTCATAAAGCCGCCCGGCGATGTCAGCGAGAAAGACGTCGTTCTGCGCGTCCACGGCCACGCCGGCCGGGAGACTCATGCCGGTGATCGCGGGGGCCCGCACGGTGACGCCGCCGTCCGGCGCCACCGATAGCAACTCGGGAACGCCGCTCGATTCGACGGCGACGAGCAGGTTGCCCGACGTATCGACCGCCAGCGCCATCGGCGAGGGCGAGCCGATCGGGAGCGCGTGGTAGCTCCCCTGTGAGACGTTGCAGCCGCCGGAGCCAGCGCCGTTCCACGCGCCGCCGCCCGACGAAGCCCCATCGGTCGCGCCGGTCGCCGTCCCGCCGGTGGTCGTTCCTCCCACCGCCCCACCGGTGGAAGCCCCGCCCGCGCTCCCAGTCGAAGCGGCGCCGGTCGAGGGCGACCCCGTGGCCGCCGTCGAGCTGGCCTCGGGCGCGCAGAATCCGGCCTGGCAGAGATCCCCGGCGGGGCAGCCGGCGTCGGGGCCGCAGCTCAGGCGGAAGCCGTCGAGGCTCGTGTCGCAGCCCAGGAGCACGAAGGGCAAAGCCAGGAGGAGGCGGTGGCTCACCACGTCAGTGCCGCTCCGGCCCCCAGCCCCCCCGTCGCGATCGCCGCGACGATGCCCACCACCTGGCCGGTCTGCGCCGCGGGTTGCGCTGCCACGGCCTGCGCGTAAGTCACCGCTTGGGTCTGACTCTCGCCCCGCAAGGAGTCGAAGCTGGCCACCTCCGCCCAGCCCACCACGCACGCCACGAGGGTCAGCACGGCGGCGCCGCCGAGCACCCAGGGCAAGAGACGCCCGTGCCGACGCTCCAAAAGCGATGCCGCGCCGGCCGGCATGAAGAGGCCGCGCGTCGCGGTGGCCACGAGCCCGCGCAGCTTCGCGGAGTCGGTTTGCGGCGCCGAGCCGCTCGATTCAGCCAGCACATGGGCGTGCGCCACGTCCATGCGTCGCAGAACCAGGACGTAGTCGCCACCGAGGATCGAGAGACTCCCGGTGACAACCTCCTTGGCGCCCATCGCGCCGCCGATCTCGGCGAGGCACGTCTGATCTTCGCAGCGCTGACCTAGCCTGACCTTCTCCTCGTGAAAATTGATCATGCCTGCGATGTCTGCGGAGCCGAACACCCGCATGCCCGGCGCCACCTCGCGGACATCCACCACCAGCAGCTCGGTGAGCGTGCGCGCCAGGTCCTTGGACACGCCCTCGTGGGGGCTCAAGTCGAGGACGGCGAGCGTGGGCGACGCGGTGGAGAGTAGGCAGGCGAGGGCGGCAGCTGCGGTGATCACGGCGGGCGAGTCTAGCAACTACCGAGCGTACCAGGCGACGACTTTGGGATGGCTCTCGACGGCTTCGTGATGCGCGAGGAGCTTCGGGAACGCCTTGAAGACGTCGCCGGGGACGTGATCGATCGAGCCTCGCAGCAGCGGCGTCATCGCGACGAAGAGCTTGAGGTCGGCGACCTGGATCGCCGCGCCGCCCACGAAGGGGTCGCCGAGCTGCGCCTGCACGTGGCCGCCCCATTCCTGGAGGTAGCCGCTCGCCAGCTCTTCGCGGGCCCGCTTGCGCTCCGCGTCGGGCAGGTGCCGGGTCGGACCGATCCGGCCCCGCATGTCCTCGATGGCCCCCATGAGCGCCTCGTGTCGCGCCGCCTCCCAGGCGTCGGCTGGGTGGAGCCCGTGCTGGCTGCCGATCAGCCTCAGGATGGCATTCGACTGGGCGATCGGCGGCTGCCCCTCGGCGGTCAGTACGGGCAGCGCGCCGTACGGCGTCGAGTCCTTGCGCTTCGGCCAGTCGGCGCCCTTGAGGCGTTCGTCGGTGAAGGGCACGCCAGCCAGGAAGAGCGCCAGCCGGCACTCCTCGCCCCGGCTCGAGGGCGTGTCGAAGTAGGTGAGGGTCATCTTGGCCATGGAAGGTCCTCCGCGTGCAGTCTACTCGATTCCGACGGACCGTGGCCCTGCCGTGGCGCCTTGACTCCTGTGCGCTCGGCTGCACTGTGGCCGCATGGGAGACCCGCCCTCGCGGCTGGAACGGCTCAACGACGCCGTCCGCGCGGCCCTCCCCTGAGGTCGAGCGCTCCGTACGAGGTCAGATGCCCAGCCCCCGCCGACTCGCCGTGTTCGCCTTCGCCAGCCTCCCGCTCGCCTACCTGCTCCTTGCCGGACTGCTGTTCGTGGTGCAGCGCAAGCTGCTCTTTCCGGCGCCGCCGCCGCGCCCGGTGGTCGTGCCCGACGGCGCGCGGCTGCTCGAGATCCCCGGCACGGCGCCGGTGTACGCGCTCTGGTCGCCGCCGCGAGCCGACGCTCCCGTGCTGGTCGCGTTCCACGGGAACGGCGAGCAGCTCGCCGACGAGAGCTACGAGCTGCTCGCCTACCGTCCCTTCGGGCTCGGCTTCCTCGCCGTGGAGCTGCCTGGCTACGGGCCGGCCCACGCTCAGAAACCGTCGGAGACCGCGTGCGACGCCGCGGCGCAGACGGCGCTCGAGTACCTCGTGGGTGAGCTGGGCGTGCGGCGCGACCGGATCGTGTTGCTCGGCCGGTCGCTGGGCACCGGCATCGCGGTGGAGATGGCCAGCCGCGGCTGGGGCCGGCGGCTGGTGCTGATCTCGCCCTTCACTTCCATCCCGGATCTGGGGCGGCGGCTCACGCCTTTCCTGCCGGTGGGCCTCCTCGCGCGCGATCGCTTCGACAACCTGGCGAAAGCCCCGGGCGTCGCGCTGCCCGTGCTGGTCATCCACGGCGAGGACGACGACGTCGTGCCCTTCGCGCTGGGACGACGGCTCACGAGGGCCTTCCTGCATGCCGAGCTCGTGCCGCTGCCGGAGACGCACCACAACGACGTCTTCGACCGGCACCCCGAGCTCCACGAGCGGATCGCGCGCTTCGCGGGCGGGTAGGCGAACCGAGGCGGGCCAGCGGGCCTCGCGCCGCCGGGAAGACTGCGCCTAGACTGCGGCGATGGCGCTCGTCACGTGGCTGCAACGGCTCGGCGGCTTCACCGTCGAAGCCCAGGCGCAGCCCACGGGCATCTCGGCCGAGGCGTGCCCCGCGTGCGGCATCGCGCTCCTCGAGGTGAGAGTGCAGCGCGAGCTGCGCCTCTTCGGCGCGCGGCTGCAGCGCTCGCAGTTCGCCGGCTACCGTTGCCTCGCCTGCGCGCGCAGCTTCGCCCGCCAGAGCGGTCTCGCCCGCTGGCTCGACGTGGCCCTCATGGCGCCGCTGGTGCTGGTCCTCGGCGCCGTCCTCGGCGTGGTGAGCGTCTGGACGGCGCGCGCGGCCTGGTCGTTCGCGCACGGCGGCGCGCTCGGCTCGGACGTCCTCGTGGCGGCGGCCTTCCTCGCCGCAGCGGCGCTCCTCTTCTGGTTCCCCGCCCGCTCGCTGGCGCGCCGCATCCGCATTGCAACCTCGCGCGGCCTCACCTGGATGGACGAGACATTCACCGCGTCGGTGTAGCGCCGGCCGAGAGGCACACCCGCCGGTTGGCTTCGTTCCGGTCGGAGGTCGTGTGCGCTGACCACGCTTGCCAGCCCTTTCACCGGGGGCTACGTTCTGCCGCTCGCGCAGCGGCCGGAGGCTCCATGCGGCACTCCATCCTGGTTGGTGTGCTCGCCCTCGCGGCGGGCTGCTCGTTTCAGCCCGTCGACGACGGAGCCGGTTCCACGGGCGGGAGCGGGTCGAGCGTGGGCGCGGCGAGCGGCGGCACGACGGGGACCGGCAGGGCTGGTACGAGCGGCGGAACGCTGAACGCTGGGACGACGGGCGGCCTCCCGGGCCCCGGCGGCACGAGCGGCGGGGGCTGCGGCGCCGACGACTGCCCGGCTTGCCCCGACCCTCCCTACAGCTGTCAGGACGATCATTGCGTCGCTGGAAGCTGGCAGTGCGCCTGCGGCTGCGTCGACGGCGGCAGCCCGCGTTGCGGTGGGGCGGTTTGCCCCACGGGCTGCGACCTTTCGGCGGACTGCTCGACGTGCATTCCGGAGAGTCCGACGGCGGGCCTCGGCCTGGCCTGCCAGTCCGACCTGGACTGCTGCACCGGAACCTGCGTCGGCGGGGTCTGCAGCCAGCCGGGAGGCCCGTGTGGCACCCAGAACGCGACCTGCACGGCCGACTCGGACTGCTGCGCGGGCTTCATGTGCAACGATGGGCTCTGCACCTTCAACCAGGGCGACGGCGGAGGCGGCCTGTCGTGTACGCCGGGTACCCCGCCCTTCGTCGGCGCCTGGAGCGGCACCTTCTCGATCACGGAGAGCTTGTCCAGCGGCCTCGGGAGTGGTGGGGGCGGCGCGGACGAGGAGACCATCGTGGCCGGTGCTGCGACCGGCGAGCTGGTTTTTCAAGGCTTCCTCTCGTCCATGTTCGTCGGGTGCTCGCTCGCGTTCCAGTTGCAGGGCTCTGATTCGGCCACGGTGGCGCGAGGCGCGACCTGCACGGACGACGCCGGTGGGACGTGGACCTTCTCCAGCGGCAGCGTGCGCCTGTTCGGCGCGCCCGGGCCGTGCGCGCTGGCGGTCTCGCTCTTCGGCACGCTGACCGATCCAACCGAGAGCGGGAGCTTCTCCCTCGGCCTCACGCTCACGCCGTGATCCTCGCCGCCTTCCTCGCCGGCCTCCACTTCCTCGCGCTGCCGCTCGGTATGGGCGGGCTCTTCATGCGCGGGCGATACCTCCGAACGCTCGTGAAGCGCGGCAAGGACGCGGACGCCCTGGGCGGTCTCTTCGCCGCCGACGGCTTCTGGGGCGTCGCCGCGCTCCTCTGGATCGCCACCGGGCTCGTCCGGGCGTTCGGGCACGTGGAGAAGCAGCCGGACTTCTACCTGCGCAACGGTTTCTTCTGGATCAAGATGTCGCTCTTCGGCCTCATCTTCGCGCTGGAGATCTGGCCGATGATCACGTTCATCCGCTGGCGTGGCGCGGAGAAGCGGCAGGTCCCTCTCGCAGGCTTCGATCGACTGCCGCGCCTCGTCTCGACCAACGACGCGGAGCTGGCCCTGCTGGTGGTCATCCCGTTCGTGGCGGCGGCCATGGCGCGAGGCCTCTGGCTGTTCTGAGAATCCGCTACGCTCCCCGGCCCGCTTTGCGCTAGAAGTTTCGGGCCATGAAAAAGCTCGCTCTGCTGCCGCTCCTCGCGCTGTTCGCTTGCGCACACGAAGAAGTTCGACCCACGAGCCAGGCCTCCGAGGCCGCGCTCACGCCGCCGCCGCCCAACGTGGATCTTTCCATCATCGACAAGAGCGTCGCGCCCTGCGACGACTTCTACGCATACGCCTGCAACGGCTGGATGGCGAAGACGCAGATCCCGCCCGATCGGCCGTTGTGGAACCGGAGCTTCTCGGAGATCGACGAGCGCAACCTGCAGCTCCTGCGCGGGTACCTCGAGGCCGACGCCGCCGGCAAGGGCGACCCGCAGGATCCCTACGAGCAGAAGCTCGGCGACTTCTGGACCTCCTGCATGGACGAGGCGCTGGTCGAGAAGAGCGGCCCGGCCGAGCTCAAGGCCCTGCTCGCGCGGGTCGATGAGGTGACCGACCCGGCCTCGCTCGCGCGGGTGCTGGCGTTGCTCCAGGGCGATGGCATCTCGGCGATCTTCGAGTTCGGGTCGGGCCAGGACTTCAAGGACGCTACGCAGGTGATCGGCCAGCTCGACCAGGGCGGCCTCGGTCTGCCGGATCGCGACTACTACCTGAAGGACGACAAGAAGTCGGTGGAGATCCGGGCGCTCTACCTCGCGCACGTCGCGAAGATGCTCGAGCTCGCGGGCGAGTCCGGCGACCAGGCGAAGGCCGACGCGGACACGATCATGAAGCTGGAGACGGAGCTCGCCAAGGCCTCGCAGACCCGGGTGGAGCGGCGGCAGCCGGAGAACGTCTACCACCGCATCGAGCTCGCGGGCGTGGAGAAGGTCGCCCCCGACTTCCCGTGGCAGGCCTGGCTGTCGGGGCTCGACCATCCGGCCATTCGCGCCATCAACGTGGCGTCGCCGGACTTCTTCAAGGAGGTGAACGAGATCGTCGCGAAGACTCCGCCGGCTGATTTGCGCGCCTACCTGCGGTGGCACGTGATCGATTCGGTGGCGCGCGCGCTGCCGAAGGCCTTCGTCGACGAGGACTTCGAGTTCAGGGCGAAGGCGTTCACGGGGGCGGCGCAGATCCTGCCGCGCTGGAAGCGCTGCATCGCCACCATCAACCAGACCTTCGGCCAGGCGCTGGCGCGCCCCTTCATTCGCCAGACCTTCGGCGAGGCCGGCAAGGCGCGCAACGTGGCGCGCATCCAGGCCATCGAGGCCACGATGGGCAACGACCTCGCGCACCTCCCATGGATGGACGCCGAGACCCGGCAGAAAGCGATCGAGAAGCTGGGCCTCGTGGCGAACCAGATCGGCTACCCCGACAAGTGGCGGGACTACGGCAAGCTCGCGATCGACCGGGCGAGCTACCTCGGTAATCTCCTGCGCGCCGAGGCCTTCGAGGTGCAGCGCGACCTGAACAAGATCGGCAAGCCCGTGGACCGCAGCGACTGGGACATGAACCCCCAGGAGGTCAACGCCTACTACGACCCCTCGCTGAACGAGATGGTCTTCCCCGCCGGCATCCTGCAGCCGCCGTTCTTCAACCGGGACTCGGCCAAGGCGGCCAATTACGGCGGCATCGGCATGGTCATGGGGCACGAGCTCACGCACGGCTTCGACGACGAGGGCCGGCAATTCGACGGCCACGGGAACCTCAAGGACTGGTGGACGGCCACCTCGGCCAAGGCGTTCGACGAGCGAGCGCAGTGCGTGGTGCACCAGTTCGATGGCTACGTGCCCGTGGACGACCTGCACATCAACGGCAAGCTCACCCTCGGCGAGAACATCGCCGACCTCGGGGGCATCACGCTCTCCTACAAGGCCTTCGAGCAGCACAAGGCGGGCGTGCCGGAGGAGGGCGGCTACACGCCGGAGCAGCAGTTCTTCTTGAACTTCGCGCAGTCCTGGTGCCAGAAGACGCGCGACCCGTACGCGCGCCTCATGATCACCGTGAACCCGCACTCGCCGGCGCGCTTTCGCGTCCTCGGCCCGCTGGGGAACTTCGAGCCGTTCCGGGAAGCCTTCAGCTGCAAGGAGGGCGACAAGATGGTGCGCCCCGCGAAGGACCGCTGCGAGATCTGGTAGGCCCCGGCCGCCCGGGCGGCGCGACCGCTTGACTCCGCCGCCCGCGCGTTGATCTCTTGCGGGGATGGTCGAGATCCCGGAAGCGCTCAACCTCGCCGACGTCTTCCTCGACCACCAGGTGGCCGCCGGGCGCGGGGACCGGATCGCGCTGGTCACCGATCAGAAGAAGTACAGCTACGCGACCGTGGCGGCGTGGGCCAACCGTTTCGGCCACGCGCTCGGGCGCGCGGGCGTCGAGATGGAGCAGCGGGTCGCGCTGTTTCTCGGCGACGTGCCCGAGTTCGTGTTCGTGTGGTTCGCCACCGTCAAGATCGGCGCCGTCGTCGCCGCGGTGAACCCCGAGGTGAAGCCGGAGGAGGCCGAGTACTACCTCAACTACACGCGCGCGCGGGCGGCGGTGGTGCAGGCCTCGGCGCTGCCGACCATCCGCGGGGTGCGCGGGCGCTGCCCCCACTTGAAGACGCTGTTCGTCGTCGGTGGACCGGACGTGGCGCTCGAGCCGGGCGAGGTGCTCTTCGCGAAGGCCTGTGCCGAGGCGCCGAACCACCTCGACCCGGCTCCCACCCAGCGCGACGACGCGGCGGTCTGGCTCTTCACCTCGGGCTCGACCGGCTTTCCCAAGGCGGCGGTGCACCGACACCGCGATTTCCTCTACAGCGCCGAGTGCTACGGGCTGCCGATCCTCGAGATGAAGGAGACGGACGTCACGGCGTCGGTTCCCAAGCTCTTCTTCGGCTACGCGCTCGGCAACAACCTGCTGTTCCCCTTTCGCGTGGGCGCGACCGTCGTGCTCTTCCCCGAGAAGAGCACGGCCGAGCGCGTGCTCGAGGTGGTCACGAAGCACAAGGTCAGCGCGCTCTGCAGCGTGCCGACGTCGGTCAACGCGGTCGTGAATCTCGAGACTCCGCCGGGGCGCTACGACTGGAGCTCGCTGCGCGTCGCGACCAGCGCGGGAGAGGCGCTGCCGCCCGAGCTCTACCGGCGCTGGAAGGAGAAGCTCGGCGTCGAGCTCCTCGACGGCATCGGCTCCGCGGAGATGTTCCATGTCTTCGTGAGCAACCGGATCGGGACGGCCGTGCCGGGGAGCCTGGGCCAGGCGGTGCCGGGCTACGAAGTCAAGCTCATGGACGACGACGGCCGCGAGGTGGCCGAAGGCGAGATCGGCACGATGTGGGTCAAGGGCGGCAGCATCTCCATGGGTTACTGGAACCGCCGGGAGCAGTCGCTCGCGACCTTTCGCGGGGAGTGGTGCGTGACCGCGGACAAGTTCGTGCGCGACGCGGCCGGCAACTACTGGTACCGCGGGCGGGCCGACGACCTCTTGAAGGTGGGCGGCCGTTTCGTGGCGCCGCTCGAGATCGAGAACTGCCTGCTCGGCCATCCGGCGGTTCTCGAGTGCGCGGTGGTGGGTTTCGAAGACGACCAGAAGCTCGTGAAGCCGCGCGCCTTCGTGGTGCCGCGTCCCGGCCACGTGCCCA
>Ga0335073_10002850_pt1 | contig 23823 bp, 20 predicted proteins | sample Lox_Sample_22_FD_207093 | JGI IMG/M metagenome (GOLD analysis project Ga0335073, IMG submission 207093) | Soil microbial communities from Loxahatchee National Wildlife Refuge, Florida, United States - Lox_Sample_2.2 | ecosystem: Environmental > Terrestrial > Soil > Wetlands | place: USA... | reverse complement strand
CGGCAGCGAGTACCCACGGGCCACCCGCGACCCGCTGGACGGGATCGTCGACCGCTACCAGTTCGCGCACGGCGGCGCCGCCAGGGCCGGGCTCCGCGACCGCGTCGAGCGCACGGCCGGCCGAGTGCGCGCGGCCGCCGCGGACGGCGTGCTCTACCTGCTCGCCCCCGGCGACGAGGCGGCCGCCTGGCAGCTTCCGGCACTCCGCGACCGCCTCCGCGCCGGCATCCCGCTGGTTCCCGTCCGCCTGCTTGATCCGGAACTGAGCGATCCAGGGCGCGCCGCCGACAGCGGACGGCCGGAGCTGCGGGAGGCGGGGCGGCGGCTGCTCGGCGAGCTCGGTGCCGCGGGCACCGCGAGCGGAGCACGGGAGGCCCGGCATGGCTGAGCAGGCAGGTGTGCGGCGCAGGCCCGAGCTGGCCTGCACCCAGCGGTTCACCCGTTACCAGCGCGAGTGGTTCGCGAGCGTCCGCGAGCGTGCCGCCGCGGGCGAGCCGGTCGCGCTGCTCAGCGCGGACTCGCCGCACGAGATCTACCGGGCGATGGACATCCCCTACGTGGTCATCCAGTGGTGGTCGTCGGTGATCGCCGCCAAGCAGAAGGCACCCGGCTACCTGCGCGCCCTCGCGGTGGCCGGCTACCCCGACGACTCCGAGCAGTACAACTCGCTGCCGCTCGGCGGGCTGCTCGCCGGTGATGACGACCCGCCCTGGGGCGGGCTGCCCCGCCCCGCCATCATCTCGGCCTCGCTGAACAGCGACGCGATGCGGCAGCTGTTCGAGACCTGGGCGCAGCGGTCTGGCGCCGTCTTCTACCCGGTCGAGAAGACCGTGGACCCGCGCGACGACCCCCGCGAGCAATGGTGGGCGGAACTGCCGCGGTCCTGGGACCGCTTCCTGCCGCGTGCGCGGCTCGACCTGCTCACCGACGAGCTGACCGGGCTCATCCGGGCGCTCGAGCAGACCACCGGGCGGCGGTTCTCCGAATCCCGGTTCGCCGAGGTCATGCACCTGGCCAACGAGCAGGCCGAGCACAACGGGGCGGCCCGGGACCTGGTCGCCGCGACCGTGCCGGCGCCGGTGAGCATCGCCGAGACCATGCCCGCCGTGATGGTGCCGCAGTGGCACCGGGGCAGCGCGTGGGCCCGTGACGCCGCCGCCGAGTTCCAGGCCGAGCTGACCGACCGGGTGTCGAGCGGTGCGGCCGCCTGCCCGGGGGAGCGGGTCCGGCTGATGTGGCTGGGCCGCGGCCTGTGGTCGAGCCTCGGCCTCTACCAGTACTTCCAGGACACCTACGGAGCGGTGTTCGTCTGGTCGATGTACCTCGGCCTTGCCGCCGACGGGTACGCCAGGTACTTCGAGGGCCGCGACCCGCTGCGCGCCCTGGCCGCCCGCTTCGTCACTGTGGGCGACGAGCTGCGGATGCCGGCCTGGTCGGCCGCCTGGCATGTCAAGGAGGCCCTGCTGCACCAGGTCGACGGCGTGGTCAGCCTCGGCGAAAACGACTTCTTCTCGGTGCGGCGGCTGGAGGCCGCGGGCATCCCCGTGCTGTCCATCGCCGCGGACAACGTCGACCGGCGTACCTGGACCGAGGACGAGCTGAAGGCGGCAATCGCCCGGTTCATCGAGGACCGGGCACTGCCCGCCGCGGAACGAAGGAGGGACCATGCCCGCTGAGCACCTGCCCCCTGATGTCGTGCCGGATGAGGACCGGCCGGCGGACGTCCCGCCAGCCGAGGGGCCGCTCGCCGGGCTGCGGGTCATCGACATGACCCGGGCCCTGGCCGGCCCGTTCTGCACGCTGGTTCTCGCGGGGCTCGGCGCGGACGTCATCAAGGTGGAGGACCCGGACGGCGGTGACATCGCCCGGGGCAACGCGCCCTACCTCGGGACCAGCGGACTCGCCCTCACCAGGACCGACCCGGACGCCATGTCGCTTGCCGTGCTCAACCGCAACCGCGGCAAGCGCAGTATCACGCTCGACCTGAAGCGGCCGGGCGCGGTGCGGGTCTTCCTCGACCTGGTCCGGCACGCCGACATCGTGGTGGAGAACTTCTCAAGCGGCACCGCCGACCGGCTCGGCGTCGGCTACGCCGCGGCGCGCGAGGTCAACCCGGCCGTCATCTACTGCTCGATCAGCGGCTTCGGCGCCAACGCGAGCAGCGGGGTGCGGGCCATGGACACAATCGTCCAGGCGCTGAGCGGTGTCATGCTCACCAGCGGCGCCCCCGGCGAGCCGCCGGTCCGCGTCGGCGTGCCCATGGGCGACGTGCTCACGCCCGTCTGGGCGGTGGTCGGGATCCTGGCCGCGCTGCACCGGCGTACCGCCCGTGGCACCGGCGAGCATGTCGACGTCTCCATGCTCGGCACCCTGACCTCGCTGGTGGCGACCGAGGACTGGTCGGCGATGGAGCAACTGGGGCAGGCACTGCGCACCGGCCCCACGCTGCCGAGGCTCGCGCCGTTTGGGATCTACCGCTGCGCCGACGGGTGGGCCGCGATCGTCGCGCCGCAGGACAAGCTGGTCAATGACCTGTTCACCGTCATGGACCGCCAGGACCTGCTGACCGACCCGCGGTTCGCGGGCCGAGACGCGCGGGTGCGGCACGAGGAAGGGCTGACCGCTGAGATCGAGGGGTGGACCGGCGAGCGGCCGACCGCGGAGGTGGTGGCCCTGCTGTCGGCGGCAGGGGTGCCCGCGGCGCCCGTCCGCACCCCGCAGCAGGCGGTGACCGACGAGCGGGTCACCGCGCGCGAGGAGACACTGCCGGTCGAGCACCCCGTGCTCGGCGAGTTCGCGGACCTGAGGACCAGCGGCATCCCGCTCCGGCTGGCCGGATCCCGGGTGGGGTTCTCCGGCCCGGCGCCGCGGCTCGGCCAGCACACGGCGCAGATCCTGGCCGAGATCGGCTACACCGCCGAGCAGCGGTCGGCGCTGCGGCAGGCGGGGGTCACCGGGGAGGAACCGCCGTTGAAACCGTGACACCCCCGGCTGGCACGCGCGGCCGCGTCAGCCCGCCAGGGACTGCACGCACGCGGCTAGTGACTTACGCAGCCCCTCGACGTCCGCGGGCGCGAGCGCGTCGAGCATTCTCGCCTCAAGCAGGTCGATCCGGTCGTCGCAGTCAGAAAGCACCGCATAGCCGGCCGGCGTCAGGCTGATTCTCCTTATATGCCTGTTGCGGGCATCGGGAGTGCGGGTAATTAGCCCTTTCCGCTCAAGGATTGTGACCATTTCATTTCCGGCCTGAGCGCTCACAAAGGAACGGCGTGCCATCTGCGCCGCCGATAGACCCGGATGCCGTGCGAGCACGCTCAGCGCCGTGTACTGCAGCGCCGTCACGCCGAACTCGCCCGCGAGGGCATCCATTCTCGCGCGAATGGCGAGTTCAAGCTGCTTTACGAGGTACGTGGTCCGTGGCGGCATAGCCGGGAACGCCCCTTCGGCAGGTGTCATTATCTAATGATAGCAATTGAGCCAGCCGGGTGCATATTGTGCGTGTGCACGCTCGCTTGATTACTTTTGTCCGAACCGTGAGAGGATATGGCGGGCTAGGCGCGCGCGGCGAGCAGCCCGTTCAGGTACTCCGTCGCCAGTGGCGCCAGGGCCGCGTCGAGCTCGGTGAACACCGCGCGGGCCCGGTTGCGCGGCCAGCCACCGGGAAGCAGTTCGTCCGGGAGGTCAGGGTCGGTGTCGGCGAACTCACGCCACTCGTCCATCAGCCTGGTCCTGATCACCAGCGCTTCCCGCGCCGGGATGTCCGCCGTCCTCGCCCGCGCGCATACCGGCTCGAAGGAGCCGGTGAACAGCTCGTAGGCGGCCCGCAAGTCCGCGAGGCCGAACATCCGGTCGATGTCGGGGAACGACGTCGACGCGGTCACAAGCTCCGCGCGGAGCACCGCGGCTGGCGCCGGCGCGATGGCCAGGACGAGGTCCGCCGCCTCCGCCTGCCGGTCGCGCGGGGTGCCCCATACCCCGTCGCGCAGCGACCGGAAGCCTGCCCGGGTCAGCCGGGTACGCAGCGCCTGCCGCGCGGTGCGGTCGTTCTCCGGCAGCGAGAACAGCACCATCGTCCACCGGCCGTCCCAGGGCGGCGTCGGCTGACCGAACGACATGAACTGCCGCGTCCGACGTGCCTGCTTCTCGCGCGCCGACGCGGTCATCCGGTAGGCGCGGGCGCGCCCCTCGCCGTCCCGCTCAAGCAGCCCGCGCCGTGCGACCCGGCTGAGCGCGTTCCGCGACCCTGCCGGGCTGATACCGAACTCGGCGAGCAGCCGGGGAAACACCCCCGCCCGGACCGGCTCGCGCCCGATCGCGTAGGTACCGAGCAGCGTCGCGAGCAGGTGCTGCGGCTCGTCAGCCCGGGTCCTTGGCAGGTCCGCCGCCGCCACATCCGCACGGTTCACCCGCCCAGCTTAGGGCCGTCAGGTGCGTATTCCACCGCCCAGCCACCGCCTGAGCCCGGCCGGCGCGAAGCGCACCTGCCATCAGGCTCGGCGGGGGCTGGACGCGGGCACGCGCCATCGCATCCCGCTGCCACCAGCGCACGGTGCCGGAACCGGCGTTGCCGGCCGGCTCAGCCCAGGTAGTAGTCAGGCGGCATGCGCTGAGCGGGGATGGCCCCCGCCGGGATGAGCCCGTGATTGAGACGGTCAGCGGCCTCCTCGGAGCATCGCATCGCTTGCGCTGAGGAATCATGCAGGTGACCGCATTGGTCCGTTTCCGTATGACGCTCGGAGACCAATAGCAGTCGACCTTCCCAGCCCCCTGACCGCTCGTCCGGTGCGGTTGCTGCCCAGCGGCTCACCTCTCGTCACCTCCAAAGGTGGGTTAACAGGACCAGTCCTCTCCCCGTCCATCAGCCATTATCTACTCCTCTAACTTCCGTACCACCAACGGCGCTGCGCGGAACAGGGACGAAGGTCGGTATCGCCCGGCTTGGTATGCTCGTGTACCCGATGCCGACGGGCCTCAACGGGCGGTTCGCCCGGCCGCGGCGGCCGGTGCGCCCGCTGCCGGCGAAGGTGACCGTGACGGCGGATCAGGGCTGCGCCAGCGTCTCGTGTGGCGGTTGCGCCGGCGGTGCCCGCGGGAGGCTGACGGTCATCAGCATGACCAGGCCGCGGATGGCAGTGACGCACTGCGAACAGCCGGAGGTGTCCGCGCACGCTGATCGGCACTACTTGCTCATGGTCGACGATGCTAGTAGTCAAAGAAGTGTTGGCCTGCGAGCCTGGGTCGAGGGTGTCTGGCCTCAGCGGTGGTGGTGCCGGGCCAGGTGGGCTCGGAGGGCGTCGTAGCCGAAGTCGGCCTGCGGGTCACGCCAGACGGAGTGGGCGTGGTTGGCGCCGCGCTGGGTGTTGTCGTACTCAATGAGCAGCCGCGGTGCCTGCAGCCGGTAATACAGCGGCGCGCCGGGTTCGGTGGGCCCGGCCCAGGCCAGGTGCACTACGTCCAGCGCGGCGCCGTCGGCGTAGCCCGGCTGCGGGGACAGGCCTTCAGGGACACGCCCCAGGTAGGTCGCGAGCAGTGCGCGCAGCAGGTCCCGCTGCCCGGCGTCCAGGTCCCGGGCGGGGAGGCCTTTGGGGTCGCGGGTCAGCGCGAGCCGCCGGCGGTCGCCGGCGCCATAGCCGGATGCCTTCTCCCCGTCCTCGCCGATCCGGGTCACCATTTCGTCCAGCCTCCGCTCAGCGAAGTGCCCGCGCCATATGTCGCGGAGGCGGATGATCTCGTCGCCGTCGGCTATCTGGGACCTGTTGCCGCCGATGATGTCCGAAGGCGCCCGGTCGAGGAGGATCGCCTGCCTGGCCTGTTCGGCATCGAGCGAGCGGACAAGCTGACGGGCCAGGTCCTCGGTCCCGGCCAGCGGCCGCAGCGGCTCGGGGCCGAGCAGCGGTGCGCAGGCCGGGTCGGCGCCGAGGAAGCACGGGGTCACTCCGCGGACCACGCCGCCGGCGATCAGGTTGTTCAGCGAGACATGATGGCCGCCGAAGCGCCAGCCCCACGGCGCCGCGCCGCGGGGGTCGCCGAATACCCGCAGGTAGTACATTCCCGGGTCGCGGCCCCGCTCGCGGCCCCAGTCGACGCTCCAGCCCTCCACGTAGTCGAGCACGTTATCCAGCCCGATGATGGTGGCGACGGTGACGTACCCGGCGGCCGACAGCCCCGTGGCGACGAGCTTGTGTGCGAGTTGCTGCTGGGCCGGGCGCTGGGCGCCGAGGGGCAGGCCGCCGTGGTCGGTGGGGGTGTAGAACCAGCGGCGGCGCTCGGCGTCGGACCCGGCGTCCGGGCTGGGCGCGGCGCCGGCCGCCACCGCACGCTGCGCGGGGTCGAGCGCGTCGAGCCAGGCGGCCGCGGCTGCGGCCATCCGTGCCGCGACCTCCCGCGCCGCATTCTCCCTGGACCCGGCTTCGCGCGCCGCGCCGCCTTCGCCGGCCGCACTGATCGTGTCCATACGGCCTCCTCCCTGCCGGGTTTCCTTCCCTGTCAGTCTCCCCGCCCGCCTCGCGGGTGTCGAATCCCGCCGCGCCGTCCGCCTCTTGCGCGCTGCCGTCGCCCGTGATCCGACTGCCGCCGCTCGTGAAGAACTGGCCGCAGCCGTAACCGGAGACACCGCGCAAATCCCGGCGGAAGGTAAGCGAGCTTTTCTGGGCCGCAGCCGCCCGCCGATGGCCCGCCGCCCAGCGCCGTTGGCCTGACCTGCCCGATCGGTGGCCTTCCGCACGGCCGCGGTCTTGCGCGAACCGTTGCGGGTCTCCCGGGCCGGCTGCGCCGGCCCGGGAGCGCGCTTGCTGCCGCCGGGTAAACCGGAGCATACGCATGCTGGTGTCGCGACACCGGAGGATTTATGCTGACCGGCAAACGCGGCGGGCTATGCCGTGGCCACGCTCAATGGGGAGAGAGGTACGGCCCGATTGTGATCGAACCACTGCCCGCGTGGCCAAGTAGCGCCGAGGAACATCCCGCTGCTGCCCCGGTCCCGGAGGCCCACGATGCGGTGCCGGTGATCGTAGGCAGGCTCTCGCGGCAGCTCGAACCGACCGCTAGGCGCATGGTCAGCTGCTACCGCGACACGATTGCTGACTACCGGCTGGCCACCGATGACTTCCTCGACCAGGACGTGTACCCGGTTTCGCTGAGCGGACTCCAGGTCACCGTCAGCAACCTGGGGCGAGGACAGCGGGCCACGCCGGACGAGTTCAACGGCGTCCGGGCAGGCGCGGCGCGCCGCGTGCACCAGGACGTCGCCCTGGAGTCGTTCCTGCGCGCGGTGCGGCTATGGGGGAAGGTGCTTTGGGAAAGCGTGCTCTGCTGCACGCTTCAGGACGTGGCGGCAGAACGAGAGGCCGCGCTCATGATCGCGGGCCGGGTGCTCGACCACATCGACCTGATGTCGGTCGCCGCTGTCCAGGGTTACCTCGAAGAGTTCCAGACCAGGTGGAGTGACCGGGAGGTGGTCCGGCAGGACCTGCTGGAGGCGCTCATCTCCGGTGAGGGAGAGTCCGAGCAGGTCCGTCGTCTCGCCCGCTCACTGCGGCTGCCACTGGCCCAGAACTACATCGTGGTGGTCGTGCGCACCCTGGGGCGCGAGCCGGAGCGGGCCACCCACTCGCTCAGCCGGCAGGCCGTACTGCGGCGGGTCGTCGAGGGCCTGCGCAGCCGCCTCGTGCCCGCCAGCGGATCGCTGCTTGTGGGCATCCGGCATGGTGAGGTGATCGCGCTTTATCCCTATGGCAACCCGGCCGAACTGGCAGCGGCCCGGAATCTGTGCACGGCGCTGGCCGGCCACCTGGCGGACGCGGACGCGAGGATCGGGATCAGCGCCTGCCACCAGGGCCTGGCTCCGCTCGCGACAAGCTACGCCGAGGCCAGGGAGGCGGTCGAGATCGCCACAGGCACCGATGCCCACGGCCCTGTCGTGGCCTTCGACGAGGTACTCATCGACTCGGTTATCCGGGCAAGCCGCCACGCCGACCGGATCCTAGACACCACGATCGCCCCGCTGCTCGCCTACGACGCCGAGCATATGGCCGAGCTAGTCCCCACGCTGCGTTCCTATGTCGAGTCCGGATTCAACCTGACTCGGTGCGCCGAGAGCCGGTGCGTGCACCCCAACACCATCGTCTACCGGCTGCGGCGGATCCGCGACCTAACCGGCCGTGACCCCCACGTGCCTGATGACCTGCTGCTGTTCCAGCTCGGCCTCAAGCTCGCGAATCCCGGTACGCCGGATTGACCTGACCGGCTTGCGGATCCTACGAACCCCTGCCGGGAAAGTCCTCGGTTTATCGCATATATCGCCTCCGGGTGCCGACGCTACGGTCTGTTTAAATCGTCCGGAACCGCGAGCTAGTCGCCGATGACGCAATTGACCAGCGCCTTTATTGCCATGCCCGCGTTCTTCGGATGCCGAGCGCAACTGGAGGAATTGTCAATGCGCACAAAGCACAGACAACTGGGGCGTGACCTGCTGCGCCGGGCGCTCCTGCCCGTCGCGGCGGGCTGCGCCGCCCTGCTGGCCGCGGGCTGCGCGAGCTCGTCGGGGGGAGCTGCGCCGTCGAACTCGCCAAGCTCCTCCGGCGGTACGGTGGACATCGGCGTGGCCAGCACGCTGAGCGGCCCGTTCGCCGACTACGGCACGGCGGGCCTTGACGGCATAAAGCTCGCGGTCAGCCAGATCAACTCCGAGGGCGGACTGCTCGGCAAGAAGATCACCGTCGTCAGCGGAGACGACCAGCTCGACCCGGCGACCGGCGAGACCGTCACCCGCAACCTCATACTTAATGACCACGTGGTCGCGCTGTTCGGCTCGGTGTCAAGCGGCGTGGCCGCCGCACAGGAACAGATCGCCGGCCAGTACCACGTCCCTATCTTCTTCCACATCGCGAATGACGTCGGCCTTACCACGAAGACGTTCAACAAGTATGCCTTTGAACTCTCGCCGAATACCGACATGGAGCCGGCCGCGGCGGCCCTGGCCTTCGCCAGGGAGATAGGGCACGGGCCTGTCAGGATCGCGACAATCACCCCCAACTACGACTTCGGGCTGGACACCGTAGCGGCGTTCCTGGCAGACCTGAAGAAAGACGGCGTCAGCTATACGGTTACCGACCAGCAGACGCCGGCACTGGGCGCCACCTCGTTCACCTCGCAGCTGTCGGCAATCCTGACATCCAGCCCGCAGTACGTGTTCGTCGGTGAGTACGGCGCGGACCTGGTGACGCTGACCAAGCAGGGTCTAGGCCTCGGCCTGTTCAGCAAGACGAAGGTGGGTGCCATGTACGATGTGGAGGTTCTCCAGGCGCTCGGCGCGCAGGCCCCGGCCGGCGCGATCGCATGGGACCGCGCGCCGTTCTGGACCGACGACAGCAGCCAGATGCAGGCCTTCGTCACCGCCTACAAGGCCGCTTACGGCAGTTACCCCTCGGAGTTCGCGATCACCGGGTACTCCGCGGCGCAGGCGTGGGCATACGGCGTCAAGCAAGCCGGCAGCTTCAGCGCGGACGGCGTGGTGGCCGCGCTGAGCGGAGCGACGGTCCCGACGGTCCGTGGCGACATTACCATCCGCTCCTGCGACCATCAGGCGGAGGTGCCAGAGGAAACAGGCACGGTCGCGTCCGCGGTGAACGCCACGTACGGCATACGGCTGTGGAACGCGGATGTGCTCAGCCCCAGTCCGTCTCAGCTGATCGAGCCCTGCTCGTAGCAGATGAGTCATTACCTGATCACGTTCCTCAGCGCGCTGACCGAGGCGAGCGCCCTGTTCATCGCGGCGGCAGGTCTGACGCTGGTGTTCGGCGCCCTGAGGATCATCAACATCGCCCATGGAAGCTTCTACGCCTTCGGCGCTTTCGCCGCGACGACCCTGGTGGGCGGCGCGGCTGGCGGCTGGCGCTTCTGGCTGGCGCTGCTTGCCGTACCGTTCGCCGTTGCCGTCCTCGGCGGAGTCACGGAGATCTCCGTGCTCCGCCGGGTCTACGGCAAGGATCACCTCGCCCAGCTGGTGGTCACCTACGCGCTGTTCCTGATCTTCGGAGACATCATGCTCCGGCTGTGGGGAAGCGCGGCGCGCAGCGTCCCTGTCCCGTCCGCCCTCGCGGGCTCGATCACCCTGGGCGGCGGTGAGTTCCCCGTCTACGACCTGTTCGCGATAGGGGCCGCGGCCGGCGTCGGCCTGGCGCTGTGGGCACTGCTGCAGCGGACGACCCTGGGCTGGCGGATCCGGGCGGCGGTCGAGGACCGCGAACTGCTCGCGAGCGCGGGCACCAACGTGCCGCTGCTGTTCACCACCGTCTTCGTCATCGGGACCCTGCTTGCCGCCCTCGCCGGTGTCCTTGCCGCACCGCTGGAGTCGGTCGCGCCGGGGCTGGACGCGAGCATCATCATCTCCGCGTTCATCGTCTCGGTGATCGGCGGGCTCGGGTCGGTCGCCGGCGCCGCGATCGGCGCGCTCGTCATCGCGTTGTTCAACACCGTGGGTGTCTTGTGGGCGCCCACCTGGGAGCCGGCCTTCATATACCTGGCGATGATCGCGGTGCTCGCGCTTCGCCCGTGGGGCCTGCTGGGGACGGCGGAGCGCTGAGATGACAACTATTCTCAGGAAACCGGCCAGCCTGCGCGTGCCTGCCGGGGTCATCGCGCTCATCGTTGTGCTGGCGCTCGGACCTCGGGTGCTGTCCACCGCCGCGCTGCTCAACGTCCAGGATGCGGTCGGGCTCGCGCTGTTCGCCTGTGCCACCAACCTGCTCATCGGGTACGGCGGCCTGGTGTCATTCGGCCAGGGTGCCTTTTACGGGATCGGTGCCTACACGGTCGCCCTCGCCTGGATGCACCTGAACGCGTCGTTCTGGGTCACCCTGGTGGTTGCGCCGGTCGTCGGCGGCGTGGCCGCGCTTGCCGTCGGACTGCTTGCGCTGCGCACCAGGCAGCTGTATTTCGCGCTGTTGACGCTGGCGGTGTCGCAGTTGCTTTACGTCATCGTGCAGCAGCAGGAGTCGTTCACCGGCGGGGCTGACGGCGTGTTCGGGCCTATGCTGCCGGGTTTCCTGCTCAATCCAGGCAACGCGTACTGGTTTACCCTGGCGGTCGCTGCCATCGGCCTGCTCGTGCTGTGGCAGATCACCCGCTCCCCGTTCGGGATGACGCTCAGGGCGATCCGGGAGAACCGGGAGCGAGCCGAGGCGCTTGGCGTCAACGTCTTCCTGCACCAGCTGCTGGCGTTCACGTTCTCCGGATTCTTCTGCGCGCTGGCCGGAGTGCTCTACGTGGTCTGGGGCCAGTCCGCGAACCCGAACCTGTTCAGCTGGACCGAGTCCGGATACCCGATATTCATGGCGGTGCTCGGCGGCCAGTACATGTTCCTCGGTCCCGCGCTCGGGGCGCTGATTTACGAGCAGGCCCGCGACGTGCTGCTCGCGAGTTTCTCCGACTCGCAGCTGGTGTTCGGCGCCGTGCTGCTGGTGATCATCCTGGCTGCCCCTGACGGGGTGGCCGGACTGCTCAACCGCGGCAGGCGCCTCCTGGCGCGCCGCTGGCCGGGCCTGGCCCCGGCCACCTCCCGGGCCGCGGCTGCGGCCCGGGCTAGCGGCGGGCAAGACACGAAGCCTGATGGCCGGCCCGAGACGGCGGTGCGGTAATGAGTACGCAGCCGCTGCTTGAGGTCCGCGGGCTGACCAAGGCCTTCGGCGGTTTCACCGCCGTCGGCGGCGTCGATCTCGCGGTCCGGCCCGGGACGATCCACTCCGTCATCGGTCCCAACGGCGCGGGCAAGACTACGCTGTTCCGGCTGCTTACCGGGGTGCACCGGCCGACCAGCGGGTCGATCCGATTCGGCGGCAGGGAACTGAGCGGAGCCCGGCCCTATGTCGTCAGCCGCCGCGGCCTGACACAGTCATTCCAGATCACGAATGTCTTCCCCAAGATGACCGTGCTCGAGTCGGTGCAGGTCGCGATTCTGGCTCGGCACCACCGAAGCTGGGACTTCGTCTCAGCGCGCCAGGACAAAGTCACCGTGGAAGCAATGGAGATGCTGGATGAGGTCGGGCTGGCGCAGGCCATGGACGCGCAGGCCCAGACGCTCTCCCACGGTGACCAGCGGGTCCTTGAGGTCACGCTGGCGCTGGCGACGCGTCCCCGGCTGCTGCTCCTCGACGAGCCAACCGCGGGCATGTCGCCCGCCGAGACCGGCCGGATGGTCGATCTGGTGACCGGCCTCGCGCGGGCACGGGGCCTGACCGTCGTGCTGTCTGAGCATGACATGGACATCGTTTTCTGCGTCTCAGACGAGGTGACCGTGCTCCACCGAGGCCGCGTGATATGCCACGGGTCGCCCGCCGAGGTCCAGGCAGACCCGCAGGTAGCCGAGGTTTACCTGGGAGGCGGGGAATGAGGCTGGTCCTGCAGGACGTGCATACCTACTACGGGGAGAGCCACGTCATCCAGGGGATCTCGCTCACTGTGGGCGAGGGCGAGGTGGTGGCCCTGCTCGGCCGCAACGGGGCCGGCAAGACCACGACCATGCGGACCATCACCGGGCTCACCCCGCTGCGGCGCGGACGGGTGCTGCTGGACGGCACGGACGTCTCGCGGCTGGCGCCGCACCGCATCGCCCGGGCCCGGGTGGCGTACGTGCCCAGCGGCAGGCGGTGCTTCAGTTCGCTCACCGTCCTGCAAAACCTCGAGCTCGCCTTGCGCGACGCCCGCAGACCGGCGCGCGGCGAGGACGCTGCACAGCTGCCGCCGTGGACACTGGACCGGGTGGTCGGCACGTTTCCCCGGCTGGCGGAACTCGCCGCCCGGCGGGCCGGCTTCCTTTCCGGCGGCGAGCAGCAGATGCTCAAGCTGGCGCGGGCGCTGCTGGCGCGCCCGAAGCTGCTGCTGCTCGATGAGCCGACCGAAGGACTCGCCCCGGTGATCGTTGGCCAGATGCGGCAGTGGATCGAGCTGATCAAAGCCGAACGGATGAGCATCCTGCTGAGCGAGCAGAACAGCCTGTTCGCACTGCACCTAGCCGACCGCGGATACATCCTCAGCAAGGGACGCATCGAGCACGAGGCCCCGGCGGCCGAACTCGCCGTCAGCGAGGAGGTGCGGGTTCACCTGGGCGTCGCCGAACGTGGCGGGCACGGGTCGCCGCACTCGGTAAGCGATGGCGTCAGCGACACAACCCCATGAACGGAGAATGCCTTACCTATGGCGATGACGGATGCACCGCTCACCGCGTGGCTGCTGTTCAGCCATGCGGGCACGCACTTCGCCGGAACCGAGGTGGTCACCCGCCTCGGAACCGGCGACGTGCACCGTTACACCTACGCGGACTTCGCCCGCAGGTCCCAGCAGCTGATGCACTCCCTGGACCGGCTCGGCCTGTCGGCAGGGGAGCGGGTGGCGACACTCGCCTGGAACAGCTACCGTCACCTCGAGTGCTACTTCGGTGTGCCCTGCACCGGGCGCGTGCTGCACACGCTCAACGTGAGGCAGTCGCCTGCCGAGCTCGGCTGGATCATCGCGGACGCCGATGACTGCGCGATATTCGTCGACGCCGACCTTCTGCCGCTGCTTGAGCAGGTACCGGAGGCCGACCTGCGCGGCGTACGGCACGTCGTTGTCTTCGACCACACGGTGCCGGACAGCTCGCTGCCCCGGGTAATCAGTTACGAGGAGCTGATCGGCGGCGAGCCCGGCTGCTATCTGCGCAAGGAGATCGACGAGCGTGCGCCGCTGGGTATCTGCTACACGTCCGGCACCACGGGCCGCCCCAAGGGGGTGGTGTACACGCACCGCTCCACGGTGCTGCACTCGTTCGCGGTCAGCTCCGGTGCGGGCATGGGCATCGGTCCGCGGGACTGCACGCTACCGGTGGTCCCGATGTTCCACGCGAACGCGTGGGGAATGCCGCACGCGTCCGTCGCGGTGGGCGCCAAGCAGGTCTTCCTCGCCGGGCCGCTGGACGCGGCGGCGCTGGCCGACATGTGCGAGCAGGAGCAGGTGACCGTTACCGCGGGCGTGCCCACGGTCTGGCTCGCCCTCGCCGAGGAACTCACCAGCAGGCAGCGCCCGCTGTCCGCGCTGCGGCACATCTTCTGCGGCGGCAGCCAGCCGCCGCGCGCACTCATCGAGCGGTACCTGCGCGACTTCGGCATCGAGATCGTCCAGGCGTGGGGGATGACCGAGACCTCGCCGCTGGCCAGCATCGCCTGGCCGACGCACGCCATGCGCGAGTGGGGAGCCGAACGGCTCACCACGCGGGTGCGCACGCAGGCGGGCCTGCCGATCCCCGGTATCGACGTTTCCATCCGTGACGCCGACGGCGCGGAGGTCCCCTTCGACGGGGTCAGCATGGGCGACCTCTATGTCCGCGGCCCCTGGGTCGCCGACGGCTACTGGAAGGGTGTCGGGGCGGAGCAGTTCGCCGGGGACGGCTGGTTCTGCACCGGCGACGTGGCGATCGGCTCTCCCGAGGGCTACTTCGTCATCGCCGACAGGTCCAAGGACCTCATCAAGTCGGGCGGTGAGTGGATCTCCTCGGTCGACATGGAGGCCGACATCATGGCCATGCCGGAAGTCGCCGCGGCGGCCGTCGTGGCGGTTCCCGACCCCAAATGGCAGGAGCGCCCGCTGGCCTTCGTCGTGACGGCCGGGGCCGACCCGGTCACCCGGGACGCGGTGCGCGCCCACCTGGAGTCGCTCGGCTGGGCACGGTGGCAACTGCCCGACCGGATCGAGGCCATCGACAAGATCCCCGTCACCAGCGTCGGCAAGTTCGACAAGAAGCTCCTCCGGGCGCGGCTGGCCGGCTCCGGCGCGGAAGGGGTGTGAGCCGAACGCGGCACGCCCTTTCTGATCAAGCCCGCTTGGACCCTGCCTCGCCGTACACGACGTCCACCGTGGCGCCATCGGCCTCGACGGCCTGCCACATGCGCTCGGGTGACCAGCCGCCCCTCATCGACAGGCCTGCCGGGCAGGCCTGGCTCCTCATGACGTCGTTGACTTCGACGGCGGGCAGGTCACCGACGCACGCGAACCCGACGGCCTGCCAGCGCTGGCGTCGCCGAAGGCGCAGCGCTCCGCGCCGCCGCGACCAGCGCCTGGAACAGCCGCAGATCGTCACTTGCCTCCGGGTGCCACTGGACGGCAAGCACGAACGGATGATGCTCCCCGCCGGTCAGCTCGGCCGCTTCGATTATCCCGTCCGCCGCCCAGGCAGTGGCGGTCAGGCCTGCCCCCAGCCGGTCGATCGCCTGATGGTGGGCGGTAGGCACTGCGAGCGGGATGTCTGCCTGCAGGATGCCGGCCAGCATGCTGCCTGCCGCGACCCGTACCTGGTGGCTGCCGAAGGTGCCAGGCTGCGGTGTATGGCCGCGGCCGGCGGCCGGCCCTAGGTCGGCTAGGTGCTGGTGGAGGGTGCCGCCCCGCGCGATGTTGAGCAGTTGCAGGCCGCGGCAGATGCCGAGCACGGGCAGCCCGGCCGCCAGCGCCGCGGCCAGCAGGTCCAGTTCCGCTCGGTCGCGCTCGGCGCTGACCGCGCCGGTGCGCGGGTGCGCCGCCGCCCCGTAGCTGGCGGGGTCGATGTCCCCGCCGCCGGTGAGCACCAGTGCGTCCAGCCGGCCAACCGCGGCGGCGATCCCCGGGACCGGCGGCAGCAGCACCGGCGTTCCGCCCGCGGCCGCTACCTGGTCGGCGTAGTTGAGCGGTAGCAGCGCCGCGGGCGCCCGCCAGGCCGCCCACCGGGCCGGCTCGGCGTAAGTGCTCAGCCCGATGACCGGCTTCACAGCGGGGTGACGTAGGCGCCGGAAATGCCGCCGTCCACCAGGAAGGCGGACGCGGTGATGAACGAGGCGTCGTCGCTGGCCAGGAACGCCACTGCGGCGGCGATCTCGTCGGCCTCGGCGAAGCGGCCCATCGGGATGTGCACCAGCCGCCGGGCCGCCCGCTCCGGGTCCTTGGCGAAGAGTTCCTGCAGCAAGGGGGTGTTAACCGGCCCCGGGCAGAGCGCGTTCACCCGGATTCCCTCGCGCGCGAACTGCACGCCAAGCTCACGGCTCATGGCCAGCACCCCGCCCTTGGAGGCGGTGTAGGAGATCTGCGAGGTGGCGGCGCCCATCACGGCCACGAAGGAGGCCGTGTTGATGACCGAACCCGCGCCCTGGCGCTGCATGTACGGGATCACGTGCTTGCAGCACAGGTACACAGAGGTCAGGTTGACCTCCTGTACCCGGCGCCAGGCCTCCAGACCGGTACTGAGGATCGAGTCGTCGTCGGGCGGAGAAATGCCCGCGTTGTTGAACGCGATGTCGATGCGCCCGTACTGGCCGTGCGCCGACTCGTACAGGTGCTGCACGTCGTCGTCGCTCGTGACGTCCGTCTTAACGAACATGCCGCCGACCGCGTCCGCGGCCTCCTTGCCAGCCCGCTCGTCGACATCGGCCACTACCACCCGGGCGCCTTCCGCGACCAGCCGGTGCGCTGCGGCCAGCCCGATACCGCTCGCGGCACCAGTGATCACGGCCACCCGGTCTTGCAGGCGCTGCATGCAATTCTCCTCAGTTCTCGGTTGAGATGAACACGTTCTTGGTCTCGGTGAACGCGTCGAGGGCGTCAGGCCCGAGTTCCCGGCCGAGTCCGGACTGCTTGAACCCGCCGAACGGAGTCCAGTACCGCACCGACGAGTGCGAGTTCACCGACAGGTTTCCAGTCTCCACCGCCCGTGCCACCCGGATCGCGCGGCCCACGTCCCTGGTCCAGATTGACCCGGACAGCCCGTAGGGCGTGTCGTTGGCCAGCCCGATGGCGTCCGCCTCGTCATCGAACGGCGCGACCGCGACCACCGGGCCGAAGATCTCCTCGGTCCAGGCCCGGTCGTCCCTGGCGACTGGTGCGAGCACGGTCGGCGGGTACCAGAATCCCGGTCCTTCCGGGGCGCTGCCCCGGAACGCGACGGGCGCGCCGCCGGGCACGTAGGCGGCGACCCGTTCCCGGTGGGCAGCGGAGATCAGCGGTCCCATCTCGGTGCTGTCCTGGCCCGGGTCACCGACCGCGACGCCTTTGACCGCGGGCTCGAGCAGTTCCATGAACCGGTCGAACACACTGCGCTGGACGAGGATCCGGGACCGGGCGCAGCAGTCCTGGCCCGCGTTGTCGAACACGCCGTAGGGCGCGCTGGCGGCGGCCTTCTCCAGGTCGGCGTCGGCGAAGATGACGTTGGCGCTCTTGCCGCCGAGTTCCAGGGTGACCCGCTTCACCTGGCGGGCGCAGCCAGTCATGATCTGCTGGCCGACCTCGGTGGAGCCGGTGAACACGATCTTGCGTACCGCGGGGTGGTCCACCAGCCGCTGGCCCACCACCGAGCCCTTGCCCGGCAGCACCTGGAAGACGCCTTCCGGGATCCCGGCCTCCAGCGCCAGTTCCGCGATCCGGAGCGCGGTCAGCGGGGTGAGCTCGGCGGGCTTGGCGATCACGGGGTTCCCCGCGGCCAGCGCGGGCCCCAGCCCCCAGCCCAGGATCGGCATGGGGAAGTTCCACGGCACGATGAGGCCGACCACCCCCACCGGCTCCTTGAACGTGACGTCGAGCCCGCCGGGAACGGGGATCTGCCGCCCGAACAGCCGCTCCGGCGCCGCCGAGTAGTAGTTCAGCACGTCCCGGACGTTGCCCGCCTCCCAGCGGGCGTTGCTGATGGTGTGGCCGGCGCCCTGGACCTCCAGCGTGGCCAGGTGGTCGATATCGCCGTCGACCGCGGCGGCGAACCTGCGCAGCAGCCTGGCCCGGTCGCCGGGTGCGACCGCCCGCCAGGCCGGCAGTGCCGCGGCTGCGCGGGTGACGGCCTCGTCGGTTTCCCCGGCCGAGGTCCCCGGTACCGAGGCGACCGGTTCTGCGGTCGCCGGGTTCAGGACCGTGAACGCGGACATGCGAAACTCCTTGTCGGTAACGCCGGGCACCGGAAACTACAGCCGCTCGAAGCTGCGCCGCAGCTCCCAGTCGGTGACCGCCGAGTCGAAGGCGGCGAGCTCCACCCGGGCGTTGTTGGCGTAGTGCTCGACCACGTCATTGCCGAACGCCGTCCTGGCCAGCTCGCTCTTTTCCCACGCCGTCAGCGCGTCCCGGAGGGTGGCGGGCACCCGCGGCCCGGGATCGGCGTAGGCGTTGCCCTCGAATGCGGGCTCAAGCGGCAGTTCCTTCTCGATGCCGTCAAGGCCGCCTGCGATCATCGCCGCGATCGCGAGGTAGGGGTTGACGTCGCCGCCCGGTACCCGGTTCTCTGCCCGCAGCGCCAGGCCGTGCCCGACCAGCCGGTAGGCACAAGTGCGGTTGTCCACGCCCCAGCGGATCGCGGTCGGGGCGAAGCTGCCCTGCACGTACCGCTTGTAGGAGTTGATGTTCGGGGCGAGCAAGAGCGACATCTCGGCCAGCGCCGCCAGCTGGCCGGCCAGGAAGTGCTCGCCAAGCCGCGACAGCCCGTGCGCGCCGTCGCCGGCCAGCACCGGGTTGCCCTGCCCGTCGCGCAGCGACAGGTGGACGTGGCAGGAGTTGCCTTCGCGCTGGTTGGGCTTGGCCATGAAGGTGAGGCTCATGCCCTCCTGGGCGGCGATCTCTTTCGCGCCGGTCTTGTAGATCGAGTGGTTGTCGCAGGTCGTGACCGCGTCGGCGTAGCGGAACGCGATCTCGTGCTGGCCGAGGTTGCACTCGCCCTTGGACGACTCGACGTACAGTCCGGCGCCGGCCATGCCGACCCGGATCCGGCGCATGAGCGGCTCCACCCGGGAGGTGCCGAGGATCGAGTAGTCGATGTTGTACGCGTTAGCCGGGGTCAGGTCGCGGTACGCCTTCGCCTGGGCCTGCTCGTAGGTATCGGTGAAGACCAGGAACTCAAGCTCGGTGCCGGCGAAAGCCGTCCACCCGCGCGCCGCCAGCCGGCCGGTCTGGGCCTTGAGGATCTGCCGCGGCGAGGCGACCACCGGGCTCCCGTCCTCCCAGGCCAGGTCGGCGAGGAGGAGGGCGGTTCCCTCGTGCCACGGCATCAGGCGCAAGGTGGAGAGGTCGGGTACGAGGACGAAGTCCCCGTACCCGCGCTCCCAGGAGGACATCGCGTACCCGTCCACTGTGTTCATTTCGACATCTACCGCGAGCAGGTAGTTGCAGCCTTCCGCGTGGTTCTCGGCCACCTCGGCGAGGAAGAACTCGGCGGACAGCCGCTTCCCCTGCAGCCGCCCCTGCATGTCGGTGAACGCGAGCACGACCGTGTCGATCGATCCCTCCGCCACGAGCTCTCGCAGCTGGTCGAGCGACAGCATCCCGCGCCGCGCGGCCGGAGTTGGGTTGGGCACGTGACTCCCCTTAGATTTCCTTCAGTTCCTGCTCGATGGCTTCGAGTTCCTCGATCGTGCCCTGGACCTTGGGGCCGGTGAACCACTTGCGGGCCGACACCAGCCAGTAGACCCCGGCGAAGCCGACCACCGCCACCACGGCGATCACCGTGTAGTTGAAGTTGTCCCAGGTAATCGGGGACGCGGTGGGCAGCATGAACAGCACCGTGATGATGACCACCCAGGTCACCGCGATGATCCCGATCGGCCGCGACCAGCGCCCCAGGTGCCATGGGCCGCGCTGGAACGACGAGCCAAGCCGCAGCCGCAGGAACGTGGGCGTTACGTACGCGACGTACAGCCCGATCGTCGCGATGGAGGTGACCGCCGCGTACGCGGTGCTGTTCCACAGATAGGGCAGGCCCAGGATCAGCGCCCCGGCCACCGCGAGCCAGATCGCGTTGGTGGGCGTCCGGGTCCGCACGTTGATGCGGTGCCAGAGCGACGATCCCGGCAGCGCCCCGTCCCGGGAGAACGCGTAGATCATCCGGGAGTTCGCGGTGACCGACGACATCCCGCAGAAGAGCTGCGCGCCGATCGCGACCAGGAGCAGCAGCTTGCCGCCGGTGGCACCGATCGCGTCGACGAAGATCTGCGCGGGCGGCACGGTCGCCCCGACCTCGGAGGTGTAGCTCTGGATGGCGAAGGTCACGCCGATCAGCAGGATCCAGCCGGCGACCAGGGAGACCAGGATGGACATGACGATGCCGCGCGGCCCGGAGACCGCCGCGGACTTGGTCTCTTCTGTCATGTGCGCCGACGCGTCGTACCCGGTGAACGTGTACTGGGCGAGCAGCAGGCCGAGCAGCAGCACGTAGAGGGTGGAGTGCCAGCCGGTGTTGTTGACGAAGTGGGTGAACACGAACGACGCCGACTGGTGCTTGGACGGCACGAACGCCAGCACGCTGACGATGATGAGGACGCCGACGATATGCCACCAGACCGATACGTTGTTAAGCACCGCGATCAGCCGCACCCCGAAGGAGTTCAGCACGCCGTGCAGCAGCAGGATCGCGGCGAACAGCATGATCGTGTGCCACGGCCGGGTGTCGAACCCCCACTGCACGTCGAGCAGAGCGTTGAGGAAGAAGGCGGCGCCGAAGTCGATGCCGGCGGTGATCGCCACCTGGCCGAGGAAGTTGAACCAGCCGGTGAACCAGGACCACGCGCCGGGGTTGTTTGGTGCCAGCTTCGCCGACCAGTAGTAGAGCCCGCCCGCGGTGGGGAAGGACGAGCAGACCTCGGCCATGGCGAGGCCGACGAACAGCGTCATCAGCCCGACAACCGGCCAGCCCCAGGTGATAAGCACCGGGCCGCCGGTGTTCATGCCGTACCCGTAGAGAGTGAGGCAGCCGGACAGGATCGAGATGATAGTAAAGGAGACGGCGAAGTTGGAAAAGCCGGACATGTGCCGGCGGAGCTCTTGGGCGTAGCCCAGCTCGTGAAGACGCTTCTCGTCCTCGCTGAGCTGCAGCTCGCTAGCGCCCTCAGATACGGCCATCGGGACTCCTTCCGTCCGCTGGTCGTTGATGCCGTCCTGGCCTCTGCGCTGAGTGGCATCCGTCCTAATGGTTCATTAACAGACCAATGTGGGTAAGATCGCGCATCATGTCAAGGTCCGGGCGAAAACTTCCTGTTAACTCCGGCACGCAGCCCGCCGGCGCCGAAGTGGTACCCGCGCTGCTGGGTCCGGTGCGGACCGGGAATGCCTTCGAGGAGACCGTGGAGCGGCTGCTTGCCATGATCAAGCTGGGCCTGGTCGCGCCGGGCGAGCGGTTCCAGGCGGAACGGGAACTCGCGGCCCGGCTGGGCATCAGCAGGCTCACCTTGCGGGAGGCGCTCCACGAACTGCAGCAGGCAGGCTACGTGGAGTCGCGGCGAGGCCGCTTCGGCGGCACGTTCGTCACGTACCAGCCGCCGGCCCCGAGCGAGGCTGAGGCTGCCCGGCTCGCCCGGGAGAACGCGGCCAGGCTGACGGATGCGCTGACGTTCCGGATGGCGGTGGAGACCGGCGCGGCAGAGGCCCTGGCCTGTTCGCGCGCGCAGCGTGCCGACGGCCGGGAGGTGCTGCTGGCGCGGCTGGCGGCGGTCAACTCGGCCAGCCCGGCGGACTACCGGCGCCTGGACACGCTCTTTCACCTGTCCATCGCGGAGCTGGCCGGGTCTCCGCTGCTGACAGCCGCCTGCGTGGATGCCAGGATGCGGCTAAACGACCTGCTTAACGCCATCCCAGTGCTCCGCCGCAACATCGATCACACGGCCCGCCAGCACACCGCGATCGCGACCGCGATCCTGGCCGGAGACCCGGAACAGGCCCGCCGGGCGGTGGCGGAGCATCTTGACGGCACCGGGGCACTGCTGCGCGGCTTCCTGGCGGAGCCGGAAGGGTGACGTGAAGCCAGCGGAGGACGACTCAGCACTCCCGCCGCCGCAGAAGGCCTACAGCCCCATGGTCGCCGTGACTCTGCCGTCCTTCACGGCGGCCTGGAGCGCGGCGTGGTCGCGTTCGTTCTGATCGGCGTAGGTTTCGGCGAAGGCGGCGATCGCCTGGTCGAACTTGGCGGAGCCGCCGAGGTAGGCGGCCAGGGCGACCCGGTCGCCGGAACGTGCGTGCGCCCGGGCGAGGGTCCAGCCGCACATGCGGGCGTACACTGTCATCCCGGCTGGAATCATCTGCTCGATCGGCGCGGAGAGTTTCCAGTCCTTCAGCTGACGGACGTAGAAGTCGCGGCCTACCCCCTCCGGGGCGGTGACGTGGGTCCAGCCGAGGAAGATGTCGCTCTCTGCCTGCATCAGGTGCTGCCCGGCGACGACCCGCTCGCCCTGGTTGGTGTACTGGCTGCGCCCGCAGTAGGCGGCAAGCACCGACACCTGTGCCTCCTTGGCCTGCAGGAACAGCGGCTCGTTGCCGTCATCGTCCTCCATCAGGACGATCCACGCGCGGGTGCCGACACTGCCCACCCCGACTACCTTGCGGGCGAGCTGGATCAGGTTGAAGTAGTCGAGCAGGTGCCTGCGGTCGGACTGCAGGGTGCGCTGGTATTTGGCCAGCACCTCACGGATCAGCTTGTAGATCTGGTCGGCCTGGATATCGGGGAAGACGTTCTCGACCGGTTCGATCAGCGGCGGGTCGCTGACGATCCGCCGATGCCCGTCTGCCTCGGTGGTGAGCTTGGCCTGCGCCTTGAAGCTGTCCTGGGTGCGCGCCTGGGCCACCATCTTCTCGGTGGCCTTGACCCTTTTGGCCTTGAACTGCGATCTGAACTCACCGATGGCGTCGTCGACGTCGAGGTGCGCGTACCACACGTCCATGAAGTGCTGGCCCGCGAACGCGCGCATCGCCGTCCGGTAGCTCTCGGCCGCCGCCAGCACGATCTGACGGCGGTCCTTCCCGGCGAACCCGTTGTCCCGGCCGGCCACGGCCAGGCTGGCCGCCAGCCGTTTGACGTCCCACTCGAACGGGCCGGGGAGCGTCTCGTCGAAGTCGTTGCAATCGAAGACCAGCCGCCGCGACGGGGAGGCGAACGCTCCGAAATTAGACAGGTGCGCATCACCGCACAACTGCACCCGCAGCCCGGACGTCGGCGTCGTGGCCAGATCGGCCGCCATCGGCAGGGCCGCGCCCCGGTAGTACGTGAACGGCGACACCAGCATCCGCCCGTGCCGGATCGGCACCAGCTCAGGCACCCGGCTCTTCGCCTGCTCGAGCAGCAGGCCGATCGGGTCCCGCGACTCATCTGGCGTGAATTCGGCATGCGACTCAAGCGGGGCCAGGTCCCTGGCGTCCTTTCCTATGGCCACCCGGTCCGCCTGGGTCAGCCGTTCTCCCGTCCTGGCCCGCTCCCGTACGGTGCCCTCAGTCCTGCCGGCCCGCTCCCGGACGGCGCCTTCAGTCTTCGCGGGCATAGCCGCGCCCCCCTTTCCGTTGTTCCTTCTGACTGGGGCTCAGGGTCGCTGGCGAGCGCCCGGATGCCAGTCCACGCCGAGCGTCCCCTGGGCAGCAGACACTCCGCTCCGTCCGCCGCCCGGGCCGCGCAGGACATGGGCGATGCCCGCTGCGACGACGCCGCCGGCCACGGGCCCGGCCAGATATGCCCACCACGAGGTCCAGTCATTGAGCACCAGCGCGGGCCCGAGCGACCGGGCCGGGTTCATCGACGCGCCGCTGACCGGTGAGCCCCACAGCCCGGCCAGCGCGATGTAGCTCCCCACGCCGATGGCAGCGAGCGGCCCGATCTGCTGGGCACCGGACGCGGTGCCCAGGATCACGCTGACTAGCCCGGCGGTCAGGACAAGCTCCCACAGCATCGCGGTGGCCGTGGAGATGCCGCTGCCTGGCAGGGTCAGCCCCGCGCTGCCCTGCTTGCCGATGAACGCCCACAGCAGCAGCGTGGCCAGGACGGCACCGGCGAACTGGGCGACGATGTAGGCGGGGACACGCTTCCACGGGAAGTCGCCGCGC
>Ga0335073_10002849_pt1 | contig 23826 bp, 25 predicted proteins | sample Lox_Sample_22_FD_207093 | JGI IMG/M metagenome (GOLD analysis project Ga0335073, IMG submission 207093) | Soil microbial communities from Loxahatchee National Wildlife Refuge, Florida, United States - Lox_Sample_2.2 | ecosystem: Environmental > Terrestrial > Soil > Wetlands | place: USA... | reverse complement strand
CGACCTTCGCCCACCGTGACACCTCGGGAGCCGCACGCCCACACACGCAGTCCGTCAACACGCCTAGCCAAGCCAGGAAAAATCAGATGAGATTCATTTAGAATTGCTGGCGGGCCGGTCTGATCCGGGTCGAGGTCGAGGTGCCTACACGCGATGATGCACTCGCCGTACGCCGCTTCGCTAAGGCCCGGCGGCGAGCGAGAGAAACAACGCCGACGCCCGAAGCGCCGCCGCCAACCGTGTCGCCCACAGACATCGCGGCCACGCTGGCGGCGATGGGCGAGGAGCGGCGAGAAATTTCCCTGCTGTTTGCGCAGGCACTCATGCAGACCATCGCGCCGGACATGCTGGCACGCGGTCGGCGCGTGGCGCTCAACTTTGCCGACGCGGTGTCGCAGCGACGGTCGGACATGGCGTTCGGCGACCACGGCCGGACGCGATGACCATCCGCATGAAGCGTCATCCGGCACGCTCGCGCCGCTGGGGGAGTCCAGCGTATAGTCGGCCGCCGCTGGATGGAGATGCTGATGGCCCACAAGCCGCCAGTCCCGGAAATTCCGCCAGTTCCTTCGCGCGGGTCCGGGAGAGGGACGGGGGCACCCGCGCTTCCGGGGCGCGCAGCGCCGGCCAAACGAGCGCGGCAGCCGGAGCTACCTGATCTGCTGGAGGCGTTCTGGGGGGATGGTGCCAGCATGGGGGAGGCTTCGGAGACCAGCCGTCCCCGCGGTCGCCGCCGAGTGCTATCTGATCCCGGCTGAGCTGTGGCTGCCGAGCCGCAAAGTTTCTATCGACCGAAGGCCCCTGGCACTTGTTGCCAATCAGTCTGACCGGGGTCCGGTTAGACTTGCTGCCGGGTTTCTTGGTGCTCCTTATTTAAGCCGGCTTAACCAAGCCTGCGCGTTATTCAAATTTTGAGCCACATGCTTTAGTAGCGGCTTCCACGCACATCATTGCCGCCAAGGCTGACGCCATCCTGGGTTGTAGTGCCGGCCCGCATAGACAGCGACGCCCGCCGACACGAACCAGCCGAGACCAACCGAGCTCCTGAAGGGTGTCGCGCGGGCCATTGACGACCCCCTCCCGGCTATGAAAGTGCGCAGGCAGTGCTATATATGCACAAGTGGCGCACAGAGAGAGACCATGCTGACCGCCCTCCTTGCGGACATTCGGGAACGCGACTTCGTGTCACCGCAACGAATGAGCCAGCGGCTCCGCCTGCCGCTCGCTGACCTTGCGAAGCTCGCGCACATACACCGCAACACGCTTACCCAACGACCCGACTCCCAGGTCGTCCAGAAAGGGTTGGAGCCTGTGGTACGGATCCTCGCGGCGGCCGAGCAACTGACGGGCGATGCCGATCGGGCGATCGTCTGGTTTCGGTACCAACCGATTGCCGGGTATGACGGTCGCACAGCGCTGGAGCTCGTAGAGGCCGGTCACGCTGATGCCGTGCTGGCGCACCTGGAGGACCTTCGGGACGGCGCCTACGCGTGACCTGGCGCCTGGACGCTGCCGGGCACGTCGCCGTCCGGGGCCGGTTCTGGCGCATGCTGGCGCCGCGATGGGCCTTCGATCCGCTGTCAGGCGCCGGTGCGGCCCGCGCCGGCGGCCGGTGGAACGAGCCGGGCCAGGCAGCGCTTTATCTTTCCGACAGCCATGCGACAGCCATCGCCGAATATCAGCAGAACCTGCCCCGTCCCGGGACGCTGACAGCCTACGACGTGAACGCCGAAACGATCCTGGATCTCGCCGATCTGTCCGTTCGGCAGGCCATCGGGGTGGACGACCCGTTTCTGCGGCTGCCGTGGAAGTACATGCGGGATGTCGAGCACCGCCGGCCTCCGTGCTGGGACTTTGTCGCGGCCGCGGCGGCGCGGGGATGGCACGGTCTGCACGTCCCCTCGGTACAGGCACCCGGAACCAACCTCGTGCTGTGGCGGTGGAATGAAGCTGGCGCGCCGGTCGTCGGGCACATCGACCCGCTTGGTGACTTGCCGCGCAACCAAGCATCCTGGCAAAGCTGACGGCCACAACCAGCGCGGAACGAGCGGAAATCCTCCGCCGCGCGCAGCCTCAACCCGCCGCTTGCTGAACGAACTGGTTTTGGCTGACCCGCGCTCGCATGTCGGGGCGCCGGAAATAAATGGCACGCCCACACCGGATCGGCGCAACGCCAGGCTTGACGATGAACACTTCGTCGTCGCGCGCATCGTGGATCAGTTCACCGGGCTTGATCAGTGGCCGTCCGCCCTCGGACAGGTTGTTGTTCTGTCCACGGCTGCTCGAGCCGGAACCGCCCGAGGACGAGCCCCGGGTCTGCCCCTCGGAGGCGGCCAGGACGCCGTACTCGCCAAAGCTCGCGCTGATGTCGCGCGCGGTCTCGACGTCGGCGACGCCCGCGTAGGCACGCCATGAGACGCTTTCGAACCATTTCTTCTTGGCATTCCGGCCCCACAACTCGATGAGCTGGCCTTCGCTCTGGTAAATCGGCAGCAAGGTCACGCGATACTTGCGGCTCGCGTCACGGGCGATCTCGATAATCTCCATCGCTCCGAGGCGTGCGGCCTCGTCGAGCAGGAACAACACCCGTCCCGACACCTGCCCCCGCGCGAGATAGACGGCGTTCAGGAGCGCCCCAACGATGACCCGCGCGATCGCCGGGGTCTCTTTCAGCGTGTCGAGTGGAAGTTGCAGGAACACCGTCAGCCGGCCGCCGGCAAGCTCGGACGAACGGAAGCTGCTGCCGCAGACAAGATCGGCATAGGCCTTCACCGCCAGCCAGGCGGTCTCTTTCGTAGCGTGCGTGTACATGCCGGAGAAGGTTTCCCTGGCCAGCCCCATCAGGGTCCCGGCCAGGTCGCGCGCCATTTCGCTTTTCGAGAGGCGATGGATGCGCGACAGCAGATCCGGCAACTCGTCCTCGGGTGTCGCCACGCGTCGTCGCAGCAGTCGCAGGGTCTTTTCCTGTGGCGTCAGCGCCGGATCCCACAGGATGTCCGCCAGCAGGCAAGCGAGCAGTTCCTTCCCCTTATCGTGGAAGAAGCTCGTATTGGCGTCGGCGTTGGATGGCAGGCTGCCGGCGAGCCAGCCGACGACGCGGCTGACATCCGACTCCGCGACCGGCGATGCAAGGTCGATCCAGTCGAGGACATTGAATCCGCAGGCCGCGGATCGGAATGGGTCGAGAGCCGCTACCTTGTGGCCCATCTGTTCCCGCGCAGCGCGCAACATCGGCCCCATCTCGCCATCCGGATCGAGCACGACCGTCGAGCAAGTCCAATACAACAGCGTCGGCGTGACGACAGAGCTTGTCTTGAATTTCCCCGATCCGGCGAACACCAGTCCATGCGTCACATTGCCGCGGCAGGGATCGACCAATACCGGTGCCTTGCCGCCCTGGCCCCACGTCGAGGCATCGGCTGGCTTGAAGCGGCACCGCTGTGCGACGGGATCGAGATCGACCCGGTACGCCTCTCCCATGACGATGCCGCCATAGTCCGGGTCCGGTCCTGGAAACAGCTCCCGCAGCGCCGGCATCGACATCCAGTCGGCATGACCGTGGTTGTCCGATGCCGCCCGGACCGGCCGCGGCATGCGGGTCTCGTTGCGGCGGGCGGGCCGCAGACGAACGCGGCGCCGCACCAAACCGATCGCAAAACACACCCCAGAAAACAGGACCGCTACACTCGCGACGCCGGCGGAGATTTGCAGCCAGAGCCAGACATCTGGGACCGCCCGCCACCAGATGAAATACAACCACCAGGCTGCCGCCAGCTTGAGCGGCGGCAGCGATCCGCCCAGGTCCTCGCCGAATGCGAACACCAGTGAGGCGATCAACGTCCAGACACCGGACGCAACCAGCAGGTACAGGCTGCCGAGGGTGATTGCCTGAGATTTGCGCATCAGCGGCGATCCCTATGAACGATCCGTACCGCACGGGGTGTCTTTGCTCCGAAGAGCGTCCAGGCGATCACAGCGATTGCCGGGAAAACGACGATCGATTCGCCGTACACACCTTCGACGAGGATCGCGACTGGGTGCGGCGTCAGGGTGACCAGCCAGTTCGGCGTCATCAGTTTCAGCGTGATCAAGGCAAGCCAGATCAGCAGCAGCTTGCCGCCGAGACGCTCGACCAGAGGGAACAGCATGCCTCGCCCCTGCCGCCTACGCCGCGGCCATCGCGTGCGGCGCGATGTCGCCGTTGCGCTCGGGGTCGTACCAAACCTCGGTCATCCGGTAGCGGCCGTCGCGGCACTCGCAGTGAACGACGATATCGATCAGCGAGAACAGCATGGCCCGCACGTCGGCGTCCGCGAGGTGACGGCCCGCCTCGTGCTGCTTGACCATCAGCCGGATTGCATCGAACGCAGCCGATGCGCTCGGGGCGTGGCAGGTGGTCATACCCGGATGGCCGGAGGCAAGCGCGCGGAGATAGGCGAACGCCGCAGCGTTCCGAAGTTCCTGCGTGAGCAGATAGTCCATGCCCATGCGCAGCGCGGCCACGATCAGGTCCTCCGCGCTGACCCGGGCGGTGCCCTGCCGGCCTTCGGAGTAGAACATGTTGACCACATTCTCATGCGGCAGGCCAATGATCTCCGGCATGTCCTCGACGGTGACGATCCTCGCCTCCCGGCGGATCGAATTCGTGAAAGCCCGCAGATTATGAGTTTTGCCCGACCCGACCTCGCCAGCGAAGACCAGGTTCTTGCCGCTGGACACCGCCAGATGCAGGAACGCGCGCCAGCTACCCGCACGGTAGAGTGATGCCAGCTCGCGATCGATCGCAGATAGTCCGGTGCCGGCAAGCCTGGCTTGCGAGAACACGCCAGCATTGGCGAGATCATCGAGCGTCGGCGACGTTGCTGCCGGGCGGCGGATTGAAATGCTGTATTGACCATCAGCCACGGCCGGCGGCCGGATGAGCTGGACGCGATGCCCGTCAGGGAAGCGCGTCGAGCAGAGCGGCACGTCGGGTCCGATGTCCTGCGCCATCAGCGCCGCGGCGTTGATGCCGATGTCGATCAGGTCCTCATAGCCCAGCCGGACATCCTCGCGTGTGGTTCGGCCGGACCGCTTCACGAAGAACCGGTCGGGGCCGTTGATGAACACATCGGTGACGCTCGGATCGTCGAGCCAATGCTGGAACGGCCGCAGCAGCCAGCGGAGTTGCGCTTCGACGGCGTTCATTGGGCATCCGCCCGGATAGCGTCATGGTACACGCACCGGCCGGTGCCATTGTCGCAAAAGTCCAGGTTGCGATTGACATAAACCGTCAGCGGTGTTGCCGGGCTGACATAGAGGGTCGGCGGGATATCGAGATCATGCGCCAGCGCCTGCTCCGCGAGGTCCGGGGCGTAGGTCCCGATGCTGACGCTCGTCGTTCCGGCTGCCTGCGTTTCGTTCAGGGCGACCCCGGATGCGGTTTGCACCAGGGTCAGGAGGAACGCGGCTTTCAGCTTCTCCCACATATGTTCGTTGACGATGCCGGGCACACCGATTTCGCCGAGATCATCGGCCGCCGGCGAATCGAGATCGACCGTCACGAAATGCGTGGTCAGCACGTCGGTCCACAGGACGAATGCCCGGTTCTCGCCGAGGTTCAAGCCGCGCTGGATCTCACCGTTCACCGTCGATCCCCGGCCGATCAGAATATTGGTGCCGTCCGCGCTCCATACGTTGCTGGTGACGGTGCACTTCACCGGCCCGGGAAGCTGGGTATCGATCGGCTGCGCCGGCAGGCAATGGAAGATCGTGCCCTTGGGAATGGTCCACTCCGGATTGGGCATCACACTGGCGACCGCGTCGGGTGTCGCCGTTGGATGCAGCCGCCGCGCATACGCGTTCTCGGTCGGCGAAGTTGTTTGCCTGGAGGCGGTCCCTGCAGGCCCTTGCCAGGGGCCAGGTGCCCGCGTGTTCGCATTTCCCGCGCCAGCGCCAACCGCACCGGTCTGCGCATCGCCGACCAGTGCTGCGTTGTTGGTCTGCGCCCAAACGTCCATGGGTTTAAGCTGCAGGCCGGTCGACGTCGTCGTCAGTGCTGCCGCCGAATGGGGCAGGGGCACCGGCGCAGCGGGTGGGGCCTTTGCCTGCCCAACGTCCGCAACGGTCGCGTGAAACGGCAGCCCCTTGGAATAGCCAGGCGAGGTCTGGCGGAAAAGCGGCTGTGATATGCCCTGCATCCACGCCCAGCCGAAGCCGCTCGCCGTCACCACGCCGATCGCGGCGAGGCCCGTATATTTCGCCCAGACGGGCAACGGACGTCGGCCACGCCCGACGATGGATGCCTGCCCGGTTGTGCTGGTCATCTCGCTCATCGGGACGAGACCTCCCGCACGACATTCGGCGAGGCGGTACCGGTGCCATTCGTGCTGCCGATCGGGTTGTAACCCTGGTTATAGAGCGCCAGAACCTGCTTCCCCCGGCGAAGAACGATTTCCCTGGCGGTACGGTGCAGAATCATCAGCAGGCCGTCCGGCGAGCTTTCGTTCGTCGTCTGCACGATCGCCTCCTTGCCGTCGGGCGTGACGACGTACGGCGCCGGCAACGGCGTGTTCGGCGCGAACAGCAGGATCGTGCTCTGGCCATTGTCGCTGACGCCCAACGGCTGGATCGCCTCCGACCCTTGCGCCAGGTAGCGCCAGTTGCGCGCCCCTTCGAGATGCGCATCCTGAAGGCGATCACGGGCGGCCTGCGCGCGCTCCCGTGCCAGGCGCGCCTGCAAGGCTGCCGCCTTCGCCGCTGCAACCTGCCCGGGATAGGTGACATCGACCTTCACATAGCCGCCGTCGCCCGGCACCGTGACGTTGCCCGCCTTGGTGACCAGTTCGAAGGTGTAGTTCTTGCCTGGCTGCCCATTGGCCTCTTCCGTGGTCACGAAGCAGATGCTCGGAGCCATCATGTGCAGCGGCTGGAACAGCAGCATGTTCATCTGCGGCGCGTGGTAGGCATACCAGTCCCGCGCTGCTTTCTTGCTGCTTGAGACGAGCTTGCCCGCCACCAGGATCGGCTGCTCGCCATCGGTGAATACGATCTGCACCGGCGTCAGGCCCGTGCTGGTGATGTTGTACACCTCGCCGTCGTGGAACGGGATCTGTACAACCGCCGGATCACCTTTGTAGGGCACCGGATCAAGCGCGATTGGGATCAGATGAGGCGGAGGTACCGGCGGCGGAGTCGGGACGCCGCTGCTTGCCCCTGCGCCCGCATCCGCCATCACATCGCTGTTGGCGTGGTTCGTGACAGTGGCCACCTGCGCTGCTGGTTGCGGCGCCGATGGTGATCTGGTCGATGGTGGCGGCGCAGCTTGCACGAGGCCGGGGAGGAGTGCCGCACCAAGGGACAGGAATAGCGCGGGTGCTCTCATTGCGGGCCGTTTCTTGCTACGTCGTATTTGGTGACGAGGATTCCGGCGGGGTCGTATTGCTGGCGGACGGCGATCGGGATCTTGCCGGATGGTGCGAAGGTGATCCGTGCGATCATGGGCTCCCGCTTAACGGGCGCATCGGGTAGGCGGACCGTTCGCAGGAAATCGACTTCCATCGCATTCGGCGCGACCGGAAAGACGTGGACATCCGAGACCGCGACGTCGCCCCGCTTCCCGTAGGCCGCCGTCGGACGGTCGGGCGCGTCGAGCATGAATTTCTGGTAGCCAGCCTGCACCGGGGCGGCCGATAGCGCGGACACCACCTCGTAATAGTGCTGTACCGCTTCCCAGGTGTAGCTCTCTCGCGCGGCGACATAGCGCCACATCGTGTTCTTGAGCAGCAATTCTTGTTGCGAACGTGACAGGTCACCGACCGGCACCGGCGCAGAATAGGTGCCGTCGCCGTGCAGGACTGCGATGAGGAGCTTCTGGTGCGGGACTGGCCGACGCAGCACGAGCAGCAACGAGAGCCCGAGGAGGACCGCAAGAACCGCTGCCACAATCCACCCGCCGAATCCGGTCAGGAACGCCATCCAGCGACGTTCGCGCTCGAAACTCCACGCCGCACGGAATGCCGCCTCGCGTTGATCGACTTCCTCACCGCGCGGCACGAAGCCCGCAGCCGGCGGCCTGCTAAGATCGGCGAGGTCACTCATCGCGTAGGACCCGATGGCTGCGGCACAATGTCATTGCCGTGGTAATTCCACAGGCCGGGGTTCATGGTCCGCAGCGGGCCGCTCGGCTGCGGCATCGCTGGATGATCGGCGCAGCCGCTGACCGCGAGGGGCACGCAGATGGCCAACGTGATCACCACCGAGCGCATCAGGTCCATCGCGCACCCTCGTGCATCGGGGGAGGGGGTTCCGCTGCGGGGCCGGACAGGTACCCTGCAATCTCCGCCTGGGGCCGCGGGATCGTGTTGGGGGCAAGCGAGAGTCCGGCGGGGATCTGATAGCCGCCTTGCCCCTGCCCGGGTGGACCGCCGCCACCACCGCCGCCGCCGCCGCGCAACATACTTAGGCCGACGCCCGCCCCGATCGCCTCGGCCAGCGCGTTCACTTGGACACCGGTACCGATCGAATATGCAACCGCGGGAAGTGCGTACATCGTAAATGCCGACATCGTGAACCACACGACCATAATGACTAGGTTCCAAAGATCACTCGCGATCGTCAACGCGCCGCTCGCGGTATCGATCTTTTGCATCAGAATCCCATCGCCGATCAGTAACATATTCAAGGTGATAACAACTGAGACTTGCAGTGCGACGAGCGCGACCATCTTGCCAACCCACCGCTCGAAGAATGGCTTTGTCGTATCAAACAGCAGGCAACCGATCATCACCGGACCGAAGACAATCACCACCGCTAGCAACATTCGCGCCATAAGGAATACAAACGCCATGAGCAGTAGGCTGATACTGACGCCTATGACGCAAAGCTCCGCGGACAGCCGGTCGGCTACGTCGTACCACGCGGCTTTCTTGACAACATCAGCCGCGAGTACCCAGGCTTGGTTCCATATTGAATCGAATGCGGCACCGACGACTTGGTCGGAGCTGGGTGATTTACCAAGCGCCGCCATCCCAAGCGCATGTGGTAGACCGTAATAAAAGAGGCCGGATACGTAATATTCGAACTGGTTGAGATTCGTGGCAAGCCATACAATCGCGGCTATTTTCAGAAAGGTCGGCACGAGTTTGTGAACGGGTATTCCGTCAGCGTTGGCAATCCTGATCCCGTGCCAGATACAGAAAAGAGCGCAGCAAGCGATCAGCGGCCGATCTACATATGAACTGATACCAGCGAGGGCGGAGTCCATGCCATTCTGTATCATCCCGTCAAACTGCGAGAGAAAGTCTCCGATCGGATAATGCAACAGTGCAGGTCCGACGTTGCCGACGGTGCTCATCAATGACCTCCGATCGAAGGCTGCCAAGGGGCGGTCGCAGCTTCATGGGCTGCATTGCACGCCGGATGATCGGTGGTGGGGTGGAGAGGACAGTAAAACGTGTACGCTTTGATTGTAGCGAGGCCCCGTATCCGCCAATAGGCTGGATTTGCTCTCTGTTCTTCAGGTGCATTTGGGTACCGCGGCTCGCCCGCAGCATGAGCGGCTGATTGTTCGACTGCAGCCCACCCCGCAGTATCTGACGGTGCTTGCACTACACTCTGCAGAATCTGCCGTCCCGCTTGCCACGCGTTCCGGCAATTGTCCGCTATAATAGACGTTGCTGTGCCGGGATAGCAGCGCATTTCCAGGGTAACGCGGGCATTTGGATGCGCGAAGTAATATTGCGCGCTGTGATTTGTTGTCGCCATGGCGGTGGCAGGTAGGCTGCATGTCAGCAGGATCAGATACGGTCTCATTGGTTATGGCCCATCGCCAGAAGCCGAACTGGCGGCCGTCGCGCCTGCTGATTGCTCGACTTGCGACCACTCGGCGCGTTGTTCCTGTTCATCGCGTTGCTGCTCGGCCTCCTGCTGCGCTCGTTGCATGATGGCGATCGATTGCGCTTGCACCTCCTGCGATTGCACAATGCCGTTCTCGATGTTGGCGCGCGCGATCAGGTCCAACGTTTGCTTCGGGTCTTTTGAGATGGCGAGCGCACTGTTGAGCTGGTCCATGCCCTCGATGCGCTGGGAAGCGCCGCTGTAGAGCGTGTTGCCGAGCGCCTCCTGGTCCGCAGTGATAGTTGCGTCGCGACGCACTTCCTCGGCCTGCCAGTCGGTACCGCTCGGGTCGAAGACCTGATTCTGTTGCTCAAATTGTCTGACCAGTGTGCCAAGATCCCCGGTGAAGCCTTCGCCCGAGAGCATGCTTTCCAGCTGCGTCACCTGCGGCAACGGATCCATGACAGAAGGGGATTCGAGCAAAGAGGCGAGCTGGCTGACATTCGTGAGCTGGGCGAAGGACTGGTAGAACGCGTGTAGCTGCTGGTACTGGTTTTCGAGGATCTGACCGTCCTCCTGCAGTTGCTGAAGCTGCTGGAGACCTTGCCGCGCCTCCTGCAGCACCTGTCCAAAGACCGAGGGGTCGAACACGACGGCTTGCGCTTCGGCCTGGCGTCCATCGGCGACAAGACCAACGGCGAGGACGGCGGCGACCAGAAGGGGAGGGGACCATGACCTCATGCCGCGACCCTCTCTGCCGACGATCCGGCACGCTGTGGCTGGGACGACGGCTCCGCGACCGCGAGCGGCGCATGGTCCTCGAATGCCGGGACCCAATCCTCCGGGCGGTCGCCGTACCGATCGATCAGCCGCAGCATGAGGCTGTAGGTTGCCTCGCGACCCGACAGCACGGCGACGTGGTGGCGGATCGCGCTCAGATCGAAGCGGCAGATCACGGACCCGCCGGGCCGCTTGATCAGGAAGGCGTGGCGCATCAGCGGCAAGGTCTGTTTGACCACGCGAATTTCCTGGGGCGTCAGATCGAGCGCGGCGAGATCGTCCGGCTCAGCGCCTTCGTCGCCGAAGAAAATCTTCGTGGGCACCGATTGCTTGAAGAGGTGCGCGATCGGGCTCACCACCAGGTCGTGCGGACTCTGGGTCGCCATCAGGACGACGCCTTCCTTCTTGCGGATGGTGCGTATCTGGTCCTCTGCCATCGCGACGAAGGAGGGCACCCGAAAGGCCTGCCAAAACTCATCGACCGCCAACACGAATGGTGTGCCATCGAGCAGCTTGCTTGTGCGATAGAACAGGTAGGCGAGGGTAGGGGCGCTCACCGCCGGGTTCTTGAGCAGCGCCGTGGTGTCGAAGCCGATCAGCCGCGCGTCCAGCCGGAGATCGTCGCGGTCGCCGTCGAAGGCCCAGCCAAGGCGGCCGCCACGGCACCACGACCTGAGGCGCGCTGCCGCGCCTTCCATGTCGCGCTGCCCCAGCATGCCGGCCACGCCTTCCATCGTACGCATCTCCGCCGGCATCCGCATCTGGAGCGCCACGGCGCGTTTCAGCCGCGCGTCCTCGTCGGGCGTCAGCGCCTTACCGCCGTCCGATAGGATCAGGTTCTTGATGAAGTCCTCAAGAAAGCTGCGATCCTCCGGCGCATCGGTCAGTCCGCGCAGCGGCGCGAGGCCGGAGGCCTCGCCTGCTGGCAGAACCAGGTAGACGCCGCCTGTCGCCCGGCACATGGGTGCCAGGCCGCGGTCCTTGTCGATGACGACGACGCGCGCACCTTGCCGTTCGGCACTGAGCAGCATCCCACCCAGGAGCGTTGTCTTACCGACCCCGGGGCCTCCCGTCAGCACCGAGGTGCCGAGGTCTTCCGCCGGCAGCGTCAGGGCATCAGTGACGTGAAACCCGAAGCCGTATTCGGTATCGGCCGTGGTGCGGAAGCAGATCAACGGCGAGCCCCAACGATGCCTGCGGCTGCCGGCCGGGACGTTGTTCAGCGCTGCGAGGGACGCATAGTTGCGAGAGTGGAGGCCGCCTGGCCGGCCGCGCCAGCCTCGGTTGCCTGCCAGTTGCGAGACCACCACGGCCTTGAGCGCGCGATCCTCACGCACAATGGTCATGCCGGCCCCGGCCATCAGGGCTTGCACGTGTGAGGCAAAGCGGTCCAGTTCTTCGAGGCTGCGGGCGCGTACCACAACCACCTTGTGGTGGCTGCCGAACACCGATCGGTTCGACTGCACGTCGTCGGCAAGCTGTGCCAGTTCGGCGATCTGGGACACCGCCGGATCGGCGGCCGACATCATCTGCTTGCCGCGGAAACTGATTTGTTCGAGCACCTGTGCCTTCTGCCGGCAAAGAAAGCTGTCGGTGACGACCAGGCCGCAAGGCACGCGGAGAAGCGCGTCGAACATGAGCGGATACGTGCGGGCGGGATATTCCTTGATCGAAAGGGCGGCGGCAAACCAGGAAGCACTCGTGCCGCGCTGCTCAAGGGCGCCGACGCCAAACACGAACCGATCCTGGTAGAGCAATGCCCCGAGATCACCGCAGGTCAACGGGATCGGCCGGTAGTAGCCATTCAGGACTTGGTATTGCGCCTCGGCGATCTCCGAGAACCAGACGCCATTCTGACAACGCATGCCGAGGCGCCGCACGCCGAGCCGCGACAACCCTGCCTCGACCTTGGAGACCACATCCTCGAAATCGCGCAGGAACCAGTCCTCGGCGCTGGCGTGGGCGGATGGACCGCCGGCACGCGATCGCCAGGGCCACAGGCAGCGGCGGAGCGCCCGCAGGCTCGCCGCCAGACCAGCCTCCGGCCGCATCAGGATCGTCACAAACAGGTCATTCCGGAACAGTGCGCTGCCGAGGCATCGCTCGCGGTATTCGGCATCGAAGCGCCGGGCGTACCAGGACCGGCAGGGCGGCAGTTCCGTGGCGTGCTGCTCCGGGCGTCGCACGAGGTGCGTCCAGATTTCCAGCCCGGGGACTGATGCGTTGCGGATGATCAGGTTTTCGGCCTCGCACTGCGCAGCCAGATGGGCCGCGCTGGCCAACTCGCCAGCATAGCCGCGCACCTGTACCACGGCGAGAAGAGCGCCAGTGCGCGTGATTCCCGTCTGTTCAGTACGATGACCGATCAGCGGCAGAAACGCGCGTGTGAATCGATCAGTCATCCGACATTCCAAACCAGCGACTGGGCGGCCCCAGCGGGTCATGACTCTCGCCGCCCCAGATCGTGCGATCGGCAAGGGCGCTGCCGCTGCGCAACCAAAGCAGCAGAATGCGCGGCATGTTGTGGTCCTTCGCGATCAGCGCGCGCACCCCGAGTGCCATGGGAACCATCAGGAGCAGCCACAACGGGTCCCGCGTGACAAACACGCAAGCTGCCGCCGCGAAGAAAATGACGGGAACGAACCCGAACGGGATGCCCTTGAGCATCGCCGGACGCGTTGCGCCAACCGACAGCGTATCGCAGTGCACGGCCTCGTCGGGCAGTTGCGACATCGGAGCAGTCCCCTCAGCCGACGCCCATGCGCTGGAGGATGTATGGTCCACCGAAGGCGAGAATGATGCCGCCAAGGGCGCCGCCGATGAACGGGAACAGATGCCTGCCTTCGGCAACCGCATGAGAGCCTTTGAACAGGCAGATCAGCGATATCGCCGCGCCGGCTGCGCCGAACCCATAGGTTTCCAGGTTTGTGAGTGCGGTCTCGGGATCGATCCCGCCTGTCACCTGAGCGAAGGCGGGATACGACACAGCCACGAAAGCGGTTGTCATCGCCATACCATATAGACGGCGAACCGCCCCGTGAGCCTGCACAAACGTTCCGATGCTCATTGCGTCTCCTTTCAGCGGGCCGAGATTGCGTCGCCGGGTTTGCAATCGTGGGATCATCCGTTGCTCGCCTCTGCCGTGCTCTCGCGTGATGTCGGTGCCAGCGGCGATGTTAGGGCGGTGGGCCGCGCGGGCCGTGGATGAATGAGCGGGTCAATCAGACCGGAACCTTCAGCGATACTGCGTGGCGTCGCGGCTTGCCGGCCTGGGTTCGCTGCCGAAGAGGCTCGCCGCGGCAGGGATGAAGTCCGGGGCTGGGACGATCTCGGCTGGATCAGCGCGTTGACCAGGTCGTTGTGCAGATCGGCGGCGAGGCGTGGATGAGATGGCTGACCGGTTCGGGATGGCCTCGTGCCGCCGTCGGACGAGGCGGCACCCTCCTGCGCGATGACGCGCCGGACGTAGCCATTCGTGAAACCGCGGGTCGCCGAGCCGGTGTTGTATTTCGAGATTGCCGTCAGCAGCAGCGCACCCGCGCGGATGGACTGGGCTGGATCGAACGCCTCGGCGAGCGACAGATGCAGCCAGGGAAAGTTGCCGGAATTGATCTGCATCAGGCCGACATCGATGTCATGCCCGTCCATCTCGCAGTGCGTAGCAATCCGCAGGGCCTGCGCCAGTCCCGTCGGGTGATAGACGCGACCGGTCACATCATCATGGATTGCCAGCGGATCGAGCCCACTTTCGACTTGGGCCTCCGCCAGCATCTGCCGCGGTGCGATCGGCGCACCCCGTTGAACCGCGAGCGCCAAAACGACAGCCGGCGCTAAAGCGGACATGTCCGGCTCCGGGAATCAGTCCGATTGCGCGTCAGAATCTGCCGGCTTGTTTGAGCGCTGATCTGCGCCGCGCGGCGTGCGCCGGCCGGGACCAGGTCCGACCGTACCTCCATCGGCGACGGCGACACCCTTGAACCGTGCGAGCGCGGGATCCCCGGCGCGGTAGACGACCATCGATCCCGCGTAGCGGAAGCGAACTGCGAACTGCTGAACCGCTTCGAAGGTACGAAAGCGGCGCTCCCTGCTATCGTGCGCAAACGTAAGGATGTGGTATCCGGCGTGCCAGGACACCCGCAGGTAGACCACGTATTCGACCTTCTCACCGTCAGCGCGCCGGACGACGATGAAATGCTGAATACGCTCTCCCGCCTCGAGGGCGGTGTGCATCTCGGCTTCGCGTATGCCTGCCTTTGTCGCCAAAGCGTCCTCGCCATGCCGGCCTCGCAGCGCACTGGCTGGCGTCGAGACCCACAGGGTGAGCCCCCGGAATGAGGCTCCGGGTCAGCCCATCGCTGCCGGCATCTCGTCGCGCCCGCTCGCCGCAGGTCACTCATACCGGCGAATCGCCGCCGGCAGGGCGCATAACCGCAAATCTTCCCGTGGTCTGACAAGCAGGCGATGCTTGCGGCGAATCGGGCAGCGGGAAGATGCTTGCAAGCAGCGGCCGGTGGCGCGGGTGCACAGCGCACGTTTTCTGCGGCAACGACTCGCGACACACAAAATGCCGCGTTCTCCCGAATCACGATCGGAGATAACGACATGACGGGAATCTAGTCGTGTCGTCGTGGCGTGCGCAAGCTAAAAGGCTATGCCGTCATGTGACACTTTCTACGATTGACCGATCTCGCTTATTTGTGAAGATGGCTACCAGAGGGCCAAAGAGTCCAAAGAGACGGAACTCGCCAGAGTCACGATTCGTGAAACGCTTATGTCACGCTCCTCAGCACCCTGCTCCCGCTCCGAGTGTGGTCGCCGAGTCACAGCGCGTGACAAATTTGACCCGCCACAGCGTGGGGCGACTCATCGGTCAGTTGGACCAGCGACAGCCTAGCATCGACTCTGCGTGTCAGGGCGACGAAGCCGCGCTGTGGGCCGGCTGTTCACGAAGAGCAATGGCCATGCGACATCGGGCGCCTGCGATATCAGCCGCAACAATAAACCGCCCAAGGTTGCATTACAGTGGAGGCGCGACTCCGGTCATGACGACTAAGGTCGGCATCGCGCGCGTCTCTGGAATCTATGGCCCTCGATTTGAAATGATCGCTTCGCGTGCGGAAACGTTCATCGTGTCATTGATTAGCGCTGCCGCAAGAAAGAGCGGTACTTATTGATATTTGTGAGCTGCAAAGATCAGATGCTGCCACGACACGTATATATATCATGACACGTATATATATGGTACGACGCGGAGCCGACGTGCATCGGCGTTGCGAGCCCCGCGATAGGTTGCTCGGCGGGTCATGCTCCGGGCACTTGCACCTTCGGTGGTGAAGTCCAGAGTGGTACCATGCAGGCATGCCGACCGCTCGACTGGTCGGTGAAGGATTGGCAGTGCGTGAGCGCGTTGTCGAGGTCGTTCCAGCGCATCAGTTCGAGCCAACGGGCGGCGTCTTTCGGGTCGTACCGGAAGGCGGCTGTGAGACCTGCCTGTGTGGCCCGGAAAGAATCGGCGGCATTGGCTTGCCCCCACGCAAGGCCAGCGCCCAATGCGATAACAGCCGCGATCCCGACCGCAGCACCGGCGTAAACGGCAGTGCGCCAGCGTATGGCCCGCGCAACCGCGAGCACCTCCGCGGTTGCACCCGCGGCAGCGGCGCGCTGAACGGGACCGAGGACATCCTGCGTAAAGGGCTGCCGAACCTGATCGAGCGCGGCTTCGACCGTTCGGGCATTGGCAGAGAGAGTGGCGACCGTTGTGTCGAGCGCGTCCGTCAAGTCGGCCAATAGAGCATAGCCATCCGCAGCCGGATCATCGGCCAGGCGCGCGACCTGCTCCGCACGGCGCAGTTTGCTTCGCACATCGCTCAGTGTATTGGCGGACCGCTCGGGCTGTGCGGGGATCACGGCATCCATGAGCGAACACCCGCGAATTGTTCATCCATTGCCCTAAGCCAATGGTTGACCCGGGAGCGGTCAAACAACCCGAGCGGCGGCTGTGTCTGACCGTCACGAGCCGCGACGAAACCTGCCGTGCGCGCCTCGACCGCGTCAGCCGCATGCAGCCGCGGCATCCAAAGCCCCACCGCGCCGCGCCTGATCTCCTCGCAATAGACATTTGCCGAGAGCACGCGCGCGAAGGCGACCTCGCGCGGCTGGCCGACCGGCCCGACACCTTCATTGAGTACGATGGCGCGCGACCGAGGATGAAACCCGAGTGCGGCGAGGGTCGCAACCGGCGTAAGGTCCTCCGGGTGCGGACCGGCGAGGTAGAACATCACCAGAGCCAGGCCCGCATCCTCGATCATGGCATCGAAGCCAGGCATCTCGCGGGCGATGGTCTGGAGGACGGTGTCGCCTCCGCCGAGGTCGATGACAGCGGTGTGACGTTGAGCGATGGCGAATTCCATGAACTCGGACAGCCAGTCGCGCACGGCCGTCTGATTGAATGTGTCAGGCCGTGCCACGCCATCAAAGTAGGTGGAGAACGTCGCGTTTGTGGGATCGATATCGGCCATCAGTGGATCGTGGCCCGCGCCCTGTGCCATTTCACCGATCCAGCGCAAGAACAGGGTCTTGCCGGTCTTCCCACGGCCCGCCGCAAGAATGATCTTCGGCCGGTCGGAGAGGTCAACGCCCTGCGCAACGGCCGACGACCCTGTCTGCTCGGCCGCCACCAACGGCCTGATTTCAGCGGGCGGTACTGCGTTCCTGATCGCACCCGCTTGAAAGACCGGCGGTGTGGATCTCTTTTTAACTGGCATCGTTCGCTTATCAGATACACCTGACTCACTCATTCGATCGTCTCCTGTTTGCGGTATGTGCTGCTTCATTGAGAATCGCTGGGATCGGCGGGCACGGTCGGATCACCCAAGGCGCGGCGCTCCTCTATGGAGACGCCGCGTCCGTCGTTGCGCAGCTTGGCCGGCCTGAACTTAGGCGTCGGCGGTGAATCGGAGGCCTGCGCCGCGACGATTGGCGCCGGCGCGCGGCTGGTCGGAGGGCGATGTTCCGGCGTGGAGGCTGGGGTGGAGGATGCCGCGCTGGCGCCCGTCAGGTTGATGTTGATCGTGTTGAAATTGCCAGCCGCCGCTCCAACGGCTTGCCGAAGCGTCGCGACCAGGTCCTGCGGGGTCAAGTCGATAATTGCGCGCCGCTGTCGCAACCGCAGCCTGTTCACCTTGTCGCACAGCCCTCGCCCGGACCAGAGTCGGCCGGTCGCGTAGAGGATACGCGCTTCGTTGAGCGCGCGCGCGAGATCGTTCCAGGACCAACGCTCGTCGCGTACCAGCGCGGTCAGTTCGACGAGATGCCGGCGCAGCCACGGGTCGATGCCGTCGTGTGCAGTCCATTCGGCATGCCATCGCGCGGCGAGCACTTGGATGTCCGCATGGTCGCGCGGCGGTTTACGATTCGCCATGATGCGAGTCTAACACCGGCGAGGTCGGTTACCTCGCAAAATCATGGTTAAAAAGATGCCAGATGTTCATGGTGAAAATCATGCCCAAAATCATGCCCAAAAACACGCAGCATGCACGCACGGCTGGTGCCATGACAAAGTGCAAATCAGCGGCGGGGATTTTCACAGACCAACGCACTAAAAGTGCAGAGACGGGTTGCGGCGCGAGTCAGCAATAAACTAAATCGTACCTGCGTGCGGCGCGGTGACTCGGCGTTGGCAATTGCAAGCACGGAGACGTGAGCATGACGGAGACGACGAGCGCGACGATAGAACAGCGGCTAGCGAGTCTTGAAGAGGTGATGATGCTGTGTCAGGCGGCGGTCGGCGAACAGACGGAAGCGTTGCGCACGCAAACCGAGATGCTGACGGCATTATGGCGCGAGCTGACCAAAGAGCCTGGTCCGAGCCCCGCTGTGATGGCGATCGAACGCCTGTCACAATTGATAACGCAACAACTTGGTCAGATCACTGCCTTAGTCGAAGTGGTGGTGCAGCGGCAGGCAATGCCGGCGGAATGACAACCGCGCCGTGCTGACCTACCGCGCTGGCGCCGTTTGCCAGCCTTCGACCGCCGGTTTCATGGCGGATCATCTGCTCGAACGGACGCTACCGGAGAGCACACAAGAGCTCGCCGCCTACTACCAGCAAGAGAACGCTGCTGAGCGTTACCATGGCACGGTGCCGCGGCTGCGGGCCGACCTGCCGCCAGCCTGGGCGAATGTCCTGGGACTCGACCTTCGGCGCCCGCCGTCACGGGAGGAGCTTGTGCAGGTCCTCGCGGGCTACCGGGCCGATGGTGCGACGCTCCCCGGCAGCAACCGTTATGCGCAGTACAAAAATCGCGCCAACATCGCGTATCTCGATTTCACGTTTTCGGCAGACAAGAGCGTGAGTCTTGCGTGGGCCTTCGCGGACACGGAGGCGGAGCGGGCCATCATCATGCGCGCGCACCGGGAAGCGGTGCATGCGGCAATGGCCCATGCCGAGAGCGCGTTGGGCTGGACCCGCCGGCGGATCGCCGGCGACGGCAGTCCGGGCGACCCGGACAAGGATGACAGCACCATAGCCCGCGTGCCGGGGGAGATCGGTTGGATCGAGTTCGACCACTACACCGCGCGGCCGACCGCGAAGATTGCGGTGACCGAGCCGGACGGAAGGCCGGCGACCGTGTTGCAGACCGTCATGGTCGCCGGCACGCCGCAGCTTCATACGCATGTGGTGATTCCGAACGTGGTACTGACGGCGGACGGGCATGTCGGCGCGATCGCACGGGACTTCGATGGCAAGGTGAAGGAGTTCGGCGGCTACTACCAGGCGCACCTGGCGCAGAACCTTCGCCGCTACGGTACCGAGGTGGTGCTGGACGAGAAGACCGGTGCGGCCCGCCTGGCCGCCATCCCAGGCGAGGTGCGGAACGCGTTCAGCCATCGTACGCAGGGTGCGGAACAGGCAGCGCGCGAGTACGCCGCACGCCTCGGGCTCGACTGGGATGGCTTGCCGCCGGAACAGAAGATCAAGCTCCTGAAGGGCGGGGCGAAGACCACCCGCCAGGGAAAGGGCGATGATCTCGGTGATTGGCAGGCCTGGCAGGCCCTCGCGGGCGAGCTCGGCTGGAAGCACAGTACGGTGCTGGATCCGGATCGCCGTTGGCTGCCAGGGCCGGACGGGGAGCGGCTCTGGCGCGCCTATCAGGCCGCGTTGCCGTTCCTGGAAGAGCAGTTCGAGCGGCGCGCGGTGCTGCCGGCGTCGGAAGCACGGATCGCCGCGACGCGCGGGCTGGTTGCGGCCGGCGTGCTGGACGCCGGCGACATCGATGCGGTGACGGAGTTGATGCGCACGCACGGCGTGCGTCAGGGCGGGGAAATGGTCGCCTTGATCTGGGGTGACGACCCGGCCGCGGACGGTGAGACCAAGATCACGACGGCCTTGCACGAGGCGCAGGAGAGGGCGCTTGTCGCACTGGCCCGCGCAGCGGCGGCGGACAGGTCCGCCGCCCTCGATGCGACGGCGATCGAGCAGGCCGTCGCAGTCGTCACCGAGCGGGACAAGCTGGAGTTCTCGGGCGAGCACGGTCAAGCACAGCGCGCCATCATCGACCATCTTGGCACCGCCGGCCGGCTCGCGGTGGCGATCGGCGTCGCCGGCGCCGGCAAGACGACCCTGCTCACACCGTTGATCGAGGCCTGGCAGCAGGACGGCCGCGACGTGTGGGGCGCGGCCCTGGCGCACCGGACCAGCGACCTGCTGGTCGAAGCCGGGATTCCAGCGCGGTTCGTCACGGCCCTTGATCCGCTCATCCGGCGGATCGAGGACGGCAGGATCGCGCTCACCGAGCGCAGCGTGGTCGTGCTGGACGAGATCAGCCAGATCGGGACCCGCGATCTGCTGACACTGCTGCGGCTTCGTGAGCAGCACGGGTTCTCCGTCGTGGCGATCGGCGATCCGATGCAGAGCCAGGCGATCGAGGCCGGCGCCGTGAACGACCTGTTGGGCCGCGCCTTCGAGGACATCGCGCCAATCCCGACGCTGGAAACCAGCCTGCGGCAGAAGCACCCACGCGATCGGGAAACCGCGCTGCTGTTCCGGCAGGGGCAGGCAGACCGGGCGATTGCCCGCAAACGTGAGGGCGGCACGGTGCTCCTCGTGCCAGGTGGCTACGAAGATGCCGCCCGTCAGGCGGCGGACCTCTGGGAAGCGCGTGTCCGCGCGAACCGCGAGCGGCACGGCTATCGGCTGACCGTGAGTGCACCGACCAACGCGGATGCGCGCGCCGTCGCTGCGGAAATCCGTGTACGCCGTCGCAGATGGGGCAAGCTTGGCGAGGACATGACGACCCTCCAGGCAATCGACCAGGCGGGGGTGACCTTCGACCTGCCGCTGGCAGTCGGCGACCGCGTCCGGCTGTTCTCCAGCCTCTGGGCAAAGCCCGATGGCACGGTGCGCGCGCGCAACATCGGCCGGAACGGCACGGTGGTGGAGGTCCAGGACATTCGTCCGGACGGCCTCCGGTTGCGCAACGCGCGCAAGGACGTCGAAGCCTTCGTCCCGTTCGCGGCCCTGGCACACGCGCCGACCGGCCGCGTCCAGCTTACCTACGGCGACGTGCTGTCGATCGACGCGGTGCAGGGTCAGACGGGCGTCGAGCACATCGACTTCATGGGCGGCGGCAGCGCCACGGTGCAGGGCTTCAAAGCCTACGTCGCCGAATCCCGCAGCCGGGAGACGACTTGGCTTGTCTTGTCGGATGGCGCCGAGCGCCAGGAGATCAGCCAGCGCCGGCCATTGAATGATCTGCGACCGATCACGGAGGATGACGTGTTCAAGAACGTGGCCAGGAACCTTTCCCGGCAGCCGGAGAAGGGCAGTGCGCTCGCATTGCTTGACCGTGCGCGCGAGGTCCGGAAGGGCGCCGTCAACGCCATGCAGGAAGCCTTCTGGCGGGGTGAGCGGCGAGCTGCGCAGGGTGAGCCAGCGACGACCTTGCGGCAGCGCGTTCAGGCGGAGGCCGATGAGGCCGCCGTGGTGCAGGCTGTCCAGGCCGCCGCCGGTGTCGTGGGGCGCTCGTTCCGGGCTGGGGACGCGACCGCCGAAGAGACGGTGAGGGCAGGGGAGGGGACCGCGCCCGATCCGGTCGAAGCCGCGCTGGCGAAAACACAACACGCGGACGCGCCGCAAGCCCCGCGGGCTACCGCCGGCCGCTTCGCGCCAGCGTGGAAACATGCCCGTCGGGTGATCTCCGAGAGCGACGCGCAGGCGGAGTTCGCCAGCGAACTGCAGCATGTGGGCCTCCAGGTCAGGGGCGCACCGGTGATGGACGGACGCCTGCACCGTGTCGCCGTAGAGGGCGACCGGCGCGGCAAGAAATCCGGTGCCTATGTGGGGCACCTGGACGGCCTGCCGGCTGGCTTCATCCGGAATTTCAAGACGGGGGAGATCGTCCGCTGGAAGGCCAGCGGCAGCATCCGCTCCCTGTCGCCGGAAGAGGTCGCACGGGCGCAGGCGGAGGCTGCGCGCCGGCAGGTGGAACGCGAACGCGAGCGTCGTGCCGAGGAAGAGGTTGCCACGAAACGAATGCGCGCGCTCTGGCAGCGGAGCCGGGCCGCGGCCCGGCACCCCTATCTCGACCGCAAGGATGTTGCTGGGCACGGGGTGCGCGTGGACCAGGTCGGCCGACTGCTGGTGCCGATGCACGACGCCGACGGGCAGATCTGGAGCATGCAGACGATCACCCCCGCGGGCGAAAAGCTCTACGAGAAGGGAGGCCGCAAACAGGGTATGCACGCGCTCCTGGGCGAACTCGCGCCAGGCGCCCCGCTGTTGATCGCCGAGGGCTTCGCGACCGGCGCGATGCTCCGCGAATTGACCGGCCTTTCGGTCGCTGTCGCCTTCGACGCCGGCAACCTCCTGGCGGTCGCCGAAACATATCGCGCGCGCGATGCCGAGCGGCCGATCCTCATCGCCGGCGACAACGATCATCACCTGCCGCACCGCGACCCGCCGTTGCCGAATGTCGGCAAGGAGAAGGCCGAGGCCGCCGCACTGGCGGTGCGGGGTAGCGCGATGATTCCGCATTTCGAGCCGCATGCTGCGGGAAGCGACTGGAACGACCATGCCGCACTGCACGGCAGGGAGACGACGCGCGGTCTGCTCGCCGCATACCTTGCGGACCGTGGCATCCAGCCCGGACCATTGCCCCCGGAGGCGTACACCGTGGCGGTGCGCCCGATCGCCGAGCCTGCGCGACAGATGGCGCGCCAGTGCGCGTGCGAGGACCAAGCGCCACGCCAGGCGGTTAGGCAGGGCCGTGGCCTGCGTGCCCGGGATGAGGTGCAACAGGCGTCTTCTGATCGCCAGCGCGTCACGCAGGACGAGCGTAACGCTGCCAGGCAGAAAGCCACGGCGTCCCGTCCCCGTCCCGCGCAAGTCAATGGCCAGCAACTGGCCGCCCGGCAGCGACCCCAGGCTGCGCACGAGACGCCCCATCACGGCGTGCAGAAGCCGTGAGGGCGGCCTGATGCTGCCGAACAACTGTGGGGCTTGTATCTACTGGCAGCGGGAAGGGACCCTGTGTCGACGCCACGCACCGAGCCCGTCTAGTCATGCTCGGGAGGTCTCCCACTGGCCGCTGACCACGGAGACCGACCGCTGCGGGTCCGGTTCCGATGGCGACGACGAAGCACACTTCGCGCGCTGTGGACGGTGCATCCACTGGCATCAGCCCGAAGGAGTGCCGGTGCCAATGGCCGAGCGACGCGGCGTGCCGCCGGAGTGGTGGGAGGCGAGTGGCTTCTGCACCTGCTACGCGCCATCGCCTGGTCCAGCGCGCGGCCAGCAAACGCATTGGCGCGTTACCCACGAGGATGACGGGTGCGGTGACGGTGTTGTAGTGGAGGAGCCGGACTGACTGGCGCATGTGCGATGGCCCGACCGGTTATCTCGATGACCGCTCGGCGCAGCCATTTCTCGCGCGGGTTGTGCTGCACGGAAAAGTCCCTCCGCGGGGCATTGCCGGCAATTCGGTAGATTTCCGTGGCCGAATTGAGCATGTGAATGATGTACGCCCGATTTGCTGCAATGGCGTTCGCCCGCGATCCACTCGTGCGTCCTGTGGCGATGCGAGATCGTTTCCAACAGCCGGCGGTGCCCGTGCGGCGGTAACGGCGTGTCTCCGCAAGCGCTCGAGCGCACCGCGCCGGATCGGCGTGCCGTACCGTCTGTCGAGCGCGGTCCGAGGCAGCGAGTGGGGCCAGCCGGACTTAGATGAACGG